>Ga0208040_1000629_pt1 | contig 39982 bp, 49 predicted proteins | sample AD_UKC083_MetaG_FD_184431 | JGI IMG/M metagenome (GOLD analysis project Ga0208040, IMG submission 184431) | Active sludge microbial communities of municipal wastewater-treating anaerobic digesters from USA - AD_UKC083_MetaG (SPAdes) (version 2) | ecosystem: Engineered > Bioreactor > Anaerobic >...
GCGCTGCGCGCGCCCGTACGGCGAGTTGCGCGGTCGCACTCGCCCGATTAGTCCGACCACGCGCTGATTCGCGCGGTCGAACAAATCGTTCGAGCGCAAATCCCGTCGGCCCAGGCATGCAAGCATGTCAGCCCGCCGTGATTTCGCTCAACTCGCCGTTATGGATCAATAAATCATGATTACAGCTGATGTTAAGTTTATAAGAAAGTATCTGTACTCCATGGGTGAAAAGTACAGTAAGTTTCGCGGCAGAGGACGCATAGTCTTCGCTAGCGACTACATTACTGTCACAGGAAAGAGAATATACGATAAGATGATCTTGCGGGGCGCGTTAATCTTCTCTGCAGCGTTATTACTTGGACTAATGTTTCAACTGATATTTAAAGTAGGCATGTATTTATGGGTTGGCGTACTGATCTGTTATTACATAATGCAGTACGTTTTGTTAAAAAAGGAAGAGCTCTCCCTCACGTGGCCGCAAATCAACAAATACGAAGTCGATGCTAAAAATAAATTAATTTCATTCTCCATAGAAAATAAACCTGAATGTAGTCCGATCATTTTCAGGACAGAGCAATTTGATCAGATTGCCGACATGTTTCGAGAAAAAATTAAAGATCGCGAACGTACTTCGCATGGCTGGAAGGCCGTTGAACAAAACTATGATGAGCAAGCTAATTCCATGTCCAAAACCATTGATAGATGGTTAGGAAACAAGCCATAACCAGACAATACAGCCGATCGCTAACGCTCCGGCTGATTTTTTCGTTAGATTGATAAATAATGAATAATAAAATTCCAACAGATTTTCCTAAGATATGGCCGTACAATAAAGAATTTAGTGGGCACATCACAAAAGCAATCTCATTGCGAGAAAGTCCGAGTACGCTCTTCGGCTATGGTATTCTAATGATTATTGTTGGTTTTGGTGGGATGTTCATATTCGGTTTCTTTTCGGCACACTCTTTGGCAAAACTGTTTGCATTGGCAATTCCCATAGGAGTCGTCCTTGCCATTGTGGGGAATAAACATCACAAGAAAGAATTTACCAATCTAATGAATGATGTAAAAGCTCAGGTCGAGAAAGAGATTGATATTCTCAAGTCGAAAGCAATGTTAAATCCAAAATTTGAAGAAGCAGACGACAAAACGAACCTTGCAATAATGCAAACAGAAGCAGGAAAACACTATACATCAAATTGGCTATGGGTTCGTAATAAGATGCTTCAAAGAGACGGATATGCATGTTGCTGTTGCGGTCGCAAGGTTCAGCTCGCCGACTCTGTTGCGCATCACATTGCTGCTTTTTCAGAAGGTGGTAAAACAGAGTTCGCGAACTTGGTAACAATCTGCGTAGAATGCCATAGCTTAATTCATCCGTGGCTTAACCCGCGGCTAAATATTTTCTGGATTAATCATGAGCGTGGGCGCGTTTATTGTTGGAAATGTCGTTCACGTTTAGACACGCCACAAGCAAGAATAATGATATGTAGTGATTGCGGGTGGCTCTGCCACATAGATGATGGAGCTTGCGGATGTAACTATCCGCAAATAGAAAATTAAATAAATCTAACAAAATCGCTCAAGCCGATCGCCGCTTCGCGGCTCCGGCTTAGCTTTTCGTACGGCCGCGCTGCGCGCGCCCGTACGGCGAGTTGCGCGGTCGCACTCGCCCGATTAGTCCGACCACGCGCTGATTCGCGCGCTCGAACAAATCGTTCGAGCGCAAATCCCGTCGGCCCAGGCATGCAAGCATGTCAGCCCGCCGTGATTTCGCTCAACTCGCCGTTGGGGCATAACCTAAAATAGTATGAAAATATTATCATGGAACCTCAATCATCGTATTCAATTGAAAGTGATACCTGATGCGGTACTTTCGATAATCAATGAAATTTCACCTGATCTTATTGTACTAAACGAGTATGTTGACGGTGAAGAGAGACTTTCTTTCAAAAACGGTCTTAATGAAATTGGATTCCTACATATTTCAGTATCCCAAAAGTTGAATCGTCAGAACCAAGTCTTGATCGCATCAAAAGCTAAGCATGAAAGGGGGGATTTGAATCCACCTCCATATGATGAGGCTTCAGTTTCAAATTTTTTACATGTGGTTGTACCCGCATATGACATCGAAATTGTCGGACTTCGAGTTCCAGCTTATAAAAATAATTTTGATCTAACCACATACTGGTGTAATTTGCTTGATATTATCAGATCCACGATATGTCGTAATATTGTTTTCATTGGCGATTTTAATTGTAATCCAGCTGTTCTAAGAACTCCTGGTGCGAAATGTCTCAATATTTTATGCGAAGAAAATTGGCGACTACCAATACCTAAAGGAAATTGGAGTTATGTTTCTTATAACGGACAAAAACGTTCTCGGCTCGATTATGCTATAGGAAGTCCAGAAGTTGGTAATATGTCCGGAATATATATTTCAAAACTTGGTTCATACGTTATCGCAGGAACTAAGGTGGAAAACCCAATATCCGACCATGCAATACTAATAAGCGAGATCAGCCCCAACAAGTAAATCCAGCCGACGGCCGACGGCCGCGGCTGATCCCCACGTTGGCAGAAAGGATAAAGAGGAATGAATCTGAAAGAAGCGCTGTATGAACGGGTGCGAGCGAAACTGGACGAAATCGAACAGGCAGGCGCCAAGGAAATCCGCACACCGGCGCGGTGGGCGCGTCTCGAACTTCTGGCCGACATGAAAGTGGAACTCGGCGGGAAGGATAACGCACTGGTCGATGCGGCATATGTCGAATTCAAGAACGAGCTTCCAAAACAAGGCATCCGCCACATCACCGTCGGCCATGACGACATCTTTGAACGCATCTGAACAGCAGAAAGGAGTACTCATACAATGACAGGACTGGAAATCGCTGGGGTAGTCAATCTCGCCGTGGGATTCTTGGAAAAGCATGGCGACGACATAATCGGTTTTGTGGACAAGGCGATGGGGTTGGCAGATCGCGCAGTTGGCGCGATGGAAAAGACGGCAACCAGCGCGGGGGTGCAGACGGAAGCACTCATGGCTATCGCTCGGAGTCAAGATCAACTCAAACGGACGATCAAGCAAAGCACGGAAATCCTCGGCACGCTGATCAAGTCAGAGTCGCTGGCTATCATTGAGAAGATGGAACGGGATCGCGCACGGAGCGCGATCGACGATCTGAAGGCGGCCGTCACGGCAATGAAAGCCTTTCTTGCCGAGACCAACATCAGCAAGGAACTGACTGACCAGATTGTGACCCAGCACCTGACGCCTGTGCGTCACTACATGATCAAAGCTTCCAATATACTCGACGAGTCGGAGGACAAGAATCTTGGCAGTTGTTGCCGAATCGTTGGCTTGACCGCCTTGGTCGCCGGATACGAGTATTTGGGGCAGAATGTAGCTGAAGGGATCAAGAAAGAACTGGGTGATGAACTTCTTACTCTCCAGAAACGGATGCTCACACAATACGCTCGCTCATTGCTTGTCAGAGGCGAGGAGTTTGATTGGGAAAGAGTTCCGGAAATGCTCTCTGTCAAAGGAGCGGAGGCGCTTGCACAACGTCTCATCGGCACCGGTGAGGTGCCCGAAGAAACCGAACAGGAGTTACCAGACCCGAGAGGAATGAGCGTCAGCGAAGCCAAGGCTGCGGTTTCCGACATAGCAGACTTGGACACTCTCATTCGCTTCGTTGGACTTGAGCACATGGTTGGAAGAAAGGACAAGGCTCCAGGAGGGCGTGATTCGGTGTTGATGGCCTGCTACAAAAAATGGGATGAACTTGCCGCAGAACAAGTCCCGGAAGAGAAGGGGCAAGACGAGTGAGCGCCTACGGAACGTTCAAGGTGACGGACAAGAAGTGCGCGACGTGCAACTTCTACCAAGGCCCACGACGGTTCGGCATGCAAGCATACAAACCGTTCTACGTCTTTGCCGACGCGGGCCGGACTCCCTGCTTGGCAAATCCAAAACGGAATGTGACGGGTAACGACAAATGTCCGGCGTGGCAGAAATGGGTCAGCATCCCATAAGACTGCCAACAACGGCCTGCTGCGTACGTCGCTAACGCGCCGCCGCAGAGGCCGAGCGTACGGCCGCGCTGCGCGCGCCCGTACGGCGAGTTGCGCGGTCGCACTCGCCCGATTAGTCCGACCACGCGCTGATTCGCGCGCTCGAACAAATCGTTCGAGCGCAAATCCCGTCGGCCCAGGCATGCAAGCATGTCAGCCCGCCGTGATTTCGCTCAACTCGCCGTTACGCATGAAAATAAATACAATATAGCCATACATATACCCATATTATTATATTGCATTAAATACGTAATTCTGACATAATAAGCACATGAAAAAAGCAACGTTTGAATGGGATGAGGAGAAGAATAAAGAAAATCAATCAAAGCATGGCGTTTCTTTTGTAATTGCGCAACACGCTTTTCTTGATCCTCATCGTATTATTGCGGAAGACATTACCCATAGCACTGACGAAAATCGGTATTATTGCATGGGGCGTGTCGGTGAAGGTATTTTGACGGTTAGGTTTACGTATCGAGGCAACGTTATCCGCATCTATGGTGCGGGCTACTGGAGGAAAGGAAAGAAAATCTATGAAGAGCAAAATAAAATATACTGAAGAACCTATGGGTCAGCTGAAAGTCATCAAAGACTTTCTCCCGCCCCCGGATAAGTTAGTTATGAGAGAGGATAATGTTAAAGTAACTATTTCTTTGAAGAAATCGAGTATCACTTTCTTCAAAGAACATGCAAAGGCACAGAATACCTCTTACCAGAGAATGATCAGAGAGGTAGTAGATTGGTATGCCTCGCACTATAAAAAAAGCGCGTAACCAGGCGCTCCACCCGATCGCAGCCCGCTGGGTTGCTCCGGGTGAGCTTTTCGTACGGCCGCGCTGCGCGCGCCCTTACGGCGAGTTGCGCGGTCGCACTCGCCGTTGGGCCAAAAATATAACGATATTTCAATGGGGGTACACAGATGTACAAAGTAGACCTTGAAAATAAAAAACTGATTGAAATACCAGTCACTGCCTTTGGCACTCTCAACCTTAAAGAGAGATTTGATATTCAAGAATGGATAAGCGGCACGCCTAAAATTCTCGGAGAGGAACTCCTCATAATAGCTAAGGAGCTTTTCTTGCCTTCAGGCAAGCGGCTTGATCTTTTGGCCGTGGATAAGCAAGGTGCATTAGTAATTATTGAGTTAAAAAGAGATGATTCAGGAACTGATGTCGATTGGCAGGCCATCAAATATGCATCTTACTGTTCAAGTTTTACGCAAGATGAAATTTATAAAACCTTTGCAGAATATCTCGGCTCAAATGATGATGACGCCCAAGATAAAATTGAAGCATTTATAGACAGCGAACTTGAGGAGCTTAATCAACAGCAACGTATAATTTTGGTATCAAAAGAATTCAATTCGGAAGTTATATCTGCAGTTCTCTGGCTTCGCGAATTTGAAATTGACATAGCATGTGTTCGACTTACGCCGCACCTCGACGGTACGGGCAGTCTATTCGTAAATTCGGAGATAATAATACCGCTGCCTGAAGCTAAAAATTATATCCAGAAGAAAGAAACGAAACAAAAAGTGCAGAGGGAACCAGGAAAGAGTTCATTCTCACTTGAAAAGGCTAATCTTCCAGACGATCAGTTAAGAGAAAGAATAATACAGTCTCTCACTCGTTCGAGCGATTTAACGCCGCGTCTTCGTGCTTTCCTCGAAATAATCGTTCAGGAACCGCGTGCTTATGAGCGCGAGGAGGTCAAGGCAGCACTTCAAGAAGCTGGCATTGGTGACGACATCGGCCAGACGGGTCGTTATCTCAGCAATATTTCTCAATTTCTAACAAAGAAATCGAATCCACACCTTAGGCAGATAATTGAATTTGAGAGTGGTGGTTTTCACGGTCAAATAAAAAATAATTACAAAGTTCATCCAGAATTCAGGGATTTATTAATCAAATGCTTGGAAGAAACAGCATCGAAAATTAACAGCGAAGGCCAACAATAAAATCGAGGCGACCGGAAATAAGCTGGCGGTTTTTTTCAAACGTCGGTGCGCCGGCGCCTCATTTCTGTCGTTGGGCCGCACAATTAATCATGCTTGACGTTAATCACGACATGCGTTATTATATGATATATGATTAGATCATTTAAATGTAAAAACACAGAAGCGCTATCAAAAGGTAATTATGTCAGGCAGTTCGATAATATTGCCAAGATTGCACGACGAAAGCTCAGGCAGCTCGAAATCGCTGGCCGACTTGATGATTTAAGGGTCCCACCTGGCAATCACCTTGAGGCGCTTAAGGGTAATCGTTTTGATCAACACAGTATCCGAATTAACGATCAATGGCGACTCTGTTTTCGTTGGACGGATGCAGGTGCAGAAGATGTCGAAATTGTCGATTATCATTGAGGAGTATCTATTATGAAGAAGTTAGAACCCATCACTCCTGGCGAAATCTTATTAGAAGAATTTTTAAAGCCAATGGGGATAAGTCAGTATCGATTGGCCAAGGAAATAGGTGTGCCAGCCCAGCGTATCAGCGAAATTATCAGCGGCAAGCGCTCGGTTTCAGCCGATACAGATTTAAGACTGTGTCGTTTCTTTGGTTTAACCAACGGTTACTGGTTACGCGCTCAAGCCGCCCATGATACTGAGGTAATCGAGCGCTCTCTTGCCCCCATACTAAAAAAGATCAAACCTTGGTCAAAGTATCCGGCCCAACAAGACGCTGTAGCCGATGTTCGTTCCTCACACGGCTAAGCTTGGTCGTTAGGCGCGAGGTAACTATCTGGGTTATTAGGAGAAACCTCTATGTCAATTGATTCGTCAAGGATTGTCTGCACTGGCTGCGACTACGAAACACGCGAGGTGTATCGCCCTATTCGGATTCGATATCAAACCACGAACGGGAGGACCGTCGAGACGGGCCGTGCCAAAGGATGGTGTTACGACTGTGCAAGCTATTCCGATATCGAAAGAATGAATCAAGGAGAGTTGCACAACGAGTTGGTTTCAAAAGAGCGCGAACGGCTTGAGGTACGCCATCGTCAGGATGAGTTGAATCGAGGTCTCCTCTCCAACTTCCGGCATCGGCCAGAGAAGAGGCAATTGCAGGATCAACTTGAATGGTTGGACAAGGAGATAGCCGAGGTTGGCGGATTGCTTGAAATTGCGAAGAGGAGAAAATCAAAAGCAAGATGCCTAAAGTGCTGGTCTGATAGAACCGCTCCACTAAGATTTAACTCTGAAGATAATGTTGCGCATGACTTTCAGCACAAGTGCGGTGGGAACTTGCAGATCATTCATGACCACTCAGGGCCGCGATTTCACTTCCGCGTGTCCACTTATGTTCTTAACGAAGAAGGAGAATTCATTGGGAAGGAATGACTTGCCTAACAAGGCAAATTAACACGGACGCTTCGCTGTCGCTCAGTGCCGGTTATTTGCTCACGTTGGGCATAAATATTCATTCAAGAATCTATTGACAAAGTGTAGCCATTAGGCTACAGTACTGCCATGATTGAAATTCGCAAAACCGAAATATTTGCTAACTGGATTGACAGCCTAGAAGATATTAGAGGTCGTGCTCGCATACAGGCAAGAATTGAAAGACTGGCTATGGGCAATCCCGGAGATGTCAAGCCAGTGGGTGAAGGTGTTTCGGAAATGCGTATTGATCATGGTCCCGGCTATCGGGTTTATTACATCAAGCGTGAACGTACGGTGATAATCCTGCTGGCGGGTGGAGACAAAAAGTCACAGGCAAAAGACATTAAAACCGCACTTCGCTTGGCAAGAAATTTGTAGGAGTAAATCATGGCAAGAACAGTTACAACAAAATATGATGTATCCGAGCACCTTCGCACACCTCAGGAAATGGCAGCTTATCTGGAAATGTGCATTGAGGAATCAAAAGGTGATGCGGCCTTTATTGCAAAGGCGTTAGGCGACATTGCAAAAGCTAAAGGCATGTCTCAGGTTGCGCGTGATGCCGGATTATCACGTGAGAGTTTATATAAAGCCCTGTCCGGTGAAAGAAGTCCGGGATTCGATACTGTTCTTAAAGTAATTGGCGCCTTGGGTATCAAGTTACATGCAGCCGCTGAACATTCGTCCAAATAGCAGCCCAACAAAAGCAATCCTGCCGATCGCTACGCTCCGGCTGATTTTTTTCGTTGGGTATGAATATCATTGACAAAACCATATCGATCATGATATCGTAGCACAAAATAGATCGATGGAGGTATTGGCATGCAATCAGTAACCGTATCACCAAAATATCAAGTTGTTATACCAAAAACCGTCAGGGAGGCATTAAATCTTCATCCCGGCCAAAAAATGCAAATTGTTGAATATGCCGGTCGTATTGAACTTATACCGGAACGCGACATCAAAGAACTTCGTGGATTTCTCAAGGGCATCAACACTGAATTCAAACGAGAGGAAGATAGGGTATGAATATTGTAGATTCTTCCGGCTGGCTTGCATACTTCGCCGATGAGCCTAATGCCAAGCATTTCCTTCCTCCACTGAGTGATTCGGATTTACTTGTTGTTCCAGTGATAACAATATACGAAGTCTTCAAGGTCATTCTGCGGGAGTCCAGCGAAAATGAAGCATTGCAGGCGGTCGTTGCTATGCAAAAAGGAAAGGTTGTGGAGCTAAGTACATCACTGGCAATAGCGGCTTCTAGGCTGAGCTTAGAGCATCAACTTCCAATGGCGGACAGCATCATTTTAGCAACAGCGCAAGAATTCAAAGCCATTATATGGACTCAGGATTCAGATTTTAAAAATATAAGCAAGGTTAAGTACTTTCCAAAAAAATAAAACCCACCAAATACATACAGCCGATCGCTAACACTCCGGCTGATTTTTTCGTTTGCTACAAATAACTTGACATCCGGACCGTTTGTAGTACCATATTCGTACCGGAGGTGAATACAATGAATATTATAGACGATATCAAGCCAGTCACTTATCTGAAGTCGAGAGCCGCAGATTTACTCACTCAAATTAATGAAACGCATCGGCCTGTGATCATCACCCAAAATGGTGAGCCACGAGCTGTACTGCAAGATCCTGAGAGTTATGAAAATATGCGTAATGCAATCGGTATATTGAAACTCATTTCGCAAGGAGAAACAGACGTTCGAAATGGCCGGACTAAACCGCAGCAAAGTATGTTCAACGAAATCGAAATCGAATTAAAGACAAGGCTTAAATGAGCAAGAAATACAAGGTTGAATGGGCATCGATTGCAGAATTTGATTTAAAACAGATCATTGACTACATCGCCATTGATAGCCCAGGCAATGCATTGAAAATACTTGAGAGAATTAGGCAAAAAGTTTCCGATCTTTATTCTTTTCCGGAACGCGGACGGATTGTTCCTGAACTTCAGGGGCAAGGTATAAACATTTACAGAGAATTGATTGTCGGCCCTTGGCGAATCGTCTATAGAATATCAGAAACAACCATCTATGTTTTGTCAGTCATAGATTCAAGGCAGAATGTTGAAGATATCCTGCTGAATAGATTATTAAAATAATGTCCAACAAGCCAATCCACCGGACCCGCGTTCCACGGGCCGGTGAGAACCACGTTACGCTAAGAACATACAAAATATAATTTGCTTCCCTTTTTAATGGTATGATATAATGGAATACCTGTGAAGGAGGTTGATTATGGGCAAAGCAAAAATAGCAATTACATTGGACGCCGAATTTATCGGCGAATTAGATAGACTGGTCGAAGAGAATTATTTTCAAAATCGCAGCCAAGCCATCCGTGATGCTGTGCGCGAAAAACTTGCCCGCATGAAGCGCAGCCGCTTATCTATAGAATGCGCAAAACTCGATCCAAAATTTGAAAAAGCTATGGCGGAAGAAGGATTAGCTGAGGATGTAAGCCAATGGCCAGAATATTGAGAGGTGAAATACGGTGGGCGGATCTGAATACCGTGCGAGGTCATGAGCAGGCAGGCATGCGCCCGGTGCTCATTCTTAGCCATGACATTTTTAATGATAAATCAGGCACCGTCATAGCCTTGGCCATTACAAGTCAGCCGCAAAAGGCGGGATTCCCGTTAACCCTTGAACTGAAGTCTCCCCATTTACCCAAGAAATCATGGCTTAAAATCAGTCAAATCCGAACATTGTCTACTGAGAGGATTGGTAAAGTCATTGGTAAAGCATCGCTGGAAGAGTTGAATCAGGCCATTGAAGGTTTGAATGAAATTATTGCGTAACAAAAGCAATCCACCCGATCGCTCCCGCTCCGGGTAATTTTTTCGTTCGGCAACAAAGAAAGGAGGATTTGCGTATATGAGAAAAATGCAGCTTAGCAAAGCGTATACGTTGATCGAATCCGGTCCGGTTGTTCTTGTTACGACACATGACGGTAAGAAGAACAACATTATGACCATCTCGTGGACCATGGTGGTGGACTTTTCTCCGATGTTTGCGATGACCACAGGACCCTGGAACTATTCCTTTGCCGCCCTTCAAAAAACAAAGGAATGTGTCATTGCCATTCCCACGGTTGATATGGTTGATAAGGTCGTTGGCGTGGGAACCTGTTCCGGCGCGGAGACGGACAAATTTGAAAAGTTCATGCTGACCCCCGTGAAGGGAAAGTATGTCAAAGCGCCTCTGATAAAAGAATGCGTGGCGAATATCGAGTGCAAAGTAATCGACATCGTTGAGAAGCACAATATCGTCGTCCTCGAAGGTGTCGCGGCCTACTTTGATCATTCACGAAAGGAGAAGCGAACGGTTCACGCAGTCGGCGACGGGACTTTCATCGTGGACGGGCGCAAGTTAGACCGAAAAGACATGATGCGCTCAAAACTTCCGACTGGCCTGTAATGCTATAGCCATTTTAAGAGATGTACTTGTTTCGGAACCGGTTTCCCATATATATCAGCCCAAAATCTTCTTGACGAGCAAAAGTACGTTTCTTATACTGCCAATAAGGGGAAGGTCGTTTCAGTTAATTCAATGCATTTCAATGGTCAATGAAGGAGGGTAGATATGTCTATACAGAAGGACACCCGAAACGGGGTGGCGATCCTCACCATGGACAACAGCCCTGAAAACGCCTTTACCATGGAAATGATTCAACATTTTAACGAGGCTTTAGACCCTATTGAAACTGACGATACGGTTCGCGGTGTGGTGGTGACCGGGGCCGGCGGTCAATTTTTTTCTTCCGGCATGGACCTTCAATACGTCATGGTACTGGAGACGGACGCCATCAAGGATTTTTTCAAAAAACTTTTCACTTTTTTCCACCGGGCCTTTGTATTTCAGAAACCCATGGTGGCTGCCATCAATGGCCATGTGGTGGCCAGCGCCCTGGCCTTCTCGATGTGCTTTGACTACCGGGTGATGCAGAAGGAAAAGGCGGTCTGTACTTTTCCGGAAATCGATGTTTCCATTATCCCTCCCTCGGGATGCATGGCCATGGTGAAATACGTCATCGGCGAACGCATGACCGATCTGGCTTTTTTGTCCGGCCGCAAGTTCGATGGCTCAGCGGCTCTCGCCGCGGGCATGGTGGATGAACTGGCCGAAAGTCAAGTGGTCATCGACCGGGCTGTGGCAGTTGCCGCGGAGCTGGGCGCCAAAAAGCCCCGCCTGTTTGCCGAATATAAAAAACGTTTCCGTGGTGAAATCGCGGATCGCATGCTGGCCGAAGACCTGCGGTATATCGATGAAGAGATGGATGTGACCATGTTTCAGAACTGCGACCTGGCTTGTCTGCGGTCTCTCGGTTAAGCCGAACCGACGACATATCATTCTGGTCATTCCGGCTCAAGAGTAAGCGTTCGCTCCATTTCCAGCGCACTCCGTTTTTTGGCGCAATTTAATTTCAAGAAAGGAATCGATATGATTTTAGATGTACTGGAAAACGCTCACCATTATCTGACCTTGCACAAGGATTTCGCAAAAGCTTTTGATTTTCTTTTGCGTCCGGATCTGAAGGAACTGCCGGCAGGAAAATATGACATAGATGACGAGAGCGTCTATGCGATCGTGGCAAGGGAGCACGGCCGCAGAAAAGAAGACGCCCTGCTTGAAACGCATGAAAGATACATTGATGTTCAATTGATCCTGGCGGGAACCGATGAGATGGGATGGAAGCCCCGGTCCCTGTGTAAACATCCGTTCGGGAAATACGACGTGAAAACCGATGAGCAGATCTTTACGGACGAACCGGATGCCTGGATCTTAACAAAAAGCGGATCTTTCGTGATCTTCTTTCCGGAAGATGCGCACATGCCGCTGATTTCGACAGGACTCATCCACAAAGTTGTCGTAAAGGTTGCAGTGGTCGAAAAATAATAATGTCACCGGATCAATTAAACAGGCTTAAGGTTTTTTGCCGGCATAAAGGCAGGTTATACCGAACGTCAGAGGATATATTTTCACATCAGATATGCCTTTATCTTTCATGAAGGCGGCAAATGCTTCCGGAGACGGAAAATTCATGATGGAATCAGCCAGATAATAGTATGCCGCGGCGTTTTTGGAAAATATTTTAGCCAGCAAAGGAAGAAGAAAGTTCAAATAAATATAATAAAACAGCTTGAAAAAGCGGTTTTGAATAAATGTCATCTCGAGAATCATGATTTGTCCGCCCGGTACGGTTACGCGCAGCATTTCCTTTAAGGCCTGCTCTTTCTGAGGAATATTTCTGATGCCAAACGCCATGGCCGTAACGTCAAAAGTGTTTTCGGCAAACGGAAGATGAAGCGCATTGCCCTGAAGAAAATCGATCCGGTCCGAAAGGTTCTGGTCCCGCGCCTTTTCTTTGGCAACCTGCACCATCGGATAGATAAAATCAATGCCTGTCACCGATACATCGCCATGTCGCCGGCACGCGTTGATGGATAAATCACCTGTGCCGCAGGCAATATCCAGAAATTTTTTCGTCCCGGAAAAAACCATTTTCCTGACCGCGAATTTCCGCCAGGCAACATCACGGCGCAAACTCAGAAAGTGATTTAAAAAATCGTATTTCCCGGTTATGGTCGAAAAAATTTCCTTGACCATGCCGATACGTTCTTCATCGCTGACTTTCGTTACGGAAGGGTATTTATTGTTTTTTGATTTTTGCATTTCAGGAAAATTATTTGGTGGTGCGCACGAGAACCGAATTGGCGTGAGCGTCAAGACCTTCTCTCTGTGCAAAACGGGCCGTCGGTTCGCTCAGTTTTTGAAAGGCTTCGCGTGAAAAAGAAAGCACACTCATCCGTTTGTAGAAATCATAAACGCCCAGAGGAGATGAAAATCTTGCAGTTCCTCCTGTGGGCAGAATGTGATTTGTGCCGGCTGTGTAATCTCCCAGCGCCTCCGGCGTGTAATGACCGAGAAAAACGGAACCCGCATTTCTGACTTTCTTCAAAATCGTTTTCGGATTTCTGACCATCAATTCCAGATGTTCAGGGGCAAAGGCATTGGCAATATCGACGCCTTCTTCAACACTTTTTGTAACGATAATGGCGCAGTATCTGGAAAGGGATTTTTGTATGATTTTTTTTCGTGAGGATTGTTCCACCTGCCGGTTGATTTCCAGCGTTACCTGGCTCGCCAGTGTCTGGGATGGCGTCAAAAGAAGCGCCGCCGCCATTTCATCATGCTCAACCTGTGCCAGCATGTCGGCCGCCACGAAAGACGCTTTCGCTGTATCATCGGCAACAACGACCACTTCACTGGGACCGGCGATCATATCAATATCAACCTGTCCGAAAACGAGCTTTTTTGCCGCGGCGACAAAAGCATTGCCCGGCCCGACTATTTTATCCACCTGCGGAATTGTTTTCGTACCGCAAGCCAGGGCGGCCACCGCCTGCGCGCCGCCGATTTTAAAGATGCGCTGGACGCCGCTGACATCAGCGGCCGCGGCAATCAGCGGATTGACTTCTCCCGCTCTGGCGGGAGTGACCAGAATAATTTCTTCCACACCGGCAATGCGCGCGGGAATCGCCGCCATCAATATGGTCGAAGGATAAGAGGCTTTTCCGCCGGGCGCGTAAATACCGATTCTCCGCAAAGGCAATATTCTTTGCCCCAGCTCCACGCCGCGTTCTGTTTGCACCTGATAGCCCCGGGTGACCTGATGCCGGTGATAAGCCTCTATACGCCGTGCCGCCAGTTTGATGATTTGCAGGTCTTCCTTTTTGACCCGGGCAAGGGCTTTCTTTTTTTCCGTGTTGGATGCCTCCACGGTCGCCGTTGTCAGTTTATATCCGTCAAACTTCTCCGTGTATTCAAACAGAGCTTTATCCCCGCGAACCTGGACATCTTCCACAATCCCGGAGACAACCGATAAGAGTTCGGGAGAAAATGTACCGCCTCTCCGGCGCAGTTCACGGAAAAAATTTTCAAAGCCTGCGGCACTTGATTGAATGATCTTCATGCTTTTACCCTTTGGATGTCCGCGCCGAGGGCGGAAAATTTCTTTTCAATGGACTCATAACCGCGGTCAATATGATAGACGCGGGAAATCTCCGTGGTACCCTGCGCGGCGAGTCCTGCCAGAACCAGCGACGCCGATGCCCGCAAATCGGTCGCCATGGTTTGCGCCCCGCGCAGTTTAGGCACACCACGCACAATGGCGTTACCGCCCTGAATGACTATATCGGCTCCCATGCGTAACAGTTCACTGACATGCATAAATCGATTTTCAAAAACGGTTTCGGAAATCACGCTCAAACCGTTGCCAATGCACATATAGGCCATGATCTGGGCCTGCAAATCAGTTGGGAATCCGGGATAAGGAACGGTTGTGACGTCCACACTATTTATTTTTTTGCCAGCTGAAACTTTCAACCCATTCTTAATGGCGGTGATCTTCATGCCTGTATCCCGCAATTTGTTGATCAGGGCTTCCAGATGATTGGGGTTGCAGCCGAGGACATTGATTTCACCGTGTGTCATTCCCGCGGCAATCATAAACGTGCCGGCTTCAATGCGGTCGGGAATAATCGCGGCTTTCGTCGGTTTCAGCGATGGAACACCTTCGATGGTGATGACATCCGTTCCCGCGCCGCTGATCTTCGCTCCCATACCCTTCAGGACATCGGCCAGATTGATCACCTCCGGCTCACGCGCGGCGTTGTTTAAAACGGTGGTGCCATGGGCCAGTGTGGCTGCCATCATGATATTTTCCGTCCCGGTTACCGTGGTCAGATCAAAATAGATATCGGCGCCTTTCAATTTTTTCGCCTTCGCTTCGATATAACCGTTTTTCAATTCGACGTGCGCGCCCATATCTTCCAGGGCTTTGAGATGAAGATTGACCGGTCGCGCGCCGATGGCACAGCCTCCGGGAAGAGATACCCTGGCCACTCCCGCGCGGGCCACCAGCGGCCCGAGAACCAGAATGGAGGCCCGCATGGTTTTGACCAGATCATAGGATGCGGTGGGATTGATAATTTTATCAACGCTGATTTTAACGGTTTCTTCACCTTCAATCTCAGCGCCCATACTGATCAGAAGTTTTTTAATGGTTTTGACATCCATCAAATCGGGAATGTTGTGAAACGTGTTGGTCCCTGCCGTCAGCAACGCCGAAGCCAGAACCGGCAGAGCCGCGTTTTTCGCGCCGCTGATCTGAACATTACCGTGAAGAGGTTTCCCTCCCTTAATAACTATTTTATCCACTTATTTTTCTCCTTGCTTTCATGACACGCGGCAATCCGGCGTAATCCCTGCGCATGTTTATGCTGCTGAAAGAACCGGATTCTTCCATCAGTCCGCGAACCTGATTTTCCTGTTTAGCGCCAATTTCCAACAAAAGCCAACCATTTTTTTGCAGATGACCGGGTGCCTGATGGATCAGCTTTTCGTAAAATTCCATCCCGTCTTGACCGGCCAAAAGAGCCATTGGGGGTTCATAATCTTTCACACCGGCGGGAAGTTCCCTGTATTCAGCCTCTGAAATATACGGTGGATTACAGACAATCATATCAAAGATTCCGTCCACCGGTTCAAACAAATCACCTTGAAGAAACTTAATCTTATCCTCCAGATTTAATGAACGTGCATTTTTCCGGGCGAGCGCCAGAGCGGCACAAGAGATATCCGTGGCCGTTACTTTGGCAGAGGGAATCTCCCCCGCGAGCGCCAGAGCAATGGCGCCGCTGCCTGTACCGATATCCAGAATGCTTATTCTCTCTGAATCCTTTTTACGGATGATATCCAGTGCTTCTTCAACAATGATTTCCGTATCGGGACGGGGAATCAAAACATCTTTGCTGACTTCCAGAGAAAAGGTCCAGAAATTTTTCCTGCCTGTAATATAGGCAACCGGTTCCCAGCGCAATCTTCTGGCAATGAGGTCTCGATATCCGGCAAGCTGTTTTGCGCTCAGGACCATTTCCGGATTTTTGAAAAAATCCAGACGGTCGCATTCCAGATAAAAAGCGAGCAATACTTCTGCATCCAGCCTTGCGGAAGGAATGTCGGCGGTTTCCAGAAACTTTGTGGATTCGTTAAGAATATCATGAATGGTCATGGTGTTGTTTCCAAACCGTGTTCTCTTACAACTTTACCCGTCGTATGCCAGGAAGACCGGCTTCTGTATCTCCTAAAAAAATAAAATGTTGCAAAAAAAATGTCAAGTGTTTATAAATTTAAATAATGAATATTTTAGAAGATTTCGCCCTGCTGGAGAAAACACGATGAGACCTGGCGCCTCCCTGGAGGAACGCTTCGACGGCTGGTTTGTCAAACCGATAGAAAAACTCAAGGAAATGCCTGAAGGTGACGGAGGCTTTCTGGCACTCTCCGCCGCGCTTTTTCTTTGCGAAAGATATTATCGCGCACTGACAGACACTCTGCAGGGGAAACGCGATGACGAAACCTTCAAAAATGCGGCAGCAAAAGATTTAGGACTCAGCTTGGAAGATTTTAATGCTTTCTGGATTGTTTATCGCAACGGTGTTCAGCATCAGGGAACCCCCAGAAAATACATCGATAAAAGAAATGAGATAAAATACTTCTTTCACATTTCAGACGAATTCAACGGTATTCCTGAAATTTATAAACTGAATGCCTATAAACGGGAGATCAGATTAAACGTATGGAAATTCGCCGATCTCATTATCAGCAAGTATAAAAGCAATCCGGAGGTTTTTCAAAAAGCGATTTCGAAGACCTTTCCTGAAGTCAAATAATTTTTGGCCCAGACGTCAGGATTTATCATTAAAAAAGTGTATAAAATTTAACCCGATCGGTAGCTGGCGACATCGCCAGAATTGAAAAGGCCCGGTGGAATTTTTTTATTTTAAAGCTTCCGCCTGGTAATGCGCCGCCAGGGCGTCAATCATGGCGCCGATGTTGCCGTTGATGAAATTATCAAGGTCATAACGGGTGAGGTTGATGCGATGATCGGTGATTCTCCCCTGAGGGAAATTATAGGTGCGGATGCGCTCAGAGCGATCGCCGCTGCCCACCTGGCTTTTACGGGCCTGAGCCTGTTCGGCATTCTGTCTCTGCACTTCCGCGTCCAGAAGACGTGCCCGCAATACTTTCATGGCCTTGTTCTTGTTTTTGAGCTGTGATTTTTCATCCTGACAGGTCACGACCAGCCCGGTTGGTATATGAGTTATGCGAACCGCGGAATCTGTTGTATTGACGCTCTGGCCGCCATGGCCTGTGGAACGATACACATCAACGCGTAAATCATTCGGATCAATATTGATTTCCACTTCCTCTGCCTCCGGCATGATGGCCACGGTGACCGCCGAGGTGTGAATGCGTCCCTGGGCTTCCGTCACCGGCACGCGCTGTACCCGATGTACACCGCTTTCGTATTTCAGTCGGCTGTATGCCCCGTTGCCTTCTATCTGAGCAATGATTTCCTTGAAACCGCCGACACCCGAAGGGGAACTGCTGATGATTTCCACTTTCCAGCCCTGCGCTTCAGCGTACTTGGCGTACATCCGGAATAAATCACCAACAAAAAGCCCTGCTTCATCTCCACCTGTACCCGCTCTCACTTCCAGAAAAACGTTCTTGCTATCGTTGGGATCCTTGGGCAGCAGCAGTATTTTCAATTTTTCTTCCAGATCGGCTTGCTTTTGCTTCAACTGCGGCATTTCTTCTTTGACGATGGATTTCAATTCGTCGTCACTGCCTCCCAGCACGCCCTGATATTCTTCAATCTGGTTTCTGAGTTGATTGTACTCTCGAATCGTTTCCACCAGTTCTCTTAAATCAGCGTGTTCTTTGGCATATTTCTGATACATGCCCGGTTTGGAAACAATTTTGGGGTCGCTGAGCTGACCCTCCAGTTCCCGGTAACGCAGTTCAATATCGTTGAGTTTATCCAGTATAATATCCATATGATTTCAATAAAAAAATTATTTAAGGTAAATGAGTGAACAGACACCTTTATAAGTTTCCTTCTTAAAGTTTCGAAGGTCACCTACAAATGGTTGTGCCGGGCGGCATAAGACGAAATGGCTGATAGGTAAAAACATCCGCAACGAATAAAGCCGCTTGTTTGCGGCTTTATATAACAAATATTGTCGGATGACTCCTTTATTCCACAACAAAGATGAATTTTCTTCATCAGGTATTCCCGTATATTATTTCCCTCAAAGGAAACTTTGGTAATGATTACTTTGCTGTTTTCTTCGCTGCTGTCTTTTTGGCCGGTGAGTTTTCAGCCTTGGCCTCATATTTCTTCTTGAATCTCTCCACGCGTCCGGCCGTATCCATAATCTTCTGTTTCCCGGTTATAAAGGGATGACAGTTGGAACAAATTTCGGTTTTGATATCTTTTTTTGTTGAACGTGTGTTGATGACGTTGCCGCAAACACAGGTTATGGTTGTCTCCTTATATTCCGGATGAATGCCTTCTTTCATTGCTTCTTTTTTTCCTCCCTGGAGTTTATCTATAAATAATTATTAATGTTTTTTTCTTTCGTGCAAAAGTGTTGTTTGCCTTACAATATATGCGTTAAAAATTCAAGCAAAATAAAAAAATTGTCTTTCCCATGTGTTATGAATTCATGGAATCCAGAAATTCCTGATTGGTTTCAGTCTTTTTGATTTTGCTGATAATGAATTCCATGGCGTCCACAGGATTCATTTCCTGCAGTAAGCGGCGCAGTATCCAGACCCGATTGAGATTGTTTTTAGGTATCAGTAACTCTTCTTTTCTGGTTCCGGAACGGATCAGATCGAAAGCGGGAAAGATTCTGCGATCGGAAATACGGCGGTCCAGATGAAGTTCCATGTTGCCCGTGCCCTTGAATTCTTCAAAAATGACTTCATCCATCCGGCTCCCGGTATCAATCAGAGCTGTGGAAATAATGGTCAGGCTGCCTCCATTTTCAATATTCCGGGCCGCGCCGAAAAAGCGTTTTGGTTTATGCAGAGCGTTGGAATCCACGCCACCGGAAAGCACCTTGCCGCTGGGCGGAACAACCGTGTTATAGGCGCGCGCCAGACGGGTGATGCTGTCGAGCAATATTACCACATCTTTTTTATGCTCGACCAGACGCTTGGCTTTTTCAATCACCATTTCCGCCACCTGCACGTGACACGTTGCGGGCTCATCAAACGTGGAGGAAATCACTTCACCGGAAACACTGCGTTGCATATCCGTGACTTCTTCGGGACGTTCGTCAATCAAAAGCACCATCAAAACCACTTCGGGATGATTCGCGGAAATACTGTGGGCAATATCCTGCAGCAAAACGGTTTTACCGGTTCGCGGCGGAGAAACAATCAATCCTCGCTGTCCTTTACCAATGGGCGCAAATAAATCGAGCGTTCTTGTTGAGAAGTTTTTAGGATCGTGTTCTAGATTTAATTTTTCCTGCGGATACAGAGGGGTCAAGTTGTCAAACAGGATTTTGTCGCGCGCCTGTTCGGGACTTTCCATATTAACGGTATCAACCTTTAAAAGAGCAAAATATTTTTCACCTTCTTTAGGGGGACGAACTTCGCCGGAAACCGTATCTCCTGTTTTTAAATTGAATCTTCTGATTTGTGACGGAGAAATATAAATATCGTCCGGACTGGGCAGGTAGTTGTAATCAATGGCTCGTAAAAAACCGAATCCGTCCGGCAAGATTTCCAGTACGCCCGAACCGGAAATGACCCCGTTTTGTTCCGCCTGTGTCTGCAGAATGGCAAAGATCAATTCCTGACGACGCATGCCGCTGGCACCCGGAACGTCCAGTTTCTTGCCTAACTCATTGAGTTCGCTGATAGGCAATCGCTTGATATCTTCGATGTTCATAAATACTTCCTTATTTTTAAAAATAATTGGACAATGAAATAACTATTTGGAATTACATGTTTAATTTTGTTTTTAATGCATTGTTTTACGGAAACACAATAAAGACAGCTTAGATTTTTCAATAATTACGGATTTAGTCTCGGGTTGTTTACGTGAATACTTGAAACGCTCCAAAGGGTAGGGCTCAAATAGCCTTCATTACGTGCCAAAAACTTTATATGAATATAAATGAGCTGTCAAGAAATATTATTATAGCGCAAGCTTGTTTTTATATGGCTTTCCGATATCAGCTGTTCTTGCCGGATCAGGATATCTTTTTGGCCTCTTCCACCAGCATCACGGGAATGTCATCCTTGATTTCATAAAGCAATTTACACTGATCACAAATGATGCAGTTTTCTTTTTCATCAAAACGAACCTTCCCCCGGCATTGGGGACAGATTAAAATTTTCAACAGTTGCTTATTTAACGGCATTTTTCACTCCTTGATCATTCTTTTCACCACGGCAAAAACCTGCTCCGGTGATATATCCTCCATACATTTTTTAGTCGAACATTTTTTTAACAGGCAGGGACTGCAGTCAACGCCCGCCCTGATAATCGTATGACCGGCGCCGTAAGGGCCGGTTCTGACCGGATCGGTCGGCCCAAAAAGAGCGATTACCGGCGTTCCAACCGCGGCCGCCAGATGCATCGGGCCGGAATCGGTTGATATCACCATCCGGGCTTTTTTATACAGACAGGCCAGATCCAGCAGAGAAGTTTCTCCACCCATATTAACACCATCTGTCTTCATGGATGACGTAATTTTCTCAATCGGTTCTTTTTCACTTCCGGTAAAAACAACTTTCATCTGCAGTTCATTATTAATTAAATCACCCAGATGAGCAAATTTTTGATTGTTCCACAGTTTTGTTGGCCACAAAGCGACAGGATTAAAAGCAATAAATTTTTTATCTTCCAGATTATGGTTGTGCATCAAAACCCGCGCCTTCTCTTCCGCTCCCGGATCAGCAGGCAACACAAATTGAATACGGCCTGTTTTAGCACCGAGATAACGCGAAAAATCCAGATAGCGGTCAACCGCGTGTTTGTTCATGTCTTCAGGAATTTTTTCAGTAAGAAATAATCCGCTTAATTCCTGCCACGAATCGTAACCCAGTTTTCTTTTTCCTCCACTGAGCAGCACAATCATTGAACTTTTGAACAGACCGTGAAAATCAATGACCAGATCATAATGACGCTGCCTTAACATTTTTATAAAAGTACTGATCTCACTCAGCGTCTGTCTGAAGTGACCGGAGCGTAAATTTCTGCTCCATCGTTTCCGCCCGGACACCAGAACCTCGTTCAGGCAGGGATGGTTTCTGATCAAATCCGCGGCAGCTTCCTCCACCACCCAGGAGATATGCGCCCGGGGGTAAAGTTCGCGCAGCGTCGCCAGGGATGGTAACGTGTGAATGACATCGCCGATTGCGCTCAGCTTTACAATTAATATGTTCATGCTCTGTTGTTTAAAACCATCCGACCGCATTCAGAATGTCCGCAGCAGCAAAAACCCGGTTGATGATCCGGTTTCACTTTATCCGGACTTTTAATGTTCATGCTTCTCCTCTAACAGCTTTGAAGCCGCCTTCAAAACATCTTCCACTGAAATAAGCTCCATGCAGCGAAAGTCCGAGGGGCATTCTTTTTTCAGACACGGACTGCACGGCACCTCATGATGAACGATCACGGATTTTCTGCCCGCCGGCGCCGTTGTCACGGGATTGGTCGAGCCGAAGATGGCCACTGTGGGTACATTCAAAGCTCCGGCAACGTGCATTAAGCCCGAATCGTTGCTGATAAAAAGTCTGCATTGCGAAATCAAATAAACAGCCTCCCGCACAGATGTCATGCCGCAAAGATTGATGAATTCCTTGCCGGCTAATCGCTGAACCTCCCGGGCCGTTTCTGCATCAGCCTTTCCGCCCATCAGAATCACCTGTGCTGAAAATTTCTCACTTAACCTGCCCGCTACCGCGGCGAATCTTTCGGGAAACCATTTTTTCGCCGGTCCATAAGTCGCACCGGGCGCGATGCCGATAACAGCTTTTTGGGGATCGGGTATAAACTTTTTTAGAATTTGCTGAACATCAGATAGGTTGATCCGGTCTTCCAGATGCATTTCCTGATCGACAGGAACACATCCCAGAGCCTTCACCATTTCCAGATAATAATCAACCTGATGAACTTTTCTGATTGCCTTCGTGCGCCTTACGCTGTGGCTCAAGAGAAGACCGCGGGCATCCGAATCATACCCGGCACGCACTGGAATCCTTGCCGCCAGAGCGATAATCGCCGCTTCGATGGCATTTTGCAGAAGGATCGCCGCTTCAAATTTTTTATCCCGGAGGATGCGGGCCAGGGCAAACACACCGGTGGAATGATCAAATTTGTTTTCATAAATGATAATCTCATCAAGATCGGAAAAAGTCTTATAAATATCGACTACCAGTGGTTTGGCCAGCATGGCAATGTGTGCTTGCGGATACGTGGCGCGGATGGAGGCGACGGCCGGCAAGGTCATGATGGCATCACCGATCCAGTTGGTGCCGCGAATTAAAATTTTATTGAATCTTTTTTTCGGCAAAATGCTGACTTTGAGCTGCTTCAAATCATTATTCCCTTTTCACTTCGTGTAATGCTTCAATCGCTCCAGAATAAAATTTTCCAGTGCATTCACCGAGGGTTGGATCTTCATCTCGACGCGCAGGATAAAAAGTTCTTTTAAAAACTCTGACGGGTGATGAAGACGCATGGCATCTTTTTCCGTGGTCACCAGATAATCGGCGCCTTTTCTAATAAATTCATCCTTGATTTGTTCCAATTCCTTAGCGGAGAAGCGGTGGTGATCAGGAAAAACGTTAAACGCCAGAATAGTTGCCCCGGCCGCCACCAAAATTCTTTGAAACGAATCAGGTTTTGCAATACCGCAAAAAGCACAGATTTTTTTCTCAGCCAATGAAGACATCGGTATCTTCTCGTTGAAATCGCCCCGTATCATATCTTTGGGTTGATGAATGCTCCGGAAGACAGGAATATGTTTATCCTGTACCAGTTCGGCTATCGCCTGCTCTGCCGGTTCCACTTCATCAACGCGCGTCAACAAAATGGCGTCGGCGCGTTTCAGTTGCGACATCGGTTCACGTAATTTTCCCCGGGGGAGAACATTTTTCCTGCTTTTCAAATCTCTGCTGTCGAAGAGGACCAGATTGATGTCTCTGAAAATCTGCCGGTGTTGCATCGCGTCATCGCAAATGAGGACATCCGCCCCGAATTGATCAATAGCCGCCTTTCCTGTCATCCTTCTTTCAGCTCCGGTAATGACCGGCACATTCTGAAGCACACGGGCAATCAAAAAAGGTTCGTCACCGGCTGTTTCGCTGTCCAGTAATATTTTATGGCCATCCGCTACAATATTGACGGGTTGATCACTCCGGCTCCCATAACCGCGGCTGATTACAGCCGGTTTATATCCGTTGCGCTGAAGCAGTTGCGCCAGCATGATGACGCAGGGCGTTTTTCCTGTTCCGCCGACGGTAATATTGCCCACGCTGATCACCGGACTGGAGAGCTTTACCTCCTCCAATACTTTGTGATCATAAAGCCAGTTGCGGACACTGACAATAAAAAGGTAAACATAAGACAGAACAGATGCAATTATGCTGACCGGACCGTAAAAAAAAGAATTTCCGTCATCATCCCAAATCCTTTGCCAGTTGATCACCTTTTTCATCACTTTCTTCATCCTTGAACTGCAGATTATACAGACGGAAATACTCTCCCTTTTTCTTCATCAAAGTATCATGATTGCCTTCTTCAACAATTTCTCCATTCACCAGCGCGATGATTCTATCCGCGTTGCGAATGGTGGAAAGCCTGTGCGCGATCACCAGCGTGGTACGTCCCTTCATGAGGTTATCCAGCGCCTCCTGCACTTCCTTTTCCGCTTCCGTGTCCAGTGACGATGTTGCTTCATCCAGAATTAAAATCGGCGCGTCTTTCAGGATCGCGCGGGCAATGGCCAGACGCTGTTTTTCTCCACCGGAAATCTTGCCGCCCAGTTCTCCGATGTTGGTGTCATAGCCTTTAGGCATCTTCATAATGAAGTCATGGGCATTGGCGGCTTTGGCGGCCTTGATAATATCCTCCCCGCTTTTTTCAAAACTTCCATAGGCAATATTATTTCTCACGGTATCGTTAAAAAGTATGGTCTGCTGGGTCACCATAGCAATCTGCCGCCGCAGGGAATGCAGCGTGACATCCCGGATATCATAACCATCAAACAGAATCCGTCCTTCGCGGACATCATAAAATCTGGGAATCAGATTAACCAGTGTGGTCTTTCCTCCACCGCTCATGCCGACAAAGGCAACCACCTCGCCCGCCTTGATGGAAAGATTGACGTTTTTTAATACCGGTTTATTTTCATAACAGAACGTGACGTTTTCAATATCGATGCGGCGGCGGACAGGCGGAATATCCATGGCGTTCGGTTTATCCTGAATGTCCGGTTCAAGATCAATAATGCTGAAAACCCGCTCCGCCGCGGCAATGCCGTTTTGAATCGTGTTATTGGAATGGGTCAATCTTTTGATCGGCTCATACAGCATGAACAGCGCCGCCATAAAGGAAAAGAACGTTCCTGGCGTGGATTTGCCCTGAACCACACTGTTTCCGCCGTAAAAAATTATTGCCCCAATTCCCAAACCTCCCAGAAATTCCATCAGAGGACTGGAAATCGCGTTGATGGAAACCGCTTTCATGTTAAATTTGAAGAGCCGCTCATTTTCCGCGGCAAATTTTTCATTTTCATACTTTTCCATGCAAAAGGCTTTCACAATCCGGGCACCGGAAATTGTTTCCTGTAAAATAGTCGTCAGACTGCCCATACTGATTTGAGTGGAAGTCGCCACTTTGCGCATTTTTTGCCCGAATTTCGTAATCGGATAAATGGTCAGAGGAAAGACCAGCATGGCGATCAGGGCCAGTTGCCAGTCTCTGTAAAAAACAACAAAGACCAGACAGATCAAAGTGAAAACATCCCTCATTAAACTGGTCACCGTATCGGAAACGGCATTTCTTATTAGACCGACATCATTCGTAATTCTGGACATTAAGATACCGGTAGGATGCTGGGCAAAAAAAGCGAGAGACTGCTTCTGCATCTGTTCGTAAAGTCTGTTGCGCAGTTGATTAACAATGCGTAAACCGATAAAACTCATGATCACCGATTGTGAGTACGTACAGGCTCCCTTGATCAGATATATAACGATAATGGCAAGGGGCAGCCACTGGAGCGTGGTCGCATCCTTTTTCAAAAAAATATCATCAAGGGCCGGTTTGATCAGAAACGCCAGGCTTGACGTTGCGGCGCCAACAATCAGCATGCATATACTCGCAATGATGAATTTGCTGGTATAGGGTTTTGCCAATTTTAATAAACGTTTAAAATTTTCCATACGTTTCTTTATAACATATCAATGGCTATTTGGGCAGCTCTTCTTGCGGCACCGGGTTCACCGAGCCGGGAGCGGATACTTTGCAGCCTGTTGATCATTTCCTGCCTCTTATTCCGGTTTTTTAAGATGGACAGCGCCTCCGCAGCGATCTGAGCGCCGGATGCCTCGCTTTGAATCAGTTCCGGCACGACCGTTTTTCCGGCAATGATATTGACCAGACTGATATTTTTTACATCGATAATTAATTTCCCTATAAAATACGAAAGTGCGGATATTTTGTAAATGACAATCATCGGAACGCCCAGAAGTGCTGTTTCCAGCGTCGCTGTTCCGGAAGCGACCAGGACAAGATCGCAACAGGTGATAACGTCATACGTATGACCGGAAATTATCTTTATCTGCACATCGGCCCCGGATATATACTCCGTGATAATTGTTTCATCCAGGGTATCAGCCAACGGCAGAACAAACTGAGCATCCGGTATTTCTCTTTTCAATATTTGAGTCGCACGCACCAATTCCGGCATTAATTTTTTTATTTCCGACATTCTACTGCCGGGCAGAATGCCAATCGTGATTTTATCTTCGGCAAGACCGATTATTTTTCTTGAGTCCTGTTTCGAAGAGTTTGTTTTGACCATATCCAGCAGAGGATGCCCCACATAATTTGCCTCGAAACCCTTTTCACGGTATGTTTCAACTTCAAAAGGCAGAATGACGGCCATCTTATTCACCGTTTTCTTGATTTGTTTTATCCTTCCCCTGCGCCAGGCCCAAACCTGCGGACTGATGTAATAGAAGACTTTGATGCCTCTTTTATGGGCGGCTTTCGCCAAAGGCAGATTGAAATCCGGATAGTCAATCAGGATCACCAGATCAGGGCGGCGTTCATCCATGGATTTTTTCATCAAGGTCATGATTTTTAAAATACCGCTCAGTTTGAAAATAACCTCGGTCAAACCGACGACCGCCATATCGGCCGCGTCAGCGAGGAGCTCCACTCCTTCCCGCCGCAATTTGTTCCCGCCGATGCCGTAAAACTTTAACGCGGGATTGCATTTTAACATTTCTCTGACAAGAGTAGCCCCGTGCATGTCACCGGAGGCTTCGCCGGCAATAATCATGACTGTTTTTTCTTGGTTCGCAGCTTTCATTTTCAGGATTGGGTCTTTTCTAGAAGGCATTGCCGGCCGCAACGGATTTCTCAATTTTTCTCAATATATCAACAGCCAAGGCCAGCGATTTACGAGCATCTTCTCCGGAAACAGCCGGTTGAGAACGGGTAATCACGGAATTGACAAAAGAACGAATTTCTTCTTCCAGGGGATCATGGCTGCCTACTTCTACATTGTTTTGCACGATCTGTTGTCCGCCGGTTTCATTTTTTACCTTGCTTAAAGATAGAATTTCCCGCTTCTGACAGTCAATCGAATGGTATCCTTCCGGACTGAAAAAACGGATTTTCTGCATGGTTTTGGCACTGATGCGGCTGGCTGTGATGTTGGCGGTACACCCCGAAGCAAAAGAGATACGGGCATTGGCAATGTCAATTTTGTCGGAAAGAATCGGAACGCCAACCGCCTCTACGCCGGTAACCGGGGCATTTACAAACTCCGTAATGATGTCGAGATCGTGAATCATCAAATCCAGAATAACATCCACATCGATGCCGCGTTCAAAAAAAGGATGTAACCGGTGGGATTCAATAAAAAGCGGTTTCTGAACAAGTTTTCCCAGCGCCATAATGGCCGGATTGAATCTCTCCACAAAACCGACCTGCAGGATAAGTTTTTTCGCCCGGGCCAGGCCGATTAATTCATCCACCTCTTCCAGAGTGGTGCAAATCGGTTTTTCAATCAGCACATCAACGCCCGCTCTCAAAAAATCTTTGGCAACCCTGTAATGATCAACCGTAGGCACGGCAATGCTCACCGCGTCAACCTTGCCCATCATACCGTGAAAATCATCCAGGACCTGACATTGATAAATTTCAGCCGCTTTCCGGGCTTTCTCAACAGAGATGTCCGCTACGGCAGCAATTTCACAATTTTCCAGTTTTTGATATTTTTGGAGATGGTAATTACCCAAATGACCGATACCCACCACGCCAATTTTAATTTTCTTTTTCTTCATATTCTGAATATATCAGCGGCAGATTCCTCTTTCCGAGTTTTTGATAAATTTTATAAAGTGTTGCACTTCCGGCAGGTCTTCGACTTCCGCTTCCGCTTTCTTTATCGCGTCTTCCAGAAGCATCTTGGACCGGAAAATTATACGATAGGCATCGCTGATGGCCTTGATGGTTTTCTCGGGAAAATTTCTCCTTTTCAAACCGACGGTATTCAAACCATAAAGTTTGGCGTGATTTCCCTGAGCAATCGTGTAAGGCGGGACGTCCTTGACCGCCGCGGAGCATCCCCCGATCATACAGTGAGCGCCGACGCGGCAGAACTGGTGCACCCCGGTCAGACCGCTGATGATGGCATAATCTTCCACATGAACGTGTCCGGCAAGTGTTGCCGCGTTGGACATGATCACATGGTTTCCCAGTTTACAATTGTGGGCGATATGACAGTAGGCCATAATCAGATTATGATCTCCCATAATCGTTACGCCGATATCGGCTGCCGTCGAGCGGTGAATGGTTACAAATTCCCGAATCGTGTTAAAATTACCGATGACCACCCGGGTCTTTTCTCCGCCGAATTTCAAATCCTGCGGAGGGGCGCCGATAGAGCAAAACTGAAAGAGGCGGCAGTTTTCACCAATGTGCGTATAATCATCAATGACGACATGCGGACCGATAACGGTATTTTTGCCGATGATAACATCGCTGCCGATGATACTGTAGGGTCCGATTTCCACGCCTTCCGCCAATTTCGCGTCGGGAGCAACAATAGCTGTCGGATGAATTTTCATTATCTAACCTTTTCTAAATATTTTTTTTCTGGAGATCATCCACTTTTTTGACCAGGTCCTGAAGTGTATCTCTCATCCGGGGAAGTTTGGACCGGCAGGCCTCAACCTCCAGCCACTCCTTGTACGGCATCTGCGGCGCTCCGCCCACAATTTCTCCGGACTTGATACTTTTATGGATCTTCGAAGACGCCGCAATCATCACGTGATCGCCGATACTGATATGGCCGACGATTCCCGTCTGTCCGCCAATCATCACTCCCCTGCCCACCTTTGTGCTTCCGGAAATGCCGACCTGCGCAACAATGACCGAATTTTCACCAATCACAACATTATGGGCAATCTGAACAAGATTATCAATCTTGACATTGCGCTGAATCCAGGTTTTCCCCAGCGTCGCCCGATCCACGGTCGTGTTGGCTCCGATTTCCACGTTGTCATCGATCTGTACAAAACCAACCTGAGGAATTTTATTATTTGCCGCGCCGGGCGATGAAAAGCCGAATCCGTCAGCGCCGACAACAACGCCTGAATGCAAAATCACCCGGTTGCCTATGATACAGGAATGATAAACAGTGACATTGGCATACAGGATGCAGTCCTCACCGATGGAGACATTACTGCCGATGAAAACGCCGGGATAAATCACCGATCCTCTCCCGATTTTTGCTCCTTTGGAAATAAAAGCACGGGGGAAAATAGTCGCTTCCGGTGAAACTTCCACCCCTTCTTCAATATAGGCATCTGCAGCCACACCGCTGCGCCCATGGTCTGACGGATAAAAAAGACTCAGTAATTTTCCGAAGGCGGAGTAGGGATCGTCAACCACAATCAGGTTTTTTCCTTCTGCCGCGATCTGCGGAGAAACAATAACAGCCGAAGCCCTGGTCAGCTTCAATTGTTTCAGATACTTCTTATTGGCAACAAAGGTGATATCGCCATCATCAGCCTCCTCAATGGAACGGATATTGCTGATCAGGACATCACCCGTTCCAACAACGGAACCGCCGAGAAAAGCGGCTATCTCATTCAGGGTCATTTTCATCGAACAATTTTTATTCTGTTACTTGACTTTGTTGAATTCCTCAATGACTCTACTGCTGAAATCATTTTCTTTCGCATAATAAGGAAGGGGCATTGTGGCTACATCCATCACGAGAGTGTATTTTTCTTTCTCAGCAATGGAACGGACCACTTTAATGATTCCCGGCATCAGTTTCTGCGTCATCTCCTGATCGCGTTTTTTCAGTTCTTCATTGGTATCATTCACCAGCAACTGATAGTCTCTCATTTTCTTCTGGTAAGCGGCTTCCTTTTCGCTTTTCTTGTTCTGCGGCATCAAAGAACCCTGTTTCTCAAGCTCGTCCTTCATTTTTTTTAATTCTGCTTCCGCATTCTTAATGTCCTGGGTTTCTTTATCGTAATACTTTTTAAATTCTTCCGCAGCCTTTTTCCCCGCGTCGGATTTCTGCATGATTTCCTGCAGGTTGATGAAACCGATTTTGTCGGCAGCCAAAGAAGCGGTGCTCCAGGCAAAAATCAACAGGGTAATGATGGCCATCAGATAAATACTTTTTTTCATTGATAATCTCCTCTCTTAACGTAATATTTTTAAAATTATTTTTTACATTGGCATCCCAATGGTAAACTCCCAGCGTCCGTCTGTATGATCATCCAGATCTCCCCGGTTGATAACACGTCCATATTCCAGTCTTAAAGGACCAATCGGTGAATACCAGCGCAAACCCAACCCTGCGGACTGCCTCAAATCGCCAAGATCGTATTTGTCATTCCAGGAGTTGCCCGCATCATAAAAGGCGGCTATCTTCATACCGGAATCCTTGATAAAGGGGAAGATGAGTTCAACATTAAAAATTAACATGCTGTTCCCGCCAATGACATCGCTGGTTCCCCCGTTCGTCGGGCCGACATAACGAAAACCCCGCAACGAGTTAATTCCGCCCAGAACATATCTGTTGGAAACCGGAATATCTTCATCGGAATCATGCCCGTTAATATAACCGATCCTGCCTTTGGCGGCAAATACAACACTGAAGGGCAGAGGAAAATATGTATTCAAGCTCGCGCTGTACTGGGTATAGTTTGCCTCCCCCTGTAACGGTCCGCCCGCATAAGTCGCCGAAAGATTCGTTTTTGTTCCCCGCGAGGGAAAAATGAAATCATCGGTAGTATCCCGAATCAAAGACATGGTGATGGCGCTGGTCGTTGTTTCTCCCTCCTGTGCTTTAATGTAATCAGAAGCGGAGGATGAAACTTCACTGACATTGTCAACATAAAACTTGTAACCCAGATAACCGACTATCCTTTCCCAAAGAGGGTAACCTAACGTCAGACCGGCTCCGTGGGAATCCAGATCATAATAATCATACTCTTTTTTATACTTCCAGGTATCTAACTTCAACCAGAGCGGTATGTCAAAAAGCCACGGTTCCGTGAAGGACAAATCATAATTATTGGTTGTGGAACCCAGAGAAGCTTTCAGATTCAGCGTCTGGCCGTAACCCATAAAATTCTGCTGTGTAATTTGCGCCATGACAATGGCCTGATCAGCAGCGCTGTATCCGGCGCCGATCATAAACATCCCTGTACTTTTTTCCTTGACCCGTACATTGATATCCATTTTATTTTTGTCGAGTCCCTTGTCCGTCTGGAAATCGATCTCTTCAAAATATCGCAAGCGGTTTAATTTGGCGTAACTGCTTTTTAATTGACTGCTGGAATATAAATCGCCTTCATTCAAGGCCAACTGTCGCCTGATGACCTTGTCTCTGGTGACATTGTTACCGTAAATATTAATGCGATTAATATAAACCAGATCACCCTTATTGATCTGATATTCCACATCCACCAATTGTTCATTTTCCCGGGTGTTGATCTTGGGATTAATATCCGCGCGGGCATAGCCTTCATCATTGGAGGACTGGGTCAGGAAATCGATGTCCTTGATGATGGCCTCACGGTTGTAATTGTCACCTTTTTTGACTTTCAGGGACTTCCACAATTCTTCCCTTGATTTTTCCAGCTCATCACCGGAAATCACAACCTTATCAACCTTAAATCGTTTTCCTTCTTTGATTTTGACTTTTACATGAATGCCCTTCTTATCGGTTGTTATTTCCGGCTCACCGACCTGAGCATTAATAAATCCGTTATTAAAATAATAAGCATTGAGCTTGCCTACATCCTGTTTGAGCTGGTCACGCTTGAGCAGGCCGGAATCGGTAATAAAAGAAAAAACGCCTTTTTCGGATGTGCTCATCATGTTTTTCAATTCTTTCGAGGTATAGGCTTCGTTCCCTTCGAAAGAAATGGTGCGAATATAAAGTCGGTCATTTTCTCTGATGTTGAAAATGACACGAAAATCCTTTTCCCCGTCCGATTCAATTTTATCCTTTATTTCGGCATTGTAATAACCCTTGGTGTCATAAAGCGCTTTGATCTTTTCTATATCTCTTTTAATTTGTTCCTGATTGAGATTCTGTTTCTTTTTGATCGTCAATACTTCCTGAATATCATCTTTGCTTAAAGCTTTATTACCGGTGATGCTGATGTCGGAAATCAGTCCTTTTTCCTGGACAATGAATGTAATGATTTTCCCCTCCGTCGTGGAAGAGGCTTCCGCGGAGACATCCAGAAACAAACCCATTTTATAAATTGTTTTAATGTCGGACGCGATATCCTCTTCGGAATAATTGCCGTCCTTTCTGCTTCTGATTTTCTCGGTGATGGCTGACGCGGTGATCTTGTGATTACCCTTGATTTCAACGCGCGCTATTCTTTGAATCGGGCCGATAGAACTCAGAATTCCCATTTTGAGCTGCCCGACGGCGGGAGCAAGATTCGCCATGCCTTTGCCCTGCGCAGATGTTGTCAACAAAACCGACCCCTGAACCACGTCTATGATTCTGGCATCAATATTTATGGCATCTCCAAAATGGACCAGACTGCCGGTGATGACGAAATCGGCCTGATTTGCTTTACCGGTTTCAACAGCTTTGTCATCTTCCATTTTGACATAGTTTTCAAGTAAATCATCAGCTTCAATAATCTGAACCGATGGTTCTTTGCGCAGTGCCGCCAATAAACCGTTATAAAGCGATTCCCGGATCATCTTGGTATCCTGATTGCTGTATACTTCAAAAGGCAGCACCATGATTTTTTTAACTTCCTGGGCATAAGACGGAGAAACAGAAAGCATCAAAAACAACAAAAAAATTAAAAATACTTGCCTTACGATTCTATGAATAGTCATAAATTTTCCCATCGCGTAGAACAATCCTTTCCGACATTCTTTCCGCCAGTAACCGGTTATGCGTCACGGCAACCAGAGTGATTTTTTTTTCAACATTTAAATTGACCAGGATATCTTCTATTTTCCTTCCTGTTTCCGTGTCAAGATTTCCTGTCGGTTCATCCACCAGCAATATTTCCGGTTCCATAATCAACGCGCGGGCAATGGCGACTCTCTGCTGCTCGCCCCCTGATAACTCTCCCGGTTTGTGGCTGATTCTGCTCTCTAATCCAACTTCCTCGAGTAATTTGCAAGCTTTTTCTCCGGCCTGTTTCTTGTGCATTCCTCCAATGAGGGCCGGCATCATTGTGTTTTCCATAGCGTTAAATTCCGGCAGCAGATTATTGAACTGGAAAACAAATCCGATATGGGCATTGCGAAAAGCAGCTCTTTTCTTCTCCCCCCAGTCAAAAACATTCATGCCGTTAATGCAAAGACTGCCTCCCGTCGGGTGATCCAGTATACCCATAATATGAATCAGGGTACTCTTGCCGGCGCCGGAAACACCCAGAATCGCGATGGATTTCCCCTTTTCAATGTTCAGGTTCAGCCCGCGCAACACTTCAATTTTATTTTCTTCTTTGATAAAGGTCTTGGATAAATTTTCCAGTACAATCATTTTCTTTAATCTAAAATTCAAACCTCATTCATATCGGAGCGCTTCCGCCGGATCTGTTTTGGAAGCTCTCAGCGACGGATAAATGGTCGATAAAAAGCATATCAGCAGGGTGCCGACCGCAATGATGACAACATCACCGTAATTCACTTTGGAGGGAAGCTCGCTCAAATAGTAAACATCACCCGGCAAAAACTTGAAGCGGAAAACCTTTTCTACAAACAGCGACACTTCCTGCAGATTCAAAGCCACGGCCAGTCCGGCAAGGCATCCCAGAGCCGTCCCGATAACGCCGATAATCAATCCCTGATAAATGAATATTTTCATAATGCTTTGCGATGTTGCCCCCATGGATTTCAGAATGGCAATATCTTTGTTCTTCTCCATGACAATCATAATCAAAGCGCTGATGATGTTAAAAGCGGCAACCAGAACGATTAAACTCAGAATAATAAACATCACGCGTTTCTCCAGTTTCAGGGCGGAAAACAGATTTTTGTTCATCTGCATCCAGTTCTGCGCCCAGAAAGGAAATCCCAGTCTGCTTTGAATGCTTTTCGCGATCACATCCGCTTTGTAAATATCGTTGACTTTAATATCAATTCCCGTCACAGTGTCACCCATCTGCAAAAAGTTCTGACAGCTTTTTAACGATAAATAAGCCAGGGTCGAATCATACTCATAAAAGCCGGATTCAAAGATACCAACAACCATAAATTTCTCCATCCGGGGCACCATGCCCATCGGCGTGGCAATACTGACCGGAGAAATAATCGTGATGGTATCATGAAGAAAAATTCCCAGGTTTCTCGCCATTTCCTTACCGATAACAATGCCTTCCGGTTGAGTGTCATCAACGGCGTAGCGGGATGAAATCTCCGGCGGGATGGTGTTAAGATGTTCAATATTACCTTCCCTGATCCTGCCGAGATTGATCACCTTAAAAGCGCTTTGCGTATCGAGAGCGCGAAGGACCACACCGGAAACGCCATTGCCGTTGCGCAGCATGGCCTGGCTGTAAATGAACGGCGTGGTCGCAACCACCCCTTCAATGCCGGCAATCCTCTGACGAACCTGCTGATAATCCTTCATGGGACCGGTCATGTCGGTCGTTAATTCGATATGGGATTTGATTCCCAGAATCTTCGTTCGCAAATCTTCTTCAAATCCGTTCATCACCGCCAGAACAATAATCAGCGCTGCCACGCCCAGAAAAATACCCAGGATGGATATGGACGTAATGACAGATACAAACACCTGTTTACGTTTCGCTCTTAAATAACGTCTGCTTATGAATAGCTCGTAGGACATCAAATACTATACCTGTTGCTTACGGGAAAATACGGATGTGATAATTTTATACAATCCCTTTTTCATTCCTGTTTTGTTCTGAGCAGCGGGAACAAAATCACATCCCGGATGGAAGCGGAATCCGTAAAAAGCATTACCAGCCGGTCAATTCCGATGCCTTCTCCGGCGGTAGGCGGCATGGCGTACTCCAGAGCGCGGATATAATCCTCATCCATTTCATGAGCTTCGTCGTCACCGGCCTCTCGTTCGTGTAACTGTTGCAGAAATCTTTCCCTTTGATCGGCAGGATCGTTCAGCTCTGAAAAAGCATTGGCAATCTCGCGGCCGGAAATATAAAGTTCAAAGCGGTCAACAAGTTCAGGATCCTTGTTGGACCTGCGTGACAGAGGAGACACCGCAACCGGATAATCGGTTACGAATGTCGGTTGAATAAGCTTCTTTTCGACCACTTCATCAAAAATAGCCATGTGAATTTTCCCCAGCGGATCGTTTTCTTTGACATCACATCCGGCTTTTCGGGCAAAATCAATCGTTCTGGCCCGGTCAGTCAGCTCGGCCGGTTCCATACCGGCCATCTGCAGAAGAGCATCCTTCACGGAAAGCCGGCGCCATGGCCTGGTCAAGTCTATTTCCGTATTCTGATAGTTGAATTTCACCCCACCAAATAGATCGGTGGCAATAAAGACAAATAAATCCTCCGTAAAGGACATCAAATCTTCATAAGTGCTGTAGGACTGGTAAAACTCCATCATGGTGAATTCGGGATTATGGAACGTGGAAATACCTTCATTACGGAAATTGCGGTTGATTTCGTAAACCCTTTCCAGTCCGCCGGTTACCAGTCGTTTTAAATACAGCTCCGGTGCGATCCGTAGATAGAAATCCATATCCAGCGCGTTGTGATGTGTTTTAAACGGTCTCGCCGCCGCACCGCCCGCCCGCGGCTGCATCATCGGCGTTTCCACTTCCAGGAAATCATGTTCATCCATAAACTGCCGGATTAACTTGATAATGCGGCTGCGCCGTTGAAAAATTTCTTTAACTTCCGGATTGGCGATCAAGTCAAGATATCTCTGACGGTATCGGATTTCGACATCGGTCAGACCGTGCCATTTTTCCGGCAGAGGATGAATGGATTTGGAAAGCAGGATTAATTTTGCGACTTCAATGGTCAGTTCATTTGTTTTGGTGCGAAACAGTTTTCCGGAAATAAAAATAATGTCACCGATATCCAGCTTTTTAAAAACAAAATACTCTTCAGCACTTAAAATGTTTTTCCCGATGTAACCCTGAATCTGTCCCTTGTAATCCTGAACCTTGATAAAAGCCGCTTTCCCGAAATTGCGTACCGCCATAAGACGGCCGGCCACCGAAAAGGTTTCCTGTACCTTGGCCAGAGCATCACCGTCTGAATTTCCAAACCGCGCGGACAGTTCCGCGGTTGTATTTTGAGGTTTAATATTGTTGGGGTATAAATCAATACCCGCCGATTTCAAGTCCGCTATCTTTTCTCGGCGGACCTTTAAAAGTTCATTATCTTCCATAATTTCTCCACTTCTAAAAGTTTGTTTAACTATATTTTTTTAACCAAATAGTCAAGTATGATGATTATCGAAAATTTGTATAAGGCATAATATTTTTTGAAGTTTTTCATACAAATTTTGTTTGCCACAGCCGGATAGTAATGTTATGTATCGCCAAACGACGTCACGTAAATGGAGGATTGGACATGGTGAATAAGGCAATATTGATTGGCAGGCTGGGCAAAGATCCGGATATTCGTTATACGCCCGACGGTACAATGGTCACTTCTTTCAGATTGGCAACCGATGAACAATGGAAAGATAAAAACGGTGAAAAAGTTCAAAGAACGGAGTGGCACCAGATTGTTACCTACAGAAAACTTGCAGAAATATGCGGCAATTACCTGGTAAAGGGAAGGCTGGTTTATATTGAAGGACGTATTCAAACCCGTTCCTGGGAAGACAAGGAGGGAGTGAAACGTTACACAACGGAAATTATTGCCAGTGATATGAAGATGCTTGACTCCAAAGGACAAAACAAAACGGAAGGTCCCGCTTATGAAGCCGATGCCGCCAATAACATCAGCGATGCCGGCGGATCAATGGATGACGTTCCGTTTTAAAGGATGATGGAAATTTTCATCTGAATGATTTCTAATTTTTGATACCCCTTTTCAGTCGGCAGGCAGAAAAGGGGTATTTTGCATGAAACAACAGAGAATTCTATAAAGTCAGCTTACAAATCCACGAACAATTATTTTTTCACCTCATCCTTTTTGGATGACTGATCGGTGATCTCATTCTGTTCGCTCATTGTCTTTTTAAAGTTTTTGATTCCCTTGCCCAGGGCTGAACCGATTTCCGGCAATTTTCCCACACCGAAAATAATCAAAATAATAACCAGGATGATCAGTAATTCCGGCATTCCTATTCCAAACATAATATTACCTCTTGATTTTATTTTTTAAAAAAAATTAATTACGGCAACCGTAAGTGGACAACCTCTCCTCTTTTTCCCAGATTCTCAAGATCTTTTCCATTAAATTTTACCTTGATACCACCGGCATTGCCAATATCAATCTCAAAACTTTTCGCCCGATACTCAAATTTTTCTCCGGCTTTTAACAAAACCTGAAAAGAAGGATTTTGCTCCGGCTTCACGCGCAACCACGTTTCTTCGATAGCCCTGATACTCAACTGCGCGGCTTCTTTATCCGATACATCCTGCACCGTAACGGCTATGGGCAAAACCTGTTCAGAAGCCGTGCGTGAGTCTTTCTTTACACCGGCTGCGGCAGTTTTTTCCTCAACGGTTGATGGCTGAGTATCTTTTACCTGGACAACCGCATTCACTCCCGTGTTCTGACCGGCTGGGACATTCGCGCCAGCATTCCGTCCCTTATCGTCTTGTAAAGTATTCGCCTTGATGCCTGCGGGATTAACGATATCCGGAGACGATTCATGCTGCTTGGAAATCAGCCACTGTCCAACAATAACAACTATTAAAATAAAAGCAATGACCAAATACGTTTTTTTACCTTTAATCCCGGCAAAGGAAGATTTCTCTCCTGTTGGATGCTCCGGCTGTACGATGTTGTCTGTGAGTGAATGAAGGTAATCTTCATATTCCTTAATCAACGGTTCGCTGTCTATTCCTAAAGCACCGGCATAAATTTTTATAAAATTCTTCGCGTAAACAGGCAGCGGCAGCACATTAAATTCCTTGTTTTCGATGGCCTGCAAATAAACCGCTCTGACGCGCGTCCGCTGGTATAAATCTTCAAAAGAAAGACCCTTGTCTTCCCTGATTTTTTTTAAATCTTCAGAATTATTGCTTGGCGTTTTTTCAATAAACATATAATATCATTTACAAAGGTATTTTATGTATTCATCTAGCATTAATTTAAGCGTAATACAACTGTTTAAAATAAAACCGTTTATTCCCGTATGATGGAAATGCTGTAAGTCTGTTTTTTATAATTAAGAAAGGATATCTCATGTCGCAATGGAAATCATTTGCCGTTGAACTGGCGAAAAAATCAGGATTGTTATTGAAGGAAAAATTCAGCAAGGCGCATACCATTCACTACAAAGGCGACATCAATATCGTGACCGAAGCGGACCAAATGTCCGAGAATCTGATTATGGAAGCGATCAGCCGCCGGTTTCCCGATCATGGCATTCTATCCGAAGAATCCCCGGCCGTCACCGGCGCCGGGAAAATGCGCTGGATCGTCGATCCTCTGGACGGAACGACAAACTACGCCCACGGGTATCCCGTCTTTTGTGTTTCCATCGCTTTGGAAATTGAAGATAAAATTTTTCTGGGTGTGATTTACGACCCGATGAGAGACGATATGTTTGTCGCCGTGCGGGGCGAAGGGGCTTTTTTGAATGACAAAAAGATAACGGTTTCTCCCGTCAAAGACCTTTCCCGCAGTCTCCTGGCAACCGGTTTTCCTTATGACATCCGGGAAAGCAAAGAAAATAACCTTGATTATTTCAACGCCATGGCCGTCAAGGTTCAGGCCATTCGCCGCGCCGGAGCGGCCGCTCTGGATCTTGCTTATCTTGCCGCGAGGCGATTTGACGGTTTCTGGGAACTGAAACTCAAGCCGTGGGACACGGCCGCAGCCAGCCTGATGGTGGAAGAAGCGGGCGGCGTGGTCTCCGATATTGCCGGGAAAAAGTGGAATTTATATTCGCCTAATCTTCTGGCCAGCAATGGTTTGATTCACGAACAGATGTTGGCCGTTTTTAGGGCTACCTGATTTGAAATGAAACAATTGAGAAAATATCAGCTTTTGCCAGACCAGCTCAGGGCGAAATAATCATCTTTGGTTGTTTTATCTACCGCTGTTAGAGCTTTAAAATAATAATAACGGACATCGTTCCATGAAGCAAAAGGTGAAAGCTTTTGATTAAATAAAGGCATTGTAGCCCATTCCAATGCTGAATAATTGAGACTCAAACCTTTATTAGTAATCGGATTTAGAAAATGATTCATCGAACGTATGCCAGCATCTTCTTCTGCGCCGCCATAGCCGATCCATTTAAATACCTGTTGATCCAGATAGCCACTTTTGAAATATGTTTCAGTTCCTTCTTTCATTCCTAACTGTGTTTTTAAATAATCATTAAGAGAAAAATTATTTAGATTTCGTTGCGAAACATACTCATTTATAGATTTATGCGTATCCTGTCCAAGGGCAAAAGACATTTTAGTATAAATGAATATCAAGCAAATTATTATTGCTAACAAAGAGAATATTTTCCCGTTCCAGCTATTCATTTTCTCTTACCTCCAATCCTCGTTCTTTACGGTCATCATGAGCTATAGTCAATAGTTGTGTATGGGATTCAGGCGGCGATCCGTTTTTCTTCAATACCATCAACGAATTTTACTCCCTTAACAACCTCAGCCAGGCGCTCCGGACGATGTAATCGAATCCATCGTTTCTGGGCGCATTGACACAATTTAAACGCCATGGAGAGGACAGTGCTT
>Ga0208040_1000636_pt1 | contig 39941 bp, 39 predicted proteins | sample AD_UKC083_MetaG_FD_184431 | JGI IMG/M metagenome (GOLD analysis project Ga0208040, IMG submission 184431) | Active sludge microbial communities of municipal wastewater-treating anaerobic digesters from USA - AD_UKC083_MetaG (SPAdes) (version 2) | ecosystem: Engineered > Bioreactor > Anaerobic >...
AGTACGCCTCCAGTGTCCCCGAGACGATGCACCGGCCCGTCCCGATGCTCAGCACGCCTGAGCTGCCCACGACCGCCCGTTGGCGCAGGTTGTTGTTCAAGCTCAGGCTGAACGCGCGGATGCTCATGGCCGCCTGGTTCTCCAGGAGGTTCTGGACATCCAGGGCCGTCATGTGCTCCGTCTGCGTCGCCGGGTCGTAACCCGTACCGCCCGACGCCGTCTCGGAGCTTTCGCTGGACCCCAGGAACTCCAGGCCCCCCGTGATCTCGCCTTCCACCGGCACATTGAGCGACAGGCCATTGATCGCCATGCCCAGGAACAGCGACAACTCGCTCGACAAATCGTCGTAGGTCCGCTCCAGGTTGAACGTGCTCAGGCTGGTCCCGTTGACGATGGAGCCGCCCTGGGTGATGCTGATCCCGGTTGCACTGGCCTCGTCGACCAGCGTGCCGCCGGAGACGGTGATTTCCGAGGTGCTGGCCGTCACCACCTTGAAGTAGCCGTTGTTGGCCGCGTTGGTGAATCCACTGACCTTGATCCACTCGCCCGCCGTCGGCGCGGTGAAGGTGCCGGTGAATTTGTTGCCCGAGGCCGCCGCCGACACCGTGGCCGACGAACAGACCGCCACCGGAGAACCCCACGCCGAATCCAACAACGCTGCCGCCAACAGGGCATCATACGTCCCGTAGCTCAGCTCGAAGTTGACCCCGCCCGACGCCGTGATCCGGGACCGGCGAATCGACGCGATCTGCCGATCCGATCGTATCTCGTTGCTCTGGGACGACGCGACGTCCTGCTTGAGGCTCTCGCCCGTGATCCGCAGGATTTGCAGGTTACTGCCGGTCTTCTGGACGCCAAAACTGGACTCGGCCACATACGCCAGTTGGACCCTCGATGTATCACTCATGCCATTCTCCTTTACGCTTGGTGCTCTGCCTCAAACGGGCAGAGGACATTGATTTGGTGCCGCCCTTCCTCCAGCCCCACTGGCTGCTGATAGGCCGTCAAATACCTCACGCCGCCCGCCGACACGCTCGTAAACGCCGCCACGATCGCGTCGACCACCTCGATCAACTCCCCATCCCCCTGACCCGCCGGCCCAAACAACTGCGCCACCGCCAATCCCGAACGGCGGTAGTTCTTCACCCCCACCGTTAGCCGCTGCCCCGCCGAGTCGCGGATGTAGAACCGGCACCACATCGAATTGTCCGTGGGAGCCGTCTGGCCGTCGTTCTCGTACAGCGTCGCCAAGCCCTGCCCATCCTCGATCAGGGTCTTGAACCGACTGCGGATCGCGTTGTGAATCTGCGTATACGTCACCGGAACATCCCCTTGGCTTCTTCGATCGTGCGAGCCATCATGTGGTCACCGGCAAACGTGCCTCGTCCGTCCTCCAGGAACACGATGTAGACGACGTTGTTGGTGATATAGGTCACACTGAACGGCCGGACTTCGGCGACCACCGTGGCGCCCCGGCTAATCGTCGTGCCGCCGTCCGGATCGGTAATCAGCAACGCCGCATCCGGGCGGTTGTTGTTCTCCACCTGCCAGTTGCCCCGCGCCCGCCCCGTCTTGACGCGGGTCTTCATCACCAGACTCTTCAGGGCCTCCAGTGCCACCTTCAGGTGAATCTGCTGGATCTTCTTCGGGACCTCCACGGCCGCGAAGTTCCTCAGGGACAGGTTGAACTGGTTCACATCCACTACGCCACCGCCTTCACGCCCAACTTGTAAAGCACCACGTCACCCGCATACGCCACCGCCTCAACCGACACCACCGTCCACGTCTTCGAGGCGTACACCACTTCCATCTGAACGGCCGGTGTGAACTCCAAACCAGACGGTGATACATACAACAGGGCATCCGCCCAGCCCGGCACCCGGTCCTTGCGACTCTCTTCCACCGCCTTGGCCGTATGCCCGGTCGCTGTGCCCATCGTCCGCTTGCCCGTGGTCGCATCGTAGCTGGACGACTCGTACTCCCGGAACACCGCATCCGCGCCGTACTTGGTCAGCAACGCCAGGGTCTTGGCCGCCGTGATTGCCATCTCAACCTCGAATGATCGTGTCACCCGCCGCGATCAACCCACGAACCAACGCATCGAGCTTGGGGTACTCGTAGCCATAGGGCTTGCCGCCCGCGTAGGTCTTGGACTCCGAGATCGGCCCGACCGATACCGACTCCGACACCACCTCGCCCGTCTCCGTGACCGTACCAAGCAGGTCGTCTCCGAGCACCACACGCAGGGCCATCTCCGCACAAGCATCTTGGAGTTTTTGGGGCAACGCCGTGGCATCGAGCACGTATCCATCGTCGTCCTCCACAGAATACCTGGGCCACGACAACGCCTGAGATCGAGTGTTCCTGTACCCGCGCCACCGTCCCTGAAACCGGATGTCCAGGTATTGCGTCGCTACAATCAGGGCGTTTTCCTTCTCGGTCTGCGTCGCACTGGACCAGTTCGTGGATCGGGTGATATTCGCGTGGTACGTGTCGGCATCCGCCACGGACAGATAACTGTTGGCCGTGCTCAGCCCCGTGCCGTCTTCCACCACAAACACCGGACTGCTCGATGTCGGCGTGCCTGTTCCGCTACCACCCATCAGCTTGCGACCTCCACATCGGGATCATTGAAGGTGTACCCAACCTTTTGCCGCCAGATGTAGTACGTGCCTGCCGAGATATAGAACGTCACCTGTCCACTCTCGTTGGTCGTGTCATACGCCACGATGTTCAAGCCCGCCGCATCCGTCGTTGCCCACACCGCCGCCCCGGAAATCGGCAGGCCCGTAGACGAATCGGTCAGCGTGTACGTCCAGCCCGGACCGCCCTTGCCGGTCGTCGGAGCCGACCAGGTCACGACGTACTCGGTGTAGAGCAGATTGAGGTTGCCGGACTCTCTGCCATAGAGGTCATAACTCGCGCCCGGCAACCACGCCCCCGCCGCGATAGCGACTGACCAGGAAGCCCCGCCAGCTGGCTGCATTGCTCCCGCCGGAACCTCGGTGTCCGACCACACTCCCCCGGCAGCATCCCAGTACTTTCCGGCCTGCGCCCCTTCGGAGCATCGCAGGTACGCCGTCACCACACCGGACGTGATCGGCTCGGCCGTGGTCTTGTTCACCACGTCGTACCGAACCGTGTTGGCCTGACCTGGAATCGCCTGCTGCATGGCCCTGCCCTCTTACGTCAGACTGACATCAAGCTCGCCCGCCGCAAAGCTGGCCGTGTCGCCACTGCCGATCGTCTTGGGCTCGCCCAATGCCCCGGAGCCGGTCCGGTTGCCGCCGCTGGCCGCGTCGTACAGCGCGAAGTAGTCCACCGTGCCCCACGACCCCGTAGCCTGCGGAAACGCGAGGGCCTGCGCGTTGCTGGTCGCCCCGCCGCTGGCGGTGTTCCAGTCGGCCGCTGCCGTTGCCTTGCGGGCGTAGCTACCGCCACTGACCTCCGTACCCGCCCCTTCCGGGTCACCGACAAACAGCGCCACGTAGATCGTGGGCATCGTCCAGGCTGCCTTGCCCGTGAAGTGGTCCACGATCTTGTTCTTCGCATAGGCTGCAAAACTGCCCATCTGTCACCTCGTCTTTCGCTTGAGGAAAAGGAACACGCCCGCCAGATTGACCTCGCCCAAAACGATCAACCGGCCGGACACATCTGCTTGCGTCATGATCGAACCGGCCAGCGCCCAATCCGCCCGGACCTGACCGACCACTTGGGCTGTTCCGCTCAACTGGGCCGACAGGGACCGCATCACCGACATAGTCGCGGACACCCTGGGAGTCGACACAAGCTGACCGGCAAGACCTCTCTGGACCCGCACGGCACCCGAAACACCGCTCTGGGCACTGATGGCTCCCGACAACGCCACCTGCTCGCCGAGCAGGCTGAGATCGCCGGCCACGCCCGTCTGTCCCGACACGTGACCGGCCAACAGACGGCCCACCGACAGGCTGGCGGCACAGGAACTCGCTGCGGTCAACTGACCTGCCAAGGCCACCTGACCTTCGATGGTCAGAGTCCCCGCCGCTGCACTGGCCGCTTCCAGCGACCCGGCCAATGCCCACGTCGCCGACAGACCGCCCGCGGCTTGGGCCTGGGCCGTCACCGACCCTGCCAACGACCGTGTCACTGACATGGTCCCTGACAAACCAGACTGCCCTGCTACCGCCCCGGAGAGGCCCCGTTCGACCGCCGCTACTCCATCTACCTGCGAACCGGACTGGATCGACCCGGCCAGCGGCCTGCTCACGGACAGGCCACCGGCCACCGAGCATTGCCCCTGCAGCAACCCAGCCAACGGCCTTGCCACGGACAGGCCACCAGTCATCGACGATTGTGCCTGAGCCGAACCGGCCAACGGATGCTCCACCGACACCTGACCGGATACCACCCCCTGCGATGTCACCTGCCCGGTAAGAGCGCCAGACACCGCCAGCGCCGCCGCAACAGCCGATTGCCCCGAAATCCCACCCGCCAGCGGCTGCGGACCACCGCTACTGAGGAACAGGACTGCCACGCGGCTCCTGGACTTCTCCAACGGCGCAGCCGGGTCACCATACAGACGGTGAATCTCCGCATCGCTCAGCGCCCGGCAGTACACAAACGCCTGATACACCGTGGCGTTGCCAAAGTAGAGCGTAGACGTGACGGTGGACCCAATTGCGTTGGCGTGTATTGAATATCCAAGATACTCGCCGTTGTAGAAGGCATGGGCATTGACGCCATCCCACCGCATGGCCAGCATGCCGGGCACTTCGCAGTCGCTCGTGGTAAAGCCGGTGAAGTCGTGTGAGCCCGCGTTGTGAAAGATGCTTATCGTGGTCGAGTCTCTGTACCGCTGCCAGACCCATCGGTTCGTGCCGTCATTCGAGTGGACCACCGCGCCCCACGAGCCAAACGTGAAGCCACCGTGCCACAGGCACACCGTATAGCCGTTCAGCGTCTTGTTGTGCCACGCGCCCGATGAGATCGACGGCGCGACCAGGCCCCCGACGCCGGCGGTCCCATCGAACCTGCCGCCGTTCATCAGGTCATACGCCCCGCCCGGCTGATTGAACAGGCTCGCGCAAACCAGGCCCCGAGCAATGCCCTTGCTCCTGTCCACCAGCCGGATCGGTCTTGCTCTGTCAGGCAGTACCAGCATGGCTTAGCTCGCGGTCTTTTCGTTGATGCACGCCGAAACCGTGATCGCGTTGCTGGCGGCGTTGCTCTTGGCGTACAGCTTGGCGCCCTTGGCCACCGGAATGGTCAGGGTCGCTACGCAGGGGTCTTCCGCATACGTGTCCAGTCGGGCCAGGAAGATGCCGTTCGTGTCGTCCGCCGGATATTCGTCCGTGGACGCCCCGTCCGGGTCGCCCGCCGTCGGCAGGTAGTAGAAATCCACCGTGTCTCCACTGGCCGGCGTCCCGCCGTTGTCCGCCTTGAGCGTGACCACCGCATCGAATGCCGTGGCGGAAAACGCGAAGACATCCGATGTTTGATTGCCGCCGGCGCTGACGGACACGCTATTTGCGGAACCCCACTGGACCTGGATTTCGTTGTTCGCAACGGCCATCAGGCTGCCTCCATGTTCGCCAGGGTGTTGTACTGCTCCGTCTGGACGACGTAGAGAATGTCGTTGTCACTCAAGGCCGAGAGATCGTCGATGGCCGCCTGGACCGTGGCATTGGCCAGGAACAACCGCCACACCTTCGCCTCATACGTCTTCGGGTCGGCAATCACCTTCTGCGCCAACGCCAGACGATTCGCATGATTGTCCGTGCCAGCGTCCTCGGACAGGACCGCCCATGCCGCCTTGACCAGCGCCGCCATCACGCGGCCCATCACCGGGTTTTGAGGCTGGATGATTCCGTAGATTTCTTGAAGCGTCGCCATGATGATCCCTTCTCAGTTTCCGTTGCCTAAGTAGCCGACAACTACTTGCCCTTCGGGGCGTCCGCTTTCTTGGCCTGGGGCTCATTCTTGGGGTCCGTTCCCTTCGCCTGGCCCTTCTCACCGTCGCCATCGGTCTTCGGCGAATCCGGCACACGGACAAGCTCAACGTATCCCCTGGCCTTCCACTGGGGGTAATCACAGACATTGACGATCAGGGCGTGGCCCGCCTGGTTCTTGATCTTCACGGTAGGTACTTGCATGAATCGGTCCTTTCGCTAGAGAAGGGGCCGTGGACAGATCGCCAGACCTGCCCACGGCCATGCTTGCGTCTGATGCGAAGTCGGCGAGATTACCCGGCCAGCCGTGCCGCGAACTCGGGACGGACACAGGCGGAGCCCCACAGGATGTCGAACTCCCACTTGGTCTGCTTGTACTGCCGCGTGACCTCCAGGCGGAGCACCAGACCCGTCACCGGGTCCCGCAGGTACGCGATGTCCGGGTTGCCCATGTCATCGGTCTCGAACGGAGCTGTCACCAGGGCGAACGCCTCGCGGGTGAAGGCCAGGTTCACCACGTGGTTGCCCTTCAGGGTGACGGCCTCGGAACCGCTCAGTGCCACCCGCAGGCCCGGAGCGATGCTGAGCGTCGCGTTGCCCGTACCGTCTGCCGTGGCGTCCGCCAGAACGGTATAGGTCTGGGTATGGCCGGCGATCGTGATGATATCGCCCTGCTTGTACGTACCCGTGGTCATCGTCATACCACTGACGGCCAGCGTATCCGTCAAATCGTTCGCCGCAGCGGCGTGAACACCATTGACGGCGGCCGAGGCACCCGGAACACCGGCGGTGTGGCTGGCGATCGCATTCTCCACGAGCCAGTTCATTCCATACTTCTCGCCGATGGCCGCCAGAGTGATGACGTTCCGGTCGCCGGACTTCTCGGCGTGGACAAAGTACGGCAGGGCCAGGGCCTCGGCCTCGGCGTTCGTGTCGATCAGCGCCACACGGCCCACCTTGGGCGCCAGCTGGGCATCCAGCTTGGCAGCAAGCTGAGAGCCGTCCTTCGCCGCCGTCCGATCGGTGGCGTTGCTGAACGGCGTGGTGCCTGGCGTCCCGACGAAACCATACACCTTGTAGTATTTGCTCAGCACATCGGCGTTGACATCGTTGGCCAGCGCCCGGATCTTCTCCTGGACCGTCAGCGGCAGGAACGTCTCGTCCTTGTTGATGCGGGTCCGTTCCTGGTCCGTCAGGTAGAAATCAGCACCTTTCCACTGGTCCAGGGTCACCGGGATATACTCGATGTCCGTGTCCGACGCCTGCTTGTCCTGATGGCTGGGCGTGATGTTGTAGGTGCTGGCACGCTTGCTGACCGGCACGTCAATGGTCTGGCCCTTCTGCTTGGGGCTCAGAGAATACTCCAGGTTGACCACCTGGGGCAACAGGGCCGACTCGCGGAGCACGCGCAGACCGCGCGCCAGGATCGTGTGAATGAGGGGGGTTAGGGTGTTCGACATTTTGTCACCTCGTCAAAAACAGGGTTACCCATCGACGACGGTGACTTCGCCTTTCGCAATGCGGTCAATGTTCGCCTCTATGGCTGCCTGGTCCGATCTGCGAATGGTACGTCCCGTCGTTCGTACAGTGGAACTACCGCTCGCGCCGCTACCAGCAGCTCGGGCTCCTTCGAAGGCAGGGGCAAAGGTGTCGCTCATTCTCAATTGCGACACGTACTCCGCCGGGGCCATCGGCTGCCCGGCAGAGGCTTGCTTCATGCTGTAGCGAGGTTGTCCCTTCGAGTCGACCACCTCTATGACGAACAGGTCCGCGTTGTCCGGGTCATCCCGATCCGCAACCACACGGCACTGTGACTCAATATGCGGCAACAGCAGATCCACGGAACCCCGTTCCGCCTGAATCGCCGCCACGGCCGCCTCCCGTATCTTGCTCTGCTTGATGTGGGCGGCGTACTTGTCGGCCTTTTCGGTGGCCACCTGCAACTGCCCTTCCAGGGCCGCCACTTGCTTTTTGTACTGCGTTTCAAACGAAGCCTTGACCGCCTCGATCTCCTTCTTGCGATCCTCGTCGGAGCCGGCGTCGCTGATCTGCCGGACCTTCTCGATCGCCGTCCGGGCCTCATCGGGGTCCAGACCCTTGAATCGGCTCTCGTAATCGGCCACCTTGTCCTTCAGCTCGCGGCATTCCTTCCTCGATCCCCCCAGGGCAGACCGCAGCCCGGTGATATTCTCCAGGGCAAATGTGGCCTTTTCCCCGTCGGCCCCGTCAATGGTCACCGGATCGACCTCGGCGAAATACTTGTCGCCGTCCTGCCGGTAGTGGACCCTGTCTGCTTCATTGAGGGCCTCGAACTCGGCCTGCGTGCAAACCGCCTTGAGCATCTGACGAACCTCCCTGTTTCTGAAGACCAAAACGAACGATTGGCGGTATGCTACTATCTGCTTCTATGTAGTGGCAAGCACGAAATCGCAAACTGGGAGATTTTTCTCACACCGACATACTTTCGGGGTCTTATTGCGGGCGCGGCAAGCCCCTTCCTGCGCCTCGGTCCGGCAGATTGCCTTTCGCGAGAAGGTGATATTTGCCGCATAGCCGCATGCATGGCGGGCGCTGCGGCGGTGAGAACAGCCATCGGAGCGCGGAGTTCTGGAAGGCCGCAGATTGTCTTCGAGAAATCCTTACGGCAAACCGTCAGCGCCTCAAGGTGGTTGGTCTTGAACCCAATCCGAGTGGCTGGTTCTACCCGATCCTTGACAGTACGCCTCAGGTGGGCCCCAATTCGGCGCCGAGGTGGGTCCCTTTTACATGCCGATTTCCAGCTGACCTCGGATTTTCCTTGTTCCTAATACTCTCTGTTCTTTAGAATACCCGGCTGGGGCGTGGGGTAAATTCCATCTGGGCCAAGATGAACCGGGGCGGGTGAATTCATCGTCAGTGCGTCCACATTTGAGGCAAACTCCTCCTCGGAGTTGAGCATCTCATCATAGGTCACTACCTGCCCGGTATGAACGGCACGGCGGGCCATAGCAGTGACCAAGCCCGCTTCGGTACCTCGCTTGGCCTCATTGAAAAGCTTGTCGTTGCGAATCGCGTCGATTAAATGGTCCCATTCAAGCTGATACGGATTCGGTTCGGGCTGCGGAAACGCCCAAACGAGATTGCTCCTGACAAAATCATGGCCCTTGTAGACACGGCATTTAGCTGGTGTGTGCATGTGCGTCGAGATCACGGCTGAGCCCTTCGTGCCATGCGCGTAGCTGGCGAACTCGCCGTGACAGCCGGCAATAGCACGGACGTAGAGAAACAGCTTGGTGCCGTCGGCAAACGTACATTCGGCGTCGTAATGGTCGAAGTTCTGGTCGACCGCGCCGCTGCGAAGGCAGCGACCGCCAGAGCCTTGAGCCCTCACCGGCCAGCTGCCCTTCATCCAACAGCACTCATCGACGTTGTGGGCGATGATGTCCTGGAAGAGGCCGCCGCTGGCCCAGAAGAAGCTAAGATAGCCTCGGATCTGCCAGAGCAGTTCGCTCTCGCTGCTCTGGTTGGGACCATAGAATCCCACCGGGCCGTGCTGCCGGTAGGTGCGCAGCGTCAGCAGGTCGCCGAGTTGACCGGACCGAATGCGGTCATAGAGCTCCCAGCGGGCCTTGCAGTGTCGGCACATCAACCCGACCCCCACCTTGAGGTTCTTCCGCTCGGATTCTTCGGCAAGCTCGAGCATCTTGCGCGTGCTCGGGCCATCCACCGTGACCGGTTTCTCCATGAAGACGTTGATCCCTTTCTGGATCGCGTAACGAAAATGGACCCAGCGGAATGCCACGGGCGTTGTCAGGATCACGACATCGCCTGGTCGCAGACAATCGATGGCCTTCTGGTATGCGTCGAAGCCAAGAAACTGCCGCCCCGGCGGTACATCGATCTGTTCGGCCTGATGGCCCATGATCCAGGTGTCGGCTGAGCCGCCGGTCCGCGGAACGCTTGCTGCTTCCATCAGGCCCTTGTAGCTGCGCTGGAGGCGGTCGGCGAAGAGGTCGGCCATCGCGTACAGCTTGATCGGGCCGCCTTTGGCCGCCATCGCGTTGGCCGCAGCGCCCGAGCCGCGTCCGCCGCAGCCGACCAGCGCGACGTGGATGGTGTTGTCCTCCGCGGCATGGATGCGAGGCGTCACTGCCGCCAGAAAAGCCGAAGCCGTGGCCACACGGCCCGTACTCCTGAGAAACTCGCGACGTGAAGTACTCCTCTGTCTACCTTTACTCATGATGCGTGATCTCCCAGTTGGCCTCGCCTGACAACAGAAACGGCACATCTATACAGCAAACCGCTGTCAGTCTTTGGCCCACGAGTATTATCATTATTATCGTGCTTCACACGATTCAGGGCTATGGCAAATGTCTCGGACACAAGACTTCGACCTTCTAGTACTCCCGGTCCTTTAGGATGCCCGGTTGGGGTACAGGGTATATGCCGTTGGCCCCGGCCAGAACAGGCGCAGGCGAATCCATCGTCAACTTGTCCACGTCCGCGGCGAACTCTTCATCGCAATTGAGCATCTCATCGTAGGTTACTATCTGCCCTGTGTGGACGGCCCGACGGGCCATCGCAGTAACGAGGCTATCCTGCGCGCCGCGTTTGGCCTCGTTGAAGGGCTTGTCGTTGCGAATCGCGTCGATCAGGTCATCCCACTCAAGCTGATATGGACTCGGTTCCGGCTGAGGGAACGCCCAAGCGAGATTGTCCTTGATAAAGTTGTGGCCCTTGTAGATGCGGCATTTGGCTGGTGTATGAATGTAGGTGGAGATCACAGCTGAGCCCTTGGTGCCGTGGGCGTAGCTGGCGAATTCACCGTGACAGCCAGGAATATTGCGAGCATAGAGAAACAGCTTGGTGCCATCGGCGAAGGTGTATTCTACATCGTAGTGGTCAAAGTTCTGGTCCACGTTGTCGCCGCGATGGCAGCGACCACCCGAGCCCTGGGCCTTTACCGGCCAAGCGCCCTTCATCCAGCAACATTCGTCGACATTGTGGGCAACATAGTCTTGGAACAGTCCACCGCTGGCCCACATGAAGCTCAGGTAATGCCTGACTTGCCAAAGTAGCTCGCTAATGTTGCCTTGCCGGGGTCCCGTGAATCCCGCAGGGCCTTGCTGCCGGTATGTTCTCATCGTGTGAATCTCACCGATCTGACCAGATTGAATGCGGTCATAGAGTTCCCAGCGGGCCTTGCAGTGTCGGCACATCAACCCGACCCCCACCTTGAGGTTCTTCCGCTCGGATTCTTCGGCAAGTTCGAGCATCTTGCGCGTGCTCGGGCCATCCACCGTGACCGGTTTCTCCATGAAGACGTTGATTCCTTTCTGGATCGCGTAGCGAAAGTGGACCCAGCGGAACGCGACGGGGGTCGTCAGGATCGCGACGTCACCCGGCCGCAGACAGTCGATCGCCTTCTGGTAGGCGTCGAAGCCGAGGAACTGCCGTTCCGGCGGCACATCAATCTTGTCGGCAAACCCCTCGTTGAGGGCCTTATAGCTACGTTGAAGGCGATCCTCGAAGACATCGGCCATGGCAAACAACTTGGTTGGGCCGGCCTTGGAGGACAGCGCGTCGCCGACGGCCCCACTGCCCCTTCCGCCACAGCCAACCAGCGCGAGTCGGATGGTGTTGCCCTCGGCGGCGTAGATACGAGGCGTCACTGCCGCCAGAAAAGCCGAAGCCGTGGCCACACGGCCCGTACTCCTGAGAAACTCGCGACGTGAAGTACTTCTCTGTGTGGTCTTACTCATGATCCATGATCTCCTAATGTACTGTGTTGAGGATTCGTACGAACAACTATGAGAATGGCGCATTCTTCGCTTGTATCGAGGAAAGTATGAACACCGCGTGAATCACTCCTGCAATGTCAATCCGCAACAAATAGCCCATAGCATTCTTTTGAAAGTCACGAAGGTTTTGTTCCTGCGGGAAAAGTCGGGGTTGGCTATGGCGCTATTTGAGAAGGCTTCTATACGCATAACCATTCAACATAGATTCAAAGTCTTCCAGCTCCTCAGCATCGCCGCTCCTGGGGTCCCGGTAAAACTGGAACTGGGCAGGTTCCCACAAGGCTGTCTCGTTCCATTCGATAAAGGTCTGACTGTACCATCTATGTGTCTCGACGTGGCCGTCGGCAAAACCCAGAACAGAGCTGTTGCTACGATGCCATATTCCGACTGAGTCAATCCACTCTCTGGACTTGGGAGCCATAGTCCAGGAATGCAGATTAGCTCCTCTAACATCACACTCAGGTAGAAAGACGTATTTGGTGGACGGGTTCTTTATGTCGGAATACCTCACGCATGGCAGGATCTCAAATCCGCCGGTTTGCGGGTCAAGTCCATTCATGCCACCGGGAATGGCATAGGTGCGATAGGCGTGATTCTGGTATTTCGCTCTACGGTCAGACGGGCAGCGGTATACACCTATATCCGCGGCATAGGGCCACAGGAGCCCCCGTTCTATATACTCCTTCTCCTCCTCGGCGGTACACGCGTACCCATCTGGTGGAACACGCACCCAAGGGGCCTGATTCTCCGATGCAGGGATGCCACCAACCAACTTGCCGTCATTCTCATCCTTATACATAAGCCATGCCAAACTCAGTGTCCTCACGTTGCTACGGCAGGCAATACTACGGGCTTGCTCTCTAGCGACGTGTAGTCCTGGCATTAGAATGGCCATGAGCACTGCGATGATGGCGATCACTACAAGTAGTTCGATCAAGGTAAAGGCTTTTCGTTTCATTTGTATCTCCTTGCCTGGACCTTCACATTCTTAACGTAGTACCAAATGGCCCCGGATTTTCTGGAAATCCTAGTGATCCTGATCGACCTGTTCGATGGCCAAGGCCAAGATGTCATCAAAGGTCCGCCATACTACCGCCATCAGTAGAAGCTGAGGGAGAGAGCAAGTCTCTCCCTCGGCTCGTCTCTGCTCTTGCAGACTTCATCTCAGAACGGCTTGTCAAAGGGTTTCGTCCGGCCGGCAAGCCACGCAATCTCCTCTTGTGTCAACGCCCGGTTGTAGATCCGAACATCGTCGATCTTGCCGGTGAGTTCACGTTCGATCATCCCACTATCCGGGATCCAAACACCAAGGGCTCCGCCGCCAACCGTTACGGTCGGCGCTGTCTCCAGGTCAGCCGGATGCGCAACCGAAGCCTCCAGATAACCGTTGAGCCAGACAGCGGTATCGGTCGTGGACAACGTACAGACGAGATGGTGCCATTGCTTGGCCGGCAAAACCGTCGTCCCCACGGCTTTGGTCAAACCAAAGAGGTGTCCAATTACCAAACTCCGCTCAACTTTGAAGTGAAGAGCGCCATCTTTCCATCCATTGCCGTTGAAGCAACTGTTGAATTCCTGGCTCGGGTCTTCCATATAGACCCACATGGCGATTGTGATCTCATTCGACGTTCCAATCGAAGGCACGTCCACCGCATCCCAATCTCCATCAAACCGCGCCACCTTGCCTCGGACCGGATCATCGTCAATGGCTACATTGTCAAGCGCTTCGCCATCATAGCCATTGCCGGAACTGTCCTGGAAGTTTCCATCAAAGGTGTAATGGACCATCAGGTTTGCGGTGTCGGGCTCGACTGGCGTAATCCACTGACGCTCAAATGGATACAGACGAATGTCGTCGAACAACACCATGCCAGAAGCACCTGCTAACCCACCACGCTCAAAGCCAACACTCAACTCGGTGACGTTGCCGAGGTCCACTCCCAAAGTCGCCAGGTCAATATTCCACGGCTGCCACGGTATTCGCGTTATGTCACCAGCATCTCCATCGTACAGTACCTTGGAGCCGTTGAGCTTCACGTACATCTGCTGCACCGCATTGGCAGAATCACCATAAAACCATAGCGATAATGTCTTGATGTTGCTCTCAGTCCAGGCTTGGGTAATTGACAAATCAGCAATATTCACTGTCGCTTCTGAATAATCCGTGGCGCTGTTGTCGTAGTACAACGGCATCGACTGAGTACCTCCACGAACAATGGCCTTCTCCACAAAGGGAGAAACAAGATAACCTACCTGCGAGCCATTGGTGTCGTCTTCATAACCATCGACCCAGGTCTCATAGATGGCGTTGTCATCGCCCTTGTAGGCCTCGAAATCATCGACGACAATATACTCCTGCGTCGAAAAAGTCCAAACGAGACCTTCCCAAGCGCTCGGCACGGCCGCCTCATTGACCTCGTCTATCCTCCAATAGTAGGTCGTCCCAAGGTTCAGCGCACTGACCTCATAGCGGCTTTCGCCAACCGTTGTAACCAGGGCCGTCCCAGTTTCCACCGCCTCCCTATCGGTGCTGAAGTACACTTCATGGGCCACCGCCTCTCGTCCGCCACGCCAGTCGAGAACAACATCCAATTCCAAATCGCTCTGGCCATCGCTTGGCTCTGGCTCTCGGGCCACTACGGGTACATAGTAGAACCGAACCTCGCTGAGACCATACTGGTCTAGTCCACCCCAGTTGCTGTTAGCGGTCAGACGGACATACTTGGCAACCACACCTGCAAGATCGACCACCGTATTGTGCACGTAGGTGGACTTACCCGTACCCTGGGCAAATTCATGATCGCCCAAAACCGCCCATTCGACACCATTGACCGAGTGTTCGATCGTAACATCCTTGAAACCAAAGCCCACGATCTGCTCAAGGGGCACATTGTAGTTCCAGATCCACATCTCATAGAGCTTGTAGGCCTCAGGAAACTCATACTGGATCCAGGTCGGCTGCTCACCATCGGCGTCGCTCAACCACATATGGCTTTCTTCAGTCGAATGCTGATCCGAGGCATTAAGACCCAACTCATTGATGGTGTTCTCCGGCCCGGCCCCCTCCTCAACACTGGAGGCAGTAGCCACAATGTCCCGAATCGGATAGGTGTATGGTTCGACGGTGAATTGCCAGACATTTCCCTTGAATACCGTATAATCGGGGGCTGCATTCACTTCATCGATCCGCCAGTAGTACGTCTGCCCAAAATCCAAGCGATCGAGGGCGACCTTGCTCACCTCTTGCCGGCCCAGATAGACGCCGCCGAGATCCTCGATCTGCGATGCATCATTCACATCGTCGAAATTGGTCCCGAAATATACGTCGTGCGTCGCGGCATAGTCCCCCGGTGTCCAGCTAAGCACCCCATCAACCGCAGATACATCTGCCGCCCCATTGGCGGGGTTCGGGTCGCCAGACCAAGCAAAGGGCCCCACCCCTCGCATGATCCGCCTAATCTCGGATTCCGTCAAGGCATGATTGTATAACTGAAAATCGTCCATCATACCGCGATGATTCTGACTACCCTCGTAATGCCCAATATGAAACAAGGTTTTTCCACTCATTGCGCGGGTCATCCCCGTACCACTGTGCCAGAGAACACCGTTGAGGTAGATCTTTTGCTCGCCTGCCTCAGCATCCTTGGTGAATGCCCAGTGTTGCCAAGAACCTTCATATTCCTCCGGTGTCGCGGCTTTGTCTATTCGGTCACCTGCCGCATCGAAATACACCCGTCCGTTTGACCAGGGAATATGAGCGCCCAAAACCCTCCCTGTCCCGCCGTAAACCTGAAAGGCGCTCGTCTCGGCAGGCAACAAGTCCGGGTCGCCATAGGCCCAGAACGCCAGAGTCACATATCTTTCAATAGAGGACAACGCCGCAGGCGGAACATCAACCCCACCGCCAGCAGCGAAGCTCAACGCTCCGCCAAGTTGCCCAACTACCCATTCAGCGCCAGCTCTGATCGTTCCATGATTACCGTTGTCGGATTGGTCAAGGGCGGTGGTGCCTGAACCTTCATCAAACGTCCAGTGGCCGACAAGCGTAGGATCACCCGCTTCACAAGCTTCTGTCAGAACCAATCCCAGCACCAAGCCTACAGAAACTACATACGTGAATTTCTTACACATTGAGAGAACAGTGTACATTTCTGCACCTCCCGAGATCACAAGAGTACCTCTTCATCACACCAGGAACCCAGCAAACCAGATTCTTCATATATATTATCTTCCATTTGCAGACTTCATCTCAGAACGGCTTGTCAAAGGGTTTCGTCCGGCCGGCAAGCCACGCAATCTCCTCTTGTGTCAACGCCCGGTTGTAGATCCGAACATCGTCGATCTTGCCGGTGAGTTCACGTTCGATCATCCCACTATCCGGGATCCAAACACCAAGGGCTCCGCCGCCAACCGTTACGGTCGGCGCTGTCTCCAGGTCAGCCGGATGCGCAACCGAAGCCTCCAGATAACCGTTGAGCCAGACAGCGGTATCGGTCGTGGACAACGTACAGACGAGATGGTGCCATTGCTTGGCCGGCAAAACCGTCGTCCCCACGGCTTTGGTCAAACCAAAGAGGTGTCCAATTACCAAACTCCGCTCAACTTTGAAGTGAAGAGCGCCATCTTTCCATCCATTGCCGTTGAAGCAACTGTTGAATTCCTGGCTCGGGTCTTCCATATAGACCCACATGGCGATTGTGATCTCATTCGACGTTCCAATCGAAGGCACGTCCACCGCATCCCAATCTCCATCAAACCGCGCCACCTTGCCTCGGACCGGATCATCGTCAATGGCTACATTGTCAAGCGCTTCGCCATCATAGCCATTGCCGGAACTGTCCTGGAAGTTTCCATCAAAGGTGTAATGGACCATCAGGTTTGCGGTGTCGGGCTCGACTGGCGTAATCCACTGACGCTCAAATGGATACAGACGAATGTCGTCGAACAACACCATGCCAGAAGCACCTGCTAACCCACCACGCTCAAAGCCAACACTCAACTCGGTGACGTTGCCGAGGTCCACTCCCAAAGTCGCCAGGTCAATATTCCACGGCTGCCACGGTATTCGCGTTATGTCACCAGCATCTCCATCGTACAGTACCTTGGAGCCGTTGAGCTTCACGTACATCTGCTGCACCGCATTGGCAGAATCACCATAAAACCATAGCGATAATGTCTTGATGTTGCTCTCAGTCCAGGCTTGGGTAATTGACAAATCAGCAATATTCACTGTCGCTTCTGAATAATCCGTGGCGCTGTTGTCGTAGTACAACGGCATCGACTGAGTACCTCCACGAACAATGGCCTTCTCCACAAAGGGAGAAACAAGATAACCTACCTGCGAGCCATTGGTGTCGTCTTCATAACCATCGACCCAGGTCTCATAGATGGCGTTGTCATCGCCCTTGTAGGCCTCGAAATCATCGACGACAATATACTCCTGCGTCGAAAAAGTCCAAACGAGACCTTCCCAAGCGCTCGGCACGGCCGCCTCATTGACCTCGTCTATCCTCCAATAGTAGGTCGTCCCAAGGTTCAGCGCACTGACCTCATAGCGGCTTTCGCCAACCGTTGTAACCAGGGCCGTCCCAGTTTCCACCGCCTCCCTATCGGTGCTGAAGTACACTTCATGGGCCACCGCCTCTCGTCCGCCACGCCAGTCGAGAACAACATCCAATTCCAAATCGCTCTGGCCATCGCTTGGCTCTGGCTCTCGGGCCACTACGGGTACATAGTAGAACCGAACCTCGCTGAGACCATACTGGTCTAGTCCACCCCAGTTGCTGTTAGCGGTCAGACGGACATACTTGGCAACCACACCTGCAAGATCGACCACCGTATTGTGCACGTAGGTGGACTTACCCGTACCCTGGGCAAATTCATGATCGCCCAAAACCGCCCATTCGACACCATTGACCGAGTGTTCGATCGTAACATCCTTGAAACCAAAGCCCACGATCTGCTCAAGGGGCACATTGTAGTTCCAGATCCACATCTCATAGAGCTTGTAGGCCTCAGGAAACTCATACTGGATCCAGGTCGGCTGCTCACCATCGGCGTCGCTCAACCACATATGGCTTTCTTCAGTCGAATGCTGATCCGAGGCATTAAGACCCAACTCATTGATGGTGTTCTCCGGCCCGGCCCCCTCCTCAACACTGGAGGCAGTAGCCACAATGTCCCGAATCGGATAGGTGTATGGTTCGACGGTGAATTGCCAGACATTTCCCTTGAATACCGTATAATCGGGGGCTGCATTCACTTCATCGATCCGCCAGTAGTAGACTTGGCCGAACTCAAGCCGGCCGGGGTCGAACGTCGTATCCGCCTGGCCCTGGCTGACCAAGACCGCCATCGGGTTGGTCCGACTGGCGTCGTTGACGTCGTCAAACATCGTCCCGAAATACACGTCATGCGTTGCAGCGAACACTCCCGCCACCCAGCTCAGGTTCGTTTCGCGGGGGATGTCGATGGCGCCGTCGTCCGGCTGCAGCCCGCTCGCTAATCCGGCGACGAACCACTTGTCATAGAGATAGCGTTCCACGCTCTGGCGCTCATCGTCCGAGAGGGCGCGGTCGTAGATCAGCAACTCGCCCAGCTTGATCCCACCGGAACGCTCTGTTGTTCGGTCGCGGGCCAGCGTACTGGCCTCGACGTCCCCAGCCGTCACGAGGCTGATGATGGAGAAATCGGTGGGCAGCACCGTCTGGGTCCCGTCGACCTGTTCGCCGTTCAGGTATGTCGCGCCGTTACGGATGTTGGCATGGGCGTGGTCGCTGTTCCATATCTGGTTCTCCCAGCCACGGTGGAAATGGTAATTGTTGTCGTCGCCGAGGAGGAAGCCGTTGCGGCCCGCGTCCATCCCGCAGACCCAGAACACCGTTCGGACGTTACTGATGTTCAGAGCAGAACCGGAGGCATTTCGGAACTGCATCCACGACCGGACCGGGGCGCCCTCGTCGACATTATGGACGGAGTCGCCGAAGTCGACGACTGGCCTACCGTTCAGGGCGCCACGGACATAGGTCGGCTGCTGGTTGGCTGTCGCCTGGTCGGCATAGTAGTTGTTGCCCGAAAGGTCATTCCACCGGGCGACCTTGTCTCCCTCCAGCGTGAGTGTGCTCATCTTTGATGCATCGAGCCAGAAGACCAGGCCACTCGCGACCGGTGTTTGAGCGATCGCCACCGTGCCAAAACAGTTGGCCAGCGCCAGGATTGCAGAAACTACGTGGATCAGTCTTTTGCAGATTGAGAGAGTAGAGTACATTTCATACACCTCCGAATCAAAGATGAATCTCTTCGTCACCTCAGGAACCCAGCAAACCAGATGCTTACATATGATCATCCTCCATTGGTTGTAGTTCAAGATACCGCAGGTCATGCCGCCAACGCTGCTATCGCGTTCGTAGAACCCCCTTCCGCGAATGTGGCAGCAGGCCTGTACAATGCGGACACCAGCATGGTCCAACGAACCATGAATCTGGGGACAGCATGATCTGAGGATTTCAGCCGGTTGCCACAAAGACATCCATACAACCCATTTGAGGCTACCCAGATAAATGAGCTCAACACCAGATGTGTGGTCGAAACAGACACCGAAAGAAGAAGGGCCGCCCGAAAGTAGGTTGCACTGGATCGTATCTCCCCATAGGCGCTGAGCCTGAGCGATGATGTGTGGCGCGTTGTTGAACACGCAGAGCACTTGGTCCACATTGGCGACCTCTCAGAATCGGGACAAAAGACACAACAAGGTGTCTGCATCCGCTTTCTTATTAGCCAGGTCCGCGCCATATGCACTCAGTCCCCGATAGCTCATCCCTCGGCTGCGCTCTCGCACACCCTCGCCACCATCCCTCATACTCTCGGCGTGACGACCATCAAACCACAAGGGCAATCATCTGCCGAAAATCACAGTTCGCTAGCATTATACTCTATCGTGCATACCACTCCAATTCAACGTCATTTTACGGATAATCCTCATTTCTTCTCAGTATCAAGCTCTCCGCTGACAGCCCCCGGCCTGCAAGGCTTCGGTAAAACCGCCGGTGCTGATGCCGCGAAGGTAAAGCCAGGAGATCAGCCCATCGAGGCTTTTGGTCCGCCGCAGATACGGCGGGAGGCACGTTCATAGCGAGTTTCGTGGCTTCGCGGTGCTCCCGTTGTCAGTTGACAGGCACACATTCCTTCATGATTGCTTCAGAGGAACATATACGCCGATGATTCTATGCACCTTACGACCAGCATCTATCAGACAGTGTCATCTCCGAGTGCCACCCGGAGCCGGTTAACCACCTTATCAATGGACTCGGCAAAGAGCATCATATCGGAATGGTGGCTTATCATGTTGAGGCCAGCTTTCGCCCACGCGATTTCCTGTTCGACCGAGAGCCAGAATTGAATCCCAGCGCCGACATTCTTGGCGCGCGCCTTTCTTATTATTTCGCGTACGGCGTTGTCGAACAGGGGGTGATTGTATTGTTCGGGTATCGCCAAACTGGTAGTCAGGTCATGCGGGCCGATCATAACGGCATCAAGGCCGGGAACGTCAAGGATATCATCCAGCGCATCAAGTGCAGGCACCGATTCAATCATCGCTATCAGGATATGATCCTTGTTGTAATTCTCCAGGTACTCCGCAAGCTCGACATTAGGCTGAATCTGGCCGGTGAGTATGCCGTGGAGTGTCTTGCCTTTGAGTGGTTTCAGCTTTACCGCGCCGCGCATCGCAATAACCTGTTCGGGTGTTTCGATATAAGGTGCTATCACCCCACTTGCCCCGGCATCGATTACCCGACTGGCATAACAGGGATCTGGCTCGGGTATTCGAACGATAGGAGCCAAACCTTTCGCCCTGTAACCCTGGCACATCCAACCCAGTTGATTGATGTTCAGCGGAATATGTTCCATGTCAAACCACACAAAATCGAGATTTGTGGGCTTGACAAAGTCCATCCATTTCGGCGACGGGGAAATCAGCAGGGTTCCGTAGACGCGTGTGCCTGTATGCAGGGCTTGAATCAACTGTCTGGCTTCCATAACTGTTGTCCTTTTGCACCATAATCAACGCAGAAACGGCCGATCTCCGTCGGGCTGACCCCGGTTCCACCTCGTACCTGTTTTCTCCACCACGGTGTCAGCGTGCCCCGAAGAAGCAACGCCTTTGCGAGAGGCGGTCAGTCTGCCCACCAATAGGCCGACCAGCAAGATGGTCAGTGTGCCCACCACGGGTATCATAAAAGCATGGAAGGGACTTCGCAGCAAGGCCCATCGGCCGCCAAAGTACTGAGATAGAGTCATCCAGAGAATCCCCCCGATGCCCAGACAGACACTCGTGATCGCGGCGGGGTTGCCGACTCTCTTTGAGATCATGCCCAACAGGAACAAGCCAACCATGCCTCCGCCGAAGATCCCCGACAGGACCCACCAAGCATCGAGAGCGCTGGTCACATGCACCAGTAACAGTGCCAAACCCGTACCCAGTAGGCCCCAGAGCACAGTCGCCCCGTACAGCACCGCCATCGACTGACGCTCACTCGCAGAGCGGTTGACGTACCGCTGATAGTAGTCTCGCATCAAAAGCGTAGCCGAGGAGTTCAGGCTCGTCGAGACCGTGGACATGGCCGCCGCGAAGATCGCCGCGATCACGAGCCCCGTGACACCCGGTGGGAGCGAGGCTCCGATGAAGTGCGGGAAGACTTTGTCGCCGATCTGGGCTTGGCTCAGGCTGTCGCGTCTGGCCGCCAACACATCCGGATTGGCGGCGGGGTCGAGTCCTTCGGCCTGAAGGCTCTGGGCCGCCACCGCCGTGCGGACCTCCTCCATTGCCGCCGGATGGACCTGATAGTAGGCGAACAGGCTCGTGCCAATGCAGAAGAACACTGCGGCGACCGGCAGATACAGCAGCCCGCCGAGCCACACGCTCTTCCGCGCCTCGCGGTCTGAGCGAGAGGCGATATACCGCTGAACGTAATTCTGGTCGATAGCGAAGTTCTGCAGGTTCATCGTGAGGCCATACAGGAACACGACCCAGAAGGTCGGCTCGGCCAGCGACAGACCAAAGCTGCCCAGGCTGAACTTGTGGTTGGCCGCGGCGATCGAGAAGACCTGCCCAGGCCCATCCGGCATCCCCAGCATTATGATCACAGAGCAAATGATGGCACCGACTACCAGGACGATCGACTGCATCGCATCGGCCCAGATGACCGCCACGATGCCCCCGACGAAGGCGTAGACCGTCACCGAGATGCCGGTGACCAGAATGATGGTGCGGATGTCCCAGCCCAGCAGCACGCTCAGCGGCAGGGCCATGAGATACGTCACGGCGCCGATCCGAGCAAGCTGCGTCAGCAAATAGAATGCACTGGCGTACATGCGAGCCCATGGGCCGAAGCGGTGCTCCAGATGGGCGTAGGCCGAGACCTCACCGCTTCGGCGATAGTATGGCAGGAAGTAACGTACGGCTGCCCATGTGGAGATGGGTAGCGAGAGGTTGAAGACGAACGAATTCCAGTTCGTCGTGTAGGCCTTGCCCGGCAGAGCCAGGAAGCTGATGCTGCTCACGTATGTCCCGAAGATCGACAGCCCACACGCCCAGCCAGGCAAGGACCGATTCCCGGTGGTAAAGCCCTCCGTCGTACGGGTGCGGCGATAGAAATAGAAGCCAATCCCCATTGTCGCTGCGAAGTACGCAGCCAAAACCGTCCAGTCAATCCAGGTGAAATACGTCCTCATAGGACTTCCCTATCTCACTCAGCAGCAGTTGCTCTATCGCTCGTTCATGAGAATCCGCGAGGTGTCGGAAATGGTATGCATCGGAGGCGCCATACAAACCATTCCGTGCCATGCAGGGTAACTGTCCCAACGATTGCGACCCTTTCCGAGAAGCCCCACCGGTTGTGATTTTCGAGCGACTCGGCCAACGAGCAGTTGTGGCGAAAATCGCCAACCACTCTCGGTGGGACAGTTACCCATGCAACTTACGGAGATCATGGTGTCGTCAGATAGTCTGAAGGGCAGCTGCGCGTGGTTCTTTACGATCAATGGTGAGGAGAGCAACGACGCATCATCCATAGCCTTGCCTCAACCTCATAGCGAGCGCATTCAAAGCCCTGCTCCTAACGCCGACCCATGATGTGACAGCGACATATGGCTTCGTCGATAAACACGCTATGAACTCTTGATAGTTTCGCGGACAGTCCTTTTCTGCCACTGAGTATGCTCAGGCATTCGCAGGAGGCATTCTACACGCAGGACCTACCTACGTTAAGCGGACATCCTCAGTGGCTCTCTCTCTTCCAGAAGTTCGCACAAGCACTCAACCGTCGAACTACCAGGGAAGGTCCTTCCAGGCGTATGCACGGTTGGCAGACGCCGTGGCTTCCTCCTGTAACGTCTCGACGGAGGACCGGCACCCGTTCGTGGCCACGGCGAAAGCAGATTCGAATGCCGTCAACGTTACCGATCGCTGGCTCCCGATGCACGCGGATTTTTCAGGTAATACAGGAAGCCATCTTCAGCCCCGATCAGCAGATCGGGGATCTTGTTTCGGTCCCAGTCGACAATGGTCGGGCTGGTGGTATGACCGGCCAGACGGAGAGGGGTTACCTGTCCCTGGTCCGAAAAAATGTACCGGCCTTTCTCCACCGCCTCATTGCGCAGGAAACTAGTATTGGCGCTGTTGACCATCAGGTCCAGTCGTCCGTCCCCATCCCAGTCGGCCAGGCAGAGCTTGCGGCGCCCGCTGCCACCAGCCTTCCCACTGTTCAGACGAAGTGGCCCACCGCTCTTTTTGTCCTGAAAGACGCGTTGGGGTGCTAGTAGCACGGTCTGTGACCCGCTTCGGGCCCGCTCAAAGAAAGCCAGATATCCCTCATGATCCAGCATCACCAGATCGATCAACCCGTCGCCATTCAGATCAGTCGCTACGGGCGTCGTCCGCCACTGCGTAACCAGTTGGTTGCCTTGGGGCTGCCACCAGTTCCAAGCTGGCTTTGGTGGCTGGCCGGACCAGCGAACCACGATGCGCCGGGCAGGCGCAAGTTGGGGTTCGCCTCGAACGCCGATGTTGCGATACCACAGTACCTCTCCCCAGATGGAGTTGACGACCAGGTCTTTCAGCCCATCGTGATCCCAATCGGCCACACTTAGCGTGGTATAGCCAAACTTGGCTTCAGCAGGCCCCTGAATCGAGCCGTTGTAGCCGGCCAGAATACGAATGACTTCTCCATCGGCTCTGAGGTACTCGGGCTTGGCCCACTTGGGCGGGTCATCGCCGTCGAGGTTCTCGATGTATCCGATGTAGCCAGCTGTATTGCCGCAGATCAGATCTTCGTCCCCGTCGTCATCCCAATCGCAACCTACCGGAGTGACCAGGGTACCGAACTTGACATACTTTGCTTCCTGGCGGAAGAACTGCGGGGGCAAGAACTGCGGGAGCCCATCAACCACCCGACCAGTGTTTTCCAGGAGGGCGACCCGGCCGTCCTCCTGTCCGACGATCAGGTCGACATGGCCGTCTGAATTCCAATCGACCGCGGTCGGAAGGATCATGCACAAGTCCATCTTCACGACCTTGCCGTTATGGGTGAGATACCGGCCAGCGGCATATCTCGGCTCGGATCGAGTCCCGATGTTTTGGAAGTAGGTAAAGCGATCAATGAACTCGCCGCACAGCAGGTCGAGATCGCCATCCCCGTCGAAATCGGCAAAGCTAGGCGAGGGCGTGCCGTATACATCTACCGGTTTACCGCCAGCTGTGACTTTCACGGGCTCGTTATACGCAGGCTGCTCGTTAGAGCCCGTATTTCGCAGCCAGTAGACGTATCCATGAAGAGGCCCATGCGTCCACTCGCCCTCGGCGTTGTATGCGTCATCCCAGCCGTAATCAACGTAGTCTTCTATCCCAACAATGAGATCCAGCCGACCGTCGCCGTCGTAATCGCAATATTTCCATTGGTTAGCGTGGACTGTGCCCTTGTGAAATTTCTCGTTGGCAGGAAGCTTGACCTCTTTCCCAAAACGGTTCTTCCGGAAGTCAACATACTCAACGCCTGGGCCTAGGACTCGCGGCTGACCACCTATGTAAGACACCTGAGCGTTGTGTATCCCGCGATCGACCCGAACGGCTGGCTTGAACACTGGAAACGTTCCACCCCCAGGGTTTTCAAAAAAGTACACGCCGTTGTAGGGCACATCGGCGCAAGAAACAACCAAGTCTAAGTCTCCGTCGCCGTCGTAATCCATCGGCAATGGATTGGCCCATAGCCCCACCCCCAAATCGACCACCAGACCCGGATGATTATACTCAATACGCTGGGGCTCGACGGCATGAGCCATGGGGGTAATGAGGATCAACGTGATTACCGCCGCCATTCCAATGGTTCTTGTCATTCGATCTGCCCTTCCTTTCAATCTTCTGGGATAACGAACCCGCATTGCAGGAGACCTTTGTGAGCGTCCTCTTCCACCCTGAATAGGGGGGGGAGTGCAAAACATCGCCCCGGCCGTCGCCCTTTTCCGTGCCATCATCTTCTTACCAATGAAGGCATCACTCGTCCCAACCGGGGCGCACTGTCATATCCCGAGAATTCCGGCTCGTACTTATCCTCGCCGCCGATGAGCAGACCGTACTTCCCGCTGGTGATGTCCCACTGCGCGTTCCATTCCGCATGGCCGTCTAGATAGCCGTGGATTCGACCCTTGTGAGGCCAGTCGGTAATCAACTGTCCATCGCCATATCGCATCCAGCCCGACCATTTCTCATCAGTCAAATTCGGGGTAGGACCCTCAAAGTGCGGCCGCAGGATCGCTGCGTTGGAGGTCGCATAGTCATCCGAGATGAAAATGATGAGCGAGGGATGGGTCCTCACCCCCCCAAAATGGGCGACGATTCCGTTGGCGACATACGAGATGGTTTCCTTCTCGGTGGGTATGAATGCCTCTCCGGCATCATAACGCCGTATATTTGAACGACACTGAAAGACGTCTTTGTTTTCTCCTATGTAAGGCCAAACCCGGTTGACCCAGTTCCTGCTGGCACTGTCAGTCCTTGTCAAGCAGTTGGTCACCGCCCAAGGGATCCCGCCAAACTGATACATCACCTTGCCGTCGTTGTCCACCTGATAAAGCCCGGTCGCCAACAGGATCTGTCGTTGATTGCCAAGACAAACCGATTTCTTCGCTTGCTCTTTGGCCCTGCCCAGAACGGGAATTAGGATCGCCATCAGGACCGCAATGACCGCAATGACCACCAGCAGCTCAATCAACGTAAACGCGTTTCTCTTCGCCATGGCTGCATCTCCTAAGTATCATCCGACACACGTGTACGACACCTCCCTGTGAATGCTGAGCACTGCCGCTGTACAACACCTTCACAGAGGAGTTCTCTGACTGTATCCGTTCATAACGACCATCCATGTCGGCCCGCTCTTGGTACGGCCTGGCCCAGTTCCGGGCGATAGGCAAAACCCCGCCCCAGGTGAAACCGAGCCAGGCCCTATCTCTTACGCTCACGCATGCCTTCTCGCACGATGGCTGCTTCATCAACTCGCGGCTGCATCATTGGCCAAGAGGCATCATCCATCATGAATCCCTTTCCTGCACGCCTGTCACAACCGATTCTACTTTAGAACGAGCATTCGGGCCGGGTGGTACAAGGACCCCAATCCGCTGTCGGGTGTCACTTTCATGATCATGCCGAGGCTTTCCACCCGGTACACACCGTTGCCGTTGTAACCGACGGCATAGGTCACCCCGTTGACCGTCCCCAAGCTGATTAAGCGGGGGGGGCCGCCCAGGCCGTCATTGAGGATCTGTCTATCGAACGAGCCGTCGGCATTATACTGCGCGATGCCGCCGCCGTTGCCACCATAGACCACCAGCAGCTTGTCACCCACCCACAGAAGGTCCTCCGGTGTGTTCACCTCCACAAACGTGCGGATGAAGCTGCCGTTGCTCCCGTTGAACTCGAAGACCGCGTTGTTCTGCCTCGCCGAGACGAAACAACTGCCGTTCGAACCGAACGATACCCCCCGCGGATTGTCCAATGCGCGCACGCCGTCGAACAGCTTGGGGACGAAGATGGTGGTCTGCTTTGTACTAATGTTGGTCTTCCACACCTGCTCGACATCCATGTCTGCGACATACACGTTGCCATCCGGACCCAACACCACGGCTTCGGAACGCACCGCAAGGCTGGTGGCATCCGCCGGCTTCTCCACAACCGTATCGATGTAGTTGCCACTCGCGTCGAATCGCAAGATGCGTCCACCACCGGTGATTTGCTCGCCGACGTAAATACGCCCTTGGCTGTCTTGGCACATCCCCATGGGTGTATTCAGGGCTTCCCCCGCATAATCTCCCTCGGCGAACGTGCCCTGAGGCGTCCAGGTCAATCCGTCCACCTGGTACTTCAGAACGCGGTTACTACCGTCGCTGACCAGAACTATCGAGGAGCCCGAAGCTTTCGGCGGCGCCGGCTCCGGGGCCACCGGAGTCAGCAGGATATCGTCGATGTACAGAATGCCCTGCCCGCTCTCGACACCGATGGTAAACGACGTTACGTTGGTCAGGTCCACGCCCGCCAAGTCGGCCAGCACGACGTACCAAGTGGTCCAACCCGGATACTGCAGATCAGCCGCTGCGCCGCTGTAAGGGACCTTGCTGTTGTTGATCTTCACGTACAAAGGGGCCGCCGTGTTACCCGGCTCGCCCCAGAAATGGACCACCAGCCCCTGGACGCCATGGGCCGTGAAGTCCCACGGCTCATCCAGCACCAGCGCGATCTCCGACAGGCCATCGTAGTAGAACGGGGCCGACTGCGTCCCATTGTAGCGGATGGCACGCTCGATGATACTGCCTTCGTAGTGGGTGCCGCCGGGGGTCCAGATATCATGTCCCAGCACCGAACCCGTGCCGTTGCCGTTGTAGGCCGGCAGATACGCGTCGGCCGGATACCCGTAGCCGTCCTGCCAGTTCTGGAAGACCTGGTTGGGAGACGCATTGCTGTAGGACTCGAAATCATCGATCACCTGAATCGGCTCGGTCGAGAACTGATTGACCGGACCGGCCCACGACGACACACCCTCGGCCTCGTTGACCTCCACCACCTGCCAGTAGTACGTCCGGCCCAGAAGCAGATTCAGACCGCTTGTGTCAAAGCTGTTGCCCGTGACCGTCCCGGCTAAAGTCAACTCCTCGGCGCCGGGACCGATGTACACATCGTGCCATGTCGCCTCGCGGCCCGAACGCCACGACAGGGTCAGGTCCGCTGAGACGTCACTGGCTCCAGAGGCCGGGGCGAACTGCCTGGCCCAGACCGGAATGTAGTCGAACTGCACCTCGCTCAGACCCTTCTGCTTGAAGATCTCCGGGTATGCACTCCAGTTACTCAACGCCGTGATCCGCACGGCCATCGCCATCGCCCCGTTCATCGGCACAACCGTGCCCACAGCGTAACCTGGCGCTCCGGGCGCGCGGTCGAACGGATAGCTGGCGTGCACCTCGGTCCAGTTCTCGCCATCGACCGATACCTCGATCCTGGCGTCCTTGATCCCGCGACCCAGAAGCGTTTCGCTGTCGCTGTTGTGATTCCAGACCCGCATCTCGTGCAGCTTGTAGGTCTTGTCGAAGTCATAGCGGATCCACGGCTCGGCGTCATCGGCGGCACAGAGCCACATATTTGCCGTCTGGATATCGTGCAAACCGGCCGCATCGAGGCCCCGACCGTCAATCGTGGCATTCGCGTCGCTGGCGTCTGCACTGGAGGCTGTGGCCCCAATCAGGCTCCCGGCCAGCGGAGACCCCACCGCCTCGGTGGTGAAGCTCCAGACCTGGCCCTTCCACGGACTGCTGGCAGCCGCATCGTTGACTTCATCGATCCGCCAGTAGTAGGTCGTCTCCAGAGCCAAGTCTCCCAAGGCGTAGGTTACGTCCGTTTGATTGCCTCGGTAAGTCGGACTGCCGATCGTCCCTTCATTGACATCATCAAATGAGGTGCCAACGTACACATCGTGAGTCACGGCCGAATCCCCGGCACTCCACGTCAGCACCACCTGCCTGGGCGCGACATCAACTTCTTCGTCCGCCGGCCCCCCGATCATCGCGTACTCGTAACCGCCGCTGACCAAGCCAGCCCACAGAGCGGCCACGTCCTCGTCCGCCAAAGCCCGGCTGTACACGCGTACCTCATCCACGTATCCTTTGAGACCCTCGAGATTCGCCCGCGCCAGGCTGGTGCAATGGCCAATCACCCAGCGTTGGCCACCGTTGCCGATATCGCCGGTCTCCGTGGCGAACGTCCAGACAAGAGAACCATTTATGTACATCCTCCCTGCCGCACCCGAACGCGTCACAACGACATAGAACCACTCGCCCGTATACGCCTCCGGGCTGGCAACCATTGTCCGGTGATCATCGTCTACCTCGCTGTAGACCCGCAGCTGACCAGTGCCACTTTGGAACCCAACGCGGAAGTGGTTATTATCAAAATCGCCTTTATTTCCGATTATGTATTGCCATTCCGTTACCTCCGTTTGCTTAACGAAGAAAGCAAAACTCACTTCCCCTGTCCCGACGTCGAACAGGGGTGGTGTCATGACGCGATGGCTCTGGAGGAAATACAGGGCACTGCCTCCCCAAACCGCCCAATCTCCGGCTGCCCATGTCGGATCATCGGCACCGACACCGTCGTCATCGCCGAGCGTGGCATGTCTCCCCTTCCCGCTCAGATCATTCAACGCCTGACCGCTGCCCTCGTCAAATCTCCAGTAGCCTTCCAGATTGGACGTGATGTCCGCCGCCTGAGCCCACCCAGCCAAGGCAATTGTAAAAGCCAGAACACGAAACAGATAGTCTTTACACATGGTCATCCTCCTTTTTCAGCGCAGACAGGGTTTCTCGAATACCGACAATGGATTGACGCGAGCCCACGGGTACCGCACCCGCATGCATGAGAACGATGTGGCACAGACCCGTAGTCCTCCTCTTGCATTGGACGTGAGTCGGCCTGCTTGCTAGACGTGACAGGTGAATCGGCGCGATCGGCGTCAACAACGGCCGTGCACCTGCTGAGGTTGTAGCGTAGCGTCGCATCTGTCACCCAGTCGCCGCACCAGAATGCCATAGCCATTCTCTGCAGAGAGAGAAGACAATTCTCTCGTGTAGATAGCATGGTATATACATTCGGCTTGTCTGTCAAGCTACTTTGAGCAAATAGTTGAAAAAAAATGCAAGCTAATGTAAAATATATGATGCGGCGAGTTGACTGAGGCTGCAGGGGCGATTCTGGGACATAGCACTGTCCCAGAGAATCCTCTGGCCTTCCGATTCAAAAAGTAACGATATCTTCGAGAAACAGGGCTTATAGAGGTACGGCTATGCACTGCTCTGGAAGCTCTGGAGTCCGATCCAAGCAAAGCCATAGCACCCGCGACAGCCTCCTCAACCGTGCCTTGGAAGGCGATAATTTATGTTCCTCCGTGTCGTTACAGCAACGTATTTTACTTTACATCTACATGACATTGTTGTAGCATTCAGAGAAGATGCATTGTCATAGTGGATTCAAGGACAATGAGCCAACTGCACTATGCATATGGGACCAACACGGTTGGTCCTTTGGATATCCTTCTCGTAAGGGCGGCAGTGCTATGGGAGGCGATTTGAGAAACAAGGTGCCTGTGGTGGTAGGAATCGGAGAGCTTCTCTGGGATGTCTTCCCGCAGAGAAAGACGCTCGGGGGAGCACCGGCCAACGTAATCTTCAACTGCAACCAACTAGGGACGGAATGTTGCCTTGTCAGCGAACTGGGGGATGACGACCTTGGCACTGAGATGAAAGGTATGCTCGCAGAGTTACGGTTCAGACCTGATTTCCTCAACATTTGTGAAGGCCATCCGACAGGCACCGTCTCCGTAAGGCTTGACGCCGGCGGCAACCCCCGGTACAAGATTCGGGAAAACGTGGCGTGGGACTACATACGCTGGTCGCCTCGACTGAAAGACTTGGCCACTATAGCCGACGCAGTTTGTTTCGGCTCACTGGCACAGCGGAGCCCGGTCAGCAGAGCAACAATTGGCAGGTTCTTGGAGTGTACAAGGCCTGACTGCTTGCGGGTGTTCGACATCAATCTCAGGGAGCCGTATCCGGACTCCGCCGTAGTCCTTGCTTCTCTGAAAAGGGCCAATGTGGTGAAAGTTAATATCGATGAACTTGATTACCTGAGCAGCCTGCTTCAACTCACAGGTGATGTACGGAATCGTCTGACGGATATGCTTTGTAGATTCCATCTTTCCTGCGTTGCCTTGACGCGAGGTGCGCAGGGGAGTACTCTGGTCACCAATGCCGAGGCCGTTGATTGCCCGGGGCTGGAGGTTGACGTTGAGGATACTGTGGGTGCAGGTGATGCATTCACAGGCGCGATGATTGTAGGCATGCTGAGGAGGAGGCCGCTGCGTGAGATCAATGCGACGGCAGGACGAATCGCTGCATGCGTTTGTGCGCAGACAGGCGCCATGGTGGAGCTTCCAGGTGATGTGGTGCGAGGTCTCCGGGGTACGGTGTTGCCGATCCGAGAGCATCGGAGCCGGGAGGCAGTGGAGAGAGACGCGTTCTCGGTGCGAGACGTAAGGGACGCACCTGAGGAAGGAGAGTAGCAGCTTATGGGTAGAAATCCGAGCGGACAATTGAAGTATCTGCACATACAGGAGACTCTGTATCAGGGTATTCTCCGCGGCGATTATCGGAATGGCCAGCGCCTCCCTACAGAGACTGAACTGGCTAAACAGCACTCGTGCTCGCGGCCTACCGTTTCGCGAGCACTGACACAATTGCAGAGAGAAGGGTTCATCGAACGGCGGGCGGGGTCTGGGACCTATGTCCGTTATGTTGATCGACCAGAAAAGACCCTCAGTTTCGCTCTGTTGATACCCGGTCTGGGAGAAACGGAGATCTTCGAGCCTATCTGTGGTCATATGGCTCACAAGGCAGAAGAGGATGGATTTCGCCTCATCTGGAGTGGCTCCATGTCCGAGGGCGCTGAGGAGCGAAAACGTCAGATCGAACATTTGGCGCGACGCTACGCAAAGGAGAAGGTCGACGGGATCTTCTTCGCACCTCTCGAACGCACCTCCGAGAAGGACACCGTCAATAAGCGGATTATGGGCCTCTTCGCTGAAGCGCATATCCCGGTCGTTCTGATGGACCGAGACATAGTCTCATTCCCACTGCGTAGCAATTATGACCTAGTCGGTGTGGATAATGTCCGCATCGGATATATTGTGACTGAGCACCTCATTAACCATGGGTGCACCAGCCTGAAGTTCGTGTCAAGGCCTTATGCAGCGCCAACGGTGAAGTTGAGGATCATAGGGTATGTGCAGGCCATTCGCGAAGCCAATCTCAAGATTGGAGTGAATGGCTCTAATACCGTGAGCATCGGGGAGGTGGAAGACCAGGACTTCGTGCGCAGCCTTGTGCACAAAAAGAAGCTGATTGGCATCGTGTGTGAGAATGATACCACTGCTGCCCGGCTGATGCATCATCTTTCCGAAATGGGATACGATATCCCGGGACAGGTTCGTGTTGTCGGTATTGACGATCTCAAGTATAGCGAATATCTACGTGTGCCGCTTACGACATACAGGCAGCCGCTCAAAGAGATTGCTGCCACTGCCGTCGGTCTGATGTTGTCGAGGGTGGCCGACTTCGGCGCACCGGCACGAACAGTCTATTTGGACGGTGAACTCATCGTCCGAAGATCCTGCGGATGTCCACGAGAAGGTTAGGTCGTGTTGACATTCATTGAACGAATTTCACCGCTCGCGTCGATATAACAAGTTATGAGATCAGGCGTAGATCACCCCAAGCTCAACCGAAGACGGGTGTACGTCGTTGGCGTGCACTTCTGCACCTCTGACCGCCAGAGCTTCGTAAAACCGGTCCGAATGTCACCAGCCCTCACCTCAACAGCGCTATCCTGGAGTGGATCAGCGGACACCGGTCAAATCAGCGACTCCAGTTCCTTCAGCGTCAGAATTCGCCCCCGATCGTCGATGAAGTCCCTGATGCTCAACTGCCCAGAGCGGAATAGCTGGGTTTTGCGCCTGCCCAGCGTCAGCTCCTGGGTCTCCCGGCCCTGACCCTTAAGCCACTGGCCATAGGTCACCGTATCCGCCACCCGGCCATTCATCGCCGCCCGCTCACTGACCGGCATCTCGGCAAAGTCAAACCCCATCTCCTTCCACGACTTGCACACCGGCACTGTCGTACAGCGACAGCCATAGTGCTGGGGCGGCCTCGGCCCGTCCATCAGGTCGTACGTTTGCCCATCGTAGGCCGCGCACACCTCGCACGTGTGGCTGTCCAGCGTCGCTACCCACTGCACCGCGGCAATCACATCGGCGTTAGCCTGGTAGGTCGCCTGCCGCACGTTGTTCACTACGCCGGAAACGGAGGTCCGCACCACCGATTCAATCTCTCGCCTGGACCTGGCGAGCAAGCCATCCCGATAACGGTTCTTGGCCGTCCCCCGAATCCGGCGCACCATCTCGTCAACCCCCTCGCCCTCGGCCACGCCGATCATGATCTGCCGGTTGACCTTGATCGCCTGGGCCTGCCCAAGCTCTTCAAGCCACTCCCTCACCAACCGTCCGTCAATCGGCCGGTTGACGACCATCTCCCGGATCGTCGGCACCGACAGCGTCGCCAAAGACAGCTTCACCGGCAACGCCTTCTCGATCACCGCCGCATCCCACTTGCCCTGGCTCTTGCCCAAGTCAATCAGGTCCGGCTCCAGATCCTTCCGCATGCGCAGGTACCCGGCCGCCATCACGTCCTTCATGCTCTGCCGCATGATCCGCAGCCGGTTCTCCGTCAGCGTCTTTCCGGCGTACTTGGTGAGCTTCTCCAGCAAGTCGGGCTCGAGATCGCGATTGAAGAACGAGATGATCTTTCGCACCTGCTCGGTCTTGTACTGCTCCAAGAGGACCGCGTGTCGTATGATCCGGTCGCGGACCACCTCGTTGACACTTTTCAGTTGTGCCAGATCAACCGGCATGCGCCACCCTTGCACGAAACAGGTCCGCCTCCAGCCGACTCGGCAGCATGATGTTCACCAGATCGTGCGTCAGGCCGACATGCCCGTTCCTTGCCGCCACGGACGCCAGTTGAGCCACGGCACGGTTGTGCTCCCGCACGATTGCCCTTGCCGCCTTGTCCACCTCTTTCCTGCTCGGCGCTTCAGTGCCCATTACCGCTCTCCGTATCTCGATCTTCGATCCCAATGCCGGCCGCGCGACCACGACCGCACGCCCGACCAGTACCCCAGCCGCCTCAGAACCACCACGGGCAGCGAAACCATCCTTGCCTGCCCCACCGGCCAGTACAGCGGCCAATAGTGCCACTCGCGGTAAAACCAACTCCAACACCACCCGAACTTCATCCCCAACGCTTCAAGCATGCCGCCGTCTTCGTAGTCCAACGCTCCGCCTCCCGCCCGATTACTTCTTCTCTTCTTCCGGCTGTGGTTCCGGCTCTTCCCTCCCGATCATGCCCAGGTCCGGCCCCTCTTCCTCGATGCGAGCCAACTCCTCGTCGATATCGTGGTTCTCCGGCAGAAGGCCACGCAACTTGGACGCCTCCAGGATCGTTCGCCTGGACAAATCCCCCCGGTCCCTGAGCTTCTGGAGATTGTCCAGGTCCTGCGCCGATCGCGGCAGCAGGCCGAAGTCGTCGTAGATGTCCACCCCAAACGCCTCCGGCAGCGCCACCCTGCTCCATTCCGCCGCAAGCTGGTATGCCTGCGACATGACCCCTTCTTCCTCCCGCACCCACGATTGCAGGTCACACTGGCCCTTGCCTTCGTCGATCGCCTTGCCCATCGCGGTTTCGTTGCCCCACGATCGCACGGTCAGAGGCCCCATGCTCACCGCCTCCATCTGCTCTTCGAGGTGGCGCAGCTCGTTCTCGCCCGCCGTCACCGCACTGCCGCTGTGCTCGACCAACTTCATGTCCGCGTTGGCGTTGGTCGTCTTGACGGCATGATTGACACCCCAGACGATCCTTCCTTCCATCTCTTTCGCCGTGAGGCCCTTGACAAAGACCACGCCCGAGCGAGCAAAACGCAGGTTGTTGCGATGGTCGCTCTGGCTCTGGTAGTGCGCCAGATTGAGGTCCGCCAAGTCCCTCATCGCTGGCGCTGCGGTCATAAAGCCGGTGCGGTTGACATACAGCGTAACCAGCGCGATCTTCCCCAGGGACATCGGTCCCGATTCGATCACCTGCCAGTTATCCTTCTCGCCCTTTTCATGCAACTCGTAGGCGTCCGGGCGAATCACCCGCACGCGCTGGCGGACCTCAACACCGTAGTCGTCTTTGCGCACATACGCCGACTCGCGAATCCGAATCTCGGTCAGCCGCTGCTCCCCGTTTGGCCCCTTCTCGGAGACCCAGCCGATCAAGTCTTTCGGGTCGATCAGGACAAACCTCGGACGCAGGCCCATCTGTCGCTCTTCGCCAAGGTTCGCCGCCTCGTTCGGCGGATAGTCCACCAGGATATGACAGAGGCCCCGGTTGACCGCCACCGTCAGCACATCTTTCGAGAAGCGCGTCAGATTGCGGCCTTCCTCGTCCACGCCCTCGGCCATCGCATTCAGCGGCTCGGGAAGCTCGCCGCGAATCGTCACCGCCCTGGCGAATGGACGCCGGGACAATTCCCTGACCGCCTTGGCATACCCATTGTAGAGGACGGATCTGGCCAGCCGGCTTTCGTAGGCGTCGGAACTCTCGCCGTCCTCTTGTGGGAGCCATTTCGTGCCGGCCGCCTTCATCGCCTGCGTGCCGCCCATCAGGTCATCGACCAGCTCCCACGCCGGGAGCATTTGGTCATACGCCGGATGCGTTGTGTCTACTGGCACACTCGCCATACTTACTTCCCCCTGTTCAATGGTGCCTCTGTCAAGAGTTCCGTCACGTGGTCTGTCAGTGTCCCGCCCACCCATCGACGCCAGGCGTCCAGGTCCATCCAGGAGTCGTCACTGTCCCAATCCGCCACATCCTCCGCCGGCAGGAACAACGGCTCGCCCCCGAGCAGCCTGCCGTACCCGAGAAGCACCGGCTTCTTCACTGGATGTGGATGCACAAAACGCTTGTGGATCGACCACGCAATCACTTCGCCGCCCTCTGGAGCAGGTACTCGAAGAACTTGTTGCTGAGGAACCGGCCGTTCTTGCCCACACGCAGGGAATTGGCCGGGTCGTTCGGGTCGATAATGAGCGAGCCGGCCACGACGTAGTGCATGTCGATGTCGTTCGGGTCACTGGTCACGAACACCGGCCCCACGTCCAGGTACGGCCTAAGGCCGCAGGATGTCGCTGATATCGCTATCGTCGTCAGAATGAGCAGCTTGGTGAATCGCCTGATCCCGCTGCTGCTCATCCCGCTGCTTCTTTTCGTTGCGTGAGGCATACCACCTCCACACCGCCAGGGCCAGCACCAACGCCGTCGCTATGACCGACCCGATGGCTTTCACGGGAACCCTACTTCATCGGCGGCACGTTCGTCTTGACCGACTGCGCCACTCCGGTCACCCCGGCCCGCAACGTGGTCAACCCCATCCCCGCCGCGATCGGCCAGAGCCACTCCGGCACCGTAAACCACCCCATGCCCTCCGCACAGCCCAACACCAGCATCAGCACCGCCACGATGTAGGTCTTCTTGCCGTCCAGGAATGCGAGAACCTTGCTGAAATCCATTTTCGAGCCCTTTCCAAAAGTGACTTCTATATACCAGCAATAAGAAGCAACCACGCAAACGCCGTCATGGCAAGCACTTTCTTTCGGCGCATGAAAAAAGCCTGAGGCCATACCCGGCTCCGAGCCAGAGACGCGAGAAACCTGGTGGCGCAGCCGGATGGGGCAAACGGGAAGTGTCGGTTGATGCGTATCCTTACTCAACACTCCTCACCCTCGCCGCACCCGTCATGACTAAAAACTCAACACCCGGAACTCAACACTCCCCCTCCTCGCATCCATCTACGCCCTCAAATGAGGAGCAATCCGGCGCGATCTACCGAGAAAACGGAGTCTGTCCCTCAGGACCCGCTCAGGACCCGCGCCACCAGCCCTCGCGTGCCTCGGTTCGAAAAGTCGGTCCTCAGCAAGCTTCCGGGGCCCACGCCGTTCCTCGCGTGCCTCGGCCTGGCTGTCTCACAAGGGGCGAAAGAACCCTTCCGAAACCCGACCAAACCCCGCCCATACTGCCCCTATCGGGCACCACCTTCCGGACGCCGCCCCGTTGTTGCCCTCCTGACTCCGGAAAGCCCATTTCTCTTGAAAGACCCCCCTCCCATTTGCTACAATAATGGGTACGGACGTGCGGCAGAGCAGGAGACGGACCTTCCTCCAACCTTCCGAATTGGCGAGGACACACCAAATGATTAGGCAGATATGTGACGGATGCGGCAAAGAGATCGACCGAAACTACGTCAGTAAGAGCTTCGAGCCAGTGCATGAGTTCACTTGGATTGACAGCAAGAGCAACACGCAGAGGACAGTGGTTGAACTCACCGTAATGGTGTCGATCAACGGCGAAGTCAATGAGGGCGAACTATGTCTTGATTGTCTGCGCAGAGTGTTCCAGGAGGGCCAGGAGAAAGAAGAGGAAGGTGACGACCAGGAGGAAGATGAACGCGGGCAAGCCTCCCGACCACAGCGCGGACAGCAACATCGCCGCCGGTAGCTTCGATATCCTGCGAATTGAGAGGAAGGACGATGAATCACAGAGCTTGTATTCTGCTGGCTTTGCTGGCACTGGGGTCCTCCGTGGCCCTGTTGGCCAGTGCCAGTCCGGCCCCGGTGGAGACCACCCAGTGGGAGTATGCCGTGTATTGGGCGCTTGGGAACCGCTGTCGATGGCAAACGAAAGACACCACAATCTCAGCTTCCCATTGGGCCGACCTCTGCAACCAACTCAACATCAAGACCAAGGTGCCGATTGATAAGTATACTGTTGATACGATACTGACAAACCACTTCGGCGAGCAAGGCTGGGAACTGATCGAGATATCACCACCTGGTCCGGGGGGGGGGACCTTCTGGTTCAAGCGACCTCTCCGCTGATCCAAAGGGGTTAGCGCTGCCACAAGTGGCCGGGTTCGTCAGGTACCGACAGCTATTGGAGACGGGACAGATGCGACGCCATATCCTGCTTGTGTGGGCAGTTTCCCTTCTGGCCGTACCCCCGGTGTTCGCCGATATGTCCTACGAGGTAATCGGCCTGGGCACGCTCGGCGGTTCCCTCAGCCGAGCCTCCGATATCAACAACAGCAACCAAGTCGTCGGAGCGGCCAAGACCATCAACGATCTCTACCACGCCTTTCTCTGGGAAGACGGGGTCATAACCGACCTCGGAACGCTCAACCGAGGCACGCTCCCCAACAACAGCGGGGCCAGCGCCGTTAACGACAATGGCCAGATTGTAGGCTCGAACACCGTCGAGAATGACACCAGAGGGTTCCTATATGACCAAGGCCAGATGTATCGTTTGGCCTCAAAAGGTACTCCAACGGCAATCAACAACTCCGGGGTGATCGTGGGATACTCCGACGATTCAGCATACGACGGTCGTGTGGCTGTGACATTCCAGGGCCTCCAAGTGATTGACCTGGGGATCGGCCGTGATAGCGAAGCCCATGCCATCAACGCCGGTGGTCAGATTGTGGGATGGGTACCCCGACAGGGCTACCACCAGGGCTTTCTATATGATGACGGCTTGGTAACGTACTTCGGCCCTTCGCTCAGCGAACACACCTACGCCTATGGCATCAACAACGCAGGCCAGATCGTCGGCGCGTATGATGGCGGGGCCTTCCTGTATGACGACGGGGTAATGACGCCTCTGGGGTTAATAGGCTGCCATGCAATGGACATCAACAACGAGGGCCAGATAGTCGGCTACGGTCCTGGCTACGGGGCCTATCTCTATGACGACGGTATCGTCACGTCTCTGAATCCTCTGCCCGGCTACCAGTACAGCCGCGCTTACGCCATCAATGACAACGGCTGGATTATCGGCTACTCTGGGGGCCTGCCCGAAGCCAACGGCGCATTCCAAGCCACCCTCTGGAAGCCCATTGTCGAACAACCGGAACCCGTCCCTCTTCCTGGTGCTTTCCTGCTCGGCAGCATCGGCTTGGGGCTCTCGGGGTGGTTTTGTCGGAAGTGGGATTGCTGACCCCGCGTAGCATTGGAGATAACATCGATGAAGATTGTGCGAGCTTTAACCATTATTCTGATGATCGGAATTGTCATCGTTTTGAATACCGCCGCGTGGAGCGCCGAACGAGGCGTTGATGAGGAGGGCGGGGCAGACAAACTGCTCGCGGAGGTGAGCCGGCTCTTTGATCAACGTGAAACACTACATGGCCTACATGGTGTGTTTGTCAATGTGGCAGAGTTGAGCCCCGAGGCAGAGAGCTTTGGCTTAAGCCAGGAAGCATTGCAGACTGACACAGAGTTGCAGCTGCACCAGTACGGTGTCAAGGTGCTTTCCATGCGAGAAGCCACGTTCACGCCAGGTTTCCCGTGGCTAAATGTAATGGTGAACGTGGCAAACGCAGGTGATGATACAGGCCCTATAGTAGGTGTGGTGCTGCAGGTTGAGCTACTACAAATGGCAGCGCTCATTGGTCAATTGGAGGACAAGCCAACTTCTATAGCCTTAGGGGCACCATCGAAGCCTCCCGTCTCTATGGTCACGACATGGTCTCGGGGCAAGATCACGTTCGCTGCACGCAAGGACATGCGTGCAGTCCGGGAGGTTGTCAAAGACCTCGTCACCCGTTTCATCAACGACTACTTCGCCGCTAATCCTGACAAGGCGCGCCGTCAGAACGCAAGCGAAGAAACCCCAGATGTACTCACCAGTACATTTTCTTTGCCGAAGGGACCCCCGGCACTTCCACTAATTGAGGCTATTGTCCAGTCCGGCGACACACCCTACGTAATCATAGGTGACGAGTTCTTGACCGAGGGTGACGTCGTCAAGGGCTATAGGATAAGGGCAATCCACGCGGACAGAGTCGAATTTGAGAAGGACGGCCGCACTTCTGTCCGGTAGTTGTCAAGTCGGATGAGACAGTTCCTTTTTGGAATTAAGCTCTAATTCATGGCTTGGTTTTCCGGGTTCTTGGGTGGATTGATCCAGACGGCCGGCGGGGGCAGGGCTGCCTGGGGTGGCT
>Ga0208040_1000643_pt1 | contig 39840 bp, 38 predicted proteins | sample AD_UKC083_MetaG_FD_184431 | JGI IMG/M metagenome (GOLD analysis project Ga0208040, IMG submission 184431) | Active sludge microbial communities of municipal wastewater-treating anaerobic digesters from USA - AD_UKC083_MetaG (SPAdes) (version 2) | ecosystem: Engineered > Bioreactor > Anaerobic >...
TGTTCCTGCCAGGCAGGTTGCTCTCGGCCATTTCCGAGCGCGTGACGATGATTGGCTCCGGACTGGCAACGGACAGCAGCTTAAAACTTGCGCTCTCCAAACCCTGGGCGATTGAAGGCGGCGGTCCATTCCCCTTCCCGTTCGCGTATGGCAACGGATTTCATACCCCTGCGGTGATGGAGCACGATGGAACAGGATTAATGGGGCTGACAATCGCGCTGTTAATCATTTTGTTTTTTGAGCGCTGGAAATCAAAGGGGGCAATGGCCGTGGTAGCCGCTCTGTTGGCAGCGCAAGCCATAACCGATGAGATTTGGTTTGTATTTTTCCTTACCGCATTCGCCTTGATATGCATCATGCGGCTCATCCAATCGGGAAAGGAAAGCCGCCGGGATATCTGGATTTCACTTGTGCTTCTCGCGCTCGCGCCGGGCTTGGTCGCGTTGTTTCAAGGCGGCGTGCTCACAGGCGCGGCATCTGGAATTTTCTCCAGGCTGAGCGGCGGCGCGCCGGCAGCCCAGAATCAGTATTTCAGCCTGGGCTTTCATCTGCGCTTCCCGCCAGCGTTTGTTTCGGCGCATTTGGGCACGCTCGCGCTGACTAATTGGGCGCAGACTCTTACTGCCATTGCTGAAGTCGGCCCGATTTTTCTCCTGCTTCCGCTCTTTCTCATCTGGGGGCGCAAAGGATATCGCGCCAAGCGCACCATCTTCCCAATTCTTGCCTTAGGCGCGGCAGCCAGCTTCCTGACCATTTTTATAGGGTACGAAGGAGCGGCAGGTATATCTGCTTCTAAACGTTTGACACTTTACAGCTCAGTGCTGCTCACTCTTTTTGCAGTGCCCCTGCTTTGGTACTGGCTGAGACGGCGAAAACAATGTGTGCGTTACCTGGCAATCAGCTTATTAGCCCTGTGCATGGTCGGCGGTGTGGTCTACTTTGCGGTGGAATCCGCCGCGGCGCAAGTCCCCCAGGAGAGTTATTACCTGGACAAGTTGGATGCAGCGTTTTATCGAAAATACTGGGACGCTTTGCCACAGGAAGCTATGGTGTTTGACCTCATCCCATCACGCTCGGTTACGGTGTTTGCGCGTCCTCTGCGTTCCAACCAAAGCTGGTACGCGGAACTGCCCGAATACGGCGCCCTCGCCAGCAGTATGGACCCCCAGGCAATTCAAGCAGCGGGTTACGGATACATCTATCTGGGCAGCGGCGAATGGGATGATTTCTCGGCAGCAGTACAAACCGGGCTTTCAGACCCTTGCGTGGTTGTGGTGGACGAGGTGACCGGCCCGGACAATACATTCCGGCGCTTGTTGGATATTAAGGATTGTCAGTAATCAGACAAACTTCAGACGGACGGCAGCCACCCAGAGCATGCGCAGCAAAAGCAGCCCATGCCGCCAACGCTGGATGTTCGTTGTGCCATAGGTGCGCTCGCGGTAACGAATAGGCATATCCACCAGTTTCAGGTTCTGTTTTGTCGCTCCAAAAATCAAATCAAAGTCGCCAAAGGGGTCAAAATCCCCAAAGAACGCCCGGTTCTGCGCGATTTTTTCATAATCGGCGCGCCAAAGCACTTTCGTTCCACAAAGAGTATCCTTAATGCTCTGTCCCAACAGCCAGGAAAATGCCACACTGAAGAATTTATTCCCCAGGTTGTTCAAGAAGCGCATGGCTTCTTCTTCCATTGGGTAAATCAAGCGGACGCCGTTAATAAACTCGCCGTGGTTTTTTACCAGTGCGTCATAAAAACGCGGCAAATCCTCAGGCGGCACTGTCAGGTCAGCATCCAAAATCATCAACACGTCTCCACTGGCTGCCTGAAAACCTGCCCGCACTGCATCACCCTTTCCTTTTCCAGGCTGCTTGAGCAGTTTCACATTCCGCAGCGAATTTTGCATGGTGTCTTGAATGACCTGGAAGGTATCATCCTGGGAATGCCCTTCCACGAAGACGAGCTCGGTGCCGCTGCCCATTTCCGGCACGCGTTCAAAAATCTGCTGAATATTGCCAGCCTCGTTGCGCGCGGCAACAACGACAGAGACAGATGCCAGCTCTCTGGAGCCGCTGCTGCGCGGCCTGGCAATCATCATATTTGTCATGCATAAGTGCTTGAAAGGCCATAACCGGGCGACAACGCGGTTGAGAAATGGGCTGATGAGTGGAATATTTAACGGGAAAAGAACTTCAGTCCACTTTCGCACCACCTCAAAGTTGCCCAGGTTCAGCAGGTTCTTCATGTCGGTCTGAGTCAGCCAGTTCTGGTCCAAAAGAGATTTGGCTGTTCCCACCAGTTGAGCAAGCTTTAACGGCAGTTCCCATCCGCGGTTGTAGAAGTTCAATACCACGCGCGTGCGCGGACCGCAGACCCGGTGCAGTTCGTTCAGAACATTCTGAACATCCCACAAATCGTTAACCAGGTCCGAGAGAATGATGTAATCAAAAGTGGCATCCAGCCCGGGCAGCGCGTGCGCATCTGCCTGGATAAATCGCAGTTCGGGGTGCGCCAACTGGGCAGCGTAAACCATTCCGGAGGAAAAATCGATACCTACTCCCAAAGAAGGTTTTACAGCAGCCAGCAAATCCCCTTTTCCGCAGCCCACGTCCAATACAGAACAGCCTGGCGGAATGATGTGTTGGTAGACAAGCTTGAGGCGCTTATGATAATAAGCGCTCCAATTAATCTTCTTCGGCGGTTTTTCCGCCAAAGCGTCCCAATGCGCAGCGCGTTCCCCCGAGAACTTCAAATAGGCCTTGTCATTGGAATTAATGTAGGTATTCACGCGTTCTTCCGTACTTCTTTGATTACTAGCTTTGCTATCCCCAAAGTATAACAAAAATGCGCCTGCTCTCCGAATATTGTTTCAAAGGATTGTCGGCGCAATCACAACATCAACTAGCAGGCACCGCGCTTTTTGCTTCCTTATCGGCACGCTCGTTGTATCGATCCCCTGAATGCCCGCGCACCCACTCCCAACGCACCTGGTGGTGCTGCATTTCGATGTCAAGCGCTTGCCAGAGGTCAATATTTGCCAGAGCGCCTTCTTTGCGCTTCCAGTTGCGCTTCTTCCAACCCGGCAGCCAAATGGTCGCGCCGTTCATCAGGTAGCTGGAATCTGTCACGAATGTCACCGCAAAGGGCTCACTCAAGGCGCGTAAAGCCTGCAGCGCGGCCGTCAATTCCATGCGATTGTTGGTGGTGTCTTTTTCGCCGCCTTTCAGTACGCGTTCAACGCCCTGCGCAAAGAGAAGCACCGCTGCCCATCCTCCCGGACCCGGGTTGCCCCGGCAAGCGCCGTCACAGTAGACAGTCACTTCCGGCAGCTTAGTCGCCATTGCCCGCTCCAGCCAGTTCCAAGAGCGTCGCGTCCAGGGTTTCTAAAACCGTGGGAATATACTCCAGATCGAGCTGATATGCCCTGCGCAATGCATCTTGCAGCACAATCCGGGAAAACGCCCAATTTTCGCGTTCTGGAGCCAACTGCAGGCGCACCCCTGCTCGCAGAGCGCTAGCCCAGGCTGGGTGCTGGTGTGCGTAATCCGGCGCGATGTCTTGCGGATTTCCGACAGCCGGCCAGTATCCACTGACGCGTACGAGAGCTTCCTGGGAGGCGCCTTCAAGCAGCCAGCGCGCGAAAATCCATGCCCCCAGCTGTTCGGCTGCGCTGCCAGCTCGAATGCCAATGGAGAGCGTCTCCATGGAGATGCTTCCATTTCCTTCCGTGCTTGGATAGGGCAAAGTAACAAATTCGTCGGAACTGCCAGCGCGCGCGTTGGAGCCTTCCTGCGTCAGCAAATCGTCGAGAGAGCCCTCGTACGCTAATGCCTGGCGCCGCGTGAAGTAATCATAGGGCGTTTTTTGCAAGCCGACCCACGAAGCGTCTTCCGCATAGGCAGATTTCAAAAATTCGATAGCTTTAAACAATGGTTCGTTATTAAAGCTGAGCGCTCCATCCCTTAGCGTGTTTTCCCCACCAAAAGCATAATTCCAAGCCAGCGGCGCTTGCGCGGAATCCGAAATCCACATCCCGCCAGCACCATTGTTCGTATCGTCATTATCCAGCAGTTTTTCAGCCGCGGCAGGCAGCATCTGCGCCTGCAATTCTTCCGGCGTTGCCGGCGGGGTGCTAAATCCGAGTTCCTCAGCCCAAGTCTGGTTGTAGAACAGTAAGGCAGGCTGGAAGGCGAGCGGCAGGTAATTCCAAGCCTGTCCATCCGCGGGCTTCGGAGCAAACGGCGCGAAAACCGAATCTGATTGGTAGGCTGCGCCAAGCCCCCAATCCGCATCGCGTATATAAGCAGAGAGATCAATCAGGCTGCTTGCGTCACGAGCCAGCGCGAGATCAAAGCCATTGGCGATGAATAAGTTCTGGGAGGCACCACCCTCCGCCAACGCGTCCGCGAGCGAGGGCAAGCTGCCGGCAGTCTGCGGCAGAACTTGGATTCCCCACGCATTGTTGGCGTTGAATTTTTCCACCAGAGCGTTAAAGTCGACTTCAGCCTCATCAATCCAGGGATGCAGCAGGCTGAGTTCCAATCCTTTAAGTTCTTCTATCCCCACGGTTGGGATGGGCACTGCTGTTGCCGTAGGCGAGGGACTGGGCGTGCTTGTGAAAGTGGGCTTTGGTTGTGTATTCGTCGCTTTCAAAAGTGTGGGGGTCGGCGATGCCTGCGGGGTCAGAACCGCGGTTTGGCAGCCTGCCAGCGCAAAAATTAGCAGAATTAAGACAATGAGGCGTGAAAAATGAATTTTCGAGTTCAAAGCTGTGCACCTTAACATAAAGGCGGGAATGGATGGGAGTCGAACCCACCACGGCTCGCAGCGCGACCCGACACTGATTTTGAAGACCAGGAAGCCCACCGGGACCTAACCATTCCCAAAGCTAAGGATATCCGAAAAGGAAGAGGCTTGTCAAGCGCGAACCCGATTCCCAGACGGTTCGTGCCATGAAGATAAAGAAACATCCAACGAAAGCGAAATTATTGTATAATGTGCATCCACTTCATAATAAAAGGAATTAAATGTCAGCAGAACTTAACCTCACGCCCGATTGGGTAAAAAACGCTGTTTTCTACCAGATTTTCCCCGATCGCTTCGCCTGGAGTTCCCGGGTAGAGAAACCAGGCAACTTTGAGACCTGGGACAGCGCGCCAACGATACATGGATTCAAGGGCGGCGACCTTTTGGGTGTCGCTGAAAAGTTGGATTACCTGGAAGACTTGGGCGTCAATGCCATTTACTTTAATCCCATCTTTCAATCCGCTAGCAATCACCGCTATCACACGCACGACTATTTTCTGGTCGATCCGCTCTTAGGCGGAAATAAAGCCTTCAAGGAGATGCTGGATGAAGCGCACAAGCGCGGCATACGCGTCGTTCTGGACGGCGTCTTTAATCATTCCAGCCGTGGTTTTTTCCAGTTCAACCATATTCTGGAGCTCGGCCCAAAATCACCGTACCTGGACTGGTTCTTTGTGCACGGATTCCCATTAAATGCCTATGAAGGCGCGCCAAAATACGACTGCTGGTGGTCTCTGCCCGGTCTTCCCAAATTCAATATGAATAATCCGCAAGTGCGCAAGTACATCTTTAACATTGCCCGCTACTGGCTGGAAGAAGGCATCGACGGCTGGCGCTTGGACGTCCCCTTTGAAATCGATGATGACGATTTCTGGAGGGAGTTTCGCGAAGTGGTAAAAACTGCGAACCCGGAAGCTTACATCGTCGGGGAGATTCCAACCGAAGGACAGCGTTGGATGAAAGGCGATATGTTTGACGCGGTGATGAACTACCAGCTCACGCATGCCTGCTTAGCTTTTTTTGGCGGCAGCCGGATGGACTCGGGGCTAGCCCAGGGCATGATGGGCTTGGACGTGCCAGAGCCAATGGATGCGCAGATGTTCGCCAAACGCACCCAGGAACTTCTTGATATCTACCCGCGGGAGTTTTCCTACGCGCAGCTGAACCTTCTGGATAGCCATGATATGCCCCGCTTCCTCAGCCTTGTCAGTGAAGACACACAGCGTCTCTACCTCGCGTATCTGTTTGTCATGACCTACCCGGGCGCGCCATGCATTTATTATGGGGATGAAATCGGACTAACCGGTGGTGTTGATCCGATGTGTCGCAAAGCTTTCCCATGGGATCAAAACTTATGGAATCTGAACCTGAGAGACAAGATTCGCGAGTTGGCGCTTCTCAGACACGCTATGCCAGTGCTGCGCACCGGCGAGTACCTCCCTTTGCTCAGCCAGGGCTCCCTTCTGGTCTACGCGCGCAAAGATGCCGAGGATGTGGTGATAGTTGCCATCAACATGGATAATTCCGCTCAGACCTTTTCAATCTGCGTGGACAGCATGATTCCGGAAGGCGCCTTGCTTCAGGATCAAATCAGTGACAAGCAAGTTGTTGTGGAAGCTGGGGAAATCCGCGACCTGACACTCCCAAGAATGAGCGCTGTAATTCTGGCCTAAACCCCACCCAAGCTGAATAAAAAAAACCGCGCGAGCTATTGGTTGCTCGCGCGGTTTATTTATGGCAGCAAACCCAGCAGCCAGGGTTCAAGCAGAGGATAAATGGATACAGCCGCTGCTCCACAAAAGACCCCAATCAACCAACCCACCAACACATCTGAAAGATAATGCAATTTGAGAGCCACGCGGGAAATCCCCACCCCCAAAGCCCAAGCGCACATTCCCAGAGCTACGAGGGGTGTTGCTGTCGCGGAAACCATCACAGCAATTCCTGCCGCCCGCGCGGCATGACCGGATGGAAACGAATGCGGATCGCTGACTCGGTAGATTTGTCCCCATTCCCCTTCCGGGCGGCGCCGGCGAACAATAAACTTCATTGCCAGCACGAACGCAGCCAAGCCAATCAGACCAAATATCCAAAATAAGGTGCGGGCGCGTACATCCTCGCTGCCGAATAACAGCAGCAGGCTGAGAAAAATCAGCCAATACCAGGAATCACAGCTGTGCCCAAGCAGGATGAATAACCAGCGCAGCAAGCGAGCCTTTTCCGGCACCACTAAACCAACGGAAAGGCGCGCGTCCAGACTCAATAAACACTGCAAGAATGAGGATTTCTCCTTGGTATTGGCATTTGGTTCCGTATCACGCATTGGCGGCTGGGTCATATTTTGATGAATCTTCACAATAATCTGAATTCAGGTGGCAATTTTATCATAGCGGCGCATCGCCCCAAAGCAGGCAAGTCATGGCATTCGCGATGTGCGAGGTTCGCGAAGAAGTTTTTCAAATAAAGGAATTGATTTCCGTGTGTGATATTATTACGCCACTTTGGACCTCGAGGTGCGTATTGGATATCAGAAATCTGGCTGTGCTGTGGGATATGGATGGGACCATCCTCGACACCCTGGAATTGCATTATCTTACATGGAAAGAAGCTTTTAGCGACCGTCCCACGCGATTTTCCCGCGAATTATTCCGCAAGCATTTTGGCGGCAACAACCGCAGCACAGTTCCGATTTATTTGGGCTATGACCCTGACGAGGGATATTATCAACAGGTAGTAGCCCTGAAAGAAGAGTTATTTCGCCAGCAGTTGGCAGAAAAAACTAAGCTATTTCCCGGCATCCGCGAGTGGTTTGCCTATTTTGCTAATAAGGGCGCCAGGCAGGCAATCGCCTCATCCGCGATGCTTGAAAACATCGACAAAGTGGTGGATGCGTTTAATATTCGCTCATTTTTCTCCGCGTTGGTACCTGGAGAGAACTTGCCTTCCAAGCCCGCCCCCGATATCTTTTTGCACGCGGCCAGCCTGCTGGGCGCAGCGCCAGCGCATTGCGTGGTTTTCGAGGATTCGATGCATGGAATTAATGCGGCAAAGGCCGCAGGTATGATCAGCGTTGGCGTTGCAGGAACGACCGCGTTCAAACCGAATGACGCAGATTTTTTACTTGATAGCTACACGCAAAACCCTGCTCCGCTTGCTAACGCGATACTTGACCTGATTGATGCGCGCAAAATTGCTTAGAATTTTATAAAGGGAATAGCCGCGATTAGACCGAAGCCAACGACCACAATCAAAACGGCTATCCACAGATCGCTTTTTTGACGGGTGTCTTGTACGCGCGGCGCGTCCTGTCCAAACTGCAGTTCCCACTTTGGGCCAGCCAGAAAAGCGAACAAACCGCCGGCAATGGCTCCGCCCAAATGCCCAAAATTGTCAATGTTTGAGCCGGGGGTCAGCCCAATAGCGATATTCAAGAAGAATATAAAAACAAGATTGTTTAGCATTAGTCGGGCGCGCGGGCCAAAAAACTGTTTGTTCTGAAGAATCAACAAAAACTCCGCCGCGAGTAATCCAAAAATCGCCGTGGATGAACCCAGCGAGTTGTAACGGGAAAGGACAAACGAGAGTACGTTGCCCCCAAAGCCGGCCACCAGAAATAGCACTAAAAAGCGCCCATGCCCATAAATGCCTTCCAACTGTCTGCCAAGTATCCAGAGAGCGTACAAGTTCAAACCGACATGCAGGATTGATCCGTGCAGTAAAACTGGCGTGATAAAGCGCCAGAACTGCCCGGCCAAGATCGCGTTTTGGCTTTTACTGAGCAGCGCGGCCAGAAGATCGAAACCCAAAAATTGCGTGAAAAGCATCTGGCCGATATAAAAAAGCGCGATGATTCCCATCAAAACATAGGTCACGACAGGCTGATTCAAGGGCAGCGCTAGCGCTTTGCGAGCCTGCGCGTTTGGTTCTGGCGCGGGCTGGTTTTCAAGCGGTGGTTGTTCGCTCACAGGCAGACCTGCCTCGGGTGAACGCGGTGATGTTCAGCTGAAATGATTTTTTGAATTGTCTCCACTGTGGCAGCAAGTTGACAGTCAGAGTTCACCACGATGTAATCAAAGGCATCCAATTTTTCATATTCCTGCTCAGCGGTCTGAATGCGCAGAGCGAATTCCTCAGGGGATTCACTACAGCGACCAGCCAAACGCGCAATCCATTCCTCGCGTGAGTTGGCAGTCAGAAAGATAAGCACCGCCTCAGGGCACAAACCACGGATGGTCATCGCGCCTTGTACATCCAGCCGCATAATCACATCCTTACCGGATTGCAGCGCCTGTCGCACTTGCTCGCGCGGAATTCCTTTGTAATCGGAATACACGCGGGCATGCTCCAACAGTTCTCCTGAAGCAATCAATTGCTCAAATTCCTGTCGCGATACGAAGAAATAATCAACGCCGTCACGTTCTTCGGGGCGTGGTGGTCGGCTGGTCATGGTGACCACAAAGTGGGTGTTTGGATTTTCATCCCGCAGAGCCTGAACGACAGCATCCTTACCAATCCCGGAAGGACCGGAAATTACGATGAGCAGCGGCGTGAAAGGTTCTGGGCCAAAATGAAAAACAGGTGGAGTCATAAAGTTTCCAGTATTCCGCAAATTTGTGCCTTGATTATAAGCCATCTAGCCTGAATGCAAAACCAATAGCCCTGAAGATGAACCTGCTCGGATTTGGTATTTCAATAAATTAGCGTTAAACTAAGATAAACAGGCGCGTCCGGCCTTCCTGCGTCCCTAAAAAAAACCAGTGCATCACCGCTCGCACAGCGCCCAACGCAACTGTTTATTGTTCTGGAGAGCAAATCCAAGTGCCCTTCGGTAGCAAGAGCAGCGCTTCTACTATGCGTAAAAAGGAGTTTTCATGAAAAAAGCAGTCGTTATCAATGGCAGCCCAAGAATGGACAAGGGCAATACCGCGGCGTTGCTCGAACCCTTTATGGAAGGGATGCGCTCCGCTGGCGCAAATATCTCGCTCTATTATGCTGATAAGATGCGGGTACACCCATGTACCTGCGGACACATGGCCTGTTGGAATGCGCATCCGGGCGTGTGTGTATTCCATGATGAAATGGACAAGCTCCTTCTGGAACTGGCTTCTGCTGAGCTGTGTGTTTTTGGAGTGCCTGTATATATCCAGCTTCCGTCCGCGTTTCAATCAGTCTTGAATCGCATGGTGCCAATCATAGACCCCACAGCAGCCGTGTTCGTGGAGGGTAGGACTCGCGCCAAACTGAGGGGTGAATACGCGCTCAAGTGGACAGCGCTAGTGGCGGTAGGAGGCTGGTGGGAAAAAGAAAATCTGGCGCTTGTGGACCGCATCATCGCGGAATTTTCTGCTGATGCCGGCCTGATTTACGCCGGCGCGGTTCTCAGACCGCATGCTGATGCCCTTGGAAGCGAGAGAGTAACAGAAGATAAAAAAAAGGAAATCCTGGAATCGGTAAAGCAGTGCGGGAAGGACTTGGTCGCTACCGGTAAAATGAATCCTGAGTTGCTGGAGAAAATTTCACTTCCGCTAATTCCCTGGGAATAGTCAGGCGTTAAGGCTGCGTCCGCAGCATGCCTTGCAGAGCTTCAAAAGAACGCACTCCGCGGATGGCAGTGATGAAAGTTTTGAGGTTCGGGCTGCGCGCCCACAGTCTGCGCACTGTAGGGCCCACCGGGTCACTGCCGGCAGCTCCCCCGCCCGGTTGGTCATTGTAGGAGCCATAAAACGCGAAATAAGCCTGGTTCAACTTGCGTATTCCATAACCTTGCTCCCAAAAGAACTGCCGGCGGGATTCCATGTAAGCTTCGGCTTCATCTACTTTTCCAGCCTCGAGAAGTTCATCCACGCGCACGCGGGTCTTGCGCATCTCAGCCCGGAAATTGAAATCCGCGGGGTTCGCCGGATTTTGTTCAGGCAGCCGTGAACGTGACCTTGGTCCCGCTATGGGCAGCGCATAATCCGGAAAATCTCGCCCGATTAATGCGCGGCTGATTTCCTCTCCAGCCAGGTTGGCGACCGTCTCATTGATGGTTCTCATCTGCGGGTTCGAGTCGTAACGGATGCCCAAAGGAGTAAAGGTCAGATAGTTGTGAATCCATTCGTGCGCCACGGTTTCTGCCAACCAATTGAAATTGGTAGTCCGCATGACCATTGTTGGGTAAGCGCCCAACCCGCCAATTGGCTCAACCAGCGCGGAATATGCGTATTTGCTGTAAATTCCATCCTCAACTGCTTCTTTTTGGAGCGTATCCAGACCCGCGATGAGATTGGTGGAAAAGACTGTCCGTATTTCATTCCTGGGTGAGACAATCAAGTTCAGGGGCAAATCTGTCACCTGATAGAGCACGGGCGGCAGTACCTGCCCGCCCACTCCAAAACCAAGCGCAGCCAGGATGCTTTCAGTCTGGGATTGAAGCACTGCTTCAGTCAAAGGAGCGAGGGCTGCTAATCTCTGTTTGGCGGCGCTTAGCTCCTGGCGAGTTTTGGAGATTTGTTCCTGGCGGTCGGCAAGTTCAGGTTGAGCGACTGCCTGGTCCAGGCGCGCGTTCCAGACTGCGGTTGTGTTCACTTGTTCCAGATAGGTTTTGACCAGGGCATTTTGCTGAACAGGATTCAGGAATCTTTCAGCTCTCAGCGCCGCGGAAACCGCTTTCTGGAACAGGGCTTGGGTGGTCCATTCCGTAAAGTCGAACTCAAGCGCGCGGCTGAATTCGCGCATTCCCTGAATAGGGTTCCAGACCGCGGCGGATGAAGCTGAAAGAGCTAGCAGCAACAGCCCAAGGATAAGCGTTAGCCGGAAGGCAGCGCCAGTAGGATTGATTGCATACCGAGATTCCACCAGCACATTTTAACATGTTGGCGCAGAGACACTGCCGCAAGCTTTTACTTCCGTTTTATTGGCACCTTGATAACTGTATAATCCACCCGTGAAGGCGAGAATCAATATGAACAAAGTGGAATTCATGAAACTATTGGAGGCAAGATGGCAAGAGCTTACAGCATCCACAGACGGGCTTGAGCCTTACCAAATGCTTATCCCCGGGGTGGTTGGCACCTGGTCAGTGAAGGACATCCTTGGCCACGTGACCAGCTGGGAGCAGGAAACCCTTTCCACGCTCCCGGAAATCCTGGCCGGAAAACCTGCGCCAGTTTATTCTCAGATATATGGCAGCATCGACACCTTCAACGCTTACATGGTTATGGCAAGAAACCGCCAGACCCTGGAAGAAATCCTGGCAAACCTTGAGAAGGTCCACGGCAGGCTGCTGCGTTTTTTGGAAGAAGCGGACCCCACCCAGTTTTTGGAAGAAACCCCATTTCTAATTCGGCTGAGTATGGATACTACCGAACATTACCCGGAGCACGCTGAGGCTATCCGAGCCTGGCGCGCCCGGAGAGGACTGTAACCCTTGAAGCAGACGCAGGCTTTTCCCCGCACGATTTCTGAATACATTGCCTCTTTCCCGGAGGAGAAGCAAAGCCTGTTAAATGCGCTTGCTAACAGCATCCGCGCGGCTGCGCCAGGCGCGCAGGAGAAGATTTCTTACGGCATGCCAGCATTTTTCCTGGATGGCATACTGGTTTATTTCGCCCTTCAGTCCCGCCACATCGGCTTTTACCCAACACCCGAGGCTATCTCTTTCTTTGCTGATGATTTGCGGATTTACAAGACTTCCAAGGGAGCCGTGCAGTTTCCGTTGGACAAACCCCTGCCGCTCGAACTGGTACAGAAGATTGTCCTGCACAGGATAGAAACTAACCGGCACGCGAAGGCTGCGGCTTAATTAAAGTCAATTCAGTCCTAATTTTCCCGCGGAGACCTGATGTATAATTTTCCACAGGGTGCCGTTTGGCATACGATAGGGAGTAACTTGTGAAAAAACTTTCCACTAATTCCATAATTATCATTGTGATAATCTTACTCGCGCTCCTTTGCGCGTGCGCTGCATGTCTTTTCGCCATCACTGGCGGCGCGCTGCTGAATCGCTGGGGAATAGACATTCAATCTAATCTGCCAACCCAAGCACTATCGACGGAAGAGACACCCGCTGCGGAAAACCTGGAGCAAGCTCTGCAAGAAGGCTTGAGCCAGGCAGAATTTTCTACTGCACTGGAAAACCTGAATTCGCTCCTGGCGGAAGTTGTTCCAGTTAATGATCCGGTGGACTTGGCGGAGCGGCTGGGTGGAAAAGTGGATGTGCCTTCCACGCTGCCAGACCTGAACGCCCCATATGAAGTTGGCGACCGCAAGCTTTTCTGGGTCACTAATACCGATTCGAACGAGAACTTTCAGGTGGAAGCAGTTTTACGCTTTCTTGGGGATAATATTTACTTCTGGATCGAAGACGGCGTGGATTACCGTGAGTCAGATTTAATGCGTCTGGCGGAGACATTTGACCAGGAAATTATTCCCACTAACCGTGAATTCTTCGGAATGGAATGGAACCCGGGTGTTGATAATGACCCGCGCTTTTATGTGCTTTATGCTGGTGGCTTAGGCTCTTCCATCGCCGGGTACTTCTCTTCAGCGGATGAAGTTCACCCAGAAGCCCATCCATATTCCAATGCCCATGAGATGTTCCTGATGAACTCTGATACTGTGCAGCTTTGGGAGGATTACATCTATGGAACCATGGCGCATGAGTTCCAGCACATGATCCACTGGTATCAAGACCGCAACGAAGAAACCTGGGTTAATGAAGGCTTTTCCATGCTGGCTGAGCATGTGAACGAATTCGACGCGGGCGGTTTTGATTACGATTATCTGCTAAACCCGGATTTGCAGCTCACCGATTGGGGCGGCGATACCGGCGAGAATGGTCCCCACTACGGCGCTTCCTACCTCTTCATGACCTACTTCTTAGATCGTTTTGGGGAAGATGCCACCAAGGCCTTGGTCGCGCATAAAGAGAATGGTCTGGTCAGCCTTGAATCAGTGATGCGAGAATTGAGCTTAATCAACCCCAGCAGCAGCGCTATCTATACAGCTGACGAGGTTTTCATGGATTGGGCAGTAACCAACTACCTTCTTGACCCGAGCCTGGAAAACGGGCGTTATGATTACCAAAGTTATTCTCCTTCCCGCGCGCGTGCCAGTCGCAGCTTCAGTTCCTGCCCCGCCTCTGCTGTGACGGATGTCAACCAATATGGCGTTGATTACATTGAGATTAGCTGCCCGGGCACGTACAACCTGAACTTTCAGGGGACTACGGCGGTCAATATCTTGCCGTTGGATGAAAACCACAACAACACCTTTTTTTGGTCCAATCTTGGCGATGAATCTAACATGTCTCTTCAGCATACCTTTGACCTGAGCTCCGTGAGCGGCAGCGCTGAACTGACTTTCCGCACATGGTATGACCTGGAAAAGGATTATGACTACGTCTTTATCAGCGCTTCCACGGATGGAATAAACTGGCAAATTTTAAACTCGCGCACATGCACAAGCAACAATCCCTCCGGCAATTCCTACGGATGCGGATGGAATGGCAATTCCAAGGGCTGGATCATGGAAAGCGTAGACCTTTCGCGTTATGTCGGGGCTCTTGTGACTGTCCGCTTCGATTATGTCACGGACGCGGCCGTAAACGGCAAAGGAATGGCGCTTGACGATTTCCGCCTGGACGCCATTGACTACTCCTCTGACCTGGAAAAAGACGGAGGCGGTTGGCAAAATGCCGGCTTTGTGCGCCTTGGCAACACCCTCCCGCAAACCTACGCCTTGCGGTTGATAAAAACCGGCAGCAATCCGAGCGTCGAGACAATTGTTCTGGACGAGAACAACCGCGCCGAGCTGAGTTTCACCATCGGCGGAGATGTAAAAAGCGTCGTGCTTGTTATTGCAGGCACCACGCCCATCACCCGGGAAAAAGCGATATACGAAGTTCAACTGGAAAAATAAAAGGCTGGCGCAAAGACCAGCCTGAACGTTTTGTAACTTAATTGTCGGGATTAAAGGTTTCCCAACGCTTCCACCATGTTTGGATAAACTGTGAAGTACTGCAGGATACCGATTAAGTCCATCGAATCCCGCACATTTTCGTTAAGCGACACCAACACAAGGTCCGCGCGCTTTTTCTTGAGTTCCTTCTGTACACGGATGATGGACCACCACCCCGCGCTGGATACGAAGTTTATCTCGGACATATCCAAAACGATATCCTTGTCAGCAGGGATGAGGTTGGTTAAAACTTTCTCTAGCTCTCCAGCAGTGGCGCTGTCATAACGCCCGACTGCTTTTACTACGACACAGCGTTTGTAATCCGTTTTTGTGAATTCCATGACATTCCTCTGATTCTGTAATAACCACGATCGACAATAAGATTATAACATCTTTAAGTACGTTTTTTTTTGTGAACCTGTATAATAGGCAGCTATGCGATACTTTATCTGGACTGAAGGCTGTCAAATGAACGCAGCCGACTCGCGCCGACTGGCGCGTTCACTCGAAAATCTGGGCTACGAACCTTGCGCGAAGATTGATGACGCGGATGTGATTGTGCTCAACACCTGCGTTGTTCGCCAGAGCGCGGAAGATAAGGCCATCGGTCGCCTAAGCTCATTAAAATCCCTCAAACGTGAGAAGCCGCAGCTTATCATCAACCTGATGGGCTGCCTGGTGGGCGTGCACGGTAACCCTGCGCTGCAAAAGCGATTCCCCTGGGTAGATGTTTTTTCTGCGCCATCCGACCCACAGCCCCTGCTGGACTTTCTCACAAATCGCCTGCAAGCTGGCCAGGCTGAGCATTGGCGCCAGAATATCGACCTCATGCTGGATGAGGAATTTGGCGTTGCCGTGGCTGGCGAGCAGCGCGCGGTCTCCGAAAATCTGCCAGTGGTACTTGGCTGCTCGCACGCCTGCGCATACTGCGTAATCCCCCTAAAACGCGGGCGCGAACGCAGCCGTGACGCGCAAAGAATCCTGCGAGACGCTGCCACGTTCGCCGCGCAAGGGGTGCGCGAGATTGTGCTCTTAGGTCAAATCATCGACCGCTACGGCCTGGACCTGCCCGGCAGCCCACAGCTACCGCAGCTCTTGGCTTCTCTTTCGGAAATCCCTGAAATCAAACGTCTGCGCTTTCTCACTTCGCACCCAAACTGGATGAGCGACGAACTGATTGCTAGCGTGGCGGAGCTGCCAAAAGTGATGCCGCACATTGAAGTTCCCATCCAGGCAGGAGATGATGGCGTGCTGCTGGCCATGCGTCGCGGTTATACAAACCAGCAATACCGCGAATTGGTGGCAAAACTGCGCGAACGCATACCGGGCGTGTCCATCGCGACGGACATCATTGTCGGATTTCCAGGAGAAACAGAAGCGGCCTTCCAGAAAACTTACGATTTGTTGGCGGATTTACGCCTGGATGTCGCCCACCTGGCGCGCTACTCCCCCCGCCCGGGAACTTATTCCGCGCGGGAGCTGCCCGACGATGTTCCGGCTGAGGAAAAAATGCGCCGTTTCCGCTTGTTAGAAGACCTACAGGAAGGCATTCTCAGAGAGTTGAATGAAACCTTTCTGGGAAAACACGTTCCTGTCTTATTCGAACACCGCGTCAAAGGACGCTGGTATGGTCGCACGCCTACAAATCGGATTGTATTTGTTGACTCCGAAAAAGACCTTACCGGTCAGGAATACCAGGTGAAAATTGGCTGGACAGGCCCCTGGTCGCTGGTTGGCAGCCTGGAATCCAGCGCGTAACTTAGCTTAATACCTTATCCGGATATTGACACATGTCTACGAGCGGACAGCGGAAGCACGCGGGTTTGCGCGCCTGGCAAATTTCACGCCCCAGCCGGATCAAGTTCAGGTGCAGCGCGTAATAATCCGCCGGGTCAGCCGCTGCTTCCAGGTACTTATGCGTATTCTCCACATCCAATCCCAGCGGCCGCAAGCCAATTCGGCCTGAGACCCGGTAGATATGCGTGTCCACGGGGAAAGCCGGTCTGCCCAGCGAAAACAGCAGCACAATCGCAGCGGTTTTGCGCCCCACCCCCTTAAAGCTGAGCAGCCATTCGCGCGCCTCTTCCACTGGCAGTTCCCTCAGCCACTCCAAGTCAATCTCCCCCCGCTCTTCCCAGATGCGCCGCAAGGCTGCCTGGATATTCGGTCCCTTCTGGTTTGCCAGACCAGCCACGCGGATCACCTGCATAAACGCGTCTGGGTCAGCCTCACAAACTTCGTGCCAATCAGCATAGCGCTCGCGGATGGCGGCAAAAGCCTTATCCCGGTTAACGTCATTCGTGTTTTGGGAGAGGAAGGTGCTGACCAACTCATCGACCGCTGGCAGCGGTTCACGCCAAATCGGGAATCCAAAGGTTTCATTCAGCCGTTCGTTTACCAGCCGCAGCCGTTCGCGGTGCTCAGGCATAATTTCTAGTTCAGGTTTCACTTACCACCCTTGTTTCAGGCCGCGCGCGAGGGCAGAGTAAACCCAGACAGGCACAAATCTTTCGCCAACTACCAATTCGCGCCAGTTTCGGACAACAGGATCCGAGAAAGGTTGGAAAGCCTCATTTCGCACCTGCTTATCGTAACCTAAAGCTTCTAAAATGGCTGTTACGAGCGCGTATGTGGCGCGCCGGTCCGGGTCCCCATCCGAAAACTTTATAGCGATACCAATTCCAGGAGTTCCCTTGGCGGCATCCGGCAGCAAGCCAATCATCTGGTAACCTTCCGCTCCCCCTTTTGATATCAGTTTATCCCCAAACAGCTGCATCATCACCGTGTCCAGCTTGCCTGGACCAGCAACCATGACCGGATAGGCGCGCATGGCGTCCGTGATCCGTTTACAGGCAGCCTGACGCTCAGGTACAAAAAGTTGTGGGTCGCACAGGTGCGCGGTTGCCTTGGCAAAAGCGCTTAGCGGCAGGGCGTAAACCGGCGCGGAGCAGCCGTCCACACCAGGAATAAGTGCCTGATAGTGTACCCCACTCATTTCTGACATCGCCAGGCGAATACGACGTTGTACCCTTGTTTCAAGGTAAGTATAGCCTCTCAAACCGTCACCATGCATCTGTGCTGCTGCCAGCATGCCGCTGTGCTTGCCAGAGCAGTTATGTCGAAACGGGGTAGGTAGTTCTCCACGCATGCGCATGGCATCGCTGGTTGCGCGATCAGAAGGATAATGCACGCCGCACTCCAAATCGGATTCCTGCAGGCCTACTTTCTGGTGAATACTTCGCAGGACAGCCACATGCGCGTCGGTGCCGGAGTGGGAGGCGCACATGATCGCGAGTTCCTCATCGGTGAGGTCAAACTGCTCAAGACCACCATCTTCCACAAAAGGTAAAACCTGAAAAGGCTTCATCGAACTGCGCGGGAAGGTGACCAGGTCTGGATTACCCATAGAGCAAAGCCGTTTGCCCTGAGCATCCACCACCGCGAATGCGCCATAATGCACGCTTTCCACAATGCCACCGCGGGTCAGGTGAACCAACGGCTCGTAATCACGATTATTATTTATGACCACACCTCATGTTTCAGACGTGATTGAGTTCGTAGTAAGTCGTCAAGCCCCAGCGCAAGCGGTTGTAGTACATATCGCTGGTGTTGGCATTGGGTTCATACCTGCGCAGGATTTCGGGTATCAGCGTAAGCACTTCCTCCAGGCCTGCTTTTTTGGCTATGAGAGGCGAGAGGAGCGCTTTTATCGCGCCGATGTGCCCAATCATTTCATCAGCCTGGTTCTGCCCCACGACACCTGTACGCGCGGAGACAATCTGATAATTGCGGTACTTCTTGCTGCTCAAAAGGTCCAAATCCTTCAGCCACAACTCCAAATCACAATACGCCAGGAAGGGAGGTTGATCAGGAAGGACAGCATCACCAACAAATATCACTTTTCTGGATGGTAATTCCGCCCAAATACCAGCGAAATTGGAGCCTGGATGATATTCCAAAAAGATTTCGTTTTCATCCAAAAAAAGCGATAACGATTGATTAAACACAATTTCAGGGGGAAGCAAACGGAATGGGCTGATAGGCACTTCGTACCCTTCACCAGGAATTTGGCTCTCATCAACATTTTTGGAGGCGGAGGGCTTGACTTTCTCCTGCACAAGGCTGTTAGTGTGCGTAACGATGACGCAATCAGTGCCTTTTATGCTCAGCAGACGGTCGTAGTTGGTGTCAAGGTGTACAAGGAATTTGGGGTCCCCGGTGATCAAGCGGGCGGTGCCGCTGCGCCAGGAACGCATCTCATCCTGCCGGCTGGGTGAATCAATTAATACCGAACCCGCTTTTCCCCGGATGACACCCGTCACCAAACCGAGGGAGTTGTGTTCAATGAACACGTTGGGGGCAATTTCTTGCATACGCGAAAACCTCCTCCTCTTTACTCTCGGTATTATAGCGAATATTCAGAGTATTTCCAAACGGATGAATAAGCCAATAAAACGAGATTCTTCCTGGTGCCCATTTTTCGAAAAGCGGCAAAAACAGAATTCACATTAACCTCAACTGATTCTTCCCTTTTTATTCGCCACCAGTAGAGCATATCGGAATGGAGTTCTTATTGCCGCGCGCGTTTAATGGCAGATTGAAGTAGGGTGAGGGGTCGATGGTGTTCTCGAATTCAAGTTCATTCAGATATTTGCCACTGCCGTCATCTCTTACGATTGAAAAATGCAGATGGACGCCTGTGGGTTTGTTAGGGTCCCCCGAATAATTACCCTGATAACCCAGAAGATCACCTCGCTGCACAGCTTTTTCCTGCGTGCCCGCCGGGAAGTCAGCGGCGATTAAAGATTTTCCCTGCTGGTCGGCCAAATGCGTCATGTAGAGCCAGATCTGGGTGCCGGGATTCAGAGGGTCATCGGGAACGCGAATAATCAGGCTGCTTTTCCAGCTGTCCAGACGCGTAAGGTAGCCGTCATAAGGAGCGTAGACCGGCGTCTGACCTGTGTCGGTGCCCGCAAAAATGTCAATTCCCTGGTGTTTGTGCAGTGGTTTAAAGCTGTCTCCCCATAAGTAACCAATGAATCCATCCGTTGGAAAACTAAAAGGCGCGTCAGCACAGCGCGAAAGCGCGCTGGTTTTCCAATCAGCATGCTGCCCGGGAGCGCGCAAGAAGGTGATTACCGCAGCGCTGCGTCCGGAGAGAAAACCGCGATACAGGTACAATCCCGCCAGAACAACAAGCCCGGCTACCGCCGCGCCTAGCACAATTTTGCTATTTTTCTTCATCAGTTTGATCCTTTGTTTTCTAATAAATCGCCAACATATTGTAAACAGAAATCAAATATCCAGCGCCTAAAGTAAAAACAACAACCATCATAAATGTATAAGGAGCAGGATATGACCTTTTATTTAAACCCCTACGGCCGCAGGTTCAGAATGCAGGCGCTTGCCGACGCGATGAGCGAATTGGACCGAGAATTTGAACCCCAAGTTTCATTCCCGATGGACGTGAAAGCCACTCCAGAAGGTTATGAGCTGAGAGCCTATTTGCCCGGCGTCAGCGCTGAGGACGTGGATATCCAGATTGTGAACGAAGTTGTGACGATCAGCGGTCAAGTGAAGCTGGAACGGGACGCGCGTACTGAGTATCTGCTGGCAGAACTGCCCGCCGGCCGCTTCCACCGCGTGATTTCGCTTCCCACTCCGCTGGACAGCAGCAAGGTGGAAGCGACGCTCGACAGCGGCATTCTGACCCTGAACATCCCCAAGGCAGAAGAAGCCAAACCAAAGTCCATCAAGATTACGCAAAAGTAATCGGAGTCCTGAAATCAAAAAGCACCTTTTCAGGTGCTTTTTGATTTATTTCTACCCAAACCGATAACAAATATTTGATTCAGACTACGAAAATGCTATAATCTGTAAACACTTTCTTTAAAGTGGAACTTTTCCAACCTATAATGCGTCCTGAGTCCGAGTGATATACTGAAATTCGGGTTAATTAACACTTTTGGCCCGAGCATTGTCGAAGGAGAAAAAATGAAAAAGCATCGTCTTGTTTTACAAGCAGCGGCACTCGTTCTCGTGCTTTCCCTGTTTTTGGGGGTTGGCAGAGTGCAAGCTTCCACTTACCCAACTTTCTCCATCTCAGCGGTGGAAAAAGACGTCAGCGTAACAATTCTCACCAAGGATATGCCTGCCAACAAGAACTTCAAGGTTCTGATGGGCGAAATAGGCACGAAAGGCATCGGCGGAATTGAGGTGGCAACCTTTAATTCGGGTGAAGGCGGCGCGTTCACAGCAACCTTCAACATCCCCGCCGCGCTAAAGGGACGGGCACAAATTGCTATCCGCGCCCAGGGTACAGATAATCCCTACTTTGCGTACAACTGGTTCTGGAACGATGCCAGCGGCACATGGCCGGAACCAACCGAGCCGGATGAACAAACTCCAGACTGCGGCTGCGGCAATATTCCCACCTTTTCGATTGTCAGTGTAGTGAAAGGTGAAGATGTCACCATCCACACCTACAACTTCCCTAAGAACGTAGAATTCACAGTTCTGATGGGCAAGATGTGGACGCGCGGCATCAAGGGTATTGAAGTTGCTAAACTGAACTCCGGCGACGGCGGCAGCTTTGAAGCCACCTTTGACATCCCTGCCGAGCTGGCCAGCGATGAACGCGTTTCGATCCGTCTGGAAGGCACTGGCGGCTACTTTGCCTACAACTGGTTCTGGAATAACACCGGCAGCGAACCGCCTGTACCACCCTCGGACGGCTACACCGGTTACCCGTACTTCTTTATCGAATCTGTCGTGAAAGACAGCAAAGTCACCATCAAAGCCTACAACCTTCCCAAGGATTATGAGTTCAAGGTATTGATGGGCAAGATGTGGACGCGCGGTATCGGCGGCATTGAAGTCGCAACTTTGGAAACTGGCGAAGGCGGCACCCTGACCGCTACCTATGACATCCCTTCGGACTTGATCGGTTTGCAGCGAATCTCGATCCGCCTGCAGGGTGATTACTACTACGCCTATAACTGGTTCTGGAACAACACCGCGAACTAAGCAAAATTTGGATCTAAAAACGGGTTGATCAGCTAAAACTATCAGCCCGTTTTTGGCTGTCTTCACACCTAACAATCCCGAGAATCTGCCCCCAATTTTTCTTGTCGTTTATGGTATCATAGCGCCTGGAGAATCATGGACAACAAAATCACCATCATTGAAGGTCCAACACCGGACTTCGACCTGATCGAGGACTCGCAAGAAGAAGGCAGCGCTTCCGCCTGGACAGCAGGTGTTTTGGAAGGCCCCCTGCTTTATCGGGTCGCGACCACAAGCGTGCGCTCATTCAACAGCCAGGCTCTTCTGGAGCGCTGCACGCGCGCCTGGAAGCAGAAACAAACCATGTTCCTGGAGTATCGCGACGAAATCGGGCTGAGAAAGGAAGCGCTTATCATTGCGGCCCAGGCGCTGACTGTGGAAGAAGGTGACATCCTTCAGCTCTGGGTGCGACGGGACCTTGAGGAAAGCATACAGACAGACGAAGACCTCAACCTGGGCGATGAGGATGACTTTGACGAAGACGAGTCTGACGATTTACCTTTCTAGATAATGTGCCTCTCCCGCGGGAGAGGTTTTTTTTATGGGGATGGATCTTCAACCTTTTTTATTCGTCAGCTTACTGAAAAAATCCGTGCACGCGTGATAATCGGCGGCTGAAAACCTTAGCCGCTGAAATTTCGCAGCTTTCAAATTGCGTTTCAAAGGCTACACGCAAAACTTTAAAAGTGCTGTTGTTGGCTGCCAAATTGCTCCATGTTTTACAGTTAAATGATTCAGGCAGCTGTTGGGCTGCCTGAATAACGTGTTTTCATGCCCCAGGAGGGAATCGAACCCCCAACCTAGGCGTTAGGAGTGCCTTGCTCTGTCCATTTGAGCTACTGGAGCTTGCGCGCTGATTATATCATCCGAACGGCAGGACCGTCAGCGGATTGATAAAACCGCCCATGTACCTAATCTCAAAGTGCAAGTGCGCTCCGGTGGAATTCCCTGTGCTGCCGGCCGACCCAATTTGCATGCCCTGCGAAGCAGCATTGCCGCAATTTACATAAATCGCGCTTAGGTGAGCATAGACCGTCACATACCCATTATTGTGGTCGATAATCACGACATTGCCATAACCGCCGTTCATCCAGCCCGCGTAGACCACCACGCCGCTGTCCGCCGCGTAAATGGGCGAACCCATTCCAGCACCGATATCGATAGCCAGATGACCCGACCAGTAGTTATTGCCGGAAATTGTGTGCACCGCGGAAGGCCAGATGAAGTACCCGCTGCCGCCGTAGTACATCCCACTTGTGTCGCATTGGAAGAACGGTGAGGTAGCAACGCCTGCCGCGCCGCGTGGAATTTCTGGGATAACCCACTGCATATACTCGCGCTGTCCGCCGGGCACCATGACAAATTGTCCCGCCTCAATTACGGGATTGCTCAAGTCCAGGTTATTGCCCACATACAGCTTGATATCGTCCACTGTCACGGAAAACTTGGCGGCCACCTTTTCAAGCGTGTCCTTGGAGGTCCATTTGTACCAGATGCCGTTTGTAGGCGGAATTTTCAGGACCTGTCCAATCGACAACTCGTGCGGATTATCGCTTAATACATCATAATTGGACCACAGCAGCGTTTCTGGTGAAATATCAAAGTATTGCGCGATGCTAAACACTGAATCGCCTTCGGTGACTGTATATTCCACCGCGCTGGTGCGAAGACTCGTGTCAATTTCGGTGTAAGGGTTTGGCTCTCTGATTAATACTTCCTGGGTAGGGGCAAGCGTAAATTGCGGCGTGCTTTGCAGCGCTGCGCCGCTGAGGCTCTCAAAAGCCTCTGGCTCCTCGGTGGACTGCGGCAGATTGTATTCCGCCATCGACCGGGCAAGTTTTGGCTGCCATGCCAGCACAGAAATCAGCCCGGCGCAAATCAGCGCGGTGAGAACCCAGGATATCAGGCTCCGCTGTCGCAGACCGCCCTGTTTTGGGCTTTGGTTTTGCTCTGTCATGTTTCCTCTAAATATTCTGACTGCCGATTAATTATCGGTCAGACTTTCAAGAAACTCCGCGTTAGTTTTTGACTTTTCCATACGCTGGAGAATGGCTTCGGTTGCCACCGCGGTATCCATGCCCGCCCCTTGGGGTGGGTTTGCTACCATTTGCAGGTACATGCGCCGCATTAACCAGGCTCGTTGGAGCGTCTCACGTTCCAACAATAACTCCTCACGCCGGGTGGAAGACCGCTCAATATCAATCGCGGGGAAGATGCGGCGTTCTTGCAGACGGCGGGAAAGGTGCAGTTCCATGTTGCCGGTGCCCTTGAATTCTTCGTATACGACATCATCCAAACGCGAACCGGTATCCACCATGGCCGTCGCGATGATGGTCAGGCTGCCGCCGTCTTCGAGGTTGCGCGCGGCTCCAAAGAAACGTTTTGGCGGATACAGCGCGGAAGGATCCATACCGCCGGAAAGCGTGCGCCCGGAGGGATTGACCACCATGTTATACGCTCTCGCCAGGCGCGTCAGGGAATCCATCAAAATAACCACATCCAGGCCGTTTTCCACCAAGCGTTTAGCGCGGTCCAGCGCGATTTCCGCCATGCGCACATGCGCGTTGACCGGTTCATCAAAAGTGCTGGCGATAACTTCTGCTTCCACCGAACGGTCCATGTCCGTTACTTCTTCAGGGCGTTCACCAATGAGCGACATAATCTGGCGAACCTGTGGGTGGTTGACCGCGATCGCGTTGGCGATGTCTTTCAGGATGGTTGTCTTGCCAGCCTTCGGTGGCGAGACGATCATCGCGCGCTGACCGCCACCAATTGGCGCGATCAGGTTAATCATACGCGTGGAAAGGTTTTTCGGGTCATGTTCCAGATTTAGCCGGTAATTTGGGAAAATTGGGGTGAGGGCTTCAAAGCGAACGCGTTTGCGGGCTTCATCTGGTGAAAGGCCGTTGATTGATTCCACTTTTAACAGCCCAAAGTGCCGCTCGGATTCTCTCGGAGGGCGGACATGTCCGATTACGAGATCCCCCGAACGCAGGTCGTATCGGCGCAGCTGTGCCTGCGACACGTACACATCCTCAGGGCCGATCCGATAATTGGAGCGCAGGAACCCGATGCCTTCGTTCATAATTTCCAGAACGCCGCCGCGCATCTCCAGACCTTCTTGTTCAGCTAATGACTGGGCAAGCTTTACAATCAGCCCTTCACGCTTCAGGCGGATCGGCTTTGGAAAATTCAAGTCCTCGGCCATGCGCCGCAATTCCTTCAGTGATTTCTTTTCCAGATCAAAAATATCCATGTTTTCCTTTTAAAATGCCAAAAAATGCGGTTGCTCAGTATGCCCTACGATTAATTCGACGGTAATAAAACTGTCCAGTAGATTATCAATTTTTGAATGAATGACATTTCAATGTGATGAGGGATTTCGCTCTTCCTGATGAAGAGCCCTAAAACTTTCTAAGTAATGGTTAATGATGAGTAATTCGATTATAACATCTTTCTTAAAACGTGCAACTCTTGTCAAGGCTTACAACCATTGGCCTCGAACGATGTGGATTTTGCCTCCATAAACGGCTAAGAACATTAATGCTATAATCGCTTGCAGATTAGCAGCTGTCGGAGGAAAAATGGCGACGAGCGCCAAAACAAAACCTAAAGCCAAAAAAACCGCGCCCAAGACCGCGACGAAAAGCGTCCGGTCAACCAGCACGGCGCGCAAGACATCTGCCGCTCCAAGAAAAAAAACCGCGACCAGAACAAGCAGCCGGCGCGCGCCCATTCGCACTGCTCCGCGTAGACCGACGCCTGTCAAGAAATCATTTTCAATTTCTCCCGACCGGAAGGTTGATATCACTGGCATCGTAATGATTGTGATTGGCGTCCTGACGCTTCTCAGCCTGATGATTGGCGATTCCGGCGTAGTTTCCAAGTGGTGGTCGGATATGCTCTATCAAGCTACCGGCTGGGGAGCTTATGCCATTCCGATCATTCTTATCCTTACCGGAACCTGGTTTCTGTTGAGAAAGTTAGAGCAGTTCCCAGAGCTCTCCAGTGAACGCATCATCGGCATTGTGCTGTTTTTTTTCAACGCACTGGCCTGGTTCCAGCTGATCGGGCGCGGCGCCAACACATTTAACGGTTCCGCAGGTGGCGCGGCAGGGCGATTCATCCTTGACCTGCTTACGCGTTGGTTCGGCACCCCTGGCGCGCTTATCTGGCTGGTGGCCTGGCTGCTCATCTGCCTGGTGCTGTTGGTGGATTTTTCCATGTCTGACCTGACTCTCTGGCTGGCAGAAAAGTTGAAAGACAGCCCCGCTCGTTTCGCCCGTTTCATCAAAACTAAGGCTGCTCAGCTTCAGTCAAAACGGGCGAGCAACCAGCAAAGCGAGAAGGAAGAAACTGAGCAAAGAGATTACAAACCAGTCTCTCCCACGCCAAAAAAGCCAACTACACTTGCCCCCCAAACACCTGGCGGTTCTTCCAACTCTGCGCGCTCCTGGGTTCTGCCTGAGCCGGAAGAGCTGCTCAAACCCGTTCCTGCCCAATCTCAGGACCAGGAGAATGATCAGGATCGCGCCCGCGTGATTGAAGAAACCCTGCGCTCTTTCAATACTCCATCGCGCGTGGTCGAAATTCGGCGTGGACCAGCTGTCACGATGTTTGGCGTTGAGCCGGATTTCGTGGAATCGCGCAATGGAAAAAAACGCGTGCGGGTCAGCAATATTGTCAGCCTATCCGACGACCTTGCTCTGGCCTTAAAAGCATCCCGCATCCGCGTCCAGGCGCCAGTTCCGGGCAGGGGCTATGTCGGCATCGAAGTGCCGAATAACAAAACATCAATTGTCTCAATGCTTGAGCTTGTGGAAAGCCCTGGGTTTGCCACCAATGAGAATCCGCTCAAGTTTCCTTTGGGCAAAAACGTTGCCGGCCAACCTTTTACCTCAGACCTGGCGGAAATGCCCCACCTGCTCATCGCGGGTACTACAGGATCTGGTAAATCGGTCTGCGTGAACGCGATTTTGGCTTCTTACCTGCTCACCCTCACCCCTGACCAAATTCGTTTTGTCCTGGTAGACCCAAAACGCGTCGAGCTGACCGGTTACAACGGCATCCCACACTTGCTCGCGCCAGTAATCGTTGACGCGGAAAAGGTAGTCGGCGCGCTGCAGTGGATGCAGCGCGAGATGGACTTGCGCTACCGCATGTTCGCTGAGGCGAACGCCCGGAATATCACGGAATACAACACCAAACAGAGCGCGTCCGGCGGGAAAACGATCCCTTACCTTCTCATTGTGATTGACGAACTCGCGGATTTGATGCTGTTAGCGCCGACAGAGACAGAGCGTCTCCTCACCCGGCTTGCCCAGCTGGCCCGCGCCACCGGAATCCACCTAATCCTTGCCACGCAGCGTCCATCAGTCGATATCATCACAGGTCTCATCAAGGCCAATTTTCCGGCGCGAATCGCCTTCGCGGTTGCTTCCGGAACTGACAGCCGCGTGATTATTGACCAAACCGGCGCCGAGACATTGCTTGGCAAGGGAGATATGCTCTTCCAGGCGCCTGACTCACCTGCTCCAGTACGTCTGCAGGGGACATTTGTGTCTGAAGAAGAATTGAACCAGCTAGTGGATTTCTGGCGCAATCAAGCCCAGCAGAAACCCGGTGAGGAACGACCCGACATCGCGGTGTTTGCCTCGCAATCCCGGCCGCCTTTAGTGGATGACGCCCAATCGCAGCCGTCACTGTGGGAAGAGACCAGTAAGAATAGCGGTGAAGATCCGCTGACGAACGAAGTAATCCGAATCATCCGTCACGAGGGCAGGGCTTCCGTGTCCCTGCTGCAGCGCAAATTACGCATCGGTTATTCCCGTTCCGCCCGCATTATCGAAAGCCTCGAAGAAAAGGGAATCATCGGAGCGCCAAACCCGCAGACTGGAACCCGCGAAGTACTGGATTACGGCGAGTACGGACCTCTCAAAGAAGAGTGATAGAAAACAATGACTTGTTTCGGCGCTTATTGCGCTTTTCTCGCGTGTAATATGCCTGCCGAAGCATAAATTGACCAATAAGGCAGGCATGCTTGCAAAAGTAGGTATTGTCTACTATAATCACACCCAAATTTAATGCTGGAGTAATTTATTCATGACTGACATTGACGATGTAAGCAAGCAGGAGAATACGGAAGAGAACGAACCTCAAACCATGGAACAAATGGGGGATCTGCTCGAATCCAACCTCAATATTGACTTCCCCAAAGCCGGGGAAATTCGGGACGGCATCATTGCCAGCATCGGTGAAAACCAGATTCTGGTCAGTGTCGGCGCCAAATCCGAAGGTATCATTTCAGGGAAAGAATACGAAGCCATTCCCGCCGATATTCTTACGACCCTGACCGTTGGACAGGCTATCCCGGTCTATGTGGTTACCCCCGAAGATCAAAGCGGCAATTTGGTTCTCTCTTTCATCCGTGCTGTGGAAGAACAAAGCTGGTTAGACGCCGAAGCGATGAAGAGCTCAGGCGAAAGCTTTGAATCAGAAATCGTTGGTTACAACAAGGGCGGCTTGCTCGTTCCGCTCAGCACCATCCGCGGTTTCGTTCCTGCTTCGCAGCTAAGCCTCACCCGCAGATCAGAAATCTCCGGCGAGACTCCTGAAGAGAAGTACAAAGCGATGATTGGCGAGAAAGTTCAGTGCTGCGTTATCGAAGTGGACCGCGAACGCCATCGCCTGATCCTCAGCGAACGCGCTGCCAGCACCGAAACCCGCGACATGGTCCGCGAGAAAATCCTGGACAACTTGAAAGAAGGCGATGTCCGCAGCGGACGCGTTACCAGCTTGGCTGATTTTGGCGCCTTTGTGAACATAGGCGGAGCAGACGGCCTTGTGCACGTCTCTGAAATCTCATACGACCGCATCACCCACCCTAGCGAAGCGCTCAAGGTTGGCGATGAAGTCAAAGTGAAAATCATCAGCATTGACAAAGAACGCCGCCGTATTGGGCTGTCCATCCGCCAGCTACAGAACGACCCCTGGTCCAGCCAGGTAACCGCCCTGAAAGTCGGCCAGCTCGTGGAAGGTGAAATCACCCGGCTGACCAATTTTGGCGCCTTTGCCAAACTCAATATCCCTGGCGATATGGAAGGCCTCATCCACATCTCCGAGCTGAGTGAAAAGCGCGTGGAGCATCCCAAGGAAGTCCTCAAGGTTGGCGACCGCGTCGCGCTGCGCATTTTGCGCATCGAGGAAGAAAACCACCGCATTGGCCTGAGCATGCGCCGCGTGGATTCTCCCCAATATGCTGACCAGGACTGGAAGTCGTTGGCTCAGGACCTGGACGTTGCCGGTTCATCCGCGGGCGAGACCCTCGGTGACATTGTCGGCGATATCCCCCAGGCTCCTGCCGAAGAAACACCCCAAACTGAAGAGCCTGAGGCGTAATATTTTTACCCCCCAGCGCCGGAGTACATCCTATTCCGGCGCTTTTTCTTTTCTATGAACTGGTTTATTGACGCACACGAAGATTTAGCCTGGAACATGGCCTGTTTCAACAGGGACTATTCGCGCTCTGCCTACCAAACCCGACGCGCGGAACAAGGCACGTCCATCCCACCTTACACCGGCGATACTATGCTTGGCTGGCCTGAATATAACCAGGCTAAAGTTGCATTGGTATTTGGCACCCTTTTCGTCAGCCCTGCCCGTCCGGGGAGCCTCGACGCGAGGGATAACCAGATATATGCCACTGCGCGCGAGGCCAACCAGTTAACCTGGAACCAACTCGGCAGTTACCACCGCCTGTGCGACCTAAAACCGCATGCCTTCCGAATGATTGGAACACAAAGCGACCTGAACGCGCATCTGGCGCGCTGGCAGGAAAACCAGCCGGGAATAGACGGCCAGGGATATTTACCTGTGGGTCTCATCCCGCTGATGGAAGGTGCCGAAGGCATCCTGAGCCTGGACGAACTACCGCGTTGGTGGGATGCCGGCTTGCGCATCATCGGGTTGGCATGGACGGGCACCCGCTTTTCAGGCGGCACGCGCGAACCAGGCCCTCTGACCAACGAAGGTAAAGCCTTGCTTGAAGCCATGGCTGAGCTTGGGTTTATTCTGGACCTTTCGCACATGGATGCCGCCGCCGCGTTTCAGGCTCTGGAGCGTTACGAAGGCAGCATCATTACCAGCCACGCCAATGCCAGTCGCCTGGTGCGGGGTTACAGCGGCAACCGCTTGCTGGACGACGACCTGATCCGGGCAATGATAGAGCGGGATGTCGTCATTGGCGCGGTACCATTCAATAACTTTCTCCAGGCGGATTGGGCGCAAAGCGGTGGGCGGCAGACCATCAGCCTGAGCATGCTCGCGGACCAGATGGATTACATCTGCCAGATTGCCGGTGACGCAAACCACGTTGGTATTGGCACGGATTTTGACGGAGGCTTCGGTCTGCAGTCTTCCCCCAAAGAGCTGGACTCCATCGCGGATCTGCCCCTCATTCTTCCGCTTCTGAGAGCCAGGGGTTATTCCGACCTTGAAATTGAATCAATCGCGCATGGTAACTTTTTGCGTGTGTTACAATCTGCGTTACCGCAATAAAGCTTGAAAGGCCGCATAAAAATTGGAATCAAACTGCCCTCCTAACACCACGCTGACCCCTGAAAAAACTAACGGATTTCAAGACGGAAAACCACGGTTTCGAGGTCGCTTTGGTCTCACGCTCTTAATCATCGGTTTCATTATCTTCATCATTGGCGCAAAACCCGAGGTCTTTGGGCTCAACCGCGGCGTTTCGATCGGGTTTGTGCAAATAATCGTCATCCTCTTGGGTCTCGGCGTGCTTACCTGGGGCGGCTCGCTCGCGCTGCTTTCCCTGTGGGGGAAGAACACCAAGTCCCTCTTGGCTGATTTCGGCACGCGCACGATTGCTACCGGTTACGTGATTTGTTTTTTTACCGCCCTGGCGGACGCGTTCGGCTTCGGCACCAACCCCATGCCTAACGTGTTTCTGGGCAAACTGCAATCCCAGGGTTTGATTATCGGCATGGCCATCATTGGAATTGGCTTTCTCATGCTGCTGCCCTACAGGCGCCCGCAGCAGTGAACCCTTCCACTCAAAAATTCTCGCTCCCACCTCCATTCAAAAATGAATGAAAAACTCATCACATTTACGCTCGAAAACGGCCTGACGCTGCTAATTCGGGAGATTCACACTGCTCCTATTGTCAGCTGCTGGGTCTGGTACGGCATTGGCTCCCGCAACGAAGTTCCCGGAAAAACCGGGCTCAGCCATTGGGTGGAGCACATGCAGTTCAAGGGTACCTCCCAGCGCAGTGCTTCCTGGATGGACCACGCCATCGCGCGGCTGGGCGGGCATTGGAATGCCTTCACCAGCGCGGATTGGACCACTTACTTTGAGACTTTGCCTGCCAGCGCGTTGGAAACCGCCCTGGCGCTGGAAGCTGACCGCATGCGCGGCAGTTTATTCGATCCCGATGAAGTGGAAACCGAAAGGACAGTCATCCTTTCGGAACGCGAAGGTCTGGAAAATGACCCGCTCTTTTTATTGAACCAGGCAGTGCAACTGCGCGCCTTCCGGGAACATCCCTACCGCAACGAGGTGATCGGCGCTAAAGAAGACCTCCTGGCGCTCACAAGAGACGACCTCTTTGGGCATTATCGCAATTACTACCAACCCGCCAACGCGCTGCTGTGCCTGGTTGGCGATATCGATCCGCAGCAAGCGCTTTCGCTCACCCAGCGGTATTTCGGAAATATCCAATCCCAGCCGATTCATAAAAACATCCCCGCTCCGGAAGAAGAGCCGCCAACGTTCGAACGGGTGGACCTGCGCGGTCCCGGAGACGCGACATTCGTCGAAATTGCCTGGCGCGCGCCCAAAGGAAACTCTGAGGATTTTTTTGCCTTCACCATTTTGGAGAGTCTGCTGACCGGACCTTCCAGCCTGAATATGTTTGGCGGCGGCGGAATCAGCAACCGTACCAGCCGCCTGTACCTCGCTCTGGTGGAAAAAGAACTGGCGGTGAGCGTGAATGGCAGCCTGAACGCCAGCACCGACCCCGGCACCTTCACGATCAACCTTACTAAACACCCTGCCCGCAGCGTCTGCAAGCTGCTTTCCGCGCTGGATAACGAGATAGAAAAGATCCAGTCCAAGCCCGTTGCGCAGGCGGAAATTGACCGCGCTGTAAAGCAAGCCAAAGCCCTGTTCGCGTACAGCAGCGACAATATCACCAACCACGGCTTCTGGATGGGCTACGCCAACAGCTTTGCCGATTATTCCTGGTTCACCAGCTATGTAGAGCGCCTTGCCGCGGTCACACCCGAAATGGTCGCAGATACTGCCCGAAAATACTTGCGTCCGGACGCGCGCGTGGTCGGGGTTTACACTCCGAATGGAAAGGAGCTTTAAGATGACTGCCCTGCTCTTCTCCAACGCCACTCTCCCGGGCTCAGATGATATCACCCGACAAGAATTTGCGAATGGCTCGGTTATGCTCACCCGACCAAATAACAGCAGCCCTGCCGTTGCCATCCGGGGATATTTGCCGCCGGGTTCTGCCGCTGAAGCCCCTGAGAAGTACGGCCTGGCCAATTTTATGACCAGCATGCTGATGGCCGGCACTAGCAGGCATGCTTTCCGCGAACTCCATGATGAAATTGAATCAATGGGAGCCTCGCTCAGCATTGGCGCTGGTGGATTGGCAACATCTTTTGCCGGGCAGTGTCTGCGGGAAGACTTATCCCATTTCCTGAAAATCATCAGGGAGGTATTCTCTGAACCGAGCTTCCCTGCCAAACAATTCCAACGGATTAAGACGCAGCTTCTCACAGTGTTGGCGATTCAAGCGCAGGATACAGCCGCCATGGCAGACCAGGCGTTTGACCGCGCTATTTATCGAGAACACCCGTACGCGATACCCGACCTTGGGTTTCCCCAAACCCTGCAATTGATTACGCGGGAGGACTTGGCAGCTTTCCATCAGCGCTACCTGGGACCAGCCGGTTTGGTTGTGGCGATTTCCGGCGGAATTCAACCTCAAGAAGCGCTGGATGCCTTTAATGAGACCTTAGGCGCCTGGAAGAATATTAATCAGCAGCCGCAGCCAGAATTACCCCCCGTTGAACCGCTGAGGGGCATTACCCGCGAGCACATTATGCTGGCAGAGAAAAGCCAGACCGATTTGGTCATGGGCACCTTTGCTCCCAAAACCACCGGACCGGATTACCTGCCCGCGCAATTGGGTAACGAAATCCTTGGTCAGTTTGGCATGATGGGACGCATTGGGGAATCCGTGCGGGAGAAAGCCGGCCTTGCTTACTACGCGCAATCCGAACTTGGTGTTGGGCTGGGACCTACCACCTGGCAAATCGTCGCCGGAGTGAATCCAAAAAACCTGGAAAAGGCGATAGAACTCATTCGTGGAGAATTGTCCCGCTTCACAAGCGAATTGGTTACCGAGGAAGAACTCGCGGACGTCCGGTCCGCGGTAGTTGGCCGGCTGCCGCTTTCGCTGGAATCCAATGCCGGTGTTGCTAGCGCGCTCTTAAACCTGGAACGATATCAGTACAGCCTGGATTACATCCGCGAGCTGCCCGCACGGTTGACTGCGGTTACCCGCGAAGATATTCTACGCGCGGCGCAAACCTATTGGCAGCTGGAAAACATGGTCATTGCCTCGGCAGGAGTTGCGTTAGATGATTAAATGCGGCGTGGATGTCGTTGAGATTCAGCGTCTGGAAGTGATTCAACCCGCCATACGCGCGCGCTTTATCCAGCGCGTGTTCACCGTCCTTGAACTCACCCAGCTTGGCGACGATAGCGAGGCTTTGGCGGGGGTCTTTGCGGCCAAGGAAGCCGCCTCCAAAGCGCTGGGAACAGGCATCGGCAAAGTAAGATGGCAGGATTTCGAAGTAATCCACGCGCAAACCGGGGAACCCGAGCTGCGCTTACATGGCGAAGCGCTGCGTGTTGCCCTTTCGCGCGGCTTGCACGAATGGGCGGTCTCAATAACCCACGACGGTGGATTAGCCCTGGCGTTCGTCGTCGCCCAGGGATAGTTTCCGCCGATGACCAAGATCCTTGCCCTTAGTGATGTAGAGCTCCCGGCAGTCTACAGCGCCCGTATTAGGGAGCGCTTTCCGGACGTGGATCTGGCAATCAGCTGCGGCGACCTTCCCTATTACTACCTCGAATACGTACTGACCACGCTGGATATACCGCTATACTACGTGCACGGAAATCACGTCACCGAAGTGCAGCAAGCTGATGGCGGCACGCGTGAGGAACCCTGGGGCGCGGTGAACCTGCACCGAAAAGTTGTGTACGACAGTACGCTGGATTTAATCCTGGCCGGAATCGAAGGCTCCCTGCGTTATAGCCATAAGCCGCATCAATACTCGCAGGCTCGCATGTGGTGGATGGTGTTGGGGTTAATCCCAGGACTGCTTTGGAACAAGCTGCGGCGAGGGCGCTATCTGGATATTTTCGTCACGCACAGCGCGCCTGAGAAGATTCAGGATGATACCGACCTTCCGCACCGCGGAATCAAGGCTTTTCGCTGGCTGATTAAGGTGTTTAAGCCCCGCTTGCATCTGCACGGGCATATCCACCTCTACACCCCCATAAAACCCTGGAAAACCTGCTTCGCGAAAACCCTGGTGGTTAATGCTTATGGGTATCGCGAAATAAGTTGGCCCTTACCCCAGGATTGGTAAAACAAACTCAAGCCAGCGGCAGCGCGTAAAGCGGTATAAGCATTTCCAAACGATGCAACCCGCCGTGCCGACCTTGCATCACGTTAGGCTTTTCTGGCCACCACAAATAGGCGTCATCATGCGGAATACCCAGCAGGTCACCCAAACGATCGCGCAGTTCCGGATTCTCCGCGCCGCGGCCAAACAAACGCATGGAAAGCGCTTCTTCCATGGTAATGAGCGTGAACTTACCTGGCCACGCGTTCGCAAAATACTCCCGCACGCCAGCTTCCGTGCCAGGTTTCAAGAAAAGGAATGGCAGTCTTGTTTCACAGGTGGGCGGCAGGCGCAGCATGCCTCGCAATTCCGGATGGTCGCGCAGATTGTACTGATCGTAAACCGGCGTTTCTATGGCGCCGTGGTCCGCGGTGAGCAGCAGCAGTGTCTTTTCCGCGATGCTTGTATCAAGGCCGTTCAACAAATTTGTTGCCAATGACCGGCTGAGTTCAGAGAACTGATTATCCACGCGTTCGTCGTTGGGCCCATAGCGGTGGATAAGTGTATCCAGTGTGCTCCAATAAACATACAGAAAACGCGGCCTGCGCGCGGGGGTGTTGAGGATATCGCGCAGGTTCGCCCACATGTCACTCTCAGCGACGTAACCATGCACGCTGGTTTGGTCCAGATGCATGCGCGAGAGTCCTGAACCAGCGATCGTATATGGAAGAAATGCGTGGCTTTCAATTCCCATTGCGGCAAAGCGCGCGCCCAACGGGTTGATGCCAAGAAAACTTTCAGGAATGAAACCAGCCTTAGCCAAGCTGCCGTTATCTCCAAAATAGGAAGCCGGCATGTGTAAAATTGTATTGATAACCATGCCGTAGCGTTTGAGCCACATTTCATATCCAATATAGCCGTGTTCCACGGGTTCCGCGCCAGTCCACATGGTCGTAAGCGCGGTGGCGGTAGTGCTGGGGCAAATACTTGTGAGGGGAAACAGGCTGGCTCGGTCCAAATTTTCGCGCCAAAACTCCGCTTTACCCGCAGTTATCATCCGTTGAAAATGGTCAAATCCCAAGGCGTCCACCAATAGGACAATTACGTTGCGGTAACGCCCATCTATCTTCTCCAGAATCGCTTCGCTAAGCGCTGGCGTGCTGAGGTCGGGTCCGCCCAGCAATTTACTTACCGTACCGGGGATATTGCTGAGGGAATGCCCATCGATATCAGGAAGCACAATCTGTTCCGCATCTTCGAGCAACAGACTTTTCCAGGAGAGTAGTTTGGGAAGGATGATATCGCTGTAATCAGGCATGGTCTTCTCCGGTCAACTGGGTTTTTTGTTCAAGGCAGGCATCGGCTGCCAGCCAAAATAGTTGTTCGCGAATTTCAGTACGGTCGTGCCAGTCGCGGTGGTCCCAACCTTCCACCTGGACGAGGTCGCCGCCATACAGAATCATGCCAAAGCGCACCCCTCGGAAGCGGGCAACAGCCATAAAAGCAGCAGCTTCCATTTCCACAGCCAGGCAGCCCTCCGCCCGATACTTGCGCACTTTAGCCGGTGTCTCGCGGTAAAAGGCATCCGTGGTCCAGGTCTTGGTCAATCGGTATGCCACTCCTCGCGCGTTAAGCGTTGATTCAATCGCCTGCAGCGCGTCCGCGTCCGCCAACACTTCCTTGGAAGGCGGCATGTAATGGTAGGAAGTACCCTCACCGCGGATTGCTGCGGTCGGTACCAACAGATGCCCAACCGCGATGGACCTATCCAATACTCCGCAGCCGCCGCAGGCAATAAAAGCGCTTGCCCCCAGCGCGATAACCTCTTCCATCAGTCCAGCAGCCAAAGGCGCTCCCACGCCGGGAAAGAAGAAAGCCAAACGCTTGCCTTTGTGCTCAATTTCATAAATTGGATGTTCGCCGCCCTCTGAAGACACGCTGGAAATCTTTTTAGCCCCATGTTCCATGGCTACTTTTTCAATCACTTCCCTGAAGAAACAAATCACAGCGCGGTCAGGAAAGCCCCCCGGAATATCCTTTTTGGGTGGGGAGATAACCGCCTCGCTGTCAGGATCAAAATCAAGAACAGGAAAATTCGGGAAATCCGTCATCGGTCCGCCTCCAATTCCCAGGCGATCCCCGGGATACCGTCAAACCGCTTGCGCATCGTTTCCAAGGCCTGGGGATTGTTATCTATCAGGATGAAGCGTCTTCCCAGATTAAGACAGGCCTGCCCGGTACTGCCACTTCCAGCAAAAAAATCCAGCACCAAATCTCCAGGATTGGAGGAGGCCCGCAGAATGCGTTCGAGAATGGCAACAGGTTTTTGAGTGGGGTACCCAGTTTTCTCACGGCTGTTGGTACCAACTATGGTGTGCCACCAGGTGTCGGTGGGCAGCTTTCCACGCGCAGCTTTTTCCTTCCCCACCAGTCCTGGTGCCATGTACGGCTCTCGGTCGATAGCATCCCTGTTAAAGACATAATTTTGGTGGTCTTTAGCGTAATAGAGAATGTTATCGTGTTTGGCTGGCCACTTGTTCTTCGCGCGTCCGCCATAATCGTATGCCCAGATGATTTCATTCAGGAAGTTTTCGCGACCAAATATTTGGTCGAGCATGATTTTGCAGTAATGCACTTCACGGTAATCGATATGAAAATAGAGGCTGCCGTGAGCTTTGAGCAAACGATGCGCTTCTTGCATTCTTGGCATTAAAAAAGCTTGGTAATTACTGAAGGAATCGCCATAAGCCTGCTCAGAAATCAGCTCCGTGCGGTAATTATTCTCTCCAAAACCCACGCGGTCGCCTTCAACATCCCGGGTAGTCTTCAGGCGTTTACGCGCCTGAACCTTGCCAGTATTGAAGGGTGGGTCGATATAAATAAGGTCCACAGACTCGTCAGGTAGTCGGCGCAGAATATTGAGATTGTCGCCAAAAAAAACCGTGCTGGTCACAACAGAGAATGCTCCATAAAAAATGGTTTAATAATTATTCCGTCAATTCAGATGTGCAGTGCGGGCAGCGCACAGCTTTCACCGGAATGCTCGTCTGGCAGAAGGGACAGAGTTTCTCGGTAGGTTCAGCAGCTTCAGCGGCTTCTTCCTTCTTCAACTTTGTCGCTCCCGATTTCAGTTTCTGGATGCCTTTTACAAGCAGGAAGATGCTGAAGGCAATGATGACGAAGTTCAAGATGGTCGTCAGGAAATTACCGTATGCTAAAACCACAGCGCCCTGCTCTTTTGCAGCAGCCAAGGTGGTTTGCGGCGCGAGTTCCACTGTTTTGCGGTTGAGTTGAATGTACAGGTCAGAAAAGTTCACATTGCCCAGCAGCAGACCCAGGGGCGGCATAAGCAAGTCATTGACAACGCCATTCACGACTGACCCAAACGCGCCGCCGATGATTACGCCAATGGCAAGGTCCAGGGCGTTACCTTTCATTATAAAATTTTTAAATTCATCCATTATTTTTTTCACAATTGCCTCCTGAGTAATTATTTACCCGATTATAATCGCTCCCAGACAAGCAGCGGGATGATAATCTCGCAGGTTTGCTGTATAATTAGACCAGTCTAGATAAGAGAAAAGAGGATTTCATGGACGACAACACCAATAACACCCCATTAGAAACACCCGAAGACGCCGCAAAATCCTTCGGTGATGAATGGCAGCAAATTCCTTCCGCCTCCGCAGAGGAATGGAGCAAAGAAGTTCCACCCGCGCCAGTTCCGCCCGAGCCTCCTACAGAGACTGATCGCTGGGGCGCTCCGCAGCCTTCCGCTGCCGAAGACCCGGATCGCTGGTCTGGCGAGCTCTACACGCCTGGAACAGAAACTGCTTCTGCGGTTCCCCCGACTGCGGCTGCTGAGTCCGTGGTTGTGGACGTGCCAACTTCTGGAGCAAGCGTCAAGGCGCCTGTTTCTGAGAAGAAGAACTTCCCAGTTTGGGCAATTGTCCTGATTGTCTTACTTGTGCTGCTGCTTTGCTGCGTTTGCCCAATCGCGATTTTCCTCGGTGTCTTCTCAGCTGCCTGGCAGAATACAGCCTTACTGCTTCTGGTTATCTAATCACCTGCAAAAAAACTGCCCTGTGCGGGCAGTTTTTTTCTTTAACGCCTGATTATTCGTGTTTCCAGACCGTTGTTAAGCGTCCCCATTCCTCAATGCTGAGTGTTTCCGCGCGGCGCTGGGCATCAATGCCTGCGCTTCGCAGAAGGTTTTCAACTTTATCGGTTGGCAGCCCCAGCCCGGAAGCAAGCGCGTTGCGCAGCGTCTTTCGCTTTTGCGAAAATCCGGCGTGCGCCAGTTTAAAGAAATCATCAAGCTCCTCCAATGCAATTAACGGTTGGGGGTGCAGCGTGATGGAAAGCACGGCTGAATCAACATCCGGAACAGGATAAAAGCTGCCAGCGGGGATACGCGCTTCTACGCTTGGCAGCCCAAACACCTGCACAGAAAGCGCGAGCAGACTGAGCTTGCCATCCTTGGCGCAGATTCTTTCAGCGACCTCCTGCTGGATAGTCAGCACAACGCGCGTGGGTCGGGTTTTTGCTTCCAACAAGCGCCGAATAATCGCCGAACTGATATAGTAAGGAATATTCGCAACTACGAGATAGCCTTCCGCCGGGAGCAATTCTTCCAGGGGAAGCTTGAGCACATCACCTTCCACAAGGCGCACATTCTGGTATGGACCAAGGACTTTCGTGAGCGGGCTGATTAGGTTGCGGTCAATCTCCACCGCCACAACCTGGCTGGCTGCCTGCGCCAGAAGCACTGTAAGGCTGCCCAGACCCGCGCCAATCTCTAACACGGTGTCTTCCTGACTGACGCCAGCCGCGAGCATAACCTTATCCAATCCATTCGGATCAATCAAAAAGTTTTGTCCTAAGGATTTTTTAGGCTGCAGCCCGTGTTCACGCAGCAGGGCCCGGACGTTCAGGTACTGCCTGGTCATGGCAGCACCACCGGAATGTAGCCAGGAACTGGCGTCAGAAAATACAGCGTGGTCCAAAAGTGCCAGCTTTCATAGTTTTCATCATCGTACCCAAGGTCGATCCAGTATCTACCCGGGATTCCACCGCCTGTATCGGCAATAATGCCCCGCCCATATCCCGGCACATAGACCGGCTGGAGCTTCATTCCCAGGTACCAGGCGCGCGTAACGGCTATAATGCCCTTGGTGAGCGGAATTCCAGAAGCTGTGCCAGTGCCCCCGCCCTGCGAACTTGGTTTGTAAGATGTGGCGTACACGCTGACCTTGCGCCAGTACTCAATGGTCTCGCCATTGATTGTTTCCGTCCGCACGACCACCTTGGTGCCGCGTCCCAACACCCCTTCCTCCGGGTCGCTGGCTTTCCAGGGACCT
>Ga0208040_1000648_pt1 | contig 39618 bp, 40 predicted proteins | sample AD_UKC083_MetaG_FD_184431 | JGI IMG/M metagenome (GOLD analysis project Ga0208040, IMG submission 184431) | Active sludge microbial communities of municipal wastewater-treating anaerobic digesters from USA - AD_UKC083_MetaG (SPAdes) (version 2) | ecosystem: Engineered > Bioreactor > Anaerobic >...
CAAGAATTAGGGACAATTGTTGTTTGTAATGATTGTGGGGCATCTGCAAAAAGTATAGTCGACTGGAACACGCGCCCCATCGAAGACGCGCTGAATAAGCGCATTGCTGAGCTTGAGGCGGAGCGCAGGTGGATACCGGTAAGTGAGAGGCTGCCGGAAGATATGACCGAGGTACTCGTTTTGCACGGGCTGTGTGTCACAACTGCGAATTATTACCATTACCGTGGACTGTTGTCTAAGCATGGATGGTATCAAATTGATGGAATGAAACTTGGCGTATCGTGGGCAACCCACTGGATGCCCTTACCAGAACCGCCGGAGGAGGTGAAATAAAATGGACGCCGGAGGTGCAAGCATGAACAAATTGACGGTTGAACTCCATTTAGGCGACTGCCTCGAAGTCATGAAGTCTATGCCTGACAAGAGCGTGGACTTTTGCTTTGCAGACCCGCCGTTCAATATCGGCAAAAGATACTCGGCATACGAGGACAAAAGGGAAGATTACTACGAATGGCAGGACGAATGGGTTGGAGAGGTGTTCAGGGTACTAAAGGACACCGGAAGCGTGGCGATAATGACGATCACCAAACATCTTGAAAAACTATTCCCTTCAATGGGTAGTAGGGGTGTGTTTATTAGTCAGGTGATTTGGCGCAATGTTTCTGCCAACCACAATAACAAAGGATTTTGGATGTCTTATCAACCTGTATTGCTTTACGGGAAAACAGAGAACTACAAATTTAACAAATTGGCAGAACTAAGAAAGGTGCAAAAAGAAAACCAAAGATGGGGCGGCTATACCACAGGGCCGATCGGGTATCTGCTTGATTATTGGGATGATATTCCGTTCGTATACGCAGGTTCAATACACCACAAAGAAGCGATATTAACCGAGGGCACGAACAAAAAGGCGCACCCGTGTCAGATGCCAACTGCCCTTGTTGGAAGGTTTATTGATTTTTGCACAGACCCCGGCGATACAGTATTAGATCCATTTGTAGGATCAGGTACAACCCTCGCCTCGTGCGTCTTGTTGAACAGAAATGGAATCGGCATCGAGATTGACCCGACCTACTTTGCCATAGCGGAAAAGCGCATTGCCGATGCGCAGAAACAGCCAAGGCTATTATAGGAAATTCGCCAGAAAACCACCCGCTTCAGCGGGTGGTAGTTCACGATACGACTTTGGGATACACAAGGAGCGAAAAAATATGAATGGACGAATTAAGCCCCCAGACTGGGCAGATGAGCCAGGTGCAGTAATTATTGCCATGACAATCATCTTGGGATTGATTGCCTGTTGTGTAATGTATCTTTTGGGATTACAAATTTGATGAATCTTGGAGGTGACAAAATGAAAGTAAGATTGACAAAAAAGACGCGGAATTTTGGTTGGGGTTGGCGGTGTTGGACACCACAACACCCCGAAGGTCCTGAAAGTCCCCAGATAATCGGGACAATTGGGACAGTACGGGATCAAATTGAGCAGGATCGAACATATCAATCGATCCGACAAAATACATTCTATACTACCTGCTGGTTTGTTAGGGATACGTCTGGCAAATGGTATCCTCTGAAGCAGAAGGTTTTCGACTATATAGTTTTAGGCCTCTATGATTGCAAATACAAAGAAGTGTTTGTCAATGTACCATGATTTGGAACAAGCAAACAAGATCATCGAAGAGTTGAAATGGAAGAATGCTATTCTTTCCCAGCAAAATGAATTATTGCTCAGTGTCAATGTAGCAGTATCAAAAGACCTGCTGGAGAATCGTGCGGCGTTTAGCACTCTCATGGACAGTTTCAGAACCTTGACAAAAAGACATGGAAGCGGGGCAGATGATTTTGCCGCGATCTTCGATGCGACTATAGAACTCATCAAAACCACTAAGGACTTGATGGAGGAAAACGATAGGCTCAAAAAGGAACTGGAAGAGGAAACAAAAACGCAATAACACCATATTGTTTGCACACCGTGCAAAGGAGAAAACCATGAAAACATGCCCACTTTGTGGCAAAGAATTTGCAGAAGAAGATGTCGGATATAATGACGAAATTTGCCTGGATTGCTCAATGATGATCGATAAATCATTCGAAACGGGCATCTGTCAATGGTGTGGAGCTCCAAAAGCCGAATGTGCTTGCGGACACATGGGTATAGAAGGATGGGAATTACAACAAGTTGTTTTCTCGGACGATGGAGCAAGAATGGCATTCAAGAACGATGATGGCGAATGGCAGCTTTGTACGATCCAATCCAATGCCGAAGGATTGGAAGAAGACGAAATGGCCTACACGCTAGTTATAAAGACGACAATTGACGAAGTAGTTGAAAGGTGGCTTGATGGCGACTGAATACTTTATAAAGTTGGTTTATTCCAAGATTGACCAGAAACAAAAACAGGAGCACATGTCACTATTGGCATATAGTCGATATGCAGTTAACTACGCATTGGATCAATGGGTATATCCAGTAAAAGGGACAAAGCTTCTTGTCTTCCAGAAGCTGGCTTATGCTTATGTTTTTATGAACAGGAATGGCCGTTCCTGGAAAATGCCAACAGCATTACCTTTTCTGGGTATAACTGCCTGGTGGTGTGAAGTTATCAATCCAGTATTTCCGCTTGTAGCTCCTTATCATGCGCCCAATGACGAACTCATTGAAGCCTACTGGAAACGATATCCACACCCGCAGACTGACGTTTTTGTTCCCTGGTTCAACAAACCAGCGGGAAGTTCACTATTTGGAAGTTCAGTATTTGCTGACGCCGTAAAGCTGGTTCATCCAGTTATAGAAGAAGACATTTTTGCATTGGTTCCTTACGACACGATAACATAATTGCCTATTGACAAGTGCAAAAATTTGCACTACAATAGGCGCATAATAATATAACAAGGAGCGAATATGACAGAAAACGAATTGTCACCAGTACAGGAAAAGCCAACGATTTGTATTGTTGGCGATCCCGGAGCGGGAAAAACTCGATTGGCGAGCTTATGGCCAAATGCTTATTTTCTGGATGCAGAAGGCGGAGCAGCTAGCGCGGTTTCTCCTGAGTACCGAAGTTCCTTTGAGGTCGGGCCAAACTTACTTGAACAACTTACCAAAGCGGTAAATGCGTTCACAAATTGTCCGTATCAAGACAAGCGGATTCTTTATAAGGATCAACCGATCGGGGCACTTGTTATTGATAGTCTGGACGCCATTCAGCAAGTCCACAAGTACACAAATCTGATGGCGAAGGCATGGAAAGAGCCACGTCAGATGTGGGGAAAATTGCTGGATGATATCATGCCCTTCGTGTATCTTACACGCAAGCTGCCCATCCCAATCATTTGGATTGCTCACGTACACGTAGAAGAGCCTGTCTATCAGTACGAAAACCTTCGAAAGCCTGGCTTTCGGGGAATCGCCACACAAGGCGCATTGGAAGATCAAATCAAACGATGGTTTGATTACATTCTGCATATTGTAGTAGAGGAGGATTATAAGCGGGTTTGTATTGTTCAACCAACTGTCTATAAAGATTATCGTATTAGTGCCGCAAAGGATCGGCACAACACGTTCCAGTTTTTGGGACGTAACTACTTTTCGTTGGCTGTAGACGAACATGGCTTTCCAGTTACGAAAGCTATGGAAACAATCTACAACCGTCATGTATATTAGAACAAGGAGTACATGAAAATGGCAGAGAAAACGACTGCAACTGAACGTATTCCGGTAAGAATTACGTTCACGGAACCTGTATTGGGCACCATGCCAGCGCGTGATGTGGCCGTCCAATATCTGAGGATATTGGCTGGCGAAGAGGTCATGCAACCTGATGAGGAAGAAAGCCTACCACCAGACGAGAACAAGGGAATCACGGCTTTCCACAAAGTGAACGGAAAGCCGATTCTCTACGACTATCAGGTCAAGGGTTTCCTTAAAGAAGCAGGCAAGGTATTCAATGGCATTCAGGGCGTAAAAAACCTGAAGTCAAAAGTGACGCAAGCACTATTTATTGTGCCACGGCAAATTCCAATACAGATGCCAACGAGCTATAACTGGAATAGCCTGGAGCAGGAAGATACTCGGATTGTCATTGGAGAACGACCTGGTGACATCCCTCTACTGGTTCGCCCTGTTCGTGCAGATACACCAATGGGACCACGTTCAGCAATTCTTGCCAGTGAGATTATTCCTGCTGGATCATACATTGACATTACTGTCGAGATCTTTACCAGCATTCTAAACGTTGATGTTGTTATGGAACTCATGACTTACGGAAAATATCAGGGCATCGGCCAATGGAGGAATGGCTCTTATGGCCGCTTCGAGTTCGAAAAACGATAAGCATGGGTATTGCGTAGTCACGCAAATCTAAGCAATGGCAATGTTGCGGTTAGTCATGTGTGCAATGTCTTAGTGTGGTAATGTTCCTCGCGGTTATGGTGATGTTACACCTCGCAAAGTTATGGTAAGGCTTGGAATGATAAAGTTATGTGAGGGCATAGCATTGTATAGTTCGGTGGTGTTTTGCACCGGTAAGGCTCAGAGCCGTCAAGCGAAGGTTATGCTAAGTGCCGTCAAGCGAAGGTTACGCTAAGTACGTTATGCTATGGAGGAGTTTGGTTCTGTCGAGTTGTGGTATTGCTGTACGAAGTATTATCCTGTTATAGCAGCGTTACGCAAAGTGGTGGTAGTGCCCGTTGGTGCAAGATGCGGTAAGGGCGCAACAAATTATGGCGTACCGATGGTATAGCCGAGAGTCGTAAGGATAGAATAAAAACAAGGAGTGAAAAATGAAAAAGATTTTGATTGCATTGGTTGTATTGATGGGAATTGCATTGGCTGCTGGAAATGTTCTCGGAGCAGGAGCCACAATTTCCGGAATCCGTAGTGTAATTCAGGAAGCACCTGGAACAATGGTAATGACGGATGGATCGGTTTATTTCCTGGCATGGCCAAGGGGCAGTAGCTACGCCTGGACATTAATAAATAGTACAGGAAAGCTAGATACAAATGCTGTTCGACATTCGACATTGGCTTTCTCTCAATTAGTGAAAGAGCTTGAGGGAGAAGGCTTTATGCGAGTTGCTCCATCCCTTTTGCCAGCAGTTATTCGGAACGCCGTAATGGGTTACAGTTTATCAATGGCTTTTAGAACGCTACCGCAAGTGTTTATTGTCCCAATTTTCATGCTGGAGCCAATTCCCACACCAGGAGGGCAATCGTGAAATTTGTAGCGATCATGCCGTTATGGGTGCTTATTCTGTTCAGAGACAGGATATACACCGGATATATCGAGAGATCCGATATTGTTACTTATCTTCTTGCCATAAAAACGATGAAGAATTTGCTGGTGCCCGATAAATCGTGGCTTGATAGAATAGCCATGAAATGGATTGAGAAGGAAGAAAAAATGTGGCAGGGTCTCATTGATATAGGGGTAAGTGCTATCGGCATAAGCGAATCGCAGTAATATTTCTGAGGCGATACTGGTTTTGCTGGCGGCGGCGTGGTGGGAACACGTGAATCGGCAGCATAACTCGATGGCGTCTATCATAACGACGAACAGGGAAATCCAGAAATTATGCTAATCAGGCTCAAATCCTGACCGCCAAACCTACTTCCCTTTTTATCAGAAAAAAAATATAAGGAGGCAACAAATGTGCAAATGTCTTCAAGAAAACGAACGAGAATTGGCTCAAATAAATCTGCAATTTGTGACGGTTCGCTTTCCTTTGCGAAATGGAAAGATGGCTCGTAGGATTGCAATTCAAACAGTCAAAATCAATCGCAGGAAAGATGCCGTTCCAGTACAATACGTTGCATCTTACTGCCCATTTTGTGGAGATCGTCTGGAGGAGGAAAACGATGGGTCCTAAAAAGAATCAAGTCAAAGAATCTTCAAGGGCTGCTCAAATTGAGCAAGCCAGACAACAAGACCAGGTGGAACGTGAAGCATTTCCTTTTATGACAGGAAAGACAATTGGACAGCAAACAGAGGAATTTCTTCACCAACACTTCGAATGGGAAGATAAGATCGAAAGATTTCTAGGCCATGACGACTAGATACGTGGATGATCCATTTGATGATCGTGATATGTCCATTGAAGGACAGGACTTTCGACATCCAGAGCTTATTGAGAAGCTTTTGCTGGCATGTCGAAGAACTCGGAAAATGTTCAAGAGCGATCCGGAAATTGTAAAATGTCGCAAAGTGGACAGACTATACGATAAAGGCAAATTGCCAGAAGAATGGATTAACTCCAGAATGGAATATGCCAGAAAGTATCATTGGCAATTTCCCATGTTGCTTAGTGCAATTCTCAATGTGGGAAAAATGGAAGTCTGGTGTAGTGCCAATAATGTAATGATAACAACACAATCTGAGCCGCCCAAAATGGAAGAGGCAATAGCCCCAACGCCGAGCTTTGAGGAGTATTATGGTTCAGTCGAGTAAAGCAAAAGCTGGTGAGCATGTATATTCTCCAGATGTCGCCGTAGATAATGCACTACGGCTGATACAGTCGAGAATTGATGATCCTCATAGTGGCATTCGGCAAAACATTCCAGGCACTAGTGGTTTGCTAACACCTTGGCGTATCGGAGAACTCATTCTTATTGTGGGCTATACCAGTAATGGGAAATCTAGCTTTGCCAATTACATTGTGACGCAACATGCATACCACTTGCGTTCTTATCGGAAAGAACACCCAGAATACAATCACGGAATTGTTTACGTGACATGGGAGCAAGCAATTGAGGAACAAACAATTATTGATTTGAGCCGTGTAACCGCCATTCCTGCGGGCAAGATCTTCAAGGGTGAAATTACTCCAGAGGAAATGCAAAAAATCAAGAGTATTGGAGCCGAAGATCGTAAGTCGCTTCCTATATGGCTGATTGGTCATAGCGTTATGGACGATAGGCGTAGAACACGATACGGAATGGAAGAGGTGCTGGAGTCCATTATCTTTCTCGAAGAAGAAGCGAATATGCAAATAGATATGATTGTCTTGGACTATCTACAACGTATCCAAAGACCAAAAGGAGTTTCTGATATGCGAGAAGGTTTTATCAATGTTGTAGATACTGCAAAAGACCTTGCGCTTCGATGCCCTGTTCTTCTTCTCAGTCAAGCCGGAAGACAGGTCCGCACACGACAGAACTCGTGGCAATTGCCAGATCTGGAGGACGCTCAAGAAACATCCAATGCCGAACAGTCCAGCGATGCTTTTGTCAGTATTTGGAAACCATCCCAGTCAGGAATTACAAAGGTATCTATACCAACCTCTAACGGGAAAGTGTCATACGCTGTAACACCAGATACCTTTGTTCTTGGATTCTTGAAGCAGAAAAATGGGCCAGCCCCGTTTTACAGAGTCGTGAGGATGGGATTTGGTGGAACAAGCATGGAACAAGCGGAGGTTGCCTAAATGGACGATACGACAATTGAAGATTTGCTTTCTCGGTACGGTATCACGTATCGCGAAGAAGACATCAATCATATCTGGTTGATTGTATGGGCTTATCCCAGTCCAGATAATAGCTCAATACCCATCTTCTTGGTGAGAGCACACATGGGTGAATCATTGGCTCAGATACTTGCCGGAAATGTTGCCGAAGAGCGCGGAAGAATGGTATTTTGTTGTAGCCTTACAGAATGCTTACAAACCATCTTTACGTGTTTTCCAGCAAAGGCTTACATGGAAAGAAAGAAACCCGTTTTCTATAATAGAAACTAGAGGAATGCTATGAGTGAGGAATATAAATTACTTGGATACCGTAGAAATCTAAATGCTATCGATGATGTTATTCTCTTGATGGTTCGGAAAGGCAAAACCTTACAAGAGATAGCGAACGAAACAGGGCTTTCTATTTCGGGCGTAAACAAGAGATTGTCCACCCTGGAGCAGCTTGGATTGCTTGTCAAGGAAAAACGGAAACATCGAATGCGGTACTTGACATCAGTAGGAATGACCTATCTGGAAATGCGGGGGCTTACGAAAAAATCATGAAACCGTTTGACTTCGATCTCGAAGTGCGAGCACTAAGAATGGCAATTCGTTTCAGCAGCCATCAAAGGTTTATCAGTAAGAAACAAGTCCTTGGCTTGATTATACTTGTTGAACAAGGACTCAAAGATAAAAGCCGGGAAACGCGTCTTGCAGTTATGAATTACTTGATTGGCGATGAGATTCGCGATGCTCTATACGTGCGGTTTCAGAGCTTCAAGAATATGAGTGGTGAATGTGCTACAATTCTAATTGAGTATCTAAAAAAACCTGGAGATGAATGGAGCTTGTCCGAGAATGGAAAAAGACTTATTGCATGCGCAGAGGATCGCATTAAAGGCATCTCTGTGTAAAACTCGTATCATTCTTGCCGATACTCAATATTGGCCAGAATGTGCGTATTGTGGAAAGCCACTTGTTTTCCAGATGCCAGATATGCATGAGGTCTTTTTCCCCAGAGGGATGTTTCGTGGAGTAAAGAACCTGGACACAATTGCCAATCTTTACCAGCGGGAAAACTGCGTTCTTGTTCATCCAGGTGGATCCGCAAGTCCGTGTCATGGAGGTGCACATACCAGAGAAGGAAAGATACGTACCATAGCCCACTTATTGAAGTGGGAAGGTGAGCAGGCACTTCGAGATTATGTCGAATGGTTTGCCGCTCACCTTCGAGAAAAAGACCTAATCGCATCTGAAGCATTGGATCTCATTCGATTGGCAAAGGAGTTGAGAAAATGAACTGCAAAAATTGTAAGAAAGACATCTTAATGCATGACTTAAAAGAACTGGCAAAGTGTTTGTACAAACTGGTCAACATTGAAATAGGAGAAGCGGAAGAATACTGCGTCAAACATTCGCTGGTACAAAAAGGGGGTCAGCCTGGGCCAAACAAATCCATACACTTTTTGAGACTAGCCAATGGGGAGACAGTCACTGGACGTGTTCCCGATGTGTTTGTGATGGCTATTCTTGCGCAGGTTGACAAACCACATAAGCCATCCAACGAAGAAGTTGAGGAAAAGTTCAAGCCAGGAAATGTCTTTTCAGAGGAAATGACCGATGAAGAAAACGGTAACTCCGTATGATACATTAGAGCAGCTAAAACAGCTTGGATTTCCTGTAACAAGTACTCCAGCAATGATGCTTTCGAAAGGGTTTACTGTTATTGTGGTAACTGGTCCAAACCCTGTTGCACGAAATCAGTGTAGATACACCATTGAGCGCAATCTCACATCACGGCATATAAAGTTTTCAGTCAACAAAAATGGGAACTTGCAAACAGAGCTTGGAGGCGAGTTGTTCATAATTGAGCCAACAAAAGATATTTCTGTCTGGGATCGTGAATCGCGCGATAAAACTTATGTGGCTGTTTTCAGAGGTTGAAAATGGATATCACATTGGAAGACATTCGAAAGCGTGTTGTTCTTGGCAAAAACGAAGATCCATTGAACAATGTAAAAGATGCGGTTTTTATTGGCATGCGCAATAACATCATCTATACGTATGCCGATAATGGCTCCTATTGGGACATTCAATGGAGGCGTGATACACCGGTTATGTCGGTTCTCTTCGCAGATATACCATGTATGGTTTGCAAGAAAATCATGGAACTGCCACCAACAGAAGAGTCCCCTAAAAGACGCTCGCGACGCATAAATGGATAATGCGATCTTCAAGAAGATTGGATACTGTCCCTGGTGCGGTTACGAGATTCAGGTCGATGCCGTTGATATTCGAGCAAATCGCATTGAGTGGAAACGATGCAGTAATCCAAATCCGTGCAATGGAAAAATGCAAACAGTTATAACGGATCACTTGGGTTTTGTTTTGTATCCATTGACGAAGAAGAACTATTATGTTTTCTCCAGAAAACTTCCGAAAGGAAAGACATGACATGTGGTGGAGTTATGTGGATAAATGCGTGCTGGATAGACCGGATACAACATGCGCAATCGCACAATTGGTAGATGGTATTAATCCAAAGGTGCCTGTTATTATGGGATATTCATGGAGTTTTGTTATTACAAAAAACTTTATGAATCCCAAAATGGTTGTGCCAAAGAAAAACCTGATGATGGATTTGTATTGCTTGCTGGTTCAGCAAGACACTACATACTATCTGGTTGGTTGCATATCCAGAATAAAACTGGTGGCTTTGGCTAGACCAAAAATCAATGTCGTAAACTATGAGGCTCGCTATAAGGATTTGCTGCTCGTTGGCCCTTATACGGCATCAACTATTCGTCTTGCATCTGACGCACTAGGAGATAAAAAATGGATAATTTTTCAGAATGGGCAAAAGGCTTTCGAGTCGGACCAGAACCGGAAACCGAACTGCAACAAGAAACCTCAGTAATAGATACATATTACCGTTGTAATGTTTGTGGTGATGTCGGCGTTCCTGTTTACATTTGCGATGTGCATTTGCAGATCCTTTGCCCATTGCATTACAACAGCTTGATGATATTTCTCGCAGACACCCCTATTTATGAGGAATTCATGGTTGCACAAAAAGTCTGGAATGAAATGGGAGGAAAGAATGAAACAAGCGCACGTGGTGCTATCGCAAGAATGACGAAGTACAAGAAGGCACTTGACATGATGATACTGGAGATTCTTCTGAAATTCCAGACTATGATTCTTGAAGAAAGAAAAGAGAAGGAAGAAGAATAAGTCGCAAATCTTTGCACGCCGTGCAAAGCAAAGAGCCCCCTGACACCAGGGGGCTCTTTTTTGTACGATTAAGATTTAGCCTGATGGCGATTTCTTGACTGCTTTTTCAAAAATATAGTTTGTTGCCTTATAAGTGCCCGCAAGTGTCATAACGGCAATTACCCAATCAACAATTGGGTAAATAACCCAACCATAAATGTCGTGTGAGTAAACCTCAATAACACCAAAGGCGGACAAAGCCGAAACTGCGGCGGAAATCCCAAACAGAATACCAATCAGTAATAACTGTTTGATATTCTTGGCAAGGGCATCAAACCACGTGTTAAATCCTGGAATGATAGCAACCAGGACGGACAAAAGCGTCGCCAATACTGGCAACAAATCAAAGGTCAGTTTCAGTTCCATTGTGGCTCCTTACGTTTTTCTTGAGCGCAAGCAGATGTGCTCGCGCTTTTTCTGGGGTTGCATGTCTTTTCAACAATTTCCACTTTTTCCCTTTGTATACCTGCACTTCATTGGGATTGTTCGGATTGATACGATAAGGCAATAGGCACCTCCTGTTTTACTTTCCTTTTCGCTTTCCCTTCTTCCACTTCCTTGCATTAATGGCAAACTGCGCACGCTTTTTCTGCAAGGCGGTTGCATTTGAATTATTCACGACATCCCGTGCATGTTCTTGCACGGATTTTCCAGCCTTTTTTGCGGACTTTGTAAACTTGCCCCGATTTTCCGGCTTGATGAATATCTTCTTTTTCTTGGCCATGTCACACCTTCTTTGTATAATTGCCCGAAATCCATCCTTCTATATGATACCACCCATCTCGCTCTTCTACAACAGGGACAATATTTCCAAAACTCAGATCGCCCAAATCGGTGCTGCTTGCTGTTGGACGACTTCGTATATTCAATCCGCTTGCAGTTATTTGCGCTTTGAAAATAGGATGAATTTCTTCGGGTGGTTCTGGTGGTTCTGGCGGTTCTGGTGGTTCTTCGCCAGGATCAAGATTGAATATTGTTTGGAATTGAGCTAATGTTCCATTGAAACGGTTCAAGTCTAAGTCGGGATCACCTCCAGTAAATCCATATTCTGCAGCTTTTCCGTTATTGTCCGCAGAATGTTGCCAGAATGTCCATGTGACATTGGCATTCTTCCAGTCATACGGAAGGATTGGGGAAAGTGCAGTTGTCCAATGAGCAACCCAAAGTGGGCGTAGGGCACACCAGGAATTGCGCACAACGTTTCCATTCCACCAGCCAGGAGACGTATAAATCATTACTCTGCTGCCCGTCAGTTGTTCCATCTCGTTGATAAGATGATACAGCCAATCTGTTGTCGCAGATGGAGATAATGCAGTATATTCGCAGTCAATAACTGGCCATAGTTGTCCAGGATTTCGTTTCCAAATGCTTGAGAATGTTTGAGCATGTATTCTCCAATCATAGCCAGCCTTAGCATACCAGTAGAGACCGAATGGAATTTCATATTGGCTACATATTCCAGTGTAATAGTCCATTCGGGGGTCTACATAGGTGTTCCCATAGCCAGCCCGAATAAAACCAAATTGGAGCTTGGAAGCTGTTATTGCTCCATTTTGATCACCATTCCAGGAACTTGCATCATAACCATTAACCTGCCAGTCTCCAGTTAAAACAGGACTTGTCAGTTCTCGGATAGTACGCGTGATCGTTTCTGCCAGATTTTCAGTGATAACGTGCTTATATGGTGCTCCGCACTTTTCACAAGCAGATGAGCCATCCTTGTTGCCATAACCACAATATTCGCAAGTAATCATTGTTCCTCCTAAACATAAACCACATGGACTGTCAAATCAGCTCCTGTATTAATGAGTCCGACAGTATCTATATCCACTGTAAGGTATTCTCCGTGTGCCCAAGAGCTTACCTCAATCGTTGTGGAATAACCAGTATATGATCCGTCTTCTATGACGGGACGATACGTCTGCGTTGTAAAAATCGTAGTGCCATTCTTATGAACATCGACTGTAATATCTGCTCCTGCCGGAGCAGTCCCAACACTTAGGAATACCTTGCTAATTGTTACTGTTCTCTCCATTTGATTGTAAATACGTATTGTTCCCCCAGCCGTATTCAGTGCACCGGGAGAGGTAAATACCGCCTCTCCAGCATGACGATGATCACCTTCAATTGAGCTTTCACCCTGATCTAAAACTCCAGTACAGTTATATCGCTGAACAGATGGAGTTATGCTTTGATTTGTATATCTAAAATCATCTTTACATATCTTGGCAATACTAATTTCAGCACGATTTGCCCAGCCATTTAGGAGTGACGGGAATTCCATACGCAGTGAAGCAATTACCTTGCCGTAGTTTGGCGCAGATGGTTTCGCGATCCAATAACCGTCGCTATCACAAGTGTCCGCATAGTCAGTTGAGGAATCCGTATATACGATAATGGACTTTGCATCTCTGAGAGGAACAATATAACCTGGTTGACGAAACCGAAAGGTAGTTCCTTCTGCAACTACAGGTCCGGAAGACAGCGTGTAATAAGCATAGCCAGTGGCATCAACCGGTCCTGCTGAATCTTGGCGAAATATATACAGGTTCCCATGCTCAAATGCCATGTCAAAAGTAGTGCTGCTTAATTGCCAGCCCTGAGATGATGAGAAATCCTGCCAAAGCAATGTGCCTGTATATCCAGACGTATTGAATACTACGTATTCCTCTGCATTAAATTGACCAGTAATATCGCAGTTGCTCAATATTGGCTTACATCCATCTTCTGTATCTATGATATAAGGTGGCGTGTATTTGTATTGGGTTGAGGTAATATGATCTGATGTCAGGTCACAACTATCAATATAGACATTGGCACACCAGTCGTGGTTGTTGCCATAAGAGGTTCCAGTATATTTTGGCCCTGTATAAATCAATACTGCCAATTCATTATATTCTGTGCAAGATACAGTCAGATTTGATAATCGCGAATTGTTGGCGAGCGTAAGTCCTCCCAAAAAGCGACTCCGCTTTCTGTCTGTCCCAAGAATAGTTATGCTTTCCGGCACAATAACATGATTTGTAAAATCTTGTGGTGGAACAACGATCACATCGCCTGAACTAGCTTCAGACAACGCCATTGAAAGTGCATTATTGTGATCCTTCCCGTATGTATCTAACTCAGATTGAAAGTAAGAAACTGCTCCATTATAGCGATGCAATGTAACGACAGGCCCGGTTGCAACACCATTTCGAATGGGTCTTACCGTTGTCTTTGCTTCTGTTATTGCAGATGCGCCTTCTTCGTACACATCCTGTTCTTTGGAAAGTACATAAGGCTTTGACGTGCTCGTATCTACAAGCACAATATCTCCCTGTAATAGAGAAATATTTCCAGCTATTGGAAGATTAGACAAGACTCCACCAGTCCCAAGTAGTTTTACTGTTGCGTGCCCTGCGCCATAATCCAAAACAATAGCCCGTAAACTATTGCCCGTTTTTGCTGTTCTACGAACACGTTGATGGAGTTGTTTCATTTCACACCCTCTCGGCTCTGCACACAATTGTCATTGTTTTGGGAGATGATGCATCCATAGTGATATTGACTTGCTCAACGATTAGCTCTCGAATAATGTTGTTTCCAGTAACCGTCAAACTTGTTGATTCCTGATTACTCGGTGGACATACTATATCACTGTCCTGCAAGAGAGTAAGGATTTGAGTTCCCGTTCCTGGAATATTGACGTTCAAAATCAAACGATCTTGTGGCTCAATGTGCAAATGAGGAAGACATGTGATTTCATACATTTCTGAACGCTGCATAGCTCGCTCCAGTAAATGCCTCGCTGCTCTAGCCTCTCCGTTTTCAAGATCAGGAAGACGCATTACTCGATGAGAAAGCCCATAGAATTCTCTATATTTCTTCGGGCCACGAATATAGGAAATATCATACCCGTAAATTGTTGCATCAGAGCCAGACTCCTCTGGATACATTTTGCGATGAGTAACTTGCCTTACCGGAACACTTAATGTTGCATTATCTCTGATTTTCTCATAAAACATGGCTATTGAGCCATCCGATTTATAGATAATCTCAATGGGGCGTTGCTGAATAATGGAGCTAAGCGCGCTAATGGCGGTTGTTTCCAGGTCAATATAAACCGCATTTCTCACGTCGCATAGCTCTGATAACTCTATGTCAGTAACAATGACATTTGTCGCACTGGACCGCCGAAGCCATATATAAGTGTATGGCTGGTATTCAATGCCTGGGGTGTCATTTAAAGGATCATCTTCGTTTTTCAATGATGATTGAGCAAACGTATATATCCACAGACCGTTCAGCCAGCATGACACGAAATTGTTATGAAATAATATGTGCAATTCGTGCTCTCTGTTTATTCCAGCATCACAACTTGGGATAGTTACTGGATATGCTTCAATAAGAGAAATGCCAGCAGAAAATGTTCCTGCATATAAGCCAAAAATATAATTGGTTGAATCAACCCGCTGGATACGAAGAACGATTCCTTCTTTGGCCTGATCTCTTATATTCGCATTGACATAAATGTCAACATAATCCCCATTTGCTGTTATTTCCTGTGTAAATTTCAAGTCAATAGACTTTGTATTCCTGAGCGTTCCGATATTGGAAACATTTGGCATGTCGTCCATTTCTTCAAAGGTTGCGTAGTTTGTATTTCCTTCAAAGGTTACAACCGAATTACAATAACTTACAATGCGTTTTATTAGTGATTCAACTGTTTGTACTGGTTCGTGGTTGAAAGCCTTGAACTGCTTACAGTAAATCGAACCAGTATAATATGAGCGACACCAGGAAAGCTCCGAGTGACGAGTGCTATCTCCTTCATAAAGCGTAACGCCTGTTAGGCCAGAAGTAATATAAACCTTGTTGTCCAGACCATGATAGTTCGTGCCAATTGTAGGATAACTTGTTGACACAAAATGTCTTGAACGATTTGGCAAGTCCATTAATGAGCCGTTTTTCATTGTCTGTGGTTGCCAGTTCGATGTGGTAATTGGAAACGTTGCTCCATCATCAATAGCAACTAAATAATTTGTATAGTAGCTGGAGGAATTCGTCCAGTGAAGGTAAAGACATTCAAGCCCTGGTATGCCACCATACATTCCCGTTGTCCCATCGCTGGAATTGCGAAATTGGTATGGCCCTTGTATAGGCTTTGGACCTAAAAGCCTCCAGGTGTAGCGATATAGATTATTATCAATCATTGCCATTCCAGATGACGGAAAACGATATAGCTCATCAATGTTTCCTTGCGGATGAAGAGCAATTGCAGGAGCATTCGAGATGGTTTCATCGCCACCTATGTCGTGTCCTGTAATCCTGAATTTTGGGCTATCAATAAAACCGTAAATCCCACAATGACATGGAGTGTCTATATCCGGATAAAGATAACCATCATCTTCCGTCCATGTGTAAGTCAATTGTGACTCCCAGATATCATACGCATTCTTTGCATAAATCTCAAATTTACCATTGAGATGAGTGAACATTATCTCAACTTCCCCAGTCATGGTTATAGACGGTGTGGCCTCTGCCAGTTTTTCTTCCAGTCCATTACGCACCTTGATAAGCTGAAACTCATTTTCTGTAATGCTGTACCGGGCACACATATAGTTTTCCCCATTCTGCGCAAGTCCAACCAGTCCGTAGTAAGCACGTGCGTCAGGAACAAGATTTGCAAGTGTGTGTTCAAAGATGGCGGACACCTTAAAACCATAAGCGTTATATGGTACTCTTGAGAACATAATATATGGATAATCAGAACCAGGAAGCGTGAAGCCATTTTCCTTATCCGCCGTCCAAGGTATTGCTGATGTTGCCTGCACGACAATGCCCTGCGTTATATCCACTCTTGCCGGAACAATATATGTTGTTGAAGAATTTTCAAAGATCAATCCAATATTTGTAATATAAACATCCTCTGGGACTTCAACATCAATAATGATTGGCAATGATCCATCTGCGGTAGTTCCATAAGTATTTGGAAAACGTCCTGTGTTGGTAGATATTACCGTTGATGTTACTTCGTCTTTATCCTTCAGAAACAAAATCGCTGAAACGGTATCATTGGTAGAACCAACCCGATTACTAGACCACCCATAAACATGTAGGGTAACTTGAGTGTCAATTGTGCGCGGGTAATTTGCCAGTTTCAGTTTCGCTAAAATGTCAGCCGATTTGATCCCAGCCTTGTGACTTCCAGTAAGCTCTGTACATCCAACACCACCATTGTTGAGAATGGAAATTGGAGTAATTCCTTCTTCGCTGTTTTCATAGCCTTCCGCTCCCCAAAAGTCAATGGATGCCCTGGTTTCGTACAATCCGGATTTTGGCGCAGCATATAGATAACTATGATCAATCTCATTAATGGCGACTGCTTCCTTTCCCAAGATTTCTGTGTAATAAGGAAAGGTTGTTCTTGATAACATCCAGGCTGTTTGATTTGTAAGCTGAAGATCCAATTGCCTCTTGCCATCAGCAAATACTTCTGATATCGTCTCTATAATATACGTTCCATAAAGAATGCTTGCCTCATTTCCATCATTTGTCATTCCAAGGTTGATAATTACTTTGCTGTTTGGGCGATCCAGATTTTCATCTGCATTGAACCAATCATTACCAGTAGCAAGCCTGAGGCTCGCGCTTTGCTGTGATTTGTCAGAGTAAGAAAGTAAATCGTTATCGGTAAGTTCCGTTGCATTCGTATTTACATATCCTGTATTCCCTCTTGTGTCGCCAAGGAATACATAATGGGCATCTTCGTAAGCAGCGGCATTGGTATTCACAAAGACAAGCCTTTTGCCTACTTCATCTAGAAGCACCTGGTAACGATAAGGATCATCGCTTACCAGTGAAAAACGATTCATCGAATAAGTAAGTCCATCTCGACTCATGCAAATAATTGTGTAAGGATCGTTTGTGTCTTCAATACCCGTTCCATCCTGTGTCATTTCAACATCATTGGTGTCCAGCATATTATTTCGGTAACTTGCTACGATATAGTTCATCGGCCTGGTAGATTCACTTTCACTGGATGCAATTCCTTTTGCCCAAAAAGCATTGATAATGCGAACTTCACTCATATCAGCATCGATGTCGCTTGGTATGGCTACGAAAATGTCGCTCCAGCAATTATCTGTTGTTACAGAAACGCCATCAACGCCACCCGTGATTGGATTGGAAATATAGCAAACAGTTCGATAATTGTCGCCCCATTTCGTAGAAGTCCCATATCGAACTGCGGTAAATAACGTGAGATTTTCGGGACGTGTCTCTATATTCCTAAATGGAGTTTGTGTTGGATACATGATCCGATAGGGACAGGAATATTTCGTCCACGAGCCCGTGTTATACCAAATGTCTATCTGTATTCCTCCATCATCATAATCAAACACTACAATCTCATCGTAAGATGGACAATGTACCGCACACTTGCTTGTGTAACTCGCTGAGATTGTAGTTCTTGTATGAAATATACTGGATGAGCCGGATTCAATATTATCCTGATTTACACTTGCCAGAACCAGATTGCCATATACATTCACATAAACCAAGCGACTTGATGATGTTTTATTACTGTACCATCCAATGCTCCCGCCAGCAGTGTGATAAGCAATTCCAGGTAATCCAAGTATATTCGTGTTCGTTTGATGTAGTTGTTTTCTTGTCGAAACGGAATAGCATAACAAACCACTTACATTGTAAAAACTAATTACTTTGGATAAATAATTGGAATATACAGAACGTTCCTGGTAAGGATGATCAAAATCACCAACGACAGGCATTGACATTGACAATGCGTTTTCAACCGAGTAGGTTTGATCGGTTTCGGAAGAACGATGAAAAGTCATTGATCTGGAGATCGAGCCGGAAATCTTGTATTTGGCAGTATTCTCGTCAAACTGATGCGTAAATGTTCTCATAATGGATCACTCCCATAGGCTATCATAGCATGATGACTATCTCTCGCTATGACGTCTCCATCTAGATAAGCATGAATAGAATCGGTGGGGGGACCAATTACCCCTTTCACAATAAGAGCATGAACAAATGCTGCTCTTCCCGTGCTCGATGTTCCAGCCCCACGAAGATAAGCTCTAATGTTTGATTTCCTTCCGCTGGAAATTACTGCATGAATGCTACTGGACGCAGAATAGCGACCATTTAGATATGCACTTTTACTAGAAGAACTGGATTGATATTTGTCTATTGTGAATATTAGTTGGAATACACTCCAGGCCGTATCGCCTTCAACCTGTATGGTAAGAGGCGTTGCTGAAATTGGGTCAAGAAACCAGCCATTGACTACTCGTCCATCATTGAGTGTAATTGTACATCGAGCAGCCGTAGGATCAGTAGCCAAAATAATTGTTCGCAGTTCATCGATTGTTCCGTAATTGGCTTCAGTTTCTGTATCCCTTGCTCTCACAATCATGTTCAGGGCTTCATAAACTCCCCCAACGGTTATATCGATGGCGGTTCCAAGAGTGAGATCCTGAGAAATATTCCTCATGATTATTTCTACGTAGCCTTCATACAAAACTCGAAACCGTCTTGTCAGTACGCCTGATGTGATTGTTATATAGGAGTTTGCCATTATGCACCTATAACGATAAAGTTAACAGATACTTGCATCCAGGCTGTATTTCCTTCCACAATATAAGACAATGGCTGAAAGCCAGATTCGCCCATTGGTACACAAGTTATGGATGTTCCATCATTCTTTGTCAACGTCATCAAATTATCACTATGAGTCGTTCTGCGAAAAAGTCCTCGCAGTGTCTCAAGCGTTCCATATCCCTCTTCAGTTTCTGTCTCTCTTACCATAATTACCATAGAGAGAGTCTCAAACGATGATCCATGACTAACATCCAGTCGATTGGATAGTGTCGGAGATTTGCGGGAAGACTTTTGGTAGGACTGTTTATAGCCAGATAAAATAACTCTGAACTTGTAGCTTGCCGAACCAGAAGTCAAAGTAATGTAAGGATTAGACGCCATATTACACGCTCAATTCGTTGTTTATTGTATCAACTACAAATGAAGCCAGCTTTTCGTTGCCAACGTATATGTTGATGACTTGAGCCCCAGATTCGTTTGCACGCCGTGCAAAGGAACGCTCGAATGTAATGTTCTCCCATGGATCTCTGAACCTTTGGTATCCAAGTTTTTCGGCATTGAACACATTGTTTGGAATGACTGAAGAGCCAATTGGAAGATCAATAATCTCAGGCCCAGCATCACCCACGATTGCTCTCTGTCCTATTCCTGGTCCGCCTGTAGCTTCTGGATGAGCAGGGATTTCTTTTCCCATCTTGCGCATCAGTTCTTCAAACTTGCGTATAAATGCATCGAAGGAAGTAGTGGATTGCTGAAATAGGATAGCCAATCTTAATTGAGTTTCTTCGCTGAACAGACTTCCTTCCTTTGTCAGCATTTGTTGCATGAATTGTGTAAGTTTCAATTGCGCTTCAGCATTCTCAATGTTTTGCCGTGCGCTTGCCGCAGAAATACCAGCAGATTGCTTTTGTAATTCAATCTGTTCTTTCCAATATTCTCGCTGCAATTTGACGTGAGCTTCTTCTATCTTCTTGCGTTCTTCATAAAATTCCCGTTGTTTTTCCAGTGCTTCCTGCTGGAATTTCAGTTGTTCCTGATTTTGTTGCTTCTGAATTGAAAAACGCTCGTCTTCCAACCGCCACAATTCTTGTTGACGGTTTTTCTGTTTTTCAATTTGTCCTTCTTCGGCTTCATGCACAATCGTTTCGCGGCGCATTTGACGCTCAGCGATCCTGCGATCTCGACCTGTCATAAATCGGGATTGTTCTTGGAAATCCTCAAGTCTCCATCCCCATTGGAGTTCCCGCATCTGACCCTGGTATGCCCAATCTTCCTGCGTCCATCCACGCTGTAATTGCATTTGTTCTGCTTGTAAAGCCATGTTCTGTTGGAAGAATCGTTGTTGCATAGCCAGTTGCGCTTCTTGCTGCGCAAACCCAAATTCGGTTTGACGATATCCTAGCTGTCGGGAACGATCCTCAAGTTGCCAGAATAACGGCTGATATTTCTCTTGCAAAGCAATATGGGCAAAGGCTATTCCAGAAGAAGCGAGTTGTAGTTTTGCTGCTTCCACTTGTTGATATGCCTGTGCTCCAAATTGTCCGCCTTGTGCATAAGCCTCAAATAAACCAGCTTGATAAGGGCTCGATGGAGCCCCAAAAATCATTTGGGCAACCTGTCTGGATGATTCGATTGGGCTCATTCCCGCCGCAACCTGTGCAGGAAGAGCAAGGGAAGTAGTGCCCCAAGACAAACCCGTAAGCTGTCCATTCGAGCCAATGTCAGTCATTCCGATATATTGGCCTGGTATTGTTGATCCAGCCAAGCCAGGAAGAGCTGTTCCCACAAGTGTTTTGGCAAGTTCTGGATTGGCTAATAAAGCCGCCGCTCTTTGTAACGGAGAACCCATCATCAATCTGCTTAGATTGCGATAGTCCTGGGTTGGCATGTTGACGGTTTCTGATGTCAATGCCTTTGCCAGAACCGGATGCGCTCCAGCAAGTAAAAATGATTGCTCCATCTTTTGTCCAAGGCTAAGTTGCGTTTCGGCCATTGTTAATTGTCCCGCCGTCATTTCGGGAGACAATGTCAATGGTGTTCCATACCATCCCTGGTACTGTACCATCAATTGTTGGCGCATTTGTGGAATGATCGCTTCAGCTTGCAAGCGCATCGTTTCCCTTTGTTGAGCCTCCAGACTCAATGGCGCAAATGTCGTGTAATCTACTCTTGGAGAGACTGGCATTCCAGTTGCAGCCTGCATAGCCAGCAATTTCTCTTGTGTAAGATATTGTTCTCCATATCCAGATTCTACAATCTTTGTTGCTTCTTCCATCAATGCTGCTATATCTCGTCCAGTTCCGCCAGTTTCTATTAACTTCCGCAATCTCGCCTGCATAGAAGGACCTAATCCTTGTATTGCAGATGCCCCAACCTTCAATTCTTCAGCAATTTGCTCGTTCGACTTGCCAGATTGCATCATGTAATCTGTGTATGCTTTATACACATTTTCCTGAAGCGATGTTGTAGTCTCTTTCCAGGCAACGTATTCTTTCACGTCCCACTGATCCCATTCGGACCCAGTTTGATCGTACCTGGCATAACTGGTTATCATTGGTTTTAGATATGGCGTTCTTGTTCTGTATTGCTGTGTGGCTTCTCCAACGGTATATCCCGCAAGTCTCATAAGATTGCTGGCAATTTCTCCCGTATCTATTCCAGCCATCCTTGCCTCAGCAAGAAATTTTCTTTCTTCATCAGTCATGCCCATGCCGTATCTTGCTGCTTGTGCTTCAACGGCTGCAATGGCTTCAGGCGTGATTCCTTCATATCCCGGAAGCCCAGAGACGATCTGAGCCGTCATGCGTCCATATCTTGCAAGATTGGCCATGTTCGGAGTTATTTCATTTTGAGCAAGCACTTCACCTATGGATGTCAGTGTCCCACGATTTATTAATTGATTCAAGAGTTCTTTTTCTTGTCGGACTTCTTTATTGGTTATAGCAGCAAAGGCCTGAGCATTTGACCCAACTCCCAGGATTAATCCTGCCGCTCCACCAATAAGAGTACCTACCCCGGGAGCTAGTGCCGTACCCAATAAAGCCCCCCCAAGAGCCCCCCCAAGAATTGTTGTTCCGGCAGTGGATAAAGCAAGCTGGGCGTATGGATTTTGGCCTTTTGCCTCCCTGGTGGAAAGACTTATCGCTGAACCAGATATATCTTGATAAGCAGAAGCCACATTGAGCATTGAGTTTGTCAGTGCAATTGAAGCTCCTACACCAGCACCAATTCTTCCGGCAAGTTTATCGCCAACCGATCCCTGCAGAGCCCAGGCGGCCATGCCCCCAGCGGAAACACCAGCAAGTGCCGTGGTAGCCAGGTTATAGACTGGTTGCATATTGCCCATAAGATATTCTCTTGCCTGCTGCAAGCCAAGTCCGCCGCTACCACCATATTGCAGTGCCTCAATTCTACGAATGCGCTCTGGCGCCGCTGATGGCAATCCCCCGCCGAGACCCAAGAACTGCTGACCCATTTGTTGTTCGTAAGCTAAACGCTCCTGATATCCAGTATATGCGCCAGTCGTTACCAATCCAGCAATGGAACGCATATAAAGCAAACCAAAACCACCAAATAACTTGCGAGCCATTGAACCAAATTTGCCCCCAAGAGTGCTCATCTCTTCAAGGGCCTCTTCTGTTTTGGCACGCCCAAGTTCGGTTTCCTGGCTGGTAAGCGCGAGTTCTGTCAATTCTTTTGCTGACTGCTGTAGTTGCACAGGAGCTTCCGCTCCCATTGCTTGAACTTTACTAAGAAGCTCCGTTGCCGCTTTCGTTTTTTCCGCTGGAGTTTTTGCGGCTCTATATTTGACAAGAGTATCTTCGAGTCCGCCGGTTTTTTCAATACTTTCCAGTAGGGTACTTTCTCTTATATCAAGTTGCTTTTGAGCATCTTCGTATGCTTGAATCGCTTCCTCGTATTTTTCCTTGAGCTCCCTGGCTGGTAGCTGGAACCTTTTCTTTTTTGCCTGATAAGTTGCCTGTCTTTCAAGTAATGCGGCACGACTTTCGACCGATGAAAGAGTAAGTGCTCTTTCTCCCCTTTGTTGAATTTCGAGTTGTGCTCTCTCGTACTCAAATAGCCGTTCAGATGCTTCGTTCTTTATATCAAGCTCGATAATAGCTTGAGCACCTTCCACGCCTTCTGTTATTTGTTTCCCTAGTCCGCCCTTAACCATTTCACCGGATAAGCCATATGGAATAGCTTGCTTTAATGCATGCAGACTGTCCAATCTTTTACCAATTTCTTGTTTTCTTTCTTCCGAAAGTCCTCTTCTGCGCTGATTCTTTTCTTCAATTGCAATTCTCTGTTCAACAACTTTGATAGCCCATTGAGCAATATCTCCTTCTGTTTGTAAGTCTTCGGGACGTTCAAGTTTTTTCCATCGATTATTGATACTTTCGTACTCCTTTTGAAATCTATTAAAATACGATTCCCCTAAAACAGATTCTACGGACAGTCCTCGAAGTAATTTGAGAGTTTCTTCTGGTGTTTCTCCTTGATATCTTTTTGGCGAAATCCCCAATGCTCTTAACGTGGCTTGCGTTTTCAAGACGCTCTCAGCGGCCTTGTCTCTTGCTTCTTCATACCCTTGTGTTCGTTCACGCTCAGCAATATCCATGCGGCGAAGAGGATCAGATGCCAATGGATTTCTGCTTCGCAATTCAGCCATTCTTTCATCAAATAAAGAATATCTTGCTTCTGCGAATCCAGCCGTAACGTATTCCGTGGCACGTTCGGTACCTTTCCATGCTATCTCATCACGTATTTTTGACTGTTCACGCAATGCTCCCATGTATGCGGCCTGTGCTTTTGCGTATGCTATCGCTGTCTTATCTAGATCCTCCTGTTCCTTTGGGGTCAGATTTTTCTTTTTCAGCAGTATGTCCATCTTATTTTGATGGAAGTCCATCGCTGCATTGTAAGCAGACACTCTGGTAGTCGTTTGAACCAGTTTTTGTTCTGCCTCACCTAGCGAGAGAAATCCATAGTTCGCATTTTTGAAAAGCTGCTGATTCGCATTTTGTTGTACGAATAAGTTTGCAAGAAGTTCTTTGCTAATTCCTGGGAAAATTGGTGTTGTAACCGGAAGTCCAGTCGAAGGACTAACAATCCTCTCTACTTGGTTAAATCTCTTTAATTGTGAAGCCAGAAATGCAGAACCAGGCAAACCCATTAACGATGCATCAAAACCGCCTTCTGTATCTTTTCCCGTTGCAACAGCCTGGAGTTCTTGAATTAAAGATGCATCACGTCCAGCCATGCTCAATGCCGTGCTTTTCGAGGCGAGTCTAACTGCAAGATCGTGCATCCTTGCCATCGAACGTATATCACCCCAATTCTCCGTGAGAAATGCCTGCAATTCTCTTGGATTATTTTTGCTAACTCTTGCCAATATATCTTCCATAGGCTCATTTATATTTGCATCTGAAGCAAATCGCTGCCGAAAACGAGCTTCAAGCGATTTGGGGCCAACAAAATTCTGTCTTTCTTCTAGCGGCGCATTTGGCGATGGCTCTCCAGCCAATACAGTTTTCTTCAAATTCAGATATTCCTGTAAATTATCATTCAACGCAAATGCTGATACCGTCGCGCCTGTATTGAGTTTGATTGGAAGACCTTTGTCTTGTATCGCTTTTAGTGTCTCCATTATTTGTTGGATGATCTTTGTAACATCATCATTAGGCGATCCCGCGTTTCTAGAGTTTCTTCCATTACCACCATTATCATTTCCATTATCGTTATTGTCTCTGTCATCATTATTGTTTCCGCCATTATTTCCGCTATTACCACCTCTACCTGCATTTCCGCTATTGCTACCACCAGTTCTCTGTACAAACGGCACAAACGGATTTTGAGGCGATTGGTTTTCCAGAAAGCTCGCTTGTTCAGATGTTAATGGCACCCCAGCATCCCTCAGCCTGGAAAATAGATTGGTGGCCACCTCTGCAGTTCTTCCCGGTACTGTCAGTATAGACATTCCCTCGCGCACGGCTCTCAGGTGCGCTTCTTCCATTTTAGGACTCTTCCAATCAACTGGTTGAAATTCTTGATTGCCAATTGCTGTAAAAGCCTCTACTCGTCCAGACCGAAATGCTTCAAAGTACGCTCTTGCAACACGATTCAATTCTTGCTCATTACCCTCAACCCCGCTCGCCTGAAGATAATTGGTAATAACAGGCCTGAATTTTCTCCAATGAGCTTCTTTATCCCCCTGTGGTTTTTGGGTCAATGAGTCAAACCCAGCCAAACGAGACATCATAATTGCATATCCGGCTACCTGATGAGGAGCAGATGCTCTCTGGCTGGGCCCTGCTTTTACTTCCCAAAGTTTGACTGTCGGTTCTTTTTCTGTTCCACCAAGAGCCATGATATCTGGTGTAACGTGCATTGAAAATTGCCCAATGTATTGACCCTGATCATCAAGTTCACTTGCTCGATATAAGTGAGTAAGTGGAATCTGGGCTCCCCGATCGTATGGAATGCCATGAATCACATTTGTGAGATCTTCGCTAACTTCTCCCGTTGCCTTTAGACGCTCCAGTACCCTTTGTTCTGCTGCCATTCCTCTTTCTTTAAGACTCTGATTGATGGTAAGTCCAGCTTGAATCGCTTGTTCTTCTGACACACGAACTGCTCCCATTCCTGCTTGTTGGAGATTGGCATATAAGATTCCCGCCATAGCAGTTTTCACGTATTCTGGTCTATCTGCAAATGAGATGGTCGCCAATTTAGAAGAAGATAGTTCATATTGCGCGTTAGGAGGATTAGGAACAAATGCAGGGCTAATGGATTGTTTTTGCGGTCTGGCGTTGGTATCCATTCCGTAAATATTTGAAATGTTTTCTGCTATTTGAGACACAATTCCTTTGCTGGTAAAATGGGCCGAAACTGCTCGCACTTGTTCTGGTGTTAATGGTGCAATGCCTTTTGGATCACCAGGCTTTCTTGTAAGATGCTGATACATTGCATTTGGCACACCCATTCGTTCTACTGCTTCCCTCAAAGTGACATTTTCTCCCTGTGGAAGAAATGGAAGTGCTCCATAAGGCATTGATCCCCATGCCTGCAATTGTGTTAACTCGCTCCCTGCTTCAGCTGGTTTATATGCTGTTTTTGCCAATGCCCTTGCACTTATAGCGACACCAACAGGAGTTTCCCATATATTGTAATTTCGTCCAAGTATTTTCTCATATTCACTTATTACCTCCACCAATGGGTTGTCTTTCTGTGAATCGCCTAACATTTTTCTCTGTTCTTTAATTTCAAGGTATCTTTCTCCAATCCAGTTAATGTCTTCGCTCCGCATGGCTAATAGAGATCCAAGCATTTCTGTGGGTGGCGTTTGTCCGAGAACTTTTTCAAAGGATAAATAATCTTGGTCTATTAGTGGAACAAGACTTCTCCACATACCTTCGGCGGATTCGCTCTGTCCCCAAAGGCGTACATACTGCGGTTTGCCAGTTTTCTGATCTTTGCCATAAACGCTCATCAAACTAAGTGATGACATTCTGCCAATTCCTTGAAGATTGGTAACGTTCTGGTTGCTAATAAATGCATTAGAAATAAGCTGCCGCAGGTATGAAGGGCCGCCTCGCTTAAGATATTGTTTCCACATTGCATCCAAAGGCATTTGATAATGCACGCTTGTTGCGCTTCGAGCGGCATTACCCATTCCTAAATATTCTGATCCAACCGTCAAAGCACGCTGCATATTGTATTCACTACCCATACTATTTTTTCCAGCTTCTAGAAACGCCCCTGCAGTTTCATACGCTTCAGCGGCACTTCCCGAAACAATGCCAGCTGGCTGTTTTTTGGGAGATCCTAAAACTCCTTCTATGATGTCTCCCATTGCTTGAACTGATGGATTCCATATTCCACCTGGAACTCCACCGGAAGTACCCAAAAAACTTCTAAGGGCTTCATCAATTTCTCCATGATATTTTTCCGGGCCTTGATTGATGTATTGCAATGTCTCTTCTGGAAGAATAATAGGAGGATTATTTTTTCCAAATTTTCGATTTCCCTTAAGCGGTACTATGCCAGCAAATGGATCTGCATCGTAGTCGCCAGACTGTATATCTGATCCACGACCCAACAATGCAGCCAATCCAGTCGTCCACACACTTCCAGGAACTATTTTTCCTGTCAATCTACTGGCTTCTTCTATGCTCAAACCAAATCGTTTTTGAATCATTCTTGGCGTCATTCCCATTGTTAAAAGCCATGCATGTTCTCTTGATTCAGTCGGATAACGCGTACTCAATAATGGCATGCCACCAATTCTTAGTAATTGTTGCCGCGCCGCTTTCATCCATTTTCTATATTCCGATGTTCTTGGAGTCATTCCGGCGTTTACGGCTATCTCAGATAACATCTTGGAATAAGTGTCTTCAGAAATAATCGAAATATTTGTTGGGGTGCCAGTTGCTAATCCGTATCGTCCGCCAAATGACGTTCTTGTTTGAGATGCTTGCTGATTTTTCATTGTATCTGTGGCGGTTCTAAATACGCTTCTTTCTTCTTCATAAAATCTCTGAAGTGTTGGATCTGGTAGTCTTCCACCAGCAAATTCAAAAAAGGATTTTAGGGCACGCGTATATGTTTTTCCCATTCTACTGACGGGTTCGTAAAACTCAGATTCTTTCGAAAACTTGGAGTAAGAAAGTGCCGACATTGCTCCTGGACTCATCATTACCATTTCTGGCAAAGAAACTTCCCTATCAAGAACTGTCTGATTTCTACCACGAGCAATAAGTGGAGCATCACCATATCTTGCTTTGAGCGTTTCCAATGTGAGAGACCCTGTCGCTTCTTGAGTTTGCATCCATGCTAATTCTTGCTGAGCTTCTTCTGGCGTAAATACTCTACCCGCACCTTCAACATCAGGAAATTCATCTATGGATGGAAAGTTTTCTCCGCTTTCCCTATATCGAACAATATTTGCCATTTGCTGATAAGCATATACACGTCCTGCCCGGAATCCATATTTGGTATCTACTGGAGCTTCTGGCCCTTTAGAACTAATTCCTGTGAAATTAGAGATACCAGGAAATTGTTTTTCAAGTCCTGCTGCCTCTTCAAAACCAATACGTGGATAATCACTGATAAATTCGGGGGCTAGATGCGATGCGACTCTCGCCAAAATTGCATTTTCGCCAGTTGTGATGGACATTAGCCAGGGAGTCTTTTTCCCACCAGAAGGCCTGAAAGATATAATATCCTCCATACCACCCGGAAGCATCTTTCGCAACAAAGCTTCTCCCTCTGGTCTTACGTTTCCTTCTTCATCAAGATAATCGATTCCCTTCTCTTTTCTCATCCAAAGATGCATCGCTCTTTGGGCATTTAGTTCAAGACGTTTTTTCTCAGCATCATTAACAAATGCATAATCAACGCTTTGCCTTCCGACTCTGGCCCATCCATATCTCTGATAGGCTTTATTCGCAGGCATCATTTCCGTGGCATATCGCAAATTGCCCATCAATTCTGTCCAATATAATTGACCGCGATAGTGCATGGGTTCTCCAGGAGCAAAGCTTCTATCTTCACCCGTTGTAGCTCTGGCGTAAATTTCCGCCAAACTCTCTGGACGGATTTCATCGCCGCTACTCAATTGAGCCGTATAGTAATTTTGTAGTTTAGCTGCGACCTCTGCCCAAGGTGTTTTTGATGGAATTTTTCCTTGAAGTCTTGAAAGCTCTCCAAGCCACCTTTTTTGAGTTTCTAGTTCAGTGAAACGAAAAGAAGCAGAGAAAACCTGCGTTAAGTCTTTTGCAGTCCCAGTGATTGCACCGACTGTCCATTCTTTTGCTATTGCCTCTTCTCCCTCTACCATTACTGATGGCTCAATGTTTATTCTGTTTCCTCGTTCTTGAATTGAAGGTGCCATGTGCCAAAGGCCTTTGAGCCCTTGTCCTTTGGCTGCAACGCCAGTAATAGTCGCTGTGGGAAAATATAATTCTGTGTCCAACCTATCTGTTACCAACTGAAGGTTTGGATTTTTAGCGCGAAACCTTTCTCGAAGTTTATCCGTTGAGTAAAACCTTCTTCCTATACCAACTCCAGGATCAGCCATACCACTAATATTCATATGTGAGGGAAATGCCATATATGGATGACCAGCCAGGATTATAGGTGCTCCTTCAGTAGAAATTTTGATTGGCTTTTGTTGCGTTTCTCCTCCAATTGTATAATGACCAACAACATATTCTTTATTTGGCTCCAGTACAGTGCCTTCTAGATCCCGAACCTTTTCATAAGTTATCTCTCCTGTCTCCTTGTTTTTGTTTGTTTTCATTATTCCAAACTGAAAACTGGCCTCTGCTAGATTTTCGAGCCTTTCACCAATTGGAGCCCTTACTGTTGTTGGATATCCACCAGTAACAATGTTTTGTCCAGCAAGAGGATCGCGGTAAAGATATCCAGTTCCAGACCAGGGTGTCCCAGGAACTAACAAAACATCGTTTTGAACAACGCTGGGATTCCGATTTGTTTCTCCGTATTCGGCTATTGCTGGTCTTAAATAGCCTTCACGCCCTCTTCGTTTTTTCCCTCTAATTTCTCCAGGTTCTGCCAACACCAAATGCTGCTCTTTTTTTCCTTCTGCATTCACGATCGTTTCAAGCTGATAGAGATTTGCTGTTTCTCGTCCAGCCACAAGGGTTCGGCGTTTTATGGTTGATACTAACTCGCTACCGCCAATGCCTAAAACGGTCAAAGGATTATCCTTATCTCCAGATGGTACAAACAATGGAGCTAATCGTGTAATATTATCGTTGTCTTTTGTTGGAACAAAGCCTAATAATCTGCCCCAATAGAATGCCTCTTGTTCTGCTTGCGTCATTTGGGAAAGTTTTTCTCCAGCCCTCATGCGATCAAGAACTCCGCCAGGAGCCGCAATTTCCATATGACTTGTCTTGATGCGTTGGAAAATATTCTGACTTGCTAAAGAACGATCTTTAATGTCTTCGTCATAATTTACAGTGATAGACGACACGGTTTGTCCCATTACTCTTTCGGAGTGAGGATATCCCTGCGTTACTTCTGTTCCACTTGCATATACGGCTGTATCAAATCTTTGCTGGGCACTTGATACGCTCTTGTTGGGAAATGCCGCTAAAAGACTCGGATCCGTATATGATCTTTCGACTATTCTCTTCAGTGTGTCAAATCCACTCGGAAGCAATTCGGCTTCATTTTCTGACTTTGCCATGATTTGTGGCGTGAAATAACGGTGCCATCCACCTGGATATTTTATGGCAAGGGTATCTTCTCCAAATCTGCCAAAGGGCCCGGGCATAAGATCTATACTGATTAAATTCGGTTCTACTTCACTACCATCTTCTTCTCCACCAGCACTGGCGACATTACCCTTCTGAATCCCAAAACGCACAAAACCTTCTTCTTCGTACCTTCGAGAAGTCACAGCAAGTGGAATATTTGCTGCTGCGAGTGTTTCTTTTACTCTCTCTTCGAGTTGCTCAAGAGACATTGATGGGCGAAAAAGGCGAATACCAGAGATTGGCTTAACTGCAGGATTGCTGCTAATTGTTATTGGCGGTTTCTGTGCTGGTTGCGTATTGATAGAAGAGCCAATAGTAGGTTGACCAGCCCTTGTAGCATTATTCAGTGTTCCTATTGCCGTTTGAACAGTTACATTGGAGGATGGTTGAAGCACGCCCGGATTGGGCAATTGTCCTTGCGCTACTGGATTTTGGGATCGTGCGGGAGTTCTGCCAAGTAAATAAGGAAGTATCGTGTTAGCGAGGCCAACAGATGCTTCAACATCGTGAGCAGCTGCATGCGAGAGACCAGGAACTCGTATATTAAATCTTACCGCAAGATTATCCAGGGTGTAATTTCCAAATGCCCCTAATCTTCCACCGACTGCATCAATTTCCCTCGCTAATTTCAAGGTATCTAGCGTCATAACGCCGCGGTCACTTAATCCTGGAAGACCTCCCCTGGTAAGAACATTGGACAATACTCTGGTGTCAAATTCATTGATGTTATGGCCAATAAGTACGGGGGATCGTGACCCCCGACTTTCAAGCATTTCATTGACACGTTGAGCCAGTTCTTCTTGTGTAATAGCACCTTGCTGAGCCCACGTCTCTGGAGTCAGATGAAGCAGTTCGCCAAGTGTTTGTCCTTTGTTTCTTCCGGTTGTAATCTTTTGATCGAGAATACTTGTCAATGCAGGCAGATAGTTCTGTTCATTCGTGCCTGGTGGATAAACAAGCGTGTCTAATCCTTCGTCTGTAAGTTTGAATCGAGAACCAGTACGTCTAACACGCCTAAATGAAATAGAAAGTGGGAATAGATCATCTGTACTCCTGCCGCCAATAAGATTCGTCTCAAGGTCAAAGGCCCAAAGCGGACTTCTTTTGTGGACATTTGGATCATATTGTTCGAATGGATCATTCGCCGGATTATTTGTCCTTGCCATGTTCTGCTCCTTGACTGCGCTTATTCGCCAACTCGAATAGCCGTTTTTCCTCTCGGATTACGGCTACCAAAATTAACCAGATATGCGGTTGGTCCATGAGGCCTCCTGCTACTAATGGTAGATTCAGAGCCTCACACTGTTCCAGTAATATTAATGCTTCGGGCTTTTCCGGTATCCTTGCGCTAGAACGCAGTCCAGCTTCAAGCTCATTCAGTGCTCCATAGTAATTTCGTAACTCTTCGCGAAGTGTTTGTATTTCCCCCTCTAGAATTCTTCCCCCTCCGACCCTCGCCAGAGTGGGTTGACTTCTAGAACCTTCTCATGAATCTCATTGGCAATATCTGGAAATAATTTGCCCCATGAGCTATGAAACTCTTCGCGTTTCATTGCGAGACGTGGATGATCATTTTCCATACGTGATGGAAATAGAAGACGTTCATTCTCATCCGCTATGTTGCACTCGCATAAACAAAGCCAAACTTCCAATTCTTTCAATTCTTCCATTGAAAGTGTTTGGATCAAGGAAACTTCATCCGGTTCACTGTTGCTAAATCGCCGTTCCAGCGTAGCAAAAAAATCTTGCCTTAGACGATGTTGCGCTTGGCTAGCCTGTCGCACGGTAACAATGGTTGGCTCGCCTTCATTTCCATATTTGGCATCTGAACGTACAAGCTCAAATGTCTTGTAGATCGGTGAAGATAATTTAATAGGCATTTGTTTTCTCCATGAACATCAGAAAATCTCATAAGGGGGAGGGAGCCCTTCCACTCCCTCCCCCTAAATGAATACGCTAAGTTGGCCAGGTGTAAGCTGTATGCTCGTTACCAAGATGAATCGTGTAGTAATTTCCAGAGGAAGGAGCAATAGCCGTGCCCTGAATCCTCATCATTACTGCATTATTCGCGGCAAGACGAATACCACCCACTACCTGATACATGACTTCCGCAGCTTCAATCCGTAATTGCCACGGGGTTGTTCCAGTAGCAAGTCCAGTTGAAAGCGCAAGAATATCAAGATCCTCTACCCAGGGTGAAGGACTCCAGGCCGTTCCAGTGGTTGATCCAGTAAGAATATCAAGATATAACTGTGGATCAGTCCACTTGACGACCATGTCCACCGTAAGCTGGCGACCAATAATGGTGACATCCTCCAGATACGGAGAACCATATACCTTCTCTTGACGCACATCTAATGGCTGATTGGCAATCGTTACATTCGCTGCAGTAACGGGCAATTCGGTAGTACTAAATCCAGGAACTTGCAGGTATCCATTCAGAACACATCCGACTGGAATACTTTCATAGCTCTCAAACTCTGTGTTCGAATATGTAAAGGCAGTGCCATCCGAAAATTGAGGAGTACGTCCTAATACATCGATACGAGCAGAGATTGGATCTTCGCTGGATAAAGCTAATGCCAATCCAATAACCTTACAGTCAATAAACGTTTCGCCAAGCTGATCGGTTCCACCAGCATTGCTACCTGGAATGAGTTTTCGGAAGGACATCCACGGAACGTATCCCGCATTTGTCGCAAACGTAAATTCATGATGATAGAACGATGTTACGGTGTTATCCAAAACATCCTGGTTTGTAGTAACAGACCATGCGCCTGATACACCTTCCAGCAACCAGCCGAAAGTATTCTCAAGGCGCGGATACAGTGTTGCGCCTCCCACTGCCATTACACCTGCCCGATACGGGAAAGTGGGGGTGGGCAGGCCGCCAACCTCAGGCGGTCCAAGACGGTCATCAGAAATCGGAGCAAGATCAATGTTGCCAGCACGATGCTGGTAAAACGTTGCCGCTACCGTTCCTTTATCTGCCTGTGGACCCCAGGAAAATACACCAGCCTGTGCAGTTACAGCCATGTTAACCTCCTATGGTCTCCACGTTAAAATTCTCCAGAGCAATTTTCCCCGCCATAATCGTTGATTCCCACCACCACTCTCAAATAGAGAAACGGACTCAACGTAGATGGGAGCAAATGCTTGTTCGTTACAATCATCGCGCAATCTTCCAATTGGCGTTGATTCTACGGCTTTGATTAGCCTACTTTGGAACTCATAGGCATACTGTATCGTTACTTCTTCTGGTAATCGTTGGCGCACAAAGTACAATTGATAATCAATTGATCCTCGCCGCCACCAATATACTCCACCACCTATTTCACCAACAGGAAGTCCAGGAATTTTCAGATTGTCAAATTTTGGATTATCAATCCGGCCATCCAAATAGCTTGGGTCTTCAAAGTCTCCACTGGATATTGCCACCCGAATTGGGTTATCAAGCGGATTGTCGCTAAAACGTCCAATCTTTACCAACATCGCTCGCGTTGCTGTGGAGTCCGGTATGTCAAACACAAGAGACGTTTCCAGATGCTCCTTGATCTTGTAAAGGATCATTGGAACTATGGAGCTTGGAATGCGATCATTTTCTAGTGTCGTCATACCTGTGACCTTTGATATTTAGGATGTCTTCCCATTTCCTGATTGAACAGATTCAACATAAACATAATGGATCTTTCAATCGGATTGTGTTCGGGGTTTCCTGAATCTACCTTGGTTTTATATGGCGCAATACCAGTTGATACACTCATTGAATCTGGTATGAGTAAGTATGCCGTACTATAGAACGACATCGCAGTTATCAAGTGATCTGGTGGTTCCAGCACATCATCATCCCGCACCCCAATTGTCGGTTTATTCCATGTCGCCATGTAATAGAGGTTGTAAACAACATTTGTTCCGGGAGCCTTTGAGAACGAGATATGATTTGTGGGCAACAAAATCCAGCTATTGGTAGCCTGCGTGTTTGTTCCGAAATAGGCATTCGGCGTAAATACGGAACGACCTAAAATCTCTCCTGTTGCATTTACAATAACGGCTTCGACTGCATAAAAGTTTGATGGGAGATCAAATGCTACAGAGGATCCATCTCCTACGATGGTAGTTTGAGCAAGTTTTGGAACCCACGGAAGAATGGCGTCGTGGGATGCTGCAATAGCCTCGACAATGATCTCCGGCTCAATACCTTCCCCATCAGGATTGCCGAGTAAACGAAGGATACGATCACGTAAGTCGCCGTATAACATTATTGCACCGTTGCGTCACCCTTTACGCGAGTTGTTCCTGCACTGAACACGACTTCAAACACATTGGGATCATAGGTCTGATAACCAAGGTAAGCGTCCCAGGAGAAACGCTGCATCATTTCGTAGTCGTCAACGGGTGCAGGAGTGTGAATGCGCGGAGGAGCAGCAACGCCTGAAACAATACCGTTTGGCCCACCAACAAAGATGGAGCCATGAATATTGCGTCCTTTGGTGACATAGGCATACACGCCACCGCCAAGATCAGTGTTCATGTCAACCATGATTGGCTTGTCAAGAACGATACGATCTGGAGTAGCGGTTTTGGACACAACACGGCGATTGTGCAGGGTGCCTTCCTGGAAATTGACACCATTGGTAATACCGTTTGCACTGGTGCGGGTCACATGGATGGTGATGATATCGCCAACATTAATGCTTGCCAGCGTTCCAGTTCCCCAACTGCCAACCTCAATGTAGTTCTTCACGCCAGCAGTGGTTTGCCCAACCATGTAGGTATTGTCCACTTTGGTGGTACCAGGATTTGGCGCACCATCTCCGGCATTAATGGCAGTAGTGACTGAACCCTGAGCAATGATCGTTCCGCAGTTCCACAAAACAAGTTTGGGAGACTGAACAAAACGAACGTTCTTGAAGGAACCAACTTCGTTCCTCAATAATGCACCAGGATTGGCATATTGATTGATAGCCACCCAGCCATCTTTGCCATCAGTGCCCTTCTGGATGTCATAAATAACACCAGGAGAGGTATAGCAAACAATAGAACCACCAGCACCATTCGGGCCAATTACCTGAGCAACGTCACGTTGTGTCATGCCGAGCCAAATATCAAGGCCGACGTTAATATCAAAGGTGTCACCCGTTCCAATTGCTGAGAAATCAGAACCACCACCCTGATACAACACAAAACCCGAATCAATTGCTCCATCCAGATAAGCGTTTCGAGCAAGCATATCGAGAACCTCAATCATGTGTTCTCCCAATGCCCCGCGCATAATCCGGCGCAATCCAGCGACTCCATTTTGTTTCCAGTAACTCACGATATCGTCGTAAACCGTGTAAGCTACCTTACCACCATAACGGCTAAAGGTAATTTCCACGGAGCGCGAATCAATATGGCTCGCTGGCATCCACATTTGACGAACCGCCAGTGCGGTATAGTCAGGATGTGGCGAAAGAAGCTGGGTCATCACCATTTTGGTGGCGCGCATGTCGCCCAGATTCTTCATAAACTGGATCGTTGGAGTAAAGATAGCCGAGCGGCGGTAGAGACTTGTCAGTTCGGGATCATACCAAACCCGCTGATTCTTATCTACAACCGTCCACGGATTGTCTGAATAATAGGTATCGAAATCACCTACGGTCATGTTATCCTCCTTACGGATTTATGGCCCTGAGAAGTTCCTCATAGGCCTCTTCAAATTCCCGTTCTTTGCCCTCAATTCCCGCAAGGGCATATACCTTATCCCAGAGCCGTTGTGTTTTTCCTGCATCAGTTCCCTGGTTGCCTCCGCCAATTGGAGGCGTTGCGCCAGCCGATTCTTGACGCAACCTCATTGACAGATAACTCTCAACGGCTTTTCTGAAATTTTCTGCATTTGCTTGAAATTCCTCAAGGCTTACACCATGCGGAATGTAATTCGCTAATGGGGCTAAGTCTGGGTATTTTTCCAATACGATTTGCTGCTGCTGTAATTGAATTGCCAGCTTCTCGCGTTCTTGCTGTAAAGCCTGAATACCAGCATTCAATTCGTCCCGCTCTTTTGCCAGCTTTTCTTTTTCAGCTACGGCTAGCTTTGTTTCTTCTAGTGATGTCGAAAGCTCTTCGGCTTTTTTGCGGGCTTCTGCCAGTTCCGCTTCCAGTTTTGCTTTTTGTCTTTCGGCGGCTCGTTGTAACCCCTTGTAGGCATCCTCAGAAACGTAGCCCGATGGGTTTCCGCTCTGCGAAGGTGAGGGGGACTCAGTCGTTTGGTGGGAAGCGTCCGTAGGTGTAGAACCACTTTCCGGTTTCGCCTCATCACCATATTTCTGATCGTCAGTTGTATTCATGATAATTTGTCCTTTTCAATTACAGTTCAAAATGAATTCCATTGCCCATCATTGATGGGATTTCAAAATAGCTGATCAAGAATTCGACTTCTCCTGCAGCAGGAGTGCCACCAACGGCGATCCGTAAAGTATCACCTGATGGAAGGTAATAGCCAGTAGAGAATTTGTAGAAATTCCCTAAGGTCTCAACAGAAAAATTGGTAGCATTGATCAGCGCATCCGCATCTCCATCTGTTCCAAGAGTTACCGTAGTATCTCCGTCACAAGCGTCAGTTACGACTGCAATAACCTCAGTGATGAATGTGCCCGTTGGAGCAAGCATAAAATCATCATTCTCGGTTGCTGTAGTAACAGTTTTTTTGACGGTGATTACTTTTGGAACATAAGAGATACCTTCAATGCCATAAGGTCCTGCGGCATTGAATCGAACTGTAGGTTGGCTCGCTACAATAGACATGGTATATCCTCCTAGTTGCGAATAATGATTCGGCCATGTTCATTGACATTCCATGTCATTAATTGTCATGTAAGACTGCCGAGCAAACTTTTGCTCGATTTCATTTCCCCATTCTTTTCATATTTGATTGTCATACTTCCATTTAGATTGTACTCCAAATACATATCCCCTTCAAGGGACATGCTCGGTAATAGTGTGCTCGATTCTCCTTTTAGATAGGATGTTTGTGATGATGCGCTCTGTACTTGTCCCCACGTACTGGCTCCCTGTATTGTCGCTGCTGTATCCGCGCCAGCCGTGAATGATAATTGGCTTCCTTCGAGTTGCGCTTCAGATTTAAGATAGCCCGGAATAGAATTTTGAGCATAGTCTTGTCCTTGTAAATAAGATGTTTTTGAACTTTGCGCATTTTCCGAACCAGCGAGATAGCCATTCTCAGTTGTGCCAATTGTCTCCTTTCCATAAATGAATGCAAAAATAGCATCTTGCGTTGATGTACCACCTGCCAGATAAGCGGTTATCTGACTTGTGTTTACTAAAGACCCAACAGAATACGCCTGAATAGAGTCCGTGCTATAATCTAGCCCTGCAAGCCAGGCTATTTGGTTTGCACGGTGTGCAAAGGAACCGCTAATAAAGATTGGGGTTTTATCTTCTGCGTCGTTCTGCGCTCCAAGATAGGCATTGACTTGAGAAGTGGTAAATTGTTCCCCGGCCAAATACGCTGAGGTTGAGGAGGTCAGGATATCCTCACTGCAAATATAAGCAGATTGAATCGAGGCTTCCGTGCCAATTCCCCGAATGAAAGCCGCAGAACTGCTTATAGCGTATCCTGGTGCCCCCTCCAAATAAACGAATGTTAAATCAACAGGTGAGTCGCTGCCACTCAAGTAAGCGCAGAATGACGAAGAAGATAAAATCTCTCCCGTCAAATAGGCAGAAGTATTACTTATGGCACTATCTTGTCCGGATAAATATGCGTTACTAGAGGATAGGTCAATGGCTGTTCCCGTTAAGTAAGCCGAAACACTTGAACGAATCCTGGGAGCGGATTCTGGAAGTACAACAACACTCCATTGAATTTCGGGAATACAATCAGCCATAGTAATCCTCTTTGACTAGATCGCCATTATTGTAAATCGCAACCGAAGGTCACTCCAATCGCTAATAAGGTTTCGTTGTTCTGCAGTAAGAGTAAACGAGTATGTGGTTGCTACTGCAGTCATTGTCTGCGTATCGCTTGCAATTACAGTAGAACCCTGTCTTAATTCAACCTTGATTTGCAAAGTTCCTGCATTATTTTGATCTCGACCACGCCAATATACAACAATGTTTCCAGCACCTGGTTCATCAGGGTCAGGATCTTCCAATGAAACTTCAAAGTAATCATTGACTGCTACTTCTCCTGATAGATAAACATAAGTAGCATCGTCTGGTAAGGTTTCCTTGAGTGCAGCATAAAGTGCCGTTCCATTATCCTGGTCCAACCATGATCCAGCACTACTTGAGCCAATATCTCCATCGGGTGTAATAATTTGTCCGTAACCTTTTATATAGGCAGAGTTCTTTTCTAGGGTATTTGCCGATCCCTTTATATATGCATAGTTTGATCCAATCGATCTTTGATTTCCAGTTATCCATACTGAAATTGTTGAGTATTGATCACCACTTCCTTTTAGATAAGCTCTATTTACATCGCTGCACTCTACGGACGCTCCCTCTAAATATGCCGATTGAGATTTATCGAGCGATACTTTGCCACTTAGATATGCAGAGTTTTGCCCATTGCTTTGGTCTCTACCTTGAAGATATGCAGGCTGAGAGGCGTTTGCAGTGTACCCTAATGTCGGGTCGGCGTTCGTGCCAGTCAGACTGTAACTTCCAGCTTCACAGGTTAGCGTGTAATGTCGGGTGACCGTGAGGTCGGCGTTAGTGCCAGTAAGCGAGTATGAACCGGCATTACAAGCAAGCGTCAAGTTTTGCGATGCGGGCGTGTGCGTGAGCGTTACCGATGAGCCAGTAAGCGTGTACGAACCAGCGGCGCAAGTGAGGGTGTAACTTTGCGGACCGCCTCCACTTACTTCCAAGCCCCAAAATGGCACGCCAGCGTAGGAATAATCAAGCGTGTCTAAATCTATTCCAGCCTTTGTTGCAACCGAAACAAATGGCACGCCCCCGTAGGAGTAATCCATTGTTTCCAAGTTAGTTTTAGTCGGCAGCGCCA
>Ga0208040_1000649_pt1 | contig 39590 bp, 29 predicted proteins | sample AD_UKC083_MetaG_FD_184431 | JGI IMG/M metagenome (GOLD analysis project Ga0208040, IMG submission 184431) | Active sludge microbial communities of municipal wastewater-treating anaerobic digesters from USA - AD_UKC083_MetaG (SPAdes) (version 2) | ecosystem: Engineered > Bioreactor > Anaerobic >...
ATCTGCTGGAGCGGTTTAACCAGGAGATCAAACGCCGGACTTTGGTGGTGCGGATCTTTCCGGATGAGGCCAGTTGTTTGCGGCTAATCCGGGCGCTGGCGGTGGAAACGCACGAAGAGTGGCTGGCGGGCAGTCGTTATTTGAATATGGACCTGTTCAAAGAGCAGGTAAAGAAAGCGCCGGCGCTCGCGGTGGCGGCGTAGCGCGCGATTTTGCCCCCTGCGGCGGCGCCGCCGCAGGGGGCAAGCCAAGAAACACCTTGAGTGGAAACCATGACGACCAATTTGCTGAACTTGACGGACACAACTTGGGCATCCCTTGTACACCCCTTGTACACGGCCTATGGACAGGGTATATCCACGGTATCTGGGTAATGGTAAGGGGGGCTTGGAAAGGCCGAGACGATGAGGCGGAATGGTGGGGAAAAGGATAAGTTGCGTAAAAACAGTTAGTTATAAATCCAAGGCTGGACGGGAGTGGTTTTTCAGGGAAAGGTAAGCTCTCCCAGAAAAACATCCTCTCCAACACGTGGCTGGACGGGAGTGGTTTTTCAGGGAAAGGTAAGCGTTTGGGGGGCTTTTGGCGTCGCGGCTGGCTTATTTGGAGGGGTTCCGTTGGGCAGGCCGCGCAAGGGCCATCGTACCATCGGCATCGGGGCGGGCATGGCCGTCCGGGACGTGGCCCCAATGAAGCGTTTGGTGGGTGAAGTTGAACGGAATGGATGCGGCGATCGCGCTATTTCGCGCCTTTCGGGTTTTCCCTCCCTCGCCCGGCTCACTGGCTCCGCTCCGGTGCCTTGGCCTCGATTTTCCGTCCGCCAGTCGCCGCGCGATAGTTCTCCAAACGCAGTTTCCGGGCTCGAAGTTATCCAGCCCCGGGCAAAGGCGCGGCTGCGTGAGAGGCTTGGCGTTGGAATTGCTCGCAAAAACTGCCGTAATCAGTGGAATTGCGCGTCGGGCCGGCCGATGCGGGAGAGTAGCTTTCGTTGGCCGGAGGCCGCGCGGGCGTGTTCAGGAAAAAGGCAGGTTCAGCTTGTCTTTTCGCGGGGACGCGGTATTTTTCCTGCTGAGCGGTGAATTAAAGAAAACGAATAATGGTCGTACATGTGTGCAACAATCCCTGAAAAGGTGGAACTTCCTATGAAAAAGCTTAACGAGTCAGTTTGGGATGGAATCGCGGGCCGGATGTGGGTTGGCGGTTTGAGCCTGTTGCTGGTGGTTTTGCTGGCGGGTTGCCAGGGGCCGGGAGCGAAGCAATCGGCTAATTTTGCGGAGATTTCGCCGTCGGGCGCCGTGGCGGCGTCTCCGGCTTCGCCCTCGGCGTCTCCCACGGCGGAGTCGTTGATGCTGCGGGAGGGGGACACGGTGCGGATCACCTTTCCGGGGTCTCCCAACCTGAATACGATTCAACAGATTCGGCGCGACGGCAAGCTGTCGCTGCCACTGGTGGGCGAGTGCAAGGCCGCCGGGATGAGCCCGACCGATTTGGAGAAGGAACTGGTCAAACTCTATGCGCCGCAGTTGGTGACCAAAGAGGTGAATGTGGCATTGGAGTCCTCCGCCTATTTCGTGTTTGTGACGGGCGCGGTGGCGCGTCCCGGTCGGATCGCGTTTGACCGCCCGGTGACGGTCCTGGAGGCCGTGATTGATGCGGGGGTGGATTACGCGAAGGCGAATCTGAAAGACGTGACCGTAATTCGGCGCCAGGGCGAGCGCGAGGAGCAATATCATTTGAATTTGAAGCGGCATTTGCAGGGACAGGGTGGCGAGTCGTTTTACCTGCAGCCGTCCGATATTGTCTTTGTGCGGGAACGGTTTACGTGGTTCTGAGCCGCGGGGTGGCATCCCGCCTGCTACCCCGTTGTCATGCTTCTTTCTTCCGGTTGGGATCGGTTTCGTTGGCGCGGTCTTGAGCGACGCGGGCCGGGGAACGGTTTGCGGCTGACGCGGCGGATATCCTTGAAATTGTCGGGGATATCGTGTTTTGCAGCGTTTTCCGTATATCTACGGTCAGGCTGTCCGTGAAGGTTCCCGGCATGGATGGTTGACCCCTCAACAGCGCAGTGGGAAAATGGTTATCAGTCAAAATAGTGGTTGAGGCATGATCATTAAAGCCGAACAGAGTTTCAGCGCCCACCGGGTGTCGGCTGGCGCCGTGGCTCCGGGGTGGGGGCCGGGCGCGGCGGGCGCGCCGTGGGGAGGGGGATGGGGGTGGTATTGTGCCAAAACCAAGCCCAAACAGGATCATATTGCGGCGGCCGGGCTGCGCCACCGCCTGGGATTGGAGGTTTTCAGCCCCAGGTTGCGCTCGGAGCAGACGACGATTCGCGGGGTGGTCAAGCGGATTACGGAACCGGTTTTTCCCGGCTATGTTTTTGTGCGGTGTTTCCTGGATGAGCATATCGGGCAGATTCGCCACATTTCGGGGATTAGCGGGCTGGTGAGCTTCGGCGGGCGCATTCCGCAAGTGCCGGCCGAGGTGCTGGAGGATTTGCGGCGGTGTTTTGGCGCCGAGGAGCTTCTGCCGTTGCGGAAGGACCCGCGGCCGGGCGACGAGGTGACGGTGACGCGCGGCGCTTTTATGGGAATGCAGGCCCTGGTGCTGCAAAGCTGGCCCGCCCGGCGCCGGGTGCAAATCCTGCTGGAGATTCTGGGGCGGCCCACGCCGGTGGAAATGGACCGCCGCCAGGTGAGCCTGCCGCGGGACTCGGTGGCGGAGTGGCTGCCGGAGCTGGCCCGGGCATAATTGGCCTGGTGTTTGCGGATGTTGGAGCTCGCGGTGGACGCTCCGGGGGCCCGCAGGCGAAGGGTCGCCTGCCGATCGGTAATCGTGAAAAGATTAAAGCAAGCTTCCGGAGGACTCCGGGAGCCGGCCGGAAGGTGGCGCAGAGAGTCTGCGAAACACCAAGTGCGGAGCTTTGCCCGCATTCCGGCGGGCGGTGCAACCGGGGGTACGGCGGCCCGATGAGCGCGAGTTTTAGCCAGGTGAGCGCGCCGGGCCGGTCTGTCTTCCCTTTTGAATCGCCGGCGCCGGTGGAAATACTTGCCCGGGGGGCCTTGCTGGCCCACGGTAGAGTGGTGCAACGGCTGAATCCCATTCGGGATGAGCGGTGGAATGACAAGCTGGCCGCCGTGGCTCCGGACGCTTTCTTTCCGGGCAAGGGCTGGGCGCTGGTGCTGGCGCAGACCTACGGCTACGCGCCGGAGTATTTTGCGGAGCAAACCGGGGGCAGGCTCGAGGCGCTGCTGCCGGTGATGGAGGTGGATAGCTGGCTGACGGGACGCCGGGGCATTTCGCTGCCCTTTACCGATTATTGCGATCCGCTGGCGGCCGATGCGGCGGCTTTTCGGCAACTGTTTGACGCGGCCGTGGCGCATGGCCGGAGCCGGCGCTGGAAGTATTTGGAATTGCGGGGCGGGCAGCCGTTTCTGGCCGCGGCTCCGCCGGCGCAGCAGTATTATGGGCACGAGCTTTCCCTGGCCGGGGAGGAGCCGGAGTTGTTTGCGGCCCTGAAGTCAGCGACGCGGCGCGCGGTGCGCAAGGCGCAACACGAGGGCGTCACGGTTGAGTTTCGGAGTGACGTCCGGGGAATCCGGCAATTTTACGCGCTGCACTGCCGGACGCGGCGCAAGCATGGTTTGCCGCCTCAGCCGCTGCGGTTCTTCCTGCAGGTGCAGGAGCGCATCCTGGATCACGGGGATGGCATTGTGGTGCTGGCGCGCGCCGGCGCGCGCTACATTGCCGGCGCCGTCTTTTTTCAGAAGGGGGCAACAGCGCTCTACAAGTTTGGGGCTTCCGATGAGCGGACGCTCCGGCTGCGCGGCAATGATTTGGTGATCTGGGAGGGCATTCGGCATTATGCCGCCCGGGGCTGCCGGAAGCTGTATATGGGCCGGACTTCGCCGGCCAACGAAGGGTTGCTCCGCTTCAAGCGGGGCTGGGGGGCGCGGGAATACCCGATTCCTTACTACCGGTACGATCTGCGGAAGAACGCGTTTGTGCCGGGGCATGACGAGACGGTGGGGTGGCATAACCGGGTTTTTGGCGCGCTGCCGTTGAGCCTGTCGCGGCTGCTGGGGGCGCTGTTATATCGCCATGTCGCCTGACCGTCCAACTTTCCGGGCGTATGGGCCCGCCGGGAAAGACGAATTACCTGACGAAGCGCCCGAATAGAACGACGATAATTTATGCAAACGCACGAACGGCCGCAGCATTCGACCGGGCTAACCCTGGCGGATATTTACTACATCATCTTTCGGCATAAGTGGAAGATCCTCAGCTTTTCCGTGCTGGGACTCGCGGTGGCCGCGGTGGTTTATGTCACCTCGCCGCCCATGTATGTTTCGGAAGCCAAGCTGCTCATCCGCTACGTGGTCGAGTCCAGCATGCCCAGCGGGATAGCGGGGGATCCCCAGATCAAGAACCCCGATCCGCGGGGGGACAACATCATCAATTCGGAGGTTGAGGTGCTCCAAAGCCTGGACCTGGCGACGCAAGTGGTGGACATCATTGGGGCGGGGAAAATCCTCGGGGCCGGCCCGGCCAACACGAACAAGTACCAGGCCGCCGTCTTGCTGCAGCAGAATCTGAAGGTTGAGGTTCCCCGCCGCAGCAACGTCCTGCGGATTGTCTTTCAGAATCCCAACCGGGAGGTTGTGCAACCGGTGCTGACGCAGATCATCGAGGCCTACCTTCGCAAGCACGTTCAAATCCACCGGAGCATGGGCGGTTTTGATGATGTGTTGACCCAGCAGACCGACGCGTTGCGCTCACAACTGGCCCAAACCGAGCAGGACTTGCGCAAAGCCAGGACCAACATTGGCGTGGTGCCGCTCGAGGAGATGAAGAAGGCCTATAGCGAGTCGCTCGCAAAAATCCGGCAGGAACTGTTCAACACCCAGGCCGAATTGGCCCAGCAGCAGGCGGTGCTCGAGGAGCACCAGAAGCTGCTGCCGAAAAAGCCGGAAGCCTCCGCCGCGGCGCCCGACGCCGAAGTTCCGCCCGAAAAGCTGGAGTCGTATCGGAACATCGTCGCGCGCCTGGATTCGTTTCGCAAACAGGAGCAGGGGCTGCTGACCCAGTACACGGAAGAGAACGCGATGGTGCGGGGCATCCGCGAGCAAATCGCCGCGCTGGAACAGACGCGGCAGAAGCTGGAAGCGGATTATCCGCGGCTGGCGCGGCTGCAGCCGCCCTCCGCCAAGCCCGGCGAGGCGGTTGGCGATTTCCTGGAGGAACGGGCGCGCATCTCGATTGCGGCGCTGCAGACCAAGATCAAGGTGCTCAATTCGCAAATGGACCAGTTGACCGCCGAAGCCAAGGCGGTGAACGAACTCGAGCCCGGCATCGTCGAGTTGCAGCGAAAAAAGGAGCTGGAGGAAGCCAAGTATCGCCACTTCTCCACCAGCCTGGAGCAGGCGCGGTTTGACGAGACTTTGAGTGCCGGCCGCATGTCGAACATCGGCGTGGCGCAGGCGCCCAGCCCGGCGTTTCGGGAATCGCGGCAGTTGGTTCAGATGCTCGGCCTGATCGCCCTCGGCGGCGTGGTTGCCGGGTTTGCGCTGGCGTTCCTGATCGAGCTGGTCCTGGATCGGACCGTCCGCCGTCCCATTGAAGTGGAAACGCGCCTGCGGCTTCCGCTCTTCCTGACGATTCCTAAGATGCGGCGAAATAGCCGCCCGCCGTTGCTGCCGTCGCCGGCGCCGGCCGCCGGCTCGCCGGAAAGCGGCGGGGCGGACGAAAAAGCGGCAGTTGACCAGAAAGCCGGAGTGGTGCCTTACCAGGCGAACGGCCTGGTTTCCTACTACGAGGCCCTGCGCGACCGGCTGGTGACCTTCTTCGAGGTGCGCAATCTTACGCACAAGCCCAAGATGATTGCGGTCACGGGTTGTGCGAAAGGCGTGGGGGTCACAACGATTGCCGCGGGTCTGGCGGCCAGCTTATCCGAAACCGGGGATGGGAACGTGCTGCTGGTGGATATGACCGCCGGACAGGGGGCGGCCCACCCCTTCTTCAAGGGCAAACCCGGGCTGGGCCTCGCCGAGGCGCTGGGCAATGAGACGCGCGATAATACAATGGTGCAGGAGAATCTCTACGCGGTCGCGGAAGGCGGAAAAAGCGGCCTGCTGCCGCGCGTTTTGCCGCGGCGCTTTGGCAGCCTGGTGCCCAAGCTCAAGGCCAGCGACTACGACTACATCATTTTCGACATGCCTCCGGTCAGCCAGGTTAGCGTGACCCCGCGGCTGGCGGGGTTCATGGATACGGTGCTGCTGGTGCTCGAGTCCGAGAAGACTCAAAGTGAGGCGGCCCGGCGCGCCGCCGCCATGCTCGCTGAATCCAAAGCGAACGTTAACGCGGTGCTGAATAAAAACCGGAGCTATGTTCCGCAACGGCTTCAGCAGGAGGTTTGAGCGGCCCTCCGTCTTCCCTGCTCCCGGCCGGTGGTTTTTAGCTTAAACGATTTGGGTTTGCCGGCAATGGTCCTTGCGCGCGCCGATTTGATCCGGGATCGGGCTGCCGGGCGCTGTCGGCACTGTTAAAATGCTGCGCAACCGCCTGTATTACTCCGTCAAGCCGCTCGTGCCGCTGCCGCTCCGGTTTGCGATCCGGCAGTGGTTTGCGCTGCGAAAGCTTCGCGCGGTCGGAGACATTTGGCCGATTATGCCCGGCTCGGAGCTGCAGCCCCAGGATTGGCCTGGCTGGCCGGAAGGCAAACGATTTGCCCTGGTTCTTACCCATGACGTCGAGGGGCAAGGCGGGTTGGACAAGATCACGCGGTTGATGGAGCTCGAAATCCAATTGGGGTTTCGGTCCGCGTTCAATTTGATTCCGGAGGGGTCGTATCGTGTTTCCCGCGAGTTGCGCGCGCAAATTGAAGCCGCCGGGTTTGAAGTGGGCATTCACGACCTGTACCACGACGGCAAATTATTTCTTACCCGGAGCCAGTTCAGCCGGCGCGCAGTTCGGATCAACCATCATCTCAAGGATTGGGCGGTGACCGGTTTTCGTTCCGGCTTCATGCTGCACAACCTCGACTGGATTCACGATCTTCAGGTCGCCTACGACGCTTCGACGTTCGACACCGATCCCTTCGAGCCGCAGCCCCACGGCCAGAACACCATCTTTCCCTTTTGGGTGTCGCGAAATGGGAAACCGCGCGCGGGAGTTGCCCCGGCGGCTTCCGCCCGGGCTCCGGAATCTTCGACCGGGCCGCGCCCCGGCTACGCCGAGCTTCCCTACACGCTGCCGCAAGACTCGACCCTGTTCCTGCTTTTAAAGGAGCGGCATCCCGATATCTGGTATCAAAAGCTCGATTGGATTGCGCGGCATGGCGGCATGGCCCTGGTGAATGTGCATCCGGACTACATGCGTTTCCCGGACGAGCGCGACACCCCGCATACCTATCCGGCGGATTGCTACCGGCAGTTTCTCGATTACGCGCGCCAGAAATACAAAGACACGTTCTGGCAGCCCCTGCCCCGCGAGCTGGCCGCATTCGTGGCCCGCCAGCGCATCCCGATGCGCCGCGCGCCGCGCCGCATCGCCATGGTTACCCATTCCCACATCCTGTCGGATGCGCGCGTGTTGCGTTACGCGGAGGCGCTCGCCCAGCGGGGCGACCAGGTGGATGTGCTGGCGCTCCGGCGTTCCAGGGAAGTTCCCACGCACGAAACCCTGGGCAATATTCGCCTGATCTACCTCCAGCCCCGCTACGGCAAGACGGAGAAATCTCCGCTGTCCCACCTTTTCCCCGTGCTTCGGTTTCTGGCGAGCTCATCGTTCTGGCTCCTGCGCGAGCACCGGCGCCGCCCCTACGATTTGCTGCATATCCATAATGTTCCGGACTTCCTCGTGTTTGCGGCCTGGTATCCCCGGTTGACGGGGGCCAAGGTGATCCTGGATATCCACGATATTGTCCCGGAATTCTACGCCAGTAAATTCGGCACCCGCCCGGGCGCCCCCGCAGTCCGCCTGCTCAAGATCATTGAACGGGTTTCCGCCGCCTTTGCGAACCACATCATCATCTCCAATCATTGCTGGCGCGATACCTATGTCGCGCGCAACCATTTGAGCGGCGCCTGCTCGGTTTTCATCAATAACGTGGATTCGCGGGTTTTCTATCTGCGCCCGCGGACGCGCCATGATGGCAAAATCGTCGTGATCTTCCCCGGCGGCCTCCAGTGGCACCAGGGATTGGACCTGGCCATCCGGGCCTTTCGCCAGGTCCGCAGCCAAATCCCCAACGCCGAGCTGCATATCTACGGCGATGGCAACATGAAGAACCGCCTGGTGCAGCTTGCCGCCGAGCTCGAGCTCCATGGCGCCGTGCGCTTCTTTGATCCGCTGCCGATTCGCCAAATTGCGGAAATCATGGCGAACGCGGATCTTGGGGTTGTTCCCAAGCGGGCCGATTCCTTTGGCAATGAAGCCTACAGCACCAAGATAATGGAATTCATGTCGCTGGGGGTTCCCGTGGTCGTTTCCCGCACCCGGATAGACCGGCTCTATTTCCCGGACTCAACCGTGCGCTTTTTTGAGTCCGGGAATGTTGAGGCACTCACCGAGGCGCTGCTGGAAGTCATCCAGGATCCCGAGCGCCGCCGCCGCTTTATTGCCAACGGTTTGGAATACGTCGCGCGCCATAACTGGGAGTCCCGCCGGGAAGCCTACCTGGCGCTCGTAGATGCCCTGATTTCCGGCCAACCTCCGGCCCAGGTGGTTCCGCCCGACCCCTTTGACCAGCACCCGCTTCCGCAAACCGAGGAGGCCCGGAGTCCCGCTCGGGAATTGGCGCTAAAGTAAAGCTCGCTTCGTTCCCATTGAATCGTTCCCGAGCGGCACTGCTGCCTTGCCCCCCGCTGATGGTTGTTTTTCCATGCGCTGGGATCGTTCGATAACCTTGAACGTCATTCGCCCTTGGCAGCGGCTGTTTAAAGCGGCTCCTCCTTCGGGCGCCGCCACGGCTGCGGACCGGCCAGGCCTCGCGGCGGGCAGTTCGATTCCCATCCTGATGTATCACAGCATCAGTGCCGATTCCGAGCCGGGCGTTCATTCCTATTACCAGGTCAACACGCATCCCGGGGTTTTTCGGCAGCACATGCAATTCCTGGCCGATAATCACTACCGCACGATTACGCTGGATCAGCTCGCGGACGCGGCGGCGCATCCGGCGATTGGCGCGCCCGCCCCCCAACTCCCCCAGACTCCGCCGCCGGGTTCAACCGCCACGTCGGCCCGCGCGGTCGTTTTGACGTTCGACGACGGATTTCGCGATTTCTATACGGAGGCCTTTCCGGTCCTTCGGGAGTTTGGTTTTACCGCAACCGTTTTTCTGCCCACCGCCTGCATTGGCGATGAACGCCGCCAATTCCGTTCGGCAAGCCGGAATGCGCAACTCTCAAGGGGCAAAGAATGTCTCACCTGGGCCGAAGTCCGCGAGCTTCACTCGGCCGGCATCACATTCGGCTCCCACACCGTGACGCACCCCCGGCTCGTGGAATTGGGTTGGGCGGAGATTAGATCTGAAATCGCCGATTCCAAGGCCGAGATTGAGCGGCATTTGGGCGAAACGGTGACCGCGTTCTGCTATCCCTTCGCGTTCCCACAGAATAATAGCCCCTTCGTGCAAAGGCTTGCCGGGTTGCTGCGCGACACCGGCTACCGCTGCTGCGCGACGACGCAGCTCGGCCGTTGGAAGGCGGGAGACCGCGCTTACTTCTTAAAACGGTTGCCGGCGAACTCTCAGGATGATCCCGCCTTCTTTGCGGCCAAACTCGACGGGGCCTATGATTGGCTCGGCACAATTCAAACGTTGAGCAAAAAGCTTCGTCGGCGGCAAAGGCCCCACAGGGAAGCGCCGCCAAAAGCTGCCGCTCCCACGCTGGCTGAGGCTGAGGCTGCGAATTCGGACTCCTGATCTTTGGCCGGGAGGCTCGGTCAACCACTCGCATGTCCGCTTACGCCATCATCACGCCGGTGCGCAATGAGGAGGACCACTTTCCGCACACCCTCAATTCCGTTTGCGCCCAGACCGTACGGCCGCTTGCCTGGGTCATTGTGAATGACGGCTCGACGGATGCCACTCCTCGACTCGCCGAGGCCGCAGCCGGCCAGCATGGCTGGATCCGGGTTGTCCATCGCCCTGACCGTGGCCGCCGCAAGCAAGGCGGCGGGGTCATTGAAGCCTTTAATGATGGCTATGCCCTGCTTTCAAGCCTGTTCACTAAGCCCCAAACCGTAGGGGCTGACACCCCTCCGCATTCCGCTTCCACGCCTCCCTGGAGTTTTCTGGTTAAACTGGACGGCGATCTCCAGCTTCCCCCGGACTACTTCGCGCGGTGCCTGGAACGGTTTGCGGATGATTCCAAACTGGGTATCGGCGGCGGCATGGTGTGCCGGCAGCAGAACGGCGATTGGGTGGAAGATTCTCCGGGCGACCCTCCGTTTCACGTCCGCGGGGCCACTAAAATCTACCGGCGAGCCTGTTGGGAAGCCTTGGGCGGCTTGGTATCCGCTCCCGGCTGGGATACGCTGGATGAGCTGAAGGCAAACATGCTGGGCTGGCAAACCTATACGTTTCGAGAGATCAAGCTGCTCCAGCTCAAGTTCACCGGTGCCGCCGATGGCGCCTGGAAGAATTGGGTCAAGAACGGGCTGGCGAACTACAACACCGGCTATCACCCCTTGTTCATGCTCGCCAAATGTTTGCGGCGGTTTATCAGCCGCCCGTTCAGCCTTGCCGCTCCCGGCCTGCTGGCTGGCTTCTTCGGCGGTTATTTGAAGGGCAAACCTGCCGGGCTGGATACGCAGCTCGTCCACTACATTCGCCGGCAGCAAATGAACTGCCTGTTGTTCCGCGACAGCTTGTGGAAACCGCGCGGACCTGGCCGCGCGGCCGCCGCCTTGCCATCCCCTGCCGGCGCCCGCGCCGGGCATTAATCCAAACGAGGCATTGGACGTGGTTAAGCGCCTGGTCAAACTGGGAATCAGCCTGCTTGTGCGGGGATGGGATGTCTTGCAGTTGGGGGTGAAGCGGATACTCGGGCGAGCAAGCGAACCGCGATGCGTGGTTCTGTATTATCATGGCATCGCCTCAAGCCTGAAGCAGGCGTTTATTCGGCAGATGGACGAAGCGGCACGGCTGGCGGAACCGGTCGCCGCGGGTTTCAACGGCGGGTTGGCTCCAGGCCGGCGTTATTTCGCCGTCACATTCGACGACGGCTTTGTCAGCACCCTGGAGAATGCATTTCCCGTGCTGCTGCAGCGCCGCATCCCGGCCACAATTTTCATCCCCACCGGGAGCCTGGGCCAGCGCCCGGCCTGGGTAAAGAATCCTGCTTCTCCGGCCTGGAATGAGACCGTGATGACGGCCGACCAGGTGCGTTCATTACGGCACTACGAGGGGATTACCGTTGGAGCGCACTCGGTCTCGCATCCGAACTTCCAAGCGCTTGAACCGGCGCAGGCGGAGCGAGAGTTGAAAGAGAGCAAAACCGAGCTGGAAACGCTTATGGGATGCGCTGTGGATTTGTTTAGCTTTCCGCATGGAAAGTACTCCGCCGCCAGCCTTGAATTGGCCAAAGCCGCCGGCTACCGGCGGGTTTTTTCGATTGCGCCGGAACCTGCTCAAGGGGAGAGGGCAAGTTATGTTGTAGGGCGCGTCCTGGTCTGTCCCAGCGACTGGCCCGTGGAGTTTCGATTGAAGCTGTTGGGCGCCTACCGCTGGATGACATGGATACAGGAAGGAGGGCCAACTCCGGTCCATGGGTAATTTTTTGCTCGATTTGCGGCCGCAGGCCGAACGCGAACTCGGCCCGGCCGCGGATTTCCTCAAGTTCTATCCCGATATGCGGGTGGAACGGCTGGACTATCCTGAGTTCGGCCTGGTGCTGACCTCGGCCGACAAGCCCGGGCTTTGGTCCGCTTATCAATCGCCTGATGGCGCCTTGATGGGAGCATTGTGCGGGCGCATAGCGCTGGATCAGAAGCAATGGGACAAGGCGGCAACGGTTGAGGGATCGGGCGGGCTCGCCTGCAAGCATATTTGCCAAAGCTATGCCGCGGAAGGCATCCGCGGGATTGAAAACCTGAACGGCAATTTTGTGATCCTGCTGTTCGACCGCCCACGCCGGGAACTTCACCTGGTCACCGATCGCTGGGGTTTATTGCCCGCATTCAGGCTCGAAGGAGAGTTGGCGGGCAGGATTTTCTCGTCGCATCCGGACGTGCTGGCCGACGCCGCCGGGGAAGGACAAAACTGGGATCAGGTTTCCTTTGCGGAGTTTATTCTCACTGGCCGATTGACGGCCCCCTACACCTATTACCGGCACATTAAAGCCCTGCCTGTGGGGAGCACCACGACGCTGACATTTGGAGAAAATGGCGGATCCGAGGCGCGAACGCGATGCTATTTTCAACCCGGCAAGGCTGGGGTTGTCAGCGCCAGTGTGGAGGAGGTGGCCGAGCGATTTGCCGCCGCTTTTCGTGACTCTGTAACCAAGCGGACGCTGCCATTACTCGGACGTACCGCGATTGCCTTGAGCGGAGGATTGGACTCCCGGACCGTGCTTTGCGCAGCGCCCGATCGGGCGGGTTTGGTGGCTTTCACCTGTTACGACGAGGAGAACCGCGAATTCAGAATCGCGCGCGAGATCGCCCGCCGGGCCGGGGTTGCCTTTGTCCCGCTCAAGCGGCATTTTGATTATTATGCGGACCACGCCGCGGCGGGGGTGAGGATTTCGGCAGGCATGGGCTGCATCGCCAGCAACCATTTTCTGGGATTCCGCGACCAGTTGCGGGAGATGGGAGGAGATAACCTTCTGACGGGCTGCTACTGTGATTACATCTTCAAAGGGCTGGCGCTCAACAAACAAGTTAACCGCTGGACGACGTGTGAATCTCTGGGACCGTTCGGCTTTTCATTTTATGCGGGCCATACGCCGGCCGACACGGAATTGGCCGGCGCGGTGCGGGAGCGGCTTGAGGCCTCCATTCCGGCTCCTTTGCGGCGTTATAACACCGAGTCGGTGGTGCGGGAAGTGGAGCAGCGCCGGATCTTCCCGCTGGCTTATGAAGAAGACAACGCGGAGCGGGTGATTCCGCAGCGCGTAATGGGCTGGTATCCTCCCGTGGCTGAAAACGAACTTATGCAGGTCCACCTGGCGATGGATACCGCCATGAAATTGAACCGCACCCTGTTTGGGCGGATGATGCGGAAAATCTGTCCGTCGGGCATCCTGCAAGTCCCCGACGCGAACACCGGGGTGCCCGTAACAGCTTCGCTGTTGCGGGAAGTGTTCAGTTGCCACTTGGACCGCCTTGGCAGGTTTGCGCGCAAGGTGATACCCACACATTCTACGATGGGGTCGTGGCTCAACTGGAACTCCTACATTCTGCAGAGCCGGAAATTACAGGAGTTGTGGTCGGAACCGAATCCCGTAGCGATGGATGTTTTTGTGTCAGTTCTGGGGAAGAACCGCTTCCACCGGAGCGCGGGTGATTACCGTGGCAGGGAGGTCTGGGTGTTTCTGCAATTATTCACGCTGAAGCTATGGTTCGACCAGCGTGCCAAAACAAGACTGCCCGCGCCGGAACCCGAACTCGGCGTTTGCGTGCAATCATAATGACCCCGGAAACTGCCAGCAAGGCATCGAGCACCGCTTTGAACGGCTACCGCGTCAGTGTGGACGAAACGCCTGAGGACGAGTGGAACGCGCTGCTCCCGTTGTTCGACGATGCCAGTATTTATCAAACCTGGGCCTACGGCGCGGTCCGCTGGGGAGAGAAACAGCTTAGCCATCTGGTCTTGTGGAAGAACGTCACCGTGGTTGGCATGGCGCAGGTTCGGGTGATTCGCGTCCCGCTCATTGGCAGCGGGATCGCGTATATTCGCTGGGGGCCGCTCTATCGTCTGCGTGGCTCAAGCTCCCACGGCGAAGCGTTGGTTGCTCTGATGGAGGCAATCCGGGAAGAGTACGCAAACCGCCGTGGGTTGATGGTTCGTATCCTGCCCAATATTTTTCAGGGCAGCACTTGCGCAGCCGATTTTGCCAGGATCTGCCAGGAGGCCGGCTTCGCCGCGGACGAGGCGCACCCTTCCTACCGAACCCTTCTTGTCAGCCTGGAAGAAACACTCGATCAAATCCGCAAGCGACTGGACCAGAAATGGCGCAATCAATTGAATGCGTCGGAACGGAACGGGTTAAGCATCGAGGAAGGGCAGAGCGACGAGCTGTATGCCCGGTTTCTGACCATTTATGATGAGATGATGGGTCGGAAACGATTTGAGACGACTGTGGATGCCAGGCAGTTTGGGCGATTGCAGCGGAGCCTCCCGGCCGATCTGAAGATGCATATTCTCCTGTGCGAAAAGGACGGGAAGAATCAAGCCGGCTTAGTCAGCACGAGCGTTGGCGACACAGGCATTTACCTGCTCGGAGCTACCAGTGAAGCGGGGATGAAAAGCAAAGGAGCTTACCTCCTGCAGTGGCAGATGATCAAGCGATTGAAAGAACGCGGTTGCCGCTGGTATGATTTGGGGGGCATCAACCCGGAAACGAACCCGGGGGTTTACCATTTCAAGGCCGGGTTAGGCGGCGTAGAAAGCCGCCAGTGTTCCCGGCGGGAACTTAGCGGGAGTTGGATTAGCAGCGCCTGTGTGATGTTGCCAGAACGCCTCAGCGGTGCCATCGGGGCATGGCGTCACCGGCGGAAACCTGCGCTCCTCAACGCGACGAAATGACAACGCCCACGCTTCCGTCGGCCGATTTATCAATCGTCATCGTCAACTGGAATGGCGGAAAGTTGTTGAACGACTGCCTTGCCTCCATCGTCGCTCACGGCGGGGGACTGAATCTGCAGGTCATTGTAATTGATAACGCCTCGCGGGATGGCAGCCGGGAAATGGCCGAACGCGCTTTCCCACAGTTTCAGGTCATTAATTCCGGGGCCAATCTTGGTTTCGGCAAGGCCAACAATCTGGCCCGGTCGCTGGTCAAGTCCGACTTCGTCCTGTTCTTAAACCCGGACACGGTTCTATGCGAAAATGCGCTCGAGCGGATGGTTGAGTTTCTTCGCCGCAATCCCAATGTTGGCGCACTCGGCTGTAAAATGCTGTACCCGAACGGCGAAGTGCAGGAATTGGGCTTGCAGTATTTTCCGACGCCCTGGAAAGAGTTTCTCCATTCCCTGTTCATGTCCACGGGGACCCGGCAGTGGCTCAAACGGTGGCTGCCTTACCATGATCCCAACCACAGCGGCTACGCCATCAAACTTTATGGCGGGTGCCTCCTGTGTCGCAAGCAAGCGCTCGAACGGGTTGGCTGGTTCGATGAGCGGTACTTTATGTATGCCGAGGACGTAGATCTTTGCCGGGCGATCCGGGACGTCGGCTGGAAGCTCTACTATTTGAGCGAGGCGAAGATTGTTCATGTGTGTGGCGGCGCCAGCGAGAAAGCCCCCAGCGGATTCTCGATCCTGATGAAGTCCGAATCCATTGCGAAACTAATCCGGAAGTATCAAGGTGGGTTGGGGGCGCTTTTATATCGTGTCGGGACGTTGATAGCGGCGATAGTGCGGCTGCTCATATTAACCCTGATGAGCGTTGTGCGATTGGCAGCGCGGCGGCCGGCACACGAAGAACTGGATACAGCGTTCTTTAAGTGCCGCACGTTGATTGGGTGGGCGCTTGGAGTGAAGCGGGCGCAGATCGCGGCATAAATGCGGCATGACGCGATGAAGAAGTTTCTTAGGGGCTTGCAAGTTGGAGATGGGCTGCGCCATCGCCTCTTTCGAGGAGGCGCCTGGCTGGCAATTGGCACCGTCGCCGACCAAGGCCTGCGGTTTCTCCGCAATATCATTCTGGCCCGGCTCCTCGCGCCGGAAGCCTTCGGGTTGATGGCCATCGTCCTCTCTGTCTGCTCCCTGTTCCAGGTTCTTACCGGAATCGGGATCAAGGAGTCAGTGGTGCAAAATCCGCGTGGGGCCGAGCGCACGTTCCTTAATGGCGCTTGGTGGCTATCGGTCGCGCGCGGGCTTGGGCTATACTTGCTGGCGTTCGTCTCGGCGCCCTGGATCGCGCGCTTCTACGAGGCTCCCGAGTTGGAGCGCCTGCTCCGCGTGGCTTTCCTCAGTGTCCTGGCGCAAGCTGCCCTCAGTGCGGGGGCGTTCGTAGCAGTCAAGCAGATGCGCTATTCCAAGTGGGTTCTCATTCAGCAAGGGGGTGGTGTGATTGGGGTGCTTACTGCCATCACCTTGGGGTTTTACCTGCGCGGTGTATGGGCCTTGGTCCTCGGCTTTGCCGTAGAAGGTACCGCCCGGTGCCTGATTTCCTACTTGGTTTGCCCCTTCCGGCCTGGTTTGCAGTTTGACCCGGAAAACCGCCGGGCGCTCTTGCGTTTTGCGGGAGGAATGTTCGGCTTGCCGGCGCTCATGTTAGTCTATACCGAGGGCAGCACGTTTGCCTTGGGTAAACTGGGTTCCAAAGCTGATTTGGGAATATTTGCCATGGCCCTCGGTCTTGCCCGTATGGCCTCCATGTTCAGTAATCAAATGGTGGACCTGTTGATGCCCGCTTTTTCCGAAATTCAAAAAGATCCCGGGCGAGTGAACCAAGGCATATTGAAAGTGACCACTTTTCTGGCGCTGGCAGGGGTCCCGGCAAGCGCCTTCATGGCTTTATTTGGCAGCCAGGTGATGGAGGCGCTCTACGGCCCCAGGTATGCTGCGGGAGGGTTGGCTCTGGCTCTGTTATTTGCCAACGAGGTGCTATTGGTCAGCAGCGTACCTATTGCAACGGTATATCTGGCGGTAGGCAAACCCGCCCTGCTCCGCCGCTTTTCGCTTTTGCGAGCATTTCTGGTAGTCGCGCTGCTATGGCCCGCCATTCGGTTCGGTGGGTTGACCGGGGCAGCGAGCACTCCCGTGGCTGCGATGTTGCTGGCCTACGGGCTCCAACTGGCGCAGTTGCGAACCGTAACCGGGCTGAAAATCAAGACATACCTCGCTCTCTGGTTGCGCGGGTTGTTGGTTGCAGCCCCATTTGTTGGATTATGGCTGGTGATGAGGTTTTTTTTCCAAGGTATTCGGCCGTTGGTAGAATTGGTTTGGCTGGGCGTTGCCACCGGCGTGGTCCTTGGCACGTTCGCTTTTTCCGCGTATCGGCAACCTTCTGTGAGAAGATACCTCTGGCGATTTGCACACCCGGCAAACTAATAGTCCCATGAACCATTCCCACAAAAATGCGCCTCGTTGCGCTCACGAATTGAACCGGTGCTCGTTGAGCGGGTTACTGGTCCTCTTGTCAAAGGTGCCGAAGGTTCGTCGGCTGTGTCTCATGGCTGCCCTGCGGCTGGAACGAGGCCAGTTTTACTCTGAGACTGCGCGCGAAATTATGCGACGCCGCTACGGGGTGACGATTGGCGCGTATAGTTATGGCTGCTGTTTTGTTCCCGGCACCTTCCCCGGGAAGACTGTGATCGGGCGCTACGTGTCTTTAGCAAGTGGTATTTCAGTGGTTCGCCGGAATCATCCCGTGAGCGGGATTTCTACGCATCCATTTTTCTTTAATAGCAAACTCAAATGGATTCCTCGCGACAATCTGCCTATTGCCGATCTTACAATTGAGCACGATGCCTGGGTGGGAGAGCGTGCCTTCATTCTGCCTGGATGCACTCGGATTGGCATCGGGGCGGTTATTGGTGCCGGAGCCGTGGTGACCAAGGATGTGCCAAACTTCGCAATTGTTGCCGGAAGTCCCGCTAGATTGATCCGATTTCGCTTTAGCGAGGAGATTCAAACTGCCGTGATTCGCAGCCAGTGGTGGACCCGGCCCGTCGAGAGCTTCCAAGGGGTCTTCGAGGAAATGGCAAGCCCCGTAGATCCGAAAACCAGCATGCATTTGCTGACGCCTAAATGAAATACTTGAGAAAGATTTTCACGGGCACGGGGCGGTTCCCCGGAAAAAACTAACGGAACACGGACAAAGAAAAACAACCGTGGTTCAATAGGTTTCCAAGCTTTTCTGAGTTGTGTCTTCAATCGGCATAATCGTATTCATTTTGCTGCTGGCTGCCGTAGTCTGGCTTCAACTCCAGCGGGACTTTATCCGGGGATTAAGTTGCGCGATGTTCATCTGGGTTTCGATGACCACATTCCTGCGGATTGATCTGCCCGGCTCATTACCAGAACTCACGATTCACCGCCTGCTCCTGATTTTGGTCCTGATTGCCTGGATTCGCAAGGGAGGGATGGCCAAATTAGCGTCGGTGCCGTTGCTCGGCTATTTTGCTTTTTGGGCCATGGCTAACCTGGTGTCCCTTGCCGGGACCCAAATTGATTTTGTCATTAGCTTGAAGCGGGTGTTGGACTTCGTGCTCGAAGTATTTGCTGCCTACATCATAACGGCAACAAGCCTGAAGACCCGCGAAGACGTGCTCCGGGTTTTGCGCGCTGCCTGGCTGGGCCTGCTCGTAGTTGCGGTGTTTGCGGTTATTGAACGCTATACCGGGTTTAATCCAGTGGACCGCTATATCCCCGGTTATGCCCGGGAAGATGTTCAATTCCGCGATATCTTATCAACATTTCAGCATCGGATCCTGCTGGGAACTGCGCTGGCCATGGGCGTGCCGTTAAGCTTTCTGCCGCTGCGTTCCCGGAAGCGAGTGGACGAAGGAGGTGCGGTTTTTTGGGGAACGCTGAGTCTCTTGGTTGCTGGGTGTTATTTTTCTTTCAGCCGCGGTCCGTGGCTTGGACTGGCGCTTGCATTCGTCATCCTGGCTTTCCTGGGCTCCACAAAAATTCGGTCGCGGCTCGCGATTATCGGCGTAATCGCCGGCTTGATTTTAGTCGTCCGCCCGGGAGTGCTGGAAACCATCGGTGGTTTTGCCAAAGACACGGCTGACACTGATTCGTTCAAAGGAGGCACGTTTCAATACCGGTTGGAACTATGGCGTGTGGCCGCCAGCGAAGTTTCCAAATCTGCCTGGACAATGCTGTTTGGCTATGGGCCGGGAGCTGGCAGCGTGATGGAGATCGAGCGAGAACTTTCCTACCGGGGCCGTTACCAGAAGATTGAGAGCTGGGATAATCATTTCGCTTATGCTTTGTTTCAATCCGGATATGTGGGGCTGTTAGCGACCCTGGTGCTTTACCTGAAGGCCTTGGTTCCGATGTTGATTGCAGCCCGCAATCCCGGGAATCCCAATCGTGAATTGCAGGCCTGTCTCTTTGCCGCAGCCTTCGTCCAGGTCTGGATGATGACCAATGTGCTGGTTTTTGCCAAACAACTGGATTACCTGTTCTGGACCCTTGTGGCCTCGGGGTTCGTCTTGTCGTCCCGCGCTGAGTTTTCCCGATCACCTTCTGCGGCGCCGATGCCGGAGCATGAAAGCGGCAATGATGTGGAGCCGTCGCTGTCCGATGTGGATTGCCCGCAGTGTAAACTTACTGCCCTGTCGAAATAGCAGACAATGTTGACAAAAAACCCTACAGGATTTTCCACGAATCACCCGGGGCTTATCATCCGCGAACAAAAACGGATCGGGTTTTTTCGGAACAGAACATGCTGTAATACCCTGTGGCTATGCGCGTGATGTGCTTAAGTTTTCGATCCTGCGGGATTATAATATTATATACGGACTTGAAGCGAGCCCTCTTCCCGCTCGTTTTTGGGGGGCTGATGCTCTGGGGAAATCCCCTGGTAGAGGCCGCCACCTACTACGTGGCTCTTTCCGGAAATGACGCCAACTCTGGGGCGCAGACGGCTCCCTGGCGAACCATTCAAAAAGCAGCCGATGTCGCTGGAGCAGGAGATACGGTTTTGATAGGTCCAGGCAACTACGGGGAGTGCGTCAAAATCTGCCATAAGGTATCAGCAGGGGCCTGCGTAACGTTTGACGGCCAGGGGGTAGCAACGAACGCCCAGTTCCAAATAGCATCGCCAAATGTCCGGATACGAAACTTTATACTTACCGGACTAACTACTAAATTTACGGGCGCGATTGACCTGCGAAGGGGCGCTCACGGGGCCTATATTGAGGGAAACCAAATTGACACTGCGTACGCAGATTCAGTCCGGGCTGTTAATTGGGATTTCGGGTCCCAGACTCCGATTGATCCCAATGTGGCGAGCAGGGTAACTATTACGAACAATTCCATTGCCCACATTTACAACACCGTTTGTATTATCTTGATGGGGACGAATAATTTGGTCGTAAACAACCGCATGCGGGATATTCGGGATGCGGATTACTTCCATGTATTTGGAGTCTCAAACACAGTGCGGGGGAATATTTGCATCGGCTTCGAGGATACCCCCAACAGCGGAAACCACATGGACTGTTTCCAAACATTTGGACTAAACGGCCATGCATCGAAACACATGATTATCGAGGAAAACGTATTCGGTTACAATTACAACCCGACGGACGTCGATATAGCGCAAATTTGTCAACTGGAACAAAATCTGAATCATGAGATTCACAATTGGGATATTCGCAACAATATCTTTTTTGGATTATTAAAAGGAGAGTGCGGGATTCCATCAGTACGGTGGCACAACAATGTGTTTTACCAAATCTGGACGAATGCGTCAGGCGGAGCAATCATCATTAACTGGGCCGAAAGTGGCCGCAACAATGCGACGAATGCTCAGATTCTGAACAATGTCTTCCTTGGGTGCGGAAAGAATGACCAAAGCGGTTGGTATTCGGTTGGTGATGGCTCCAGTATCGTAACGAATACGTGGAAGGTGGATTTTAATTATGTGGCCGCCTTGGACGGTAGTCCCAAAAGAGCCGGGTTGCCTCAAACTAACCAGCGATGGTATGAGCCCCACGGGATTAACGGTGGAAGTGATTGCTTCCAAGATATTCGACAACATGACTTTCGGCTCCGTCAGGATGCTCCTTTGCGAAACAAGGGAGTCAATTTGAGCAACTATTTTTCCAGGGATCATACCGGGAATGCTCGTCCCGTTTCTGGGAATTGGGACATTGGCGCAATGCAATTCGTTGCTTCCGAAAACCGAGTAGTATTGCCTCCGAGTTTTAAGGGTATAGTCGTTCATCCCTAGAGTGCCGGCGCGACGCCTCTCCGGCCAGTCCCGCCGTCCCTCGATGGAGCACGGCCGGAATCGCCCCGGTATTTGAGCCAACCTGTTGAATACCGTACTTCTTAACGATCGGTCCATCGAGGCATGTGCCGAGGGCAGTGCTTTGTCCTGGGAGATTTTCTGCAGCTTTGAAGATGTCCGGCATTTGCAGCCGCAATGGGATGACAGTGCTGCCAGGTTGGGAGGCAGCATTTACATGACTTTCGATTGGTGTCGGATCTGGTGGCAATTCTATGGGGAGCGAAAGGCGTTGCGGCTCTTTGTCTGGCGCGTGAATGAACGGATTGTGGGACTGCTCCCGATCTATATTGAGACCGTTCGTCTTGGACTATTACGACTCAAAGTCGCGCGCCTGGTGGGTGCCAACATACCTCCGAAAGTGTTTGATCCGCCGCTCGACCCGGCCTTTACGGAGACGATATTCGAGCAACTCTTCAAAAGATTACTGGCGGAAGACGGTTGCGATCTTGTCAGCCTGGGACCCATTTCGGAGCGCCTAAATCTGGCCGAACCACTACAAAGAGCGTGTAAACTTCGACATGACTTGACTCGCAACCTTGAGAGCTTGCGGGGAGTGCATAGTGTCTTTGAGTTGCCTGCGAACATGGAGGCATATTACGGGGCGCTGAGCAAGAACGAACGTAAAAACCGCCGAAAGTATGAGTTGCGCCTGTTGAAAAAGGAATACGAAACCCGGGTTGAAGTCATTACTGAGCTTTCAAAGGCGGAATCCGAGTTTGAATGCTTTGCGCAACAGCATGCAGCCCAATGGGCAGCGGAAGGGAAGACGGGGCATTTCGGGGCCTGGCCGAAAGCTTTGGAGTTCAACCGGGCACTCGTCCGGGCACAAGCAGCCTTGAACCGGGTAAGATTCGTTCGCATCGTGGCGAATGAAGAAGTGATTGCCAATCAATACACCTATGCCTTTGGCGACCGCTACTACTGGGAACTGCCCGCACGGGCGATCGCTCCGAAATGGGACCGATTTAGTCTAGGCCCGACGGGGTTAGTCACCCTGATCGAAAGAGGAATTGAGGAGGGTAAACGCTATTTGGAAGGCGGACTGGCGCATTACGACTACAAAATCCGGCTTGGGGCTAGAGAGTATGGTACCTTTACCTTCCGCGTACGCCGCTGTGGTGCCCAGGTTGGATTAAAGCTGGCGATTTTTATCCTTTTCCGAAAGGCGATGGAATTCGGTTATCACAAGCTTTGGTATCGGCGGATCGCTCCGCGACTGCCTCTCGCTTTCTGGCGTCCCCAATGGAGGCTTTGGTTGCAATTCGATTTTTAATGCGGTGACGGAGAAGAACAAGGTTCTGGACGCTTTTTTAACTACATACGCTTCAGTTACAAAACAGGCATGTTGACGCGTTTAATTCTAGCAACGGCACTAGTTGTGGTTTCGGCCCCGCAAGGTCCCGCGGCCACGTTTTACGTATCTACAAACGGAGGGGATAACTCTCCAGGCAATGAGGCTCAACCGTGGCGCACGATCCAAAAGGCCGCCAATACGATGAGTGCGGGAGACACGGTTTATGTCCAATCTGGCCACTTTGACGAGCGAGTCACCACTGTTCGGGGGGGGACCGCGCCGGAAAACCGCATTACCTTTCGTGCCATTGGAACGGTGACGATGAAAGGTTTTGCGGTTCAACATCCATTTATAACAGTAGACGGCTTTGACATCACCGGGGCTACCTCCGCTAGTAACTCCGATGCTTACGTCGCCGTTTCCAAGACCGGGGATTGGTTCGAACTGCTCAACTGCACTGTTCGAGATGGCATTCAGGCCGTCCGCAACGACATGGTCTTTGAGCCGCCGAATAAGATCAGCTCTTCTACGGGCGGGTTCCTGGCCGCTGGTTTTGTTCCGGGCATGACCGTGCAATTTTACCGCGCAACCAATGTGGCTCTTGCCAACGGCGAGAAGTCCTTTTTGGTCAGCTCGGTAACGGATACTTCGTTGGTGTTTGCGACCTCCGCCATAGCAGCCGACGGACCCAAACCCACCTACCTCACGGGTTCGGCGATCTATGGCCTGTACCTTGCCGACGGAACGGACAATTGCCTGTTTCGGAGCAATCGGTTTAGCAACCTCTCTTATCGGTATTGGTTTGTGCAGGGCAGCAACCATCTTTTTGAGGCTAATATCCTCGAGCACAACAATGGCTGGGACCTGATCTTTTTCATGGGCGCGGACCACAAATTCGTTCGTAATCTCTTTCAAAATAACGGTTGGGGAACCTTCATCCCTTCTCCCGATGTCTTTGATTGTTGGCCGGTTAAATATGAGCGAATCACATTCAGCAATAATTTTGTCATTAACATGATGGGCGTTATTAACGCCCAAAAATATAACAAAACTGTCAGCGGTCCTTTTTGGATCAAAAATAACGTGTTTGTTGACGTGGGCTGGCTGTCTATTCGTATGCCAAACACCACGTTCGAGAATAACACCCTTCTGCGCGTAGCCCGCCAGGCAAACGCTCTTGTCCAGGTCGAAAAACATCCGCTGATTTTTGACCTTGGAGACTACGCCACTAACGCGGTGATTCGGAACAACATCTTTGTGGATTGCGGGCAAGCCACCGGCCCTACTACTCCCGATCAAGTCGGATGGTACCGTTTCCTCGGCCCGACGAATACCGTGACCCTGGAGAATAATTTCGTCGCGGGGAGCGCTCCAAACTATGACGCAAAAACCGGGTTCCCGGAGCCAGACCCAACACTCAATGGAGGAGATCCGGGATTCGTAAACCTGGATGATCCGCTTGGCCCCGATGGCGTGCCGTTCACGGCTGATGACGGTTTGCGATTGCGGGCTGATTCCAAGTTAGTTGGGAAAGGAGCCGGCCTGGTTGATTTGGGGGCCTACAATACCCGGCCCCCACTGCCGCGATTGTCTATCGCACTGTCGCCCCCCACCAATATCCAGCTTTCCTGGCCAACCTCGGCTAATACCTTTGAGCTGCAATCCGCATTGACGCTGACCAGCCCCTGGTCTGCGGTGGAAGTGGCACCAACAATCGAAGGGAGATCGTTTGTTGCGACTTTTGGCCACACAAATCCGGCGACCTTTTTCCGGCTCCGGCAAGTTCCTTAATCGCATCGCGCAAGGGCGACACCTTTCGATAATTCTGACGGGTAGATATTTCCCCTAAATCGTAACGATTCAGTTGGGCAGTTCTACCGTCTGCCCTTGCTTCATCGGAGCTTGAGCGAGCCTGACCGCTCAAGTTGTAGCTTTGGCGAACACTTTATTTCGCAAATTCAAGGGCGTGGCTGCTGAATTCCGGATCTTTCGCCGGTAAAATCAATGGTTTAGGTGTAGAGATGGGTAAAATAGACGCAGAGCCTGAATTATGCCGCCTTCGGCGGACTATAGCCCTGCCTTGGATTTACCCTGCCATCAGGCCGTGTACAAGGGGTGTACAAGGGATGCCCATCGGGTGTACCAGCCAAAACCCCATAAACTCCTGATGAGCATCCGTTGTACACCCCTTGTACACGGCGTAGAGGCAGGGTATTTCTACGGTAGCCGGGTAATAGGGCCGGATGCCTGGAAAGACCGAAACGATGGGAGAGGGCGGGGTGGCGACTAATAAGCTCAGTAAAAACAGTTAGTTATAAGTCTGGGGCTGGCGGGAGGGAGTTTTTCAAGGGTGGGCGGGGGCCCGAATGGCTTTTAGCTTCACGAATGCGTTATCTGAAACGTTGACGTTGCATAGTCCAACCGTGCGCCCTAGCTCCATTAGAGTCGAAACAGACATGACAGGCCAGCGGAAAGCCTCAACGAACCGTTTGATTGGCGGATTCAATGGCATGGCTACTGGATTCTGAATGACGTTCGCCCATAAAATCAGGGACTTACACGTTCTGTGAGGTCGAACTAAAGTTGAAATCTGAATCGTTCCGGCTAAACAGAACACTCCTGGCCTGCCTGCTTTTATAGGAATCTCGTTTGGGCGGAACCGAATCCTCATCAACAAGGCTATAATCCCGTTTCTGTTGTATTTCGACCGCAGACTGACAACGCGCCTTGGTTCTTGGTGGCATCCCCAAATGAGAGGATTCCGCAATGATTTTGGGTCCACAAAAACGATCAACACGGCCCCCTCCTGCCTAAGATATGAAGTTTGAACGCATCCTTCTTTTTGTGTGGCTCGCGTTTTCGGCGAGCGGGGCCATTCGCAATGTGTATTTTGATTCCCAGGCGGCGGGATCGGGCGACGGATCTTTGGACAACCCGTTCCGCACCCTATCTGCGGTAAGTTTTCCTGCGATACAGGCATGGGTGAATGCCGGCGATGATGTCCATTTGCAGTTGAAACGCGGGAGTGTGTTTCGTGAAAACTTCACGTTTTCCGCTTCGGGCACTGCGGCGCACCCCATCCGTCTGCAGGATTACGGGGCGGGGGCAAAGCCAATAATCTCTGGCGAGGCCGTTTTCACCGGCTGGAGCCTCGCCGGATTTGGGGGTGGGGCTACCTGGAGATTGGCCGCCCCCAATCGTGTATTCTACCTGTGGCTGGAGAACCAGTATCTAACCAAGGGAACTTCTGCCGGGACATTGAGCGATGGCGCGTGGGTGTGGGAAAGCGGGCAACTTTACCTGCGTTATGACGCGGGCAACCCTGACACCCTAACGCTTTCAGTGACAGGCGCGGTTCGCCCCAATGCTTTGCGCCTTAATACGGTTGGTTCGCTTATCGTTTCAAATCTGATCTTCACCAAAACCAGCAGCTACGCTGCCAGCGTAACGGATGCAAACGATATTCAATTTGACGATACTGAATGGCTTGAGTGTGGCAGCCAACTAAACCTAAATCGGTCCGTGAATATCGCGTTTCGAGCCTGCCGGTTTGAGGGTAGCTATGGAAACCAGATGGCCCTGATCGAGGGGCCTCAAACCTCCGCGTCGTTTGTCTTTTGCCTTTTCGCCAACCAGTTTGTACCGGCTGCGCTTCAGATTCTTTCAGCCGCCTCCGTCTTGGTCGCAAACTGTAATTTCGTCTCGGTTTCGGGAACCTCGGTTTCTAGCGCTGCTACGGGGGCCGTTAGTCTCGCGAATTGCATTCTAACCGGCCATGCCATCCAGACCAACACCAGCGGTTCCGACCCGATCAAGAGCACCGGCAGCCCGATTCTGGTCCAAAATAGTCTCATTCTCCCGAACGGGTACAATCCTTCGAAACACATGGTGAATGTCACGGAAATTGGCCGAAACCTTTACCAGGACCCCCGCTATGTATCGGTGAACCGCGAGTCAATCTTGTCCCTGGCAACGGATGATTACGAGAACCTCGACGACTGGATTGTTTTTGCAAACCTGGCCAAGGCCAAGGGGTGGCGGGCCGTGCTGGCACTTTCAAAAACGGACACCCTAAAGCCTTCCGATAAAACAAAAATGCAAGCCATGATCGATCAAGGGCACGAAATTGCATCCCATTCCCGCTCACACGCTTTTCTGACCACAGCATTGGGTTGTTATTTAAAGTACGTCGGAACGGGATCGAATTGCCTTCTTACGATTCAAGGCAACCGCCTCAAAACAATCGTTTCCGGGGGCAATGGTGGCGAAAACTTGGATATTAATCTCCTTCAAGGAAACGTGGACACGACATCCGAGCTGGTCTCAACCCTCGATGCCCCGCCCGCCTATACCTGCCGGCTCGCCACCATTTATAGCCACGCGGTGCCATCCCGCTTGTTGGAGACGGTGACTGATTTGGATATCGCACTCGCGGAACAGCTCCTGCCGTACAATGTCCCCGCCTTCTGGACGAATGAAATCTGGCTTTCGAAGGAAGACATCCAATCTGCGTTTACCGCTGAAAATGGCGGGCCCTATTCCTGCCGGAGCTTCTTCTATCCTGGAGGCGCTTTTGACGATGCGGTGGTGTCGCAGGTGATTGCCGCCGGCTATCTTGGGGCGCGGGCGGATGAGACATCCCCGGTATTCTCGCACATGGAAAACATGGATTTGTATCACATCACCGTTCCGCAGGGAACAACTTACGGCTACGTTCTCATGCTGCGGTTTGAGCGCAATACCGAGGATACTTCTCCCCAATCCAATGGTTTTACAGGCGCCAACCTGGCATATTCCACGAATGCCTATCGCCATTCGCGAGCTGGGGATTTTAACGGCACTAACACCTGCGTCTTTCGAGACGCCAATGCGGATTTCAATTTTGTCCGGCGGGACTGGCATTTTTCAGGCCGCTTTTGGCTGCGGGGGCAGACTGGCGCCGGCACGCTTTTCTCTTTTACGAACGCGGCCACCGCAGCGAGGATTGAAGTCAACGATCAATTGGCGGTGAATTTCGTCGTTCGTTCAAACGCCGCAGAGATTTTCCGCCTTTCGACTCCGCCCGCAGCAGTGAGCCCCGGCCAGTACCAAAAGATTTCGGTGCAGCAATTGTTCGATCGTTGGTTTATCCGGGTAAACGATGTGGTGGTCGCCACCACCACAAACACCCTGCGCCTTCCGGCCGCGACCGGGCAGGTTTACATCGGTTGCGCGGCCAACCCGGATGATGGGCAACTCGGCAACTTTTATAACGGTCTAATGGATGATGTCGTTGTTTCCAATGGCACATATTATAAGACGCAAGGCTTGGCGGATATGCTGTGTCAATTTGGGGGCATGATGTGCACCGTTTCTCATAATGAGAGCGGTATTCCGCGGGAAATCCTTCGTATTTTTCTGGACGCCCTTGCCGATTACTCGGGGAATCTAAAGGTGATGACTCTCTCCGATGCCCTGGCTTATTTGCGCAGTAGAGGCGTTCTGAGCGCCGATGGCCGCAGCCTCAAGCGCTACGACCTCGGTCACCATGCGGACTACCATCTTCGGGCGGACTCACCCTGCGTTTGCGCGGGCGATCCTGCGGTGCTCCAGGGTATCCCCTCGCTACACGACCTCGACGGCACCCCCATTACCGACGCGAACGGAAATCTCTTATTGCCAGGAAGCGGGATTGACATGGGAGCTTTCGTAAATCGTAATATTGGATATTCCGCGCCAAGGCTCACCATGGCACCGCTGAAAGGCGGCCAATCTCCCAAACTCCTGCTCGTTGGTCAGCTTGGGATTCGTTACCAAATTGATTTTTCTCCGGATTTGTCGTTGTGGAATCCACTTACGAACCTACTTTGCACGGACAATCCTATGGTCATTGAAGATCCCACAAATACTCCGATCCGCTTTTACCGGGCGGTCGTCAGCGGTAATTAATCCGTGCATGTATTACAGAAGCAACCGTAGGAAGAGGTGCGCAGTGTCGCTGCGCCGTCTTAGCCGTTTATATGTTCTTTAGGCTATCTTCGGGTAAAACCGCTTTCCCAGGTTTCTATGGTCGTCCAAGCCGCTGAAGCCAAAGCTATAAGGGCAACCCCGAATGCGGGAGCGGGATTGCCAGTTCGCCGCACCGTTTATCTGATGGGGGCGTCCCTGGGGACTGGCAATCGAGGGGTCTCCGCCCTGGGCGCATCGCTGGTCAAGCTGGTTCGTTTGTCCGCGCCGGTGGCAGAACCTGCCTTGCTGATCGGCTCCCGCACCAACCAGCCCTTCGACCTGTTCCTGGGCGACCGGAAGCTGCGAATTCCCATCGCCAACTTTCGCCTGTCGCCCCGGGCCCGCATGTCCGAACAGCTCGTTTGGTGGTTCCTGTTTTCCGTCCTGTATCGGGTCGTGCCGGTGGGATGGGTTCGGAACTTCCTTAGCCGCAAGCACCCGCTTATCCACGCAAGCACTGAAGCGGTCATGGTGGGAGACATTCGCGGCGGCGATAGCTTCAGCGACATCTACGGGCTGAAGAACTTTCTGCAAGGATCGCTGGAAGTGCTTCCCGTCATTTTAGTGCGAGGAACAATTGCGCTTTTTCCCCAAACTTATGGTCCGTACAAAACGTCGCTGGCCCGTACTTTGGCTCGCTTCATTCTTCGTCGTGCTTCGGTGATCCTGTCCCGTGACTGCGAGAGTCTGGCAACCGTCAAGGATCTGATTGGGGAAACAAGCCGCTGCCGTTTTTGTCCAGACGTGGCCTTTGCCCTGGAAGCCCGGCCGCCGAAGCAGTTTCTTACCATTCCTCCACTGAACCTCTCCACCTCCGACGCTTCACCTTCAACGACCCTCGTAGGGTTAAATGTTAACGGTCTCATGTTCAACGGTGGCTATACCCGAAAGAACATGTTTGGCCTGAAGCTGGATTACGCCGAGTTTCTCGCACAACTCATGCAGGCATTGCTGGGCGACCCGGCGGTCCGCGTTCTTTTGGTGCCGCATACTTTCGCGCCGGCGCATAGCGTCGAAAGTGATCCGGAGGCATGCCGAAAGGTGCGCGGCCGGTTATCCCCGGAACTCCAGCCGCGGGTGCATTTGGTGGAGGGTGAATATGATCAGAGCGAGATTAAATGGGTGATCGGGCAGTGCGGTTTTTTTGTTGGGTCGCGAATGCATTCCTGCATCGCGGCCTTGTCCCAGGGGATTCCCGCAGTGGGAGTGGCCTACAGCAAAAAATTCGCGGGGGTGTTTGACTCGGTAGGCGCGGCTGGTTGGGTCGTGGACGGACGGGAATTGACAGCCGAGCAGGGAGTGGCGAAGGCGATGGAAATTTACCGGCGTCGGGAAGCATTGCGCGAGCCGCTGGCGGAGAAAGTGCGGGAAGCCCAAGCCACACTTTACCGGACTTTTCAAGAGCTGTTTAGCTCCAGGGACGAATCGTTGAATTGAGGCACGAAACTGCGATCAAAGCACCCGTCTTCCGTGAAATCACCGTTGATTGAATCGTTATCCAGGCGGTTTTGCGTTGGCCGGATTCTCATTCTTGCCTGGACAGGCTTTTTGGGTTTTATGGCGCTGACTGGCATAGCGCAGGACGCCTCCCTCCGGTCCAGTGTGAGCCAGTATGGGATCACATGGACGTTTGCGGAGCCAGGACGTGTGGGCCAGTTTGTGAATGGGGACTGGTATGTGGTTGCCCCGGTGGTCGTGGCCGCGATTGAGCCAGCGCCCTTGTGGGGCAAGGCCGTGGGGGAACTGATAGACCGCGGCCAGGTGCGCGAAAGCAACTACCCTGGCAAACAGGCTCGGAATGGGTCCGTGCTCAATCCTCCGGCGAGAAAGCGAGAGGGCGGTTACGACAGCCGGATTCCCAGTGGCCGGTATGATCCAACCCTGTTTGCGCATTTGCCGATTCGCATGAAGCCGGGCGATTCGCTGGTATCAACGATCAGCCGCCGGAACGATGAGATTACGAAATTCGGCGGCCAACATGTGGACCCTTTGCGGGTGGCCGCCGTGCTCTCGTGCGTGGCCGAACCGCCACCCGCAGATGCGTTTCGGCCGTCTTACTGTGATTCGGCAAACAGCCCTCCTTTCCGCGCCCGAGACCTGCGGCGTGAGTTGCTGTTGAAAGTGCCGCGCCCCCCCAGCGCGCCTCCTCTGCTGGATTCATATATCAAAGCGTTTCAGAAACCCTGGCTCGACACGGTGGAGTTCGGGTTTGCGGCCCCCGTGGAGAATCTCCCGCATTATGGGCAACACATGGCCCAGGCAGTCGGCGAAGCCACTTTATTGCTGTTGATGGATTATCCCGGGCCGGAGAAAGAACGACTATTGGTAAATCTCGTGCAGGTGGGAATTGATCTTTGGGGGGCCGCCCGTGCTGGCATGTCCTGGCCGGCTCATGGCGGGCTGCACAGCGGGCGCAAATGGCCCATTATCTTTAGCGGCTTGATGCTCGGGGACTCCGCAATGCAGTCCCCGACGAAAAATCACCCGGAACTTCATTTTGGCGAAGATGATCAGACGGCCTTCTGTCCCTACGAATATCGAGGGAAAACGCACGCTGCCGGCTGGACCGGGGCGAGGGCGATTTTTACTGGGCATTCGTTGGCCGGCACGGGGGGTGATCGCGGAAAATGGGAGAGCGGATGGGGTGCCGTGGACCTGTTTCCGCCCACTGAATGGCCGAAGAAAAACCCCAATGATTTGCCAGCGAGCGAAGATTATCGCCGGGCGAATACTAGTGGGGCGTGGGTGGCGGAGGCATTGGCGGCACGGATGATGCACGCCGAACCCGTGTGGAATCACGATGCCTTTTTTGCTTACGTGGACCGCTGGATGACGGAGGATGATACGTCGTTTGTAAAACAGATCAAAGAAGCCGGGTTCAAGGATTTAACCCGCGTGGCTTTTGGGAATTTCCAGCGGCAAGGGTATGTGTGGGGGCCAAAGTTTGTGCGCGAAATGTGGGATGCGCACCGAAACCACTTGGGGGCGGACGCTCACGGGAAGAACACTCCGGCCTCGACGACAACCTGGCGCTAAACAGCAGCCATCCTGGATTTTAACCGAGGTGACAAAAATCACGAAGCAAGAGCCGCGTTAGATTCTATACGGATCGCCTCCCCTTATCATTCCTCCACTGAACATGTCCTCTCTTCTCATCGCTGCGGATATTTGTCCGATAGGCAATAATCGTCCGCTTTTCATGGCCGGTGATGCCCGGGGGCTGCTGAACGACTTGTTGCCCGAATTTGAGCGGGCCGATTTGATGGTCGCCAATTTGGAGTGTCCGCTGATCGGGGAGCCGTCGCCCATCATGAAAACCGGCCCCATTTTCGGCGCGCCGGGCGACTGTATCAAAGCGATCAAGAACGCCGGGATCGGAGTATTATGCCTGGCCAACAACCATATTCTGGATCATGGAGGTGCGGGACTAATAAACACGCTTAAAGTTTGTGCGCAGGAGGGAGTGGAGACGGTTGGGGCGGGGAAAAATCTCGCCGCAGCCGGGAGAATTGTAGTGCGGGATTGCGGCGGGGTGCGAGTGGGCCTGCTGGCGGCGGCGGAACACGAATTTTCGATCGCGGGGGAAAATAGCCCGGGCGCCAACCCGCTGGACCTCATCACTTTCGTCCGGAATATTCGGGAGCATCGTGCGAGCTTTGATTTTTTGGTGATGCTTCTTCATGGGGCCGCCGAATTTTTCGCTCCCACTCCACGCATCCAAAATACCTGCCGCTTCATGATTGAGATGGGAGCGGATGTGGTCATTGTCCAGCACCCGCACATCCTGGGCGGATATGAAAACTACCTGGGCGGGCATATTGTTTATGGACAGGGAGCCCTGCTCATGGACGAGGATATCTACCGGAATCGGAAGTCATTCCATGAGGGTTTTCTCGTGAAACTCACCCTCAATGTTCAACTCACTACTGCCGGCTTCCAAAAATCGCAGAATTCTCCCAGCTCTCAGCTAACCCTTATCCCTTTCACCCAGTCCGATCCGGAACCGGGAGCAAGGCGGATGGTCCCAGAGCGCGAGCAGGCTTTTTATGAGTGTTTGGCAGAGCGATCTCGCATGATTCTCGACAAGAGATTTGTAGAAGCGGAATGGGTTAAGTTTTGCGAAGAAAACAAGCATGGGTATATCGGCAGCCTGCTCGGGTTCAATCGCGTTATGCATAAGCTGAACCGAAACGGCCTGCTTTTTCGCCTCCTGTATGGCAAGCGTCCACTGCTTGGAGTCCGTAATCTCATCCAATGTGAGACTCACCGCGAGGCTATTGAAACCATTTTCCAGCATCAACTTTGTGAGAGAAGTTAATAACACCTTAAAAGCGGGGTCAGGAGACAAAGCCTAAGAATACGTTATTGCGGGATTTCTGGCTTTGGCCTCTTTTCCAGCTCCCAACCACCTTGATGCAATTGGAGACACCCGCCCCAAGCCTTCCGCGAGTGACGCCTTGCTTAACCCCGCAGACGCGCTCCACGCTGTGGCGTGCCTTCCCCAAAGGGACTTTGGTTGGGGAGTCGGTCCCTTTCAGGCCTTTATAGGGGCGCGGTAGGCACCGGTATCCCTGCTGGCAAACGGTGGGGCACGGCCCAGAGATGGCCGGGGGCGGGTCAAAAATGGGAGGAAAGGAAACCTTCAGACCTGCTTCTCCTTGCCGTCGGCTTCCCTCTAACCCATAGGGCACCTCTGGCGAGATTAGAGCTACAACGATAGTGGACGGTTGCAAGGCGGACGAAAGAAGATAATCAGACCCAGCTTCTGCCGCTCTCTCACTCAAGCAGCACTTTGGTGGAAATACCCTTGAAACTAGTGCCAGATGGCCCTTAGCCTCACGCCCAAGAGAATAAAATGATTCGATTGCCCTATCAAACGCTACCGCGACCAACCTTCCGTCTGCCGAGACCGCGGCAGGTGCGTCGCTTTCAATTTTGGAATCTGGCCGTTGTCCTAAGCGTCGTCGCCGCATTGCCCCAGGGACACGCTCAGGAGACGAACGCGCCACTTCCTCAATATACAAGTCCATCCGTTTATTCGCAGGCTTTGGAGACCAATCTGCCTCCTGTGCCAATGCCGGTATATGTTCCGGAAGCCGCGCCCGCTCCGCCACTGGGGGGAACGCGCCAGATGTACACGCCCGCTGCTGTTCCTCTCTCGACTCTCCCACCGTTGTTCCGTTATGGGCCGCTGACGCTTCAAACGCATGCGCTTTATCGTGTTTCTTATGGGAATGGGCTTCGGTCCATGCCTGGCCGAAAAGCCAAAAGCGTGATTAACGAATTGGCGCCGGGGTTTCTGGCTCAATGGGGCTCTCACTGGGCTCTTGATTATACCCCCACCCTGAGATTTTATTCCAGCAGTGCCTTCCGGAATACCGTTGATCATTCTGTGACTCTGAGCGGCGGTACTACCTATGAGGACTGGACGTTGGGATTTTCTCAATCCTATATGTCTTCTTCCGAACCACTTATTGAGACCAGCCGCCAAACCGATCAGCAAACACTTTCCACGCGCCTCAGTGCCGATTACCAAATCAATTCCAAAACTTCCCTGGAATTGGGGCTTGGGCAAAACCTCCGCTTGATTGAACGCTCTTCCAAAGGCGCGGCTCTCAATAATTTTAACAGTTGGTCGGCCTCGAGTTGGCTGAATTACAAGGTTTCCCCCGGCATTAAGGCAGCGGTGGGCGCTGGATTCGAGTATATTGACTGCACTTCCAGTTCGGACATCACTTCAGAGCAAATCCAGGGGCGAATTACCTGGGCCGTAAGCAAGAAGCTCGAGTTTGTGGCGAGTGGCGGTGTTAACAACATGCAGTTCCTCAGCTCGGGTGCGTCCGATTTAGCCAGCCCGATCTTCTCGCTTTCGGTTCAATATGCCCCGTATGAGACGACCACCTTTTTCATCACGGCTTACCAGGCCGTTCAACCCTCTTACTATCAAGACCAGGTAACCGAAAACACCTTTGTTAGCGCGGGGCTGCATCAGCGGCTCCTGGGCAAGCTTTACCTCGATTTAAGCGGTGGCTACGGCAACAGTGCCTACCACGCTTCCGCGGCCACCCCGGTCGCCTCGCATCGTGACTACGAAACCACCTCGTTCAGTGCCAGTCTCTCCACTCCATTTCTGAAACGAGGGTTTGCGGCCGTCTTTTACTCGGTAAATCGCAACGCTTCCGGCGCCGCGGATTACGACTACACCACGACGTCGGTCGGTCTGCAACTCAGCTGCCGGTATTAGAAGTTAAGCATTTCGGGCCGAAAACAGAGGTCGCCAGGGCGCCCGAAACCATGGCCTGCCGATGGCTGTCATTATTTCCGTTTTGTTGCCTCATCTCCACCCGTTCCATTCCCCCATCTTTTGAAACCTCATCCTGAAGCCCATAAACCTCCGGTTGCCGCCCAGGCCGCAATGCTCTCGCCGTTGCTCCGGAGGCAGTTCCGTCAGTTGGCCATTTGCACAGCCGTGCTGGCGGTCTGTTTCGCCAGGCCGTTGTTTGAGCTCGCCCGCTTTACTCTCCACAGCGAACTCTACTCCCATATCCTGCTGATCCCGGTTGTCAGCCTCTATTTGGCCTGGCTTAACCGGCACAAACTGCCGCTCGCTTCGGAGCCGGATCGCCGGCTTGCCGTCCTCCCCCTGGGCATAGGCCTGTTGCTTTTGGCGGGCTATTATTTTGCGCCTCATTGGGGGCTGAAACTCGCCCGGGTGGATTCGCTTGCCTGGACGACATTATCTTTTGTTTTTCTATTTCTGGCGGCCGTTCTTTTTTGCCTTGGGAAATCCACCCTTCGGGTGCTGGCCTTTCCGCTGGCGTTCCTCATCTTCTGCGTCCCTTTCCCGGTGCTGGTCAAAGACGCCATTGAAACTTTTCTGCAATATCGCTCGGCGGACGCCGCGGAGTTGCTGTTTGGCCTGGTGGGCACCCCGCTGCTGAGAAATGACGTTGACTTCCAACTGCCGGGGTTCCGATTACAGGTGGCTCCTGAATGCAGCGGCATCCGATCCACCCTGGTGCTGTTCATCAGCAGCCTGGTGGCGGGCTATCTTTTCCTGCGCACGCCCTGGAAACGCGCCCTCTTTGCCTTTCTGGTGATCCCGCTGGGCATTTTCCGCAATGCCCTGCGCATTGTGACTATCGGAGAACTCTGCATCCATATTGACCCCGGTTTCATTGACTCGGCCATACACCGCCGCGGCGGCCCGGTTTTCTTTGTTATTTCACTGGCCCCTTTCCTGCTATTACTCTACTATTTGCACAAGACGGATGTGCGAAAACCTCAAGCTAACGATGTCTAAAAATTATACTCACACCCGAATGTCAGAGCCTTCACTTCCGGCCTTGGGCGGCCCGGCTCCGGGGCGCGAAAAGCTGGACGCCGCCACGCCTCGCTTTTCAGTTTCACCCATGAAGCCATTCAGGATATTCCGCGGTTTCGCCTTCACGGGCCCCGGAATTTCCATCTCCCTCCTGCTCCTGCTCCTTTTCGCCACCGGCTGCTCCAAGGAAGCCAGAAAAAACCGGTATCTCTCCCGGGCGAATGCGGACTTTGCCGCCAGCCGGTACGAGCAGGCCGAAATCCATTACCGCAAGGCTCTCCAGATAGCACCAGAGAATTCAACCGCCATAGGTTATTTGGGCATTATTTGCCAGGAACAGGGGCGGCTGCCGCAGGCGCTTGCCTACTTGCGCAAGGCGACGGAATTGGCCCCCGATGATTCCGAGTTTCAACTGAAACTGTGCCTGACCAAACTCGCCCTGGGGGCGCGTCAGGAAGCCCGCGCGGACGCGGAGCGCGTGCTGCAAAAGCAACCCGGCCAAGCCGATGCGCTTGTCGCCCTCGCCGAGACCACCACGAGCTTGAAGGAGGCGCAAGAGACGGCCCGGCAAATCAAAGCCCTGCGGCAGCAAGACAAAGATCGCCCCGGCTATCACCTGGCCCTCGCCACCCTTTATCTCCGCCAGGGGCAAATCGCCGAGGTCGCGCCCGAATTAAACCAGGCGCTGGCACTCGATCCCAAGTTTCCCGCGACGCACACCGCTTTGGGGACCTTGTATTGGCTGAGCAACGATCTGGCTCGCGCCGACGCGGCCTTTAAAACCGGGGCCGAACTTTCCCCGCCTCGCTCCCCCCGGCGGCTGAAATACGCCGAATTCAAGCTGAAAACCGGCGCCACCAATGAGGCGGTGAAGATTCTCGAAGAGCTCACGCACAAGGCGCCGGATTATTTGCCGCCCTGGATCTACCTCGCCCAGTTTGCCTTCACCCAGAACCGGCTTGAGGAATGCTCGGCCTTCCTGCAGAAAGTCATCGTCCGGGACCCCTATAACATTCAGGCGATACTGCTGGGAGCCAATGTCAAGCTCCAGAAAGGGGAAGTCTCACAGGCAACCGAGGAACTCCTGCGTCTTTCCAAGATGTTTTCCCACTCTCCCGGAATTCAGCAATTACTTGCGCGCTGTTATCTGCTCAACGGCGAAGACGCCAAGGCCGAAGCCTCGCTCAAAGATGCGCTGGCATTGGATCCGAATTTCCCGGAAGCCGTCCTGGCGCTCGCGGAGCTGTCCATGAAGAAGGGGGATTTTGCCGCCGCCGCCCGGTCGTTGGAGCAACTGCTGAAACACGACCCGGAGCTGCCCCAGGCCCACATGCTGCTTGCGGCTGCTTATGCCGGCCAAAAGAAATTCGATCCGGCTCTGGCGGTTTATCGCCAGATGCAAGCGCGCTTTCCCCGGAATCCGCAGGTGCCGTTTCTGATGGCCGGCATCCTGGTCCAGCAGAAACAGATGAGCGACGCGCGGAAAGCCTGCAATCAGGCGCTCGAGCTCGCGCCAGGCTTCCTGCCGCCGCTGGAGCTCCTGGTGGACCTTGACCTGGACGACAAGCAGCCGCAAGCCGCGCTCAAGCGCGTCCAGGAACAGATCGAGCGGCGCCCCAAGGTGCCCGAGTTGCAACTGCTGCTGGCCAAGATCTATCTCCAGCAGGAGGATCTCGCGCAGGCCGAAACGACCCTGCTTAAGATTATCGAGCTGGCCCCCCAGCTCCAGACCCCGTACATGCTCCTGGCCCGGATCTACCTTTCCTCCGGCAAGACGCAGCAAGCCCTGGATAAACTCAACAGCTATGTCGCCCGGACGAACGACGCGCCAACGCAGTTGCAGATCGGCATCATTCAGGACAGCCTCAAAAACTATCCGGCGGCGCGCGAGGCTTACGAAAAAGCGCTGGCGGCCAACCCCAAATTTGGCCCGGCCCTCAACAACCTCGCCTACCTCTACTGTGAAAACCTGGACCAGGTCGACAAGGCCCGGGGGCTGGCCGAACGCGCTCGGCAGTTGTATCCGGCGGACCCCTCCATAGCCGATACCCTGGGCTGGGTTTTCTACCGCAAAGGCGACTTTCCCAAGGCGCTGACTTTGCTCGCCGAAGCCGCCACGGCCGCTCCGAATGAGCCTGAGATTCAATATCACCTGGGAATGGTTCGCTATGCGCTTGGCCAGGAAGGAGCCGCGCGCAGCGCCCTGGAAATGGCCGTCAAAAGCGACAAAAACTTTTCGGGCAAAGAGAAAGCGCGGCAGAATCTGGCCATCCTGGCGATTGATCCGAAAGCTTCTGATCCCGCGGCACAGACCCAGCTTGAAAAACGCCTGGCCGAAGATCCCAATGATTCCATCGCACTGGTTCGCCTGGCGGGCATCCATATCCGAAACGGCGCGCCGGAGAAGGCCCTCAAGACCTACGAGCAAGCGCTTGCGGTAAATCCAAAGAACGCCTTCGTTCTGGCCAGCCTCGCGCGTCTGCTCGCCGCCCCCGGCAGCTTGAAAAATTCCGAAAAGGCCCTGGGATACGCCAAAGACGCGCACGCCGCCGCCCCCGAAGATGCCGGGATTTCGCAATTACTTGGCCACCTCGCCTGTGAAGCCGGAGATTACAAATGGGCGGCCAGCCTGCTGAAGGATGCGGCGTTGAAACTTCCCGACCAGCCGGCTCTCTTTTATGATTTGGCCCGTGCCAGCTATGGCCTGGGACAATTGTCCGCCGCCGAGACGGCCCTGCAGAATGCCTTGAAGGGCACCGCGACGTTTGGCCAGGCCGACGAGGCCAAACGCTTCCGGTCGCTGCTTCAGGCTTATCGCGACCCAGCCCAGCGGGCAACCGTCGCGGCCCAGCTTCCGGAGGTTCTTAAAGCCGATCCGAGTTACATTCCGGCTTTAATGGTCAACCAGTTGCTCCTGCAAGGAAAAGGGGACTTTCAGGCAGCCAGGAAGACCCTTGATCACGTTCTGGCCATAAACCCGTTGTTTGTTCCAGCCGCACGGGATCTTGCCATCCTCTGCTTCGATCATTTTCCGGACGAGCCCAAGGCATCCGAACTTGCCATGAAAGCTCGCGAAGCGTTTCCTGATGATCCAAATCTGGCCCGCGTGTTGGGCATCCTCGCCTATCGCCGTGAAGATTATTCAAACGCCGCCCGCTTTCTCAAACAGAGCCTCCAGGCCCGCAGCAATGACGCCGAACTCTTTTACTATCTCGGGATGGCTCAATATCGGTTGAAATCCTCCGCTGAAAGCAAACAGTCGCTCAATCGCGCCCTCAACTTGAATCTTGCTCCCCAGTTGGCCGCCGAAGCCAAACGTGTCCTGGGGGAACTAAAGTAGTCGGGCCGGAATCCCAAGCCCTCCGAGTGGGCCTTGCTTAAACTCGGCAGATACGTTTATGCCGCCGGGTATATTCCCTGGCGGGACCTGGGCTGGGAGGAGTTCCCCTTTCCAGGCCATTATCGGGGCAGGGGCGGCAGGCGGTTCGACTTCTGTGGATTTGCACCGGGCTGGAGCATGGCCGGCCAGGATAAAAAGGGCTTTAAAGTTGTGTCCGTCAAGTTCAGCAAATTGGTCGTCATGGTTTCCACTCAAGGTGTTTCTTGGCTTGCCCCCTGCGGCGGCGCCGCCGCAGGGGGCAAAATCGCGCGCTACGCCGCCACCGCGAGCGCCGGCGTTTTCTTTACCTGCTCTTTGAACAGGTCCATATTCAAATAACGACTGCCCGCCAGCCACTCTTCGTGCGTTTCCACCGCCAGCGCCCGGATTAGCCGCAAACAACTGGCCTCATCCGGAAAGATCCGCACCACCAAAGTCCGGCGTTTGATCTCCTGGTTAAACCGCTCCAGCAGAT
>Ga0208040_1000665_pt1 | contig 39200 bp, 41 predicted proteins | sample AD_UKC083_MetaG_FD_184431 | JGI IMG/M metagenome (GOLD analysis project Ga0208040, IMG submission 184431) | Active sludge microbial communities of municipal wastewater-treating anaerobic digesters from USA - AD_UKC083_MetaG (SPAdes) (version 2) | ecosystem: Engineered > Bioreactor > Anaerobic >...
CTGACCTACCTTACCTGTTCGTTGCAATCGAAGCTTTAACAAGATTGTTTAGATTAACTGATAAAAGCGGGCTTATTGTATCTGAGGATGATTGGAAGTCAAGAGGAAGTTGTTTTGCTTTTACTGATTTAGGATTTAAGCCCCCTGTCTCTTTATATTTGATATTGCATTGCTGAATGCTTTGACTCCAGTTGCATCATATTGTTTTGCAGAAGTTCCCTCGTAAGAAGCTCCATTAATTTGGATCGCTACCTTTGTTGCAGTTTTAGGCCCCGTCCCCATATCAAAATCTACCATCCCTATAGATATAGTTGCATCTGCACCATATTTTTGATCAAATATTTTTCTCGCGAGCTGCGCCCTGGCAACTGGCGTGTCCAAATCTTTCGCATTTTCTGGAAATGCCAGTTTATTCTTAATAACATTAATAGTTTGCCTATCGCTTTCCGACAAAGGCGTTACTTTTTCTCCTTTCCCAATTTCTTTTATCAATTGACCCAGTGCTCCTTTTGCATTGGGCCCTGTAGCTTTGTATTCCACTCCATCGAGCGTCATTTCTACTACGTGATATGTTGTAGAGTTGTCTTCATATGTTCTTGAGCTCATTATTATTTCTGTATTTTCATCGTAACCTTTGTCTATAATTGCTCGCGAAAGCCTCTCTTTGGACTGAGGATCTGCTTTCAAATCAGTCGTGTCAAAGAATGGTAAATTATTTATCTTTTTTAATACCGCATCGAATGTCTTTTGATTAAATTCATCTGCCTCGACAGGTCGTGCGGCTTCGGCTGCTCGTTGTGTTCGTGTTTCGCCTCCCACCCCTTCGCTTGCCTGATGTGGCTCCTCCTGTGGTTCGCCACCCGGCTCTGGCGTTGCGTTAACTACTGGGACCGGGGCTGAGACTGTCTCACCTGGAGCGGGTTCCGGTCGTCGCGCATTCGCGTCTGCATTTGCATCCACATTTGCATCTACGCCTGGAGACGCATTTTGCCCGTCTGCACTTGGAGCAGGACCTGATGTTACCGCGAGCTCAGGACCATCTGGTTTTTTGGCTTCCTCGGCTGCTTTTTTTGCAGCGGCTTTTCTTGCGACCTCTGCTTGTTCTTCATCTGAAGTTTTAATTAATTTCACAGCTTCTGCAAATGCAATAGTTGGATCTTTATTTACACGCGCGTCGGTTCTTCCTATGTATTTATATGTTCCAATAGTAATATATACTTCATACAATTGTTGATATCCATTAGGACGCGTGTTGTATGCTTCTATTTTGACCTTTGTATTTTGTCCATAACCCTGTTCCGCCATTTTTGATGCCAACAAATCATCCGCTTTGCTTCTGTCTATTTTCCCTATTGTGCTATCTCCCGTAAACGTCCAATTTTTTCCTTTTTCTCCAAGGATTTCCGCCTTTCTTTTTGCCGGATCTGCTTTCTCCGGGGCTGTGTCTGTGACTGCCGGGGCACCTTGAGCTACTTGGGCATCTTTGGGCGCTTGGGCTGTGACATCTTTGGATTGGTCGACACCTTGTGCTGCTTGAGCAGGTTGTCCTGCTACTACATCTCCGTTTGATGCTGGGGATGGAGATTGGGTGGGTTCAGAGTCATTTCCTGTTGCGGATTCGGGCGCAGGCGTCATGACAGGTCCTTGACTAGGAGCTGATTGAATTTTCCCAGACGGCGCGTCTACAGCCGGATCAGTTGATGCCTTTACGGGACTACTTGCTTCCGCATAGGCTTTTTTGTAAGAGTCCGTGGACTGAATGTACATGCCTATAGGCGGATATTCTTTTTCTGTTAATTTCGCGTTAAATGTCTCTACTACTTTTTTTGAATCCTCTCCATTATAACTTGCTTTTAAAGACATTTTTTTGTCTACCGAGATACTCATTTTTTTAACATCTTCCAGAGTGAATGGATCTCCCAATTTTCCTTCATTAAATAATCGTGTCATCTCGCCGTATTCCGCATCTGTGAATTCAATTTTTACAAATTTATCCGGTGCATTTTCAACACTATCAGTGACTCCATTTAGATAATTTTTTAACGCTTCCATTGTTATCGGGCCGATTTTTCCGTCTGATTCGACCTTCAACATTTCTTGCATATTTTTTACAAAATCCATTACGGATTTGTCATCTCCTTTTCCTTCGGGTCCATTAATCGCCTTCATCATTTCCGCGTTTATAGCAACCCAGTCGTGGTTTTTTGGGGTATATTCAGTATGCGCATCTATAACTTTCAAAATGTCCGCTTTCTTTTCCTTCAAAGTATCTACCAGTGTTGTTTCGGCTTTTTCGGGCGTTGCGGCATTTTCAGGTGTTTCAGGTGCAACCGCTGTCTCGGAAACTGTCGCCGCAACTCGCGGATCACTAACACTGCCGCTCGCAACAGCAGCCGCGTCAACCGCTTCAGCAGTGCCTGCAGCTCCGCTCACGGTAGCAGCCTCTCCAACTGCCACAGTAGCACCTCTCGCAGTAGCGTCCGCAGCCGCGTCAGTAGTGGCACCTACTTCTAAGTTGCCTAAAAATCTTTGAGCCATTGCTTCCCAAGCTTTTTGGAATTCTTCCGGACTTTTAAGCTCAGGGAATGGATTTTGTGTTTGAGCTGCTTCGAATCCTTTTTGATAAGTCAGCATCAATCCCGGGAAAAAAGATTTAGGTTTAAAAATTTCACCCCCTATTTTTATTTCAGGTTTTTGAAAAGATAACTTCATCGCAGATTCAACCCTCGCTAAAACTTGTTCATCAGTTAACGGCGCAGACTCGTCCGGCCTTTCAGCGCCGGCATCTACTGTATCTGCCGTAGCACCATCTCCTCCCGGAGCTTCTCCTCCCTCCGGACTCATGAATGCCAACCTGTATGGTTTAAATAATTCTGACATTGTGTTTTATAATTTGCTTAATTCTTTTTCTAATGCGAGCAGATCTATTTCATCCTGCTCCCTAAACGCACTTTCTATTTCTTTAATATTTTTCCTGTCCGTTGAAGCATTAAAAGCCCTCAATTCAGACAGAAAATCGGGATTATTTTTAATAATATAAGTTAAAATCTCATCCTGTTTTTTTATAATTTCCTCTATGTACGCAAAAAATTCTTTTTTCATATTTTCGTCCATCGACGGATATGCCTCCTCGAGCTTTTGCTTCGTTTCAGGAGACAACATAAATACTTTATTGGTAAGATCTGCAATCTGGGTCATCGTATTGTGATTTGAGCCATCGTTTCATTATACCACAAATTGAGCCTTTTCCCAAGAGTGTTTAGTATATTTTCTTTCGTGTTTTGCATTGGTTTATTTTATCTGACGATCGTTGATAAACATTTAATAAACCGTGGTTCTCAAATCTTTCACCTGAATTTTCGTAGGGGATTTGGAGAGTTTTTCATTTAAAGCAGTGAGAAGTTGCTGTTTTTTTACCATTAATTCAGAGGCAATAACAGATCCCGCCACTCCCAATGTCAAAACACCGTCTTTAAAAAATCTTATACGAATTTCATCTTTGATAGTGGGATAGCCTTTAAAAAAATTCGTGAGTACAGACTCGAATGCGGAACAAACTGAAATGGCTTTGAATTCTTTTGAGATGCCTTTTGCGGCAGCGGCTCTGGGAATCAAGTTTTGGATTGGGACAAAATTCATACGCAAATTTATTATTGAGAAGTGTTGTATATTTGCGCAATTTCTGTCGCCATTTTTCCCCAAGAAAAATCTTTCACTCTATTAAATCCATTCTGTATAAGTTTCCACTGAAGCACAGGATCGCTTATCGCTTTTTCAATTTTTTCAGCCATATCTTCAACATTTAAAGGATCAAAAAACACCGCGTTTTCCGCTCCTGCAACCTCCGGAATCGATGACACGTCTGATGCGCAAACCACAGTTCCACATTGCATCGCCTCCAACAACGGCAACCCAAATCCTTCATATAAAGACGGAAAAACGTAGGCCAGTGAAAGGTTGTACAAAGCGATCAAATCATCCTCGGAGACAAGTCCCGTGAAAATAACTTTGCCCTGGACTCCCTGATGAAAAACTTCCTCGTTCACTTCCGGGTAGAGAGGGTCTTCTTTGCCCGTTATCACGAGCTTTAGATCGGGATTTTTTGTTGAAAGAATTTTGAATGCCGCAATAAGACGTGGAAGGTTTTTGTGGTATCGATGAACACCGGTATATAACAAATACGGCTTAGTGACGCCATATTTCTCGTTTAAGATTTTTGAATATTCTGCGCGTTGGTCGTCGTTTAGGGGGTGGAACTCATCGTTAACGCCTTCATAAATGACTTGTATTTTGTCGCTTTGCGCTTGAAAGATATTTTCCAAATCTTTTTTTGTGTTTTGCGAAACCGCGATGATTTTTTTGGATTTTTGAATCGCGTTCTTAATTACTTTTTGGTACGCGAGACGATAGGGAAGACCCGTCATCTTTCTACCTGGAAATAGAGTGTGAGTGATGTCGTGGATCGTAACTATGAATGGTTTTTTGTAGAGGATCGGCGCATTGAAATGCGTGAAATGCATCAAATCCAGACTTTCTTTATTCAAAATTTTTAGGAATTTTGTCTGTTCGGCGACCGAGTAATGCTCCGCATTTACAAGCACTTTTTTGAAGTTCGGCTGGCTCGGTGTGAATGCTGAATATTCCGGATCATTGAAGAACAAAACATACTCATTTTTCGCTACAGGTTCGTAACCTTCACTGGAAAGTCTTTGTAGATTTTTTACCAATTCAAAAGTGTAGCGGCCTATGCCGGTAAATGAGCTTTTAAACATTCTGCAGTCGATTCCTATTCGCATCGTTAGAGTCCGGGACTTTACTGTAATGGGTATCCGAGTTCGGGACTCGACTTTCCCCCTTTCCCAGAGTTAAGTATTAAATTATAGCGCAAGTTAGATTTATCACAGTTGCCGTTTTAAGTGAAGATTTTCGGCTGGACGCGCGGAAGCGTAAATTCTCTTGTGTTTATAAGGGAAATACTTTAAATTTCCTCTGCGTTTCGGTATACTCGAAACAGTAGGTGACATTTTTTTGACAATACGAAGGCAATTTTAAGGAGCGGTAGTTCAGTTGGTTAGAACGCCACACTGTCACTGTGGAGGTCGCGGGTTCGAATCCCGTCCGTTCCGCCATTTAAATACTTAATGGCTTTTTTAGGCGAGCCACACTGCTACTTCATGAGGTCGGCGGGTTTAACGTCCCGTCCGTTCCGCAAATTAAATGCTTAATGGCTTGTTTAGGTGAGCCACACTGCTACTTCAGGAGGTCGCGGGTTCGAATCCCGTCCGCTTAAGCCATTTTAAAAAATGGCAGTTATTTAACTTCGATATTTTTCCCATCCAAGGTTGAAATTATCTCCTCAATCCTTTTTATCGTGCCTTCAAAATTTGGAGTTGTTTTTAAAAATGTCTGATATCTTTTCGTGTCATTGGCGCCTTGATTGCTTTCTTTTAATTTCCAAAATTCCGGCATCGCATTTAGATATTCGTTATACATAAAAAGTGCTTCTTCCAAATCGTCATTTGCATATAGCATATCAGCAAATGCCCTTATCCAATTTGGATTATTTGGATTTCTTTCCAAGGCTTTCATAAAAAACTGGGTCGCCTTAGCTGGATCTTGTTTGGCATACAAATTTCCATTCCATGCTAGCACGTTTCCTGATTCTCCATCAATTTTCTCTAAAAACATCAGGGCTCTTTCCATGCTACTTGGATCTATAAATATTAATTCATACCAAAGTTCGCTATAATATGGGGTGTAAAATATTGCTTTTTTGTGATAGTTAACGGCTTTATCGTAGCTTTTACTGTATTGCATTTTTGATTCATAGAAATTGCGCTGAGATATGTAAGGTTTCCAAACTCCTTGAATTGCAAAAAAAATCGATACTATCATCAACGATAGTGCCATCGCGTACTTCAAGACTTTTTTTAACTGAACCGTCACCACCCAATTCCCCACTTCTATTCCTATAATGCTTCCAAGGCAAAATCCTATTAATATATTTTGCACTATATCTGGGAATCCCAGTTGATTTTGAGTAATATAAACGATAATCGTAAGAGATAAAGTTGCAACAAGCGCTTTCTTGGTCTTGAAAAAAGATATTGCCAAATAAATAAATATCGCCAGATATGCAAACAGTCCAAAAATGCCGTGATCAAATAATATTTGTAGAGTTTCATTATGAACTCTATCTGCCGATGTATTTATATTCTCCTCCAATGTTAAAAAAGTTTTTGTAACTATATCGGGGAAGTATATGTAAAATGTTTCCTCTCCGTGTCCGAATACGGGCTTTTCTTTTATTAATCCTACCGCACCACGCCATATCTCTACTCTTGATTCTAAAGATCTAAATGCTGCAGTTGAAATTGAGAATCTATTTTCTGGTATTTTTGAATAAATCGTTGCAACTAAAACTGTTATTAAAAACACAGCCCCTATCACTAGATATTTGTATTTTTTAGCGATTTTTAAAATTACTTTGAAATATTTAATAGCGGCTAATATTGATGCAAAAAACAACCCAACAACAGCAGTCCTTGTTCCAGATAAAACAATCGTTGCTAAAAAAACACCGATCACAATCACATAAAAATATCTATATTTTGTTTTATGAAATAATAGAAACACCGTCATCACCGAAAGAAGCGACATGTATTGCCCAAGATATGACGGATTGCCTAGGAAACTAAAAATTCGGCCTGCAAAAATATTAATATCAAATCCTTGAAAAAAAAGATCTAATCCCAATTTTTGCATACAGCCATATATTGCTAAAATTAAACCACTTGCGACTGATACTTTTATTAAAAGTACAGCTCTTCTTTCCGTGATAAAGTTCACAACATATATCACAAATACAAACATAAATATCTCCATCATGTATCCGAACCCTCGCGTATAAGTTCCATAAAATGAAACCAATTGATTTGGTGACAAAAAATTACTGACTGCAAAGACAATCATTTCGATGATAAGCAGTATAAACAAACGTGACTTCAAAACATTTTTGACCTTGAAGTTTTTCGCTTTTATTAAACTCGCAGTTAGAAATCCGCATGTCACTAAAATTATCGCCTTAAAAAAAATTTCCTTTCCTTGAGTAAATGAATTTATAAAAAACGGATTCCAAAATATTGGAACTAAAAAGAGGCTCAATACTATCGGAATAATATAAGCCTCTTCTTTGATTTTTCTAAAAAAATCGCGCATTTTATTTTCTCATTGATGCTTTATTGTACATCTGAAGTAGTCTTGCGCGTTCTTGCGTCGACAACTTATATTTTGAAGGATAAGCCTTATAGTCAGCTTTTGCTGCCTGCATTAATATTTCACTTGTCAGTTTTTGGACTGTTTTAACGTCTATACCGGCAGTCATCGTTTTTGGAGCTGCTACTGCCGATGCGACAGGAGTTGTTACCGTTGAAGGAACTACCGATGTTACTTTTGATGTTCCTCCTTGTGATGTCACACTTGATCCAACCTTTGATGGGACGGTAGAAGTAACCGGGCTAACTACTAATGTAACAATTTTGTTCCTATATGTATAAAGCTTGGAATTCTGAACTACCGATGGTTTAAACTTTACACGAAGAAATCCTTGCAGGTTTTCCGACTGACTGTATGCAACCGCGACGCCTCCTATCACTACTAAGAGCCCTGCAATCAATGCTAGTACTTTTACCCTTTTTGACATTATGATATGGTTAAATTTTTACTTTACTGACTCAGTGTACCACACGCAAAAAAAAAATAAATATGTAAACATAATCATCCTCACTTCGAATTCTGGTAGCTGTACGATTTCTTCATGGATTTCCAGAAAATGTCTTTATCAATGCAGTGTGGGTTTGAGCCATCGCAACTTTTGTTTTCGATGAGGTTTCCGTATTTGGCAAAAGTGTTTTGGTCTTCGTATTCGTATGGATTGGAATTTAATTTCGCGACAACGGCAGCATGGGCTTTTTCGACACTGCCTCCGTGTTTGGATAATTCTTCTTGCATTCCTAAATTGTATGCACGAACTAAGCCGCGGAATTCTTTTGATTTAGCTTCTTTTTTGACAGTGTCAATAGCCTCACCCAAAATCGCGGTAACCGGAGCTTCCGCAGGAGAATTTACCAGTTCCAATAGCTCTCCAAACGCTTCTTCTTTTGCATAATCCATCGCCTTACCCCAAGCTTCGTCTTTTAAATAATCTTTTACCTTGTCGGCATTTCGCTCAAAATCCTGCTGTTTCTCATTCAAACCTTTTTCGATCGCAGCCTGACGCTCTAGCATGCGTTCATAAAATAAAAGCTGTTCGTCTAATTTTTTCTCAGTTTCTGTCGGATTTGAATTCCAAAATTTCAAATAATCGATGCCGTTACCAAGTTTTTCATCCCAACGAAGTTTCACAATCTCGCGCGGATCCATATTTTCAATATCGTTGTTTGGATCGTTCTTGAACGCCAACATATCGCGCATTGTTTCGTATTCTTTTTGAGTCATACTATTACCTTGTTCGCGAAGACGATCGTTGAGCGCGACGAGCGCATCTTTTGTTTTTTCATCAATTTTTCCGGAGTAGTAATCCATTCTGGTTTCTTTGTTCATTGGGTCCGACAGCGAAGCATATTCGTTTTTCGTTTCGTCATTCATCACATCCAAAATATCGCTACGTTTTTGCTCAAGTTCATCGAGCTGTTTTTGCAATCCCTCGTCCGGTTCACGAGCCAATTCTTCTTTCAAAATCGCAATTTGCTCATCAACTTCGAGCACATTTTTTGAAGTCACTTTACTTGAAAGTTCGCTCTGGCAACGAGCTTTGTCGGAGCCTGTGAGTTTTTGGCAACCGCTTGGATTTACATTTTTAATTGAAGCCTCCAAATAACATTCTTCTTTTGTATATGAGAAAGCGCCTCCTTGGATATTTTCACAAACCCCCAGATCTCCCGTATTGGCCGCAACTTGCATATAACATTTGTCTTTTGGCGGATTTGAGCCGGCGTCCGCGAAGTCGGCGCCTTTAATTTTTTCACAGCCCGATGCATCTCCGGCCTGAACAGCGGCCGACTGATAGCAATGATCAGAGTCCGGAATGAACAAACAAGAAATTTCTATCGCTTCGCTCATACAGCCCGTCATAAGAATCATCAACAATGGTAGAGTTAAAAATTTCCCGGTTTTTTTAAATTTTAAAACAAGCGTTAAAACGCCGAATACAAAAACCAATCCAAGTATAAACAATGCTGTCGGCAAGAGAGGATAACCAATATATGAAATAACAGCTTTGCCAAGCTCCGTGTATCTATTTTCGTGATTTACAAGCTGATTCCCCAAAAACACCCAAGGCAGAATCGCTATTACCAAAGCGACAAATCTCGCGATGCAAGTATGTTTTTTAAATAGGCGCGCAAAAAGATTTAAAATTAAAAATATCGTCGCACTCAAAAATCCAAAAACAAATCCGGCATATAAATGATATTTTCCGAAAAGATTTTTGATTTGATAATTCGAAATATCGTCAATCGGACCGATGCCTCCTCCGCTCGCATTGAAGGCAAAAAGACCCCCGAAAGCCAGAACGAGAAATAGCCAAATAAAAAACGTCTTTTTCATAGTGTTTAGGTTTAAGATTTTGTTGAGGAGAGTATAGCATCTTACGCAAAAAGACACCCACTTTTTTTTGAGCGGGTGCCTTTTGAATATTATATATGCATAATCTACTCTAATTTACGCTGCCGCTTTATCCTGTCTCTTCAACAATGCTGCGAGAATCGGCGGAGTGAGCAGGGTAGAGAAGATGACCATCACGATGATGACTGAGAAAAGTTCGTCTGAGACTACGCCGAGGGCTTTTCCTACGTTTGCGAAAATCAAACCGACTTCTCCACGAGGAATCATTCCAAATCCAACGATCATTCTCTTTGTTCCTCCCCATGTTCCGAGGCCGGCAAGAATTTTACCGATGAAGGCGATCGCTGTAACAGCCAGTGCAACACCTAAAACTTTTGGATCGAATAATACATCTAATTTCACCTGCAAACCTGTCATAACGAAGAATAATGGAATGAATAAATGTCCAACAGTATCTACCAAATCTTCTACGTGTTTTTCTTCAACGTGTTTTAGCAAGTAAACCGCTTCGTCCATTTTGTTTCCAAGAGGAGCAAGTTTTTCTTTAATTTTTGCGATATGTGAAGGACTTTTGAATGTTTTGAAATGAACATTGTCAAGAACCAATCCGGCTGCGAAAGCACCGACGATAGGAGCCAATCCAACTAATGCCGCCAAGTACGCTATTAAAAGAGCAAAAGATAATGCGAAAGTGAGTTTCATCCCAACTCCTGAAGAAATTTTTGAAAGACCTTTTCCAATCCATGGAGCTGCAAATTGACCAACGACAATCGCCGCGACAAGAAATCCTAAAGCTTTGCCTGACAATATTAAAATTGTCATTGGATCCAAAGCTCCGGAACTTGCTATAGATGTCACTACCGCCAAAATTAAAAGGCCCAAAACGTCATCTATAACAGCCGCACCGAGCACGACTTTCGCTTCTTTTGTCTGCAATTTTTTCAAATCTTGAAATACACGAGCGGTAATACCTACTGATGTAGCCGTCATCGCCGCACCAATGAATAATTTCGTTGCGAAAGAAGAGTCCGCATAAAATAAATTTCCAACCAATAAAGTACCTCCCAAGAAAGGCAATACAACGCCTATGATGGCAACAAGAAATGCCTGTAATCCAACTTTCTTCATTTCTTGAAGATTTGATTCCAAACCAATTCTAAATAGCAACAAAACAACTCCAAATTCAGCCAAGAAAATCAAATACTGATTTGTCGCTGCCGAATCAAAAATATGAAGACCCAAAAGTCCGAGGTTTCCCAGTATCACACCTACGATTAACTCTCCCAACACAGCGGGTTGCCCCAATTTTTCAATCAAAGTTCCAAGCTTGCTCAGTACAAAAAGTACCGAAAGCCATAAAAAAGTCAGCGGAATAGCCATACTGTGACCAGCTTCCGCACCTTCCGCACTTGAGGCGAGAGCCGGGATCGAAAACATCAGGAATGCCACGAAAAGCGGTAGAATAAATCTAAAAGCTTTCGGGTGGCGATCCAGTAGTCTTGTGAGCATTTTCGGATTGTTAAATATTATTTATTAAATTTTGTTGGGATTTTTGTTGGGAAAATTATACAGACGATTTTCGCCTTGTGAAGGGTGATTTTAAATATTTTTAATTTACCTGGCGTCCGATCTCGGCGTCCGATCTAAGCGTCCGATCTAGGTGTTCGAAGATTGACTGAGCGTCGATGTTTTACGTGAGGGTCTTAGAGTTATGTGATATATTGTTGGCGTGTTAATAATCAATATTTTATGTTCATAAATAACATTCCATCAACTTTGGTCGTAGGGTCTTTTGAAGTCCATTATTACAGTTTATTTTTCGCTTTTGGCGTGATTTTGAATTATTTGATTTTGGAAAAATTGTGGAAGAAGAACGGATGGAGTCCAAAAATTCTTGATAGTGCTGTTATTTATTTATTTTTTGGACTTGTAATAGGCGCCAGACTTGGAGAGGTATTTTTTTATAACCCTGAATATTACCTTTCCGACCCTGTGAAAATTTTGAAAATTTGGGAAGGAGGGTTGTCGAGTCATGGAGCAACTATCGGTCTTATCGTCGCTTATGTTATGTTTTTATTGAAAGAAAAACATAAAAAACACGGTGGTTTAAAAGAAAATTTTTTGAAATATGCCGACGTTTTAGCCTTGCCAATGCCTCTTACCGCGGCTCTGGTGAGGATCGGAAACTTTTTTAATTCTGAAATAGTCGGGCGGGCGACGGACTCTCCTCTAGGCGTTGTATTCGCCAAAAACGGTGAAAATTTTGCAAGACATCCCGCTCAACTTTATGAAGGTGCCTTGTTGATGTTTATTTTTATTATTTTGTCTTTAACTTTTTTGAGAAAAAGAAGACCAAATGGATTGATTTTATTTTTGTTTATAGGACTTTATTTCCTTGGCAGATTTTTCTTGGAATTTTTTAAGGAATACCAAACAGACATGGAAAGTCTTCTGCCATGGGATTTGACTATGGGCCAAGCTCTTTCGATAATCCCCGTATTGATAGCTCTTGGATATTTTATTTATATCTTTGCACGTTTTGCGCGTGTGAATTGCGCGCGAAGAAAAAGAGCTTAATTATCCCTCATTCATACCTCATTCATACCTAACAGTTTTTTCGACTTCATCGTATTTTTCCAAAAATAAATCCGTGTTACTACCTACATCTCTCGTGTGATTTACTTCTGTTATCACATCTTTCACCAAGTCGCCTATAACCGGAATAAAGCTGAGCTGAGCAAGGAGATAAACAAAAATATAAATAAAAAGTGTAGCACCCAAAACCGATCCGAATCCGACCATTATTCCTTTCAATAAAGACATTCCTAAAAACTTCCATTTGTTTTTAAATACTCGAATAACTTCCATTTCTTTCATTCTAGCTATTTCTTTTGAAAGAAGTTTTATTTCTTTGGCCAGTTCCAATTCCAGTGAACGCTCTGATTGCGCTAAATGATGTACTTCTTTTATAAGAGCGGAATCTGTATGGATGGTGGATTTTTTCTTCATTTTGAGCGGGCTAAATTTTGTAGCTTTTTCTTATTGTATGTGTGAAAATCTGAGTTGTCTAACTTTTTACATGACTAAAATTTATACAAAAACCGGAGACAACGGCGAAACCTACCTGTATGGAGGTGTGCGCGTAAGTAAAAATTCAAAAATAATAAAACTGCTCGGCGAAATAGATGAATTAAATTCTTTCATAGGTTTCGCCTGGAATGCATGTGAGGATGAAATCGTCGGTAATTCATTAAAAAAAGTTCAGAAAAAATTATATGAAATCGGCGCTGAATTGTCCGGAAGCACTGAATTCGCAATCGATCCCTCCGACGTAGAAAAACTTGAAAAATTAATAGATGAATTTATTGGTAATAAAGATTTTACGCGTTTTGTAAGACCGGGAGAGCGTGGAGAATTCTCTGCAAGAATCCATGTTTGCAGAGCCATATGTCGGAAAACCGAACGCAGCGCTATAAAATTTATCGAAGCCGAGGCGCGGGACTGCAAATATATTTTACAATACTTAAACAGACTCAGCGATTTACTGTTTGCGATAGCTGAGATAGAATAGGCGTCACATGACTACTTTAAATATTTTAATAGGTGGACCGGCGGGCAGCGGCATCGAAAGCGCGGGACAAATACTCGGGCAGGCTTTGAATAGGAGCGGGGCATCCGTCGTCGTCACAAACGAAATAATGTCCCAGATTCGCGGAGGACACAACTTCAATAAAGTGCGTTTTTCTTATGCGGAGAAAGTTTTTGCGCATGAATGGGAAGTGGACATCGTGATGGCTTTGGACAGAATGAGCGTCGCGGACCATTTAGATGAAATAAAAGACGGCGGATTATTTATTTTTGATGAAAGTATAAATGTGCAGGATTTAATTTCCGAAGAATTGAGAGCGCGTGGCGTTGAATTTTTACCAATTAAATTAGAAGCTTCTATAAAAGATCTCGGTGGGGATATTTATAAAAATGTTTTAATGATAGGAACTATCCTCGGACTTACAGGTATAGATCCTGTTTTCGTGGAAAAAGTTATCAAAGATAAATTTGGCAACAAGGGTGTTGAAATTATTGAAAACAATTTAAAAGCATTAAAAAAAGGGCTTGAAATGGCCGGTCGTCAAAGATTTCAAATTAACACTACGCGAAAAGATTCTTCAGCAAAAATGCTATTAAACGGAAACGATGCGGTTTGTCTTGGAGCGGTAAAAAGCGGATGTAAATTTGTAGCCGAATACCCAATGACCCCGTCTTCTTCTGTTCTTCACACGATGGCAAGTTGGGCAAAAAGTCATGGAATAGTCGTGAAACACGCCGAAGATGAAATCGCCGCAATGAATATGATTGTTGGAGCCGGATTTGCCGGTGCCAGAGCGATGACCGCCACTTCCGGCGGAGGATTTGCGTTGATGACTGAAGCCTGCGGAATGGCCGGTTGTAGCGAGACGCCATGCGTTGTCGTTGAAGCTATGAGAGCAGGGCCTTCGACCGGACTTCCGACGAAAACCGAACAAGGAGATTTGAGACAAGTACTACATGCTTCACAAGGTGAATATCCGAGACTTGTGATGGTTCCGGGAGATGTAAAAGAGTGTTTTGATATGGGGTTTGAGGCTTTTAATTATGCTGAAAAATATCAAATACCTGTATTTGTTTTGACTGACAAATATTTATCGGAAACATATGTGAATATCGAACCGTTCAACGTCTCTGGATTGGCTTTGAACAGAGGGAAACTGCTCGATGAAAAAACCGTAGAAACGCAAAGTGAAAACGGATTTTATAAAAGATATGCCGACAGCCAAGACGGAATTTCCGGACGTGCCTTACCAGGCACCGCCGGTGGATGCCATGTTTCGACCAGCTACGAACACGATGAATTTGGAGATTTAATTGAAGACGCTCCAAATAGAATTCTACAAGTTGAAAAAAGAATGCGAAAAATGACTGCGTTAAAGTCCGAATTACCCCCACCTGTTGTCGACGGGGAAGGGGATGGAGATATGTTATTTGTAAGCCTTGGCTCAATGAAATCTGTCTTACAAGAAACTGTGTCAAAATTAAAAGGGCGAAATAAAAATGCACACGTTCTGCTAATACAATATTTGATCCCATTTCACTCAGAAGAAATCAAATCGATACTGGAAAAATATTTAAATGCAGGCAAAAAAGTAGTTTTGGTTGAACAAAATTTCACGGCTCAGCTCGGCGGAATTATTGCGGAAAATACCGGAATTTTATTAAATGAAAAAATTCTGAAATATGACGGATTTCAAATGGATAGTGAATATATCTTAAATAAACTTGCTTAATGGAAATGAAAGATCTGCAAACAAGGCAAAATCCAAACTGGTGTCCGGGATGTGGAGACTACGGGATTTTGGCAGCCTTAAAAGCGGCTCTGATCGAATTAAATTTCGACATCAAAAACGTCGTGATAGTGACCGGAATCGGATGCGGATCAAAAATAAACCACTGGGTGAAATGCTACGGATTTGAGAGTTTACACGGACGTCCGATACCTGTGGCGACCGGTGTAAAACTGGCCAATCCTGACTTAAAAGTAATAGCTATTGGTGGAGATGGAGATGCTTACGGACTTGGAATGGGACATTTTATACACGCGATGCGCAGAAATTTGGACATCACTTATATCGTTCAAGATAATCAAGTTTATGGCCTAACCACCGGACAAACTTCTCCTACTTCAGACCGCGGAACAAAGAGCAAATCCACACCTTTTGGTGCTATCGAAGTTCCCGTAAATCCGATTGATTTAGCCTTTGGTTCCGGAGCAACTTTTATAGCGCGAGGTTACGCCGGAGATCTGAAACATTTAACTTCTTTAATAGTTCAAGGTGTTAAACATGAAGGTTTTGCCTTGATCGATACGCTCCAACCATGCGTGTCTTTTAATAAAATTAACACTTACGATTTTTTTAACAAAAGAGTTTATAAACTTGAAGAAGACAAGAGTTATAAAATGCCATTTATTGATGAGAATGGAATGTTCGATACCTCGATCGGGGACGCAATGAAGCGTAGTCGCGAGTGGAATGAAAAAATTCCGATAGGTGTTTTTTATAAAGGGTTCCGTCCAACTTATGAATCCAGTGAGATAGGTTTGTCTGAAGGAAGACCTGTCGAATTCGACAACGACATTGATATTGAAGATTTAATGGCCGGATACATGTAGGGATTTGATGATCTGTGACGTGCGCTTGAGTCCTTTTAATTTTGCACGCATTATTGGTGAGCCTGCGAACAGTTTTAGAAATTCTTTTTCTGATTTTAATCCCATGATTTTTTGAATATTTTGCGAGTCGCCGGCTATTTTTTCGGTTTTGAATTCTTTGTGATTGGAATTTTTTGCTCGACAATTGTGTGGGCAAACTTCCTGGCAAATATCACACCCATAAAGACGTTTGGAGTTTTTAATTGCTTCAATTATTGGTTGTGGAATTTTTGATTTTGGCCCTTTGTATTCAATCGTCCAATACGAAAGACATTTCCTTGCATCAACAAAACATTCACCTTTTCCATTACACGTAATCGCATGAGTCGGGCACGTATCTATGCAATGCGTACATTTGCCACATCCCATTTTGAGACCATTTGTCATTAATGAGGTTTTCTGATTCTGCTCTACCTGAGATTGAACTTTTAGATCCGTAATAATTTCTCCCAATAAAACCCACGACCCAAATTCCGGAGTTATCAAGCATGAATTTTTGCCTACAAAGCCCAGTCCCGATTGCACTGCAAAACTGCGTTCCAAAACCGGACCGGTATCGACATAAGATAATGTTTTTGCATTAAAATTTAATTCCAAAAATTTCTCCAATTCCTTCAATTTACCTTTCAATATTTTGTGATAATCACGTCCGAAAGCATACCTAGCAATACGGCCATGACCTTTTAAAAGAGGCTTTTGTTTGTGATAATAATTAATTCCAAGGCTTATTACTGACTTTGCATTTTCCATTAAAAACTTGGCAGACTTCCTCTTGCGAGCTCTCTCTTGTTCTCTCATATAAGACAGGTCGGCTTCCGCCCCGACTTTTAGCCAATTTTGAAAATGCACATAGGCTTTTTTTTCAATTTCCACATCTGAAAATCCGATCAAGTCGAACCCAATATTTTTCGCAGCTTCTTTTATTTGCCTTAAGATGTCCTTCATGTAACTTAATTAATCGACTACAAAGTTGTCTATATAATGCTTCAAATTTATAGCAACTCAAAGTGCAAAATTCACTGTTCACCAAACCAATTCAAAAATGTTAGAATTCTTTCCTTTTAGAATAAACATTTCAGCGAAGATTTATGGAAGGAATGCTAGCAAAATTCAGTGAAGCCAAGCGCACCCTATTAAATGCAGACAAGATATGCATTATTTCACATAGGAGCCCCGATGGAGATGCTGTCGGCAGTAATTTGGCACTCAGGCTGTCGCTGGAAAAACTAGGGAAAAATGTTACAAGTGCCTGCGTAGACCCTGTTCCTGAAAACAGTTTGTGGCTCAAAGAAGCCCACAATTATGTCACTGATTTCAATTACGAAGATTTTGATGTGATCGTAAGCGTGGATTGCGGAGCAAAAAAACTTGTCGCTTTTCATGAGAAAAAACCGGAATTATTTGAAGGGAAAACGGTTTTGGAAACTGATGAGCAAGGAGATGAAAAAATGGTTTTAATTAAAAAGCCTTTCATTAATTTTGATCATCACGAATCAAATGATTTGTTCGGAGATATCAACATAGTCGACTCACAGGCGTGTGCCACTTCTTTCATAATGTATTTTTTTATACAGCATGCTAAATGGGAAATAGACAAAGATATCGCCACGGCTCTTTTGCACGGACTGTATTTTGATACCGGAAGTTTCATGCATTCAAACGTGAACGAATATGTGTTAAAAGTGGCTTCTGATCTAATGAAACGTGGTGCAAACTTCAAAAGAATCGCAAAAGAATTATTTCATACCACCCCCGTGAACAAACTGAGACTTTGGGGTCGTATCCTCGAGAGAACCTATGTCAACGAAGATAATGTGACGGTTTCTGCGGTGAACAGACACGATTACGACGTTTGCAGCGCCTCTTCACGTGATACCGGAGGCGTTATTGACTTACTGAACGCCGTTCCCGACACTAAGTACTCCGTCCTTCTAACAGAAGATGAAAAGGGCATTGTAAAAGGATCTCTGCGCACTCAGCGTGATGACATCAATTTGAGTGAAGTCGCATCTGTCTTTGGTGGGGGAGGGCATCCGAAAGCTAGTGGTTTTGGGATTCCCGGGCGACTGGAGCCTCATATCTCATGGAAAATCGTGCCGGAAAATGGCGCGGATGCCCATGGGAACGATTTAAAGTTTTAGTGCTAATTTTGCATCCAGCACTCAACTATCTGCACTTAGCATGTTTACTTCTTGTTAAAAACGTGTTTTCGTGATAGAATTTACAGATAAAAATAAATATAAAAACATGTTCATTTCAGAAGAGCTTTTAAAAGAGAAACTTTTTTCTCAAGAACTTATAACTCAAGAGAAATTCAATCTACTCTCAACTCAGTCTAAAAATGAGGGGAAATCACTCGTGGAAATGCTGTTTGAAAAAGAGGTGATTTCTGATGACAAATTGGGAAAAATCATCGCTGAGATATTAAACGTTCCATTCGTCAGACTTTCAGAAACAACTCTAAAAGAAAACCTTTTAAAAATTATCCCTGTTGTCGTTGCCGCTCCTAGTGCTGAGTTATCTGAGACAATTAGTGTTACAAGATAGTTTTTCTTTTTAAAATTTAAGCGGCCCTTGTTGAAAAGCATTGGCCGCTTTTTTTGCGCTTTACAGACTTACGTTTGAGCGAAGTTTTTTTCGATGAACTTTGTAGTTCGGGTCTAGCTTTGAAACCAAATCGTAGAATTTACGTGAATGATTTTTATGAACAATATGACAGAGCTCATGAATCACTAAATAATCTACTATCGGCATAGAAAATTCCGCCGCCTTCCAGTTATACGTAATGACATTGTCACGAGCACAAGTTCCCCAGCGAGATTTATATGACCTTATTTTCACTTCTTTTGGAAACGTTTTTTCTCCTTGAATCTCCGACAACATCGCCGAATAAATAGCTGTCCGTTCAACAAAAACTTTTAATGCTTTATTTTTGTACCATTTCTCAATTTTTTTCATATCATCTACTGGTAACTGAATATTTTCTCCCAAAAAAGGATACAAACCGCCGGGCTCAAACTTTTGCTTGAGAGATTTTTTTTGTAATTTTGTTTCTTCAAATTTTTTGAGATGTTTTTTTATCCAAATTTCTTTTTCTTTTAAGAACTCTTCAATTCTGCGTTCCGACATAAAACGTGGCGCACGAACAATTACACCTTTTGAAGGATGGACTTGTATCGAAAGGGTACGACGAAATGATTTGATAATATCGTATTGAATCTCCATAACGCCTGGATTCTATCAAATTTCACCAATAGAAGCTAAGTCCTATATCTTCCCAACCAAATCCAGCCCGGGCTTCAATGTCTTTTCTCCCGGTTTCCAACTCGCTGGACAAACAAGTGCTCCATCATTTTTTCTAACAAAATCCGCCGCCTGCAGTTTCCTCAAAATTTCATTAGCACTACGACCGATTGAATTATCATGAACATCGTACGCGACAACTTTTTGATCTGGATCTATTATAAATGTAGCTCGATATGAAAGCCCCTCTTTTTCGATATAAGTTCCGAATTCTCTACACATGTTTCCTGTCGGATCCGCTATCATTGGATATTTGATTTTTTTAATTGCTTCCGAATTGTCATGCCACGCTTTGTGCACAAAAACCGTGTCAGTGCTAACTGATAAAATTTCCGCGTCTAATTTTTTAAACTCATCATACATCATCGCTGCTTCTTCTAATTCCGTCGGGCATACGAATGTAAAATCCGCCGGATAGAATAAAATTACGAGCCATTTATCTTTGTAGTCGGTGAGATTAATTTTTTTGATTTGTTCCTCATGGAACGCTTCGAGAGACAGAGCTGGGATTGAACTTCCGATTTGCATGGTTGTAAATGTTTAAATTAGTAAGGCATATTGCTTTCCTAGCAAGTTAGTAGGATTTTATTTAATAAAGTTGAAAAACGCAATACTTTTTCACGAAACTTGAAGAAAGGACATTTGTGGAATAAATTATATTGGCTTTCGCTAAGCCGCGGTGGTGAAACGGTAGACACGTAGCGTTCAGGACGCTATGTTCGCAAGGACATGAGGGTTCAAGTCCCTCCCGCGGCACCAAAATTTTTGTCCGACGAATTAAATCATCGGAATGTAGCTTAAGTTGCCTAGCGCTTAAGCGTAGGGACGCTCGAAGGTCGCGGAGCGACCGTGTGTTGGAATTTTTTAAATCATCGGAATGTAGCGCAGTTGGCTAGCGCGCAGCGTTCGGGACGCTGAGGTCGCGGGTTCAAGTCCCGCCATTCCGACCATTTGAAATAAACCCGTCGAGATTCTTATTCCTCCAGTATTTGAAAAATATCTAAAGCGACCTCTTCATACGGATGAGTTTCCTTGATTGCTTTTATGATTTTTGAGGTTTTTGATTTTGGGCAAATGAATTCTATTTTCACTTCACGAACGCGTTCTGGCCTTGTGGTTTTTAGTGAGAATTTTCTAACTTTTCCTATGAATGGATTGGCACCCTGAAGCGGAAGAAAATAGCCTGTGCCCGGAGTCACAAAAACACAATGGCTGTAATTTCCAATGTGTCCACCACCTGCGTCCCCAATTGCTAAGCGAACTTTGTCCTCATGACTGGTTGGAACAAATACCGCGATCTTCACATTTTTACTAATTTTTAGTGACATTTGGCTTTGGCTTTATTATTAAATTTTTGAAATATCATAAATGATCCACGACGTGAAAAAGCGCAATTAAACTAAACGCAGAGCCCGCCAATGGATGTAAAAACCAAAATCCGCGACCAAGAAACGGTTTTTGAAATTCATTCGCCATAAACATATTCACAACTGTCACCAAAAGCACGATGAAGCTCAAAAGAAGCAGTGTGTTCCAGATTTTTCTGTGAGTTAAAATCGTATAAGCCTTCAACTTCACGAGCAAAAAACTCAATACATACGCAACTAGAACACATAAAATAGCTATTAAATTTAAAGACATTTCATTTTATTAAAAATTTTTTCCGATAACTTTATGCTAATTTTTATTGATTATTTTTACAATGGAATTTAAAATCCCTTGTGAACAATCCAATATGGCAAAGAAATCTCTTAATACCGGCCTTAAAAAAAACAAGGCTTTGGTGTTTTCCAAAATTAAAAAGGTTTTAGTACTTGGCAGTGGAGCCTTGAAGATCGGTGAGGCTGGCGAATTTGATTATTCCGGGTCTCAAGCTATCAAAGCCTTGAAAGAAGAGGGGATTCAATCAGTTTTAGTAAATCCGAATATTGCTACAATTCAGACGTCCGATGGACTTGCTGATCAGGTTTACTTCCTACCCGTGAATGCTGATTTTGTAACGAGGGTAATAGAAAAGGAACGACCTGACGGAATATTTTTGGCATTTGGCGGACAGACTGCTTTGAATTGCGGAATTGAACTGTGGAAAAGGGGAGTTTTAAAGAAGTTCGGAGTGAAAGTTTTGGGAACTTCTGTTGAGACGATTTTAGACACAGAGGATAGAGAATTATTCAAAGAAAAGTTAGATGAAATAGGAGTAAAATCTGCTCGAAGCCAAGCAACACTAAGCGTAGAAGAGGCGGTTAAGGCTGCTGAAGAAATCGGATACCCTGTGATTATTCGCGCTGCATTTGCACTTGGAGGGAAAGGAAGCGGATTTGCGCGAAATGCCGATGAGCTGGGTCCTTTGCTTGAAACCGCATTTGCTTACAGTCCTCAAGTTTTGGTTGAAGAAAGCTTGAAAGGCTGGAAAGAAATTGAATATGAAGTTGTACGTGATTCCGCCGATAATTGCGTGACGGTTTGTAATATGGAAAACTTCGATCCTCTGGGAATTCATACCGGAGAATCTATCGTAATAGCACCTTCTCAGACATTAACAAATCATGAATATCATAAGCTTCGCGAGATTGCGATCAGGACTATCAGACATCTAGGCATAATTGGGGAGTGTAATATCCAATATGCGCTAGATCCTGAGTCTGACGATTATAGAGTAATTGAGGTTAATGCGAGATTGTCGCGATCTTCAGCGTTGGCTTCAAAAGCGACCGGTTACCCCTTGGCTCATATTGCCGCAAAATTAGCGCTCGGATATACACTACCTTCATTACGAAATGCTGTAACGCGTGATACCTCTGCGTTTTTTGAGCCTGCTTTGGACTATGTTGCATTAAAAATTCCGCGATGGGACTTAAATAAATTCAGAATGGTTTCAAAAGAAATTTCATCTGAAATGAAAAGTGTCGGGGAGATTATGGCGATCGGAAGATCTTTCGAAGAAGTACTACAAAAGGGCTTACGTATGCTGCAAGTTGGACTTCATGGAATAACCGCCAACGAAGATGTCGTGATAAAATCCGATGAAATTAAATATGATATTGAACATCCTACTCCGAAAAGGATTCTTGTGATTGCACAGGCTTTGAGGGAGGGGTGGACGGTTGAGGAGATTGCTCGAATTTCGGGAATTGATCCGTGGTTTTTGGAAAAAATTAAAAACATAATCGAGCTGAGAAATAAAATTCAAAGCGATGGAAAAAAGATCGGCGCTAGTGCTGTTTTGAAAAATAACGAGTTACTTTTGAAGGCAAAAAAAATGGGCTTTGCCGACAAACAAATCGGGTTTTTGATTGGCAAAGAGGCGTGGCAAGTGAGAGGCGCGCGCAAGACGGCTGGCGTGGTTCCTTATGTAAAACAAATTGACACTTTGGCAGCTGAGTATCCTGCAAGAACGAATTATCTGTATCTTACTTATCATGGAAATGAGCATGACGTGGAGTTTGGAGGTGGACGAACTGGCAAAGTGGTCGTATTGGGGAGTGGGCCGTATTGCATCGGGTCGTCCGTCGAGTTCGATTGGAGCTCCGTGAATGCTTTACAGACATGTGCACGCGAGGGGCTGGAAACTATAATGATTAATTATAACCCTGAAACTGTTTCTACTGACTATGACACATGCGACAAGTTGTATTTCGATGAACTATCGCTGGAAAGAGTTTTGGATATTTATGAATTGGAGAACGGGGCTAATCTCGTAACAGATAAAGTGAGTGGCCGGCCCGGAGCTAATGAGCTAGTGAACGGAGTGATCGTTTCCACCGGAGGACAGGTTCCAAACAATTTGGCTTTGAAACTACACAAACGTGGCGTTCGAATACTCGGAACCGCTCCAGCAAGTATTGATCGAGCTGAAAATAGACACAAGTTTTCTGAGATGTTGGATAAATTGAATATTGACCAACCGAAATGGAAGGAGTTGGTCGACCTCAGTGATGTATTTGGTTTCGCGGACGATGTCGGATATCCGGTTTTGGTTCGTCCTTCTTACGTGCTTTCTGGTGCCGCGATGAGTGTGGCTTATACTCGTGAAGACCTCGAACAGTTCCTGGCTAAAGCCGCAAAAATTTCGAAAGAAGCACCTGTTGTAATTTCAAAATTCGAAACTGGCGCAAAAGAAATAGAAATAGACGCTGTTGCCCATAACGGACAACTTGTGATTTATGCAATTTCCGAACACATTGAAAATGCCGGAGTTCACAGTGGAGATGCCACAATCGCATTGCCTCCTCAAAAACTGTACATTGAAACAATTCGCAGAATTAAAGTTATTACAAAAAAAATTGCTAAAGAATTAAATATAAGCGGACCTTTCAACATCCAATTTTTAGCTAAAAATAATCGTGTAATGGTTATTGAATGTAATTTGAGAGCGAGCCGAAGTTTCCCGTTGGCATCAAAAGTTACAGGTTATAATTTCATAGAAATTGCAACCGGGGCAATGCTGACGGCGGATGCCAATAAACCGTTTGAAGCAAAAAGGATAGGTTTTAAATTAAGCAAAAAACTCACAGAAAAATTAAATTATCGTGACTACAAAACTCTCGATTTAGATCATGTGGGAGTAAAAGCTCCTCAATTTTCATTCCCGAGGCTAAAAGGCGCTGATCCTGTATTAGGAGTAGAAATGGCTTCAACTGGAGAAGTTGCTACATTTGGCGATGACTTGCACGAGGCGTTTTTGAAATCAATGATTGCTGTCGGATTCAAGCTCCCAAAAGTTGCGGAAAAAAATGCGGGTGGTAAAGAGGCAGGAGGAGGTGTGTTTTTTAGCATCGGCGGAGTGGAGGAAAAGGCCGATTTACTGCCGGTCGCCGAATCTTTCGCCGGGATGGGTTTTAAAATTTACGGTACAGAAGGAACCGCTGGTTTCTTCAATAAAAATCGCGTCAAATGTGAAAAATTGTACAAAATTTCGACTGAAAAAGAACCAAATCTTTTGACCGCGTTAATTGATCGCAAGTTTGAATTAATAATAAACATTCCTAAACATTATTCGCGCTCAAATGTCACCGACGGATATTTAATAAGAAGAAAATCTATTGATTTAAACATTCCTTTGATCACAAACGTCCAGGTCGCAAAAATCACCGCAGAGGCGTTGGAGGAATATACAGAGAAAGATCTGAGAATAAAAGCATGGAAAGAGTATTTTTAGATTGTACTACCTGACTTAAAAGTATAAAATTCGGTCACTTTTCTATTTTTAAATATTTTGAAATGAAAAAAGTTGCAGTTGCTCGCAGTGCGACAAAGGTCGCGAAAAACACTCCACGCTTAAAAAAAGGTTTGGCTCAAATGTTGAAAGGCGGAGTAATTATGGATGTCGTAAATGCTCAGCAGGCGGCGATCGCTGAAAAGGCAGGTGCGTGCGCGGTTATGGCATTGGAACGTGTTCCTGCAGATATTCGACGTGATGGTGGAGTGGCGAGAATGAGCGACCCAAAAATGATTAAAGGTATTATGAAGGCTGTTTCAATTCCTGTGATGGCGAAAGTGAGAATTGGACATTTTGTTGAAGCACAGATTCTTGAGAGTCTTGGAATTGATTATATTGATGAGAGTGAAGTGTTGACTCCGGCGGATGAAAAATATCATGTGACAAAGAGTGACTTCAAAGTTCCTTTTGTCTGTGGAGCTAGAAACCTCGGAGAGGCTTTGCGTCGTATTAACGAAGGTGCTGCGATGATCCGCACAAAAGGTGAGGCTGGAACAGGAAACGTGGTTGAGGCTGTGCGACATATGCGAACTATGAATGAGGAAATTACTGCATTAAAAGGAATGAATGAGAAAGAATTGAAAGCATTCGCTAAAAAGGAAAGAGTACCTGTTGAGTTAGTAACAGAAACAAAGAGACTTGGTAGACTTACTGTCGTGAATTTCGCTGCTGGTGGAATTGCTACTCCGGCTGACGCTGCTCTTATGATGCAATTGGGATGCGACGGAGTATTCGTCGGAAGCGGAATATTCAAATCTGGAGATCCTGCAAAACGAGCGAAGGCTATCGTAGAGGCAACAATGCATTTCGATGATCCTGCGGTTTTAGCAAAAGTTTCCGAAGGATTGGGTGAGGCCATGAGCGGCCAGGAAATCGGAAAATTAGATACAAAATACGCAGAAAGAGGATGGTAGGATTTAAATTTTTACCGCTATGAAAATTGGCGTTTTAGACATACAGGGAAGTGTGGAAGAGCATTTCGAGATGCTACAAAGGCTGAAGGGCATTGAAGCTGTTTTGGTGAAAAAAGTTTCTGATTTAAATGGTGTGCGCGGACTTATAATCCCAGGGGGAGAGAGCACTACGATAGGAAAACTGTTACGAGGTTTTGGGCTGGATGAAGATATAAAAAAGCGCTTTACCGCTGGGAAATTGGCGCTTTGGGGGACATGTGCCGGAGCTATTTTGATTGCTCGCGAAATTGTTGGACGAGAGCAGGCAGATTCACTGAAATTAATGAATATTACTGTTGAGAGAAATGCTTATGGGAGACAACTTGATAGTTTTGAGACGGAGCTGGATTTTGATTTTGGCAGTGATGGGGTTCAAAAAATTCCAGCTGTTTTTATAAGAGCTCCACGAATTTCCAAAGTTGCGAAAAAAGCAGAGATACTGGCTAAATATGACGGAGAGATCGTCGCTGTTCGTGACGGGAAGTTACTAGCCACAACTTTTCATCCCGAAATGACTGATGACCTGAGAGTGCATCAGTATTTCGCAAATATGTGTTGATTAATTTTGAGCTCGTCTGCCTTTTCTAGCGCGAAGTGCTGCCAATGCTCTTCTTTCTATGTCTTCAACTGTTAAATCCGTGCCGTTTACTACCGTGCGTCCATTATTATGTTCTAGATCCGTGACGGTTTGAAACATATTGTTTCTAATGCCCCAAGCTATACCTGCCGGAGTCACTCCCGCCTCTTTTGCTTCCAAAACTGTTGGTCTATAAGCTTCCGGAAGCGGTTCTCCAAAAAGTGTTTCATCTTTTTTAATTTCAGCCATTTTAAAGTTGTTATTTAAAAATATATTACAATTCAATACCCTGCTTTACACTCAAGATAATCGCCTGGACATCTAGAGGCAACTTTTTCAAATCTCCTTCGTCTATATACCTATCGGACATATTCACTAAAATATCTTCAGGGATCAATCCCTGTATTTTCAATTCTGCCAGAGTTTGAACCATATCCGCTGGAGTTATAGGACAACCTCCTTCACTCTCTCCCATGAAATCTTCGGGTAAATTACTTTGTGGCATATTTTTATTGTTTTAAGTTATAATTGATAAATATTTACAAGATGTTATTTTACGCATTTTTGCATTTTTGTCAAGACCTTAAGCCGTGAGCGGGCTTGTGAATAAACGGCGATTGCTATTATATCATTTGTAGCAGTTTTGTCGTGATTTTAATTGATCTTTAATCGGCACGGATGTCACAATTTCTTCCAAAATCAGTTAGGGCATTAATAGAGGAATTTTCGAAACTTCCCGGGATAGGGCAGAAGTCTGCACAGAGACTTGCGATGCATTTACTCAAGAGTCCGCATTCAAAAATCGAACCGTTGGGAAAGGCTGTGCTCGACTTAAAAGAAGGGATTTTATTTTGTGAGGAATGCTGGAATATAGCGGATAGTAATCCGTGTTCGATTTGCACGGATTCCGCGCGAGATCATGGAAAGATTTGCGTAGTTGAGGAGATCTTGGATGCGGCTGCGATTGAGAGAACAGGTGATTATGATGGACTTTATCACGTTTTGCATGGTGTTTTGTCGCCTGTGGATGGCGTGGGTGTTGAAGAATTAAAAATAAGAGAATTAATCGAGAGAGTTAAAAAAAGTTTTGAAAATGTGGGTGCAGGGACTCCCATTCGCGAAATAATTATGGCGACAAATCCTTCACTAGAGGGCGAAGCAACCGCTCTTTATATTCAAAAACAACTTCGAGAATTCGATGTACAAATCACCAGAATCGCGCGTGGAATCCCGACTGGTGGCGACATTGAATACTCAGACGAACTCACCTTGAGCAGGGCTTTGAAAGGAAGAGGGGAGTTATAAAATTCAAAGGTATTGACTTCTTATTGTTTTCTGAGAGAATCCTTTCCTAAAATTAACAATTTATGGAAAAAGTTTCTTATAGCTATTCAGTCTTAAAGCCCCGCGAAAAACAATCAGTGGATGATATCGCCAAGACTATATGCGAAAAAATTAATACAATATTTGGCGTTCCAGTAATAGGAGGGCAGATTAGGAGGGTAGTCGTAGGGCTTGCTAAAGGATTTGACGAATCCTTGCGAAGCAAAGGCCTGGACAACAGATATGTCGGAGCCATTGCAACTAGAGTGTGGGAATGTTTGGGACAAAAACTAATATCTCCTGAATGCAGATCCGGGGGAAACTGCATGCTGGAAAAAGGAAGAGAATGCCCTTTTTAGAACTTACGAAAGAATGAAAACGCTGGGTCCTGAGCCAGCCAAGTGATGATTTTGCGGCAGGGGAGCTTTTAGAATTGTTTCAAAATCATTGTGGATATTTTTGTGGATTGCAAAAGAATCATTTGTCTTGATCGCGTGAATGAGGGCGAGCGTTTTGTCCGTATTTTTCGCGCATTTTGAAAGATCGAGTTTTTTGTATGCTGATGCGGTTTTTCGCGTGTCGCCGGAGGCCGGAAATATTGAAAAACTCAAACCGTCAACTTTTGGAAACTGCGTAATAATTTCACCAAAATTTTCACCGAGAGCAATTCCGCCACTCACAAAAAATGGCGCGTCCATACCTATATTTACCGCCAAAGATTCGAGTTTTTTGGTCGTCAATTGGAGATTCAAAATTTCATTCAACGCTTTTAAAACTGTGGCGCCGTTACTTGAGCCTCCGCCCAAACCGCTTGAAATCGGGATGTTTTTTTCTATTTCAATTTCTATTTTTTTGCATGAATTTTTATAATAATTCTTGAGAATAATTTCCGCCGCTTTGATGAGAGTGTTGTCTTTTTTCTCGATTGATTTTGGTAAATTTCCGGAGATTTTAATTTCGTTTTTTTTCGCGTCCGAAACTTTTATGTGAATAATATCCGGCTGAAATCCGTGAGCGTTTTGAGGAGTAATTTCACAAAAAACAGTCTGAATAAAATGATGACTTTTTTGCGAACCGTTATCTTTTACCCCGAGCACGTCCAGACTTAGGTTTACTTTTGCGTTGGATTTTAGTGTGAGATTTTGCATTTTTATGTGTTGATTTGATCGGTTTTTCAAAAAGCGAGACTATAGCAAAACACTGTATCCCAAGCCCTAAACCAAAGCTCGTGAGATTTTCCCCGGAGGTTGCAGTGATGCCGATGAGTTTTGTATCAATTTTGAGAATTTTCCCGAGAGATTCTTTTAATTTTTTAGCGATCGGATCAATCTTCGGCCTTTTACATTCAACCATCAACCCGAGATTTCCAATTTCAAAATTTTCTTTTTCGATTTTTTCCAGCATTACTTCTAAATATTTTACGCTGTCTTTGATGCCTTGTTTTTCACACATTTCGTCTGCATAAAACCCGAGAGATTCTGCGCCGAATGCCTGAGATATCGCATTAAAAATTGCGTGAAGAATTACGTCTCCATCTGAATTGGCTTTTAATTTTGGCCCATCCGGAAAATGAACGCCAGCAAGAACGAGACCTTTTTTTTGGCTTTTCCCTGAGGGATTTTTATGAGCCCTGGCTTCATCGTGTTCAAAAACATGACTGTCTTGACCTATGCCAACACGAAAATGCTGGTCGTTGTCGCCAAGTAAAAATCTTAGACGTTCCAAGTCTTCCTGAGTTGTAATTTTGAGATTTTTTTCGTGGGCTTCTACAACCGCAACCTTGCACCCAAGAGCTTCGACCAACATCGCTTCGTCTGTCGCTTTCAAATTCTTCTTTACGGCGCTGGAAAGCGCTTTTTTTAAGATTTCGTATTGAATGATCTGTGGGGTTTGAGCAGCAAAAAGTTCTTCACGATCGAGCGTTTCCGCCACAGCTTTTCTTTTAATTTTCTTCACAGTATTTTCTATTTTGTGACCTACAATACACGCTCCGTTAACCTCAGCGGACTCAATCGCATCTGTAATTTCGTTGTATGAGACCATCGGATTTGCGCCATTATGCACAACTATTAAATCGTTTTTTTTAGGTTTAAATTTTGTCGTCAAAGCGGACAACCCTCGACTCAAGGATTCCTGACGCGTAAGCCCTCCGAGCGTTATCAGTCGAACTTTTTTAAACTTGTACTCTTTCACTATTCTTGTAATTTCCGATCGGTTATTTTTGTTGACTACGATAGTCACCGAGCTGATCCTGTCATGATCGTTCAAAGCGGCAATCGTGTAATATAAAAGCGGGTGCCCCGCTACTTTTTCAAGAAGCTTGTCCGTAACGCCACTCATTCTTTGACTTTGTCCCGCAGCTAAAATAATCGCGTAATTCATGCGCTCATAGTGCCAAATATAGGTTGGAATTGCAACTTTGATCTAATTTATTTCCCTTCTAAATCGTCGCCTTTCGGGACGAAAACTTTAGAAACTTGATCCCTAGTGCTTCCACTCTCATTGACTACAGCTATAAATGCCTCTGCCAAAGATGCTCCAGGTGGCAAAGTGCTAAGAACATCATCGCCTCCCTCCCTTAGCATGTCTATTGGTGTTTTCATATTTTTAGGCGTTATCATGTTTGCAATTTAAATGTAGGGTTCATTCTCCTACAACAATTCATAGAAAGCAATCTCTCCTTTGAGAAATCGCTCTATCGTCTCTTCTTTGCGTTTATAAAAATCATAAATTCTCCCAGTTTTAAACTCTTTAATAATGTTTTTTATTGCGGGAAAAGTTTTGTGGTCGATTTGGTCAAATTTGTATTTTGATATTACTTCCCCCTCGAGAATTTTTATTTTTTTATTTGCAAATTTTTTGCTCGTATTTTTCTCATATATTTCGTAATGAAGTTTTAACAGGGTATCTCCAATCACTATTTTCATATCCGGTTTATAGGCTATTGCCAGCGTTTTTCTAGGATTTTTAAATTTAATAATCGCGTGTACAAAACTCTTGCGGTCAATAATCGCGTCAAGATTTTTCAGTGGCGCACTAAAAAGATAATGCGCTTCAATAAGTTCGTACCCTTTGTTCAATAACGTCGCCGATTCGATCGTAATTTTCGGGCCCATGTTCCAGTTCGGATGATTGAGTGCGTCTTTTAGCGTGACTTTTTTGAGTTGTTTTTTTACGTAGCCAAAAAACGGTCCGCCTGATGCCGTAATTATAATCTTCGACACCCTCTTCGAATCAAAAGCCTGCATATTTTCGGCCTCTAGAAGCCGTAATATCGCGTGATGCTCGGAATCGAGAGGAAGAATCTTCGCGCCTTTGCGTGCGTGTTTTTTCTCCAGTTTTTTTAAATTTGTGCCGTCCAAAACAACTGATTCTTTGTTTGCAAGAGCTAAAATTTTACCGGCTTTGAGCGTTGCGATCGCTGGCTTTAGTCCATCCGCCCCTGAAATAGCATTTACGACAACATCCACGTTTTCGTCTTTAATAAGCTCGTAAATTTTCTTTTGATTTTCTGATGACACACAAATTTTCGATCCTGGAACTTTATATTTTTTGGCCTGCGCCTGTAGAAGTTTTTTATTTGAATTACAGGTAAGTCCAAATACTTGAAATTTATCAGCGTGACCGGACATGACCTCAAGCGTTTGAGTACCGATTGAGCCTGTAGAGCCGAGGATTAAAACTTTTATTTTGTGTAGTTTTTCCATTTATGAATTGGACTATTTTAACTTTTGAATTTGTGTTTTTTGAATGCAAAGTTTTTTTATTTCAATTCCGCTTTAATTACTTTGATAAATTCTTTGACCAAGTCTTTCTCCACTACTGATTTTACAAACTTTCCGTGGGCGTAAATCGCGCCGATTTTCTTCCCACCGAATAGCGCAAAATCGGCTTCGCGGGCCTCTCCTGGACCGTTGACGACACATCCCATAATTGCGATTTTTAGCGGTTTTTGAATGCGAAGTTTTTCAAGTTCCGTTGTGACTTTTTGCACAAGCGGTTTTAGTGCAATTTCCGTACGAGCACATGTCGGACATGAAATAATATATGGCTCTTTGTCGTATAGCCCCAATGACTTAAGCAACTCTTTTGCGACTTTCAATTCGAGAATAGGGTCTTCCGTGAGCGAAATTCTGATCGTATTGCCGATACCTTTGCGAAGCAGAGTACCAAGCGCAACCGAGTTTCTGACCGCTCCGGAAATTAATGGACCAGCTTCGGTGACGCCGAGATGGATAGGGTAGGGACGCCCACCGGTTTTGGTCGCGTGAGACTTGAGGCGTTTAAATAATAATTCGTTCGCGGCTATCGTGATTTGAACGTCCGTGCTCTTGATCGAAATGACGAGATTTTTGAAATTTTGAGATTCAAAAAATTTAACCCAATTCATCGCCGACGCGACGAGTGCTTTCGCGGTTGGGCCTCCGTGTTTATCCAATAAATGTTTTTCGAGTGAGCCCGAATTTACTCCAATGCGAATTGGGGTTTTGGCCTTTTTCGCAGCAGCAATTATTTGTTTTAAAATCCTGACTTCGTCTTCATTTTTTAAATTTTTCACAATATTCCCCGGATTGATTCGAATTTTGTCAGCACCGTTTTCGATGGCCAGAAGTGCCATGCGAGGATCGAAATGAATATCCGCCACGAGCGGAATATGAATTCGTTTTTTAATTTCTTTTAAAGCTTTTGCTGACGCCTCGTCTGGCACGGAAACACGCACAAGATCGCAGCCTTCGCGCTCGAGTTTTAAAATTTGCGCGACGGTCTTCGCGATGTCGTATGTTTTCGTGTCGCACATCGACTGAATAGTGATCGACTTGGTCATAATTGGTCGAATCGCTATTGACTGAACAGGCTCCTTGTTGTTTTGCAGTTTCTTTTTCACGATATTTTTATTTATGTTTGCGTATAAACTCTCGTAACATTCCGGAGTTTACACATAAAAACGCCGTTTGACAACAGTCCTTTTTAGATCTAAAACGCGCTCTAATTTTTATTATGACAGATTTACAAACACCGCAGTTTTCGACTTTAAGCGAAGGCATGAATTCCACACCTGAAACTATCCGTCTTTTGGAAACAATGATGCGTTCAATACAGATAGCCGTTCGCAAAACTCTGGATCCAGGAGGGAAGTTTGATTTGTCCAACCCAGACCTCACTCTCGACGCAATTGCACTGAGAAGGAAACTTGATATAGATTCCGTCAGAACGATCTTGAGGACCCAATTCTATCTCGCAGTGGCTATAAATGACCCAACCCAAGACCCTATTTTTTGTATTCAAAAAATAATTGAACCCGGCGATGCGTTAGCGATTAACAAGGCTTATGATTACTTCGATTATAAAACTCCAGGATGGAAGGTTTTGTACGACGCGCTAATCGCATCTGGCCATTACAATAAAGCGTTCGAGAACTTACCAACCGGATCAAAAGAGTCTATTTTTGTTGCAGAGAAAATTGTCAACACGCGTGATCCTAATCTTATTTTCGAAGCATTCGAACTGGCGGAGAGATCGTCCGCAGAAGAGACTATCCTCGGAGAAGGGCTTATCACAACCCAATCTGTTGACGAGATAATACAAGCCTTTGAATTAGTTTATACTGGCACTGATTTAAGTATTAAATTCGCAAAAACTATTAAACAACTAGGATCGACCGAACAGATTGAAAGGGCGATTGCGTTGTCTGACCAAGTCACTCCTGAATACGAGATTTTGGCTAACGATTAATCTAACCTTGACTTTTAGGAGTGGCTTATCTAATATTTGCGGGCGCTAGTAGGATTTATAATTTCCATATATAGCTAAAAGTTTACGAATCAATGAAGCGATAAGGGCCCAAACCATAAGACTCATCGACGAAAATGATGAGCAGATGGGCATAATGGGAACCCAAAAGGCGATCGAAATGGCAAAGGCGGCTGAATTGGATCTCGTGGAAGTTGCGCCAAAAGCTAATCCTCCTGTTTGCAAGATACTCGATTACGGAAAGTATCTTTACTATCAGGACAAGTTAGACAGAAAACAGAAGAAAATGCAGCATAAGACCGAGATCAAGGGACTCAGAATTGGATTCAGAACTGGAGATCACGACCTCGAGGTAAGCTCAAAAAAGGCGAGAAAATTCCTAGAAAACAGGGATCTGGTGAAGCTCACAATGATGTTTAGAGGAAGAGAGATCGCGTATGAGAAGCTTGGTAGAGAAAAAATGGATAAATTTATAGCCGGACTTCTGGATATTGCAGAGATAGAGACAGCTCCAAAAAGACAAGGAAATTCATTAATATTGATATTAACACCTAAGAAAAATGAAACAAAAGACGCATAGCGGATTAAAAAAACGCGTAAAAGTTAGAAAGGGTGGCACTGCTTCATTCAGAAAATCAAGCAAGAACCACATGATGACGGACAAATCTAAGAGACAGAAAAAATCATTCCCAAATGGAATGCCTATCGATGCAACACAGATTGGAAGAGTTAAAAAACTTCTTCCAAATTCAAGAATAAAGGGATAGTTTTATGGGTTTTTCTCGGCGTGAGTGCTCGAGAGTTGGCCGATGAATTTAAATAAGTATTTTCTTAAACTTCATATAAAATGACAAGAATCAAAAGAGGCGTAGCAGCCCACCGTAGGCATAAGAAAGCCTTAAAGGCAGCCAAAGGTTTCCGTGGACAGCGTTCTAGATTGGCAGTAGCCGCTATGAGTGCTGTAAGGAAAGCAGGACAGAATGCGTACAGAGACAGACGCATCAAGAAAAGAACGTTCAGAGGATTGTGGATCGCGAGAATCAACGCGGCTTGCAAACTGCTTGGAACAAAATACAGCCTGCTCATCGACGGAATGTTCAAGAAAGACATTCAGGTTAACAGAAAAATGTTGGCTGAATTAGCTGTGAACCAACCAGAGGTATTTAAGGCGATTGTCGAGGAAGCTCTCGCAAAATAAATTATGCAAAAATAAAACCCCGGCTGAAAGGTCGGGGTTTTTGTTTATTCTCGCGTTTATATTCGTGGCGGATTCTTTACTCCGCATCTTTGATTTCGACTTTTTCTATTATGACTTTTTTTAGGGGAGCATCGTTATTATCCGTTTGTACTGCCGCAATTTCATCAACAACTTTCATCCCTTCGTAGACTTGACCGAAGATCGAATAATCGCCATCAAGGAAAGTGGCGCGGGTCTCTGGCAGAACTATAAAGAACTGGCTGCCGTTTGTGTTTGGGCCGGCGTTGGCCATGGAAACAGCTCCTTGAATATGGGAAAGCTCAGGGCTAATTTCGTTGTCGATTTCAGTGCCCGGCCCTTTGTAACTATAACCTCCCGTTCCATTGCCTTTTTCAAAATCTCCGCCCTGGATCACGAACCCCGGGACGATGCGGTGAAATATGACATTTTCGTATTTTCCCTGATTTGTTAATTCGATGAAATTTTTCACTGTTTCTGGTGCTTTGTCGGCGAAGAGACGGATTTTGATCTCCCCGAAATTTGTCGTGAGAATTGCTATTTTTTCACCTGCTTGAGGGAGCGCTTCTTGAGAGAATTCTGTCATTTTTTGAGTGGTTAAATTTTTTTCTTCAAATAGTTGTGTGTCTGGCGTCATAGATTCCCGCGTTTTAGCTAGATCTTCTGTTGTTGTATTTGCGCTACATGCTGTTGATAACGCAATAAAAAGTAGAGTGGAAATAGTTATAATTTTCTTCATAGAAGTGGGTTATTGGTTTGAAATTTATTGATTTAAAATTAATTTATCCGATTTTCAAACTCGTGAAATAAGGTTCTTCCGGAGTTTGCATTATCATCTCAACTGAGTCAACTCGCGATGCTGGCGAACCTTCATATGCCCACATTCGAAAAGCTGCGAGTGATGTTTGAGAGCCTTGCAATTCAGCCTCTACGGTTCCATCTTCTATATTTTGAATAATTCCTTTTAATTGAAGAGCCGCTGCTTTTTCACGGGCATAAAAGCGATATGAAACACCTTGGACGCGACCTGAAATTTTGAAATGGGCTTGATGCATGCTTCGGTTATATTAGCATGCGTTGAGTTGTTGATAAACACTTGTACGGATGCAATTGACGACACCCGTAAAACATTGTTTAAAAGCTTCTTTTTGTTTGGGTTTTATGATAGAATTCCGCTCGCTTTTTAGGGCAATTTTCTAAAACAAATTATGAAAAATTTATTAAAGAAATACGTACTTTTTTTGTTAAAAAAATTCGCGAAACGAAGGCTCAAAAAATTCAAAGGGACGATAATAGGCGTGACCGGGTCTGTGGGAAAAACCAGTACAAAAGAGGCTGTTTATGCAATATTAAATACGAAATACAAGGTGTTGCGCAACAAGGGAAGTATGAATACGGATTTTGGTTTGCCACTGACTGTCTTGGAATTGGACACCGGATGGAAAAGTATAGTGAAATGGTCGTATTTGATTTTCAGGGCTTTTTTAAAGTCTTTTCAGAAATTATATGCCGAGGTGGTCGTGGTTGAAATGGGTGTGGACAAGGCTGGAGACATGGATGCTCTTTTGTCTATTGTTACTCCCGATATAGGAATTGTTGGGCCCGTTGCGCCCGTCCACATGGAAAAGCATCAATTCGCTAATGTCGATGAGGTTTTTGAAGAAAAATCAAAATTAATAAAAGCTTTACCGGAAGATGGAATCGCGATTTTATGCGCTGATGATGAACGAGTTTTGGGACTGCGTACCGGGCGTCCAAAAGGCCGAACTTTTACTTTTGGGATGAATCCTGATGCGGATTTCAAAGCTACTGCTATAGAGGAAAACACCTCTGGAATCAAATTTAATTTAAATACTGAAGGGCATCGCGTAGAAGTGCATGTGCCTGTGCTAGGAAAACATCATGTGAATGTAATTTTGCCTGCTATCATATGCGGAATGGCGATGAAGATGGAACTCGGAGAAATAGTCGAAGCTATTAAAAGATTTAAACTCCCCCCTGGAAGGTTAAATCTGATCGAAGGATTTAAAGATGATTTAACTATAATAGACAGCTCCTATAATTCATCTCCAAAAGCCTGTATAGAAGCCCTGAAGACGCTCGGAGGATTGAATCCGAAAGGCAAAGGTCGCAGAATTGCCGTACTCGGAAACATGAATGAATTGGGTGAAAATTCTGAATTATTACATGCGGAAGTCGGTTCTCAAATTCATCAATATTGTGAAGTTTTGGTTACGGTCGGGGATGCTGCAAAAATATTCGCGGACAAGGCTGAAGAAAACGGCATGAAAAATGTATTTAGATTTAAAACTGTTTCTGAGGCGATTGAAAAATTCAAAGATGAATTAAAAGAAGGCGATATAGTTCTCGTAAAAGGCTCTCAAAACAATGTGCGACTCGAAAAATTTGTAAAAGCCATTATGAAATTTCCTGATACGGCGGAAGAGGTTTTGTGTAGGCAGGGTAAGGCTTGGGAACGCATTTAACGTGATACGCGTTTAATATGATATACAACTGGAACATAATAGGGCACGAAAAACAGCTAATGCAGTTGGAAAAAGACATATCCAGCGGAAACGTTTCTCATGCGTATTTATTGTGGGGGCCAGGACATATAGGCAAGTACACTGTCGCGAAAAAATTGGCATCGATTCTTCAGTGTGAAAATAATTTTTGTGGAGTATGTCCAACGTGTTTACAGATCAGAAAAGGCTCTCATATAGACACGATGGAATTTGAAAATAATCATGAAGCATTAAAAATAGAGCATGTGCGTGAAATAATTTCTAGATGTAATATGAGTCCTCAGGGCAAATATAAAGTTGTGATTCTTCAAAGCATTGGAAGAATGACTATCGAGGCGGCAAATGCTCTTTTGAAAACATTGGAAGAACCGCCAAGCAAGACGATTTTTATAATGACTACCAGTAACATCCGCGAAGTTTTGCCAACCATTCTTTCCAGGAGTAGAATTGTGAGATTCCATCTGTTTCCTCATGATTTTTTGACACAAATGTTGAAGAAAAAATATCTCAACATTGATGATGAAAAAATTGACCAGGCGGCCAGGCTCTCTCTGGGTAGAGCCGGATTTGCTATTGACCTGATGGAGCAACCTGAAAAATTTGCCGATTATTTGAAGCTTTACAAAGACATCTCTTATCTGCTTGAAACTGACAATATTGTTGAAAGGTTTTCGTATGTTGAAAATATCTTGGATGATGAAAAACGCGATGATGGTGCCTCGAATATTCGCACAGACGACTTCTTGAATGTGATGACTCACGTGCTGAGAACCAGGATGATAGAGCTTGCTTCAAAAAAAGGGGTTGATGTCCGCGCTTTAATAGATATGATTGCAAAGGTGCAGGATGCTTCGTCTTCTTTGAAGAAGAATGTTAATGCTAGACTGCTTTTAGAAAATTTAATGCTTAATTAATAATTTTATGCATATAGGAATTCTTGATTTGTATGAACTGGTTGTTTTTGAAATTGATTTAAAAGACTCTTCGGAGGCTTTGTTGAAGGGCGATTATATCGTATTCAAAAATACTGAGGGGCTGGAAGAAATCGGCCAAATTATTTATGCGTCCCCGGACGGAGCTCCATCCAAGAAAGACACGTTTGCGAAAAATAAATTTATCCGCAAAGCAACGCCTCACGATATCCAGAAGTTTGAGTCTAATAAAGAAAGGGGAGAGGAAGCTCGTAATGTCTGTGAGTCTCTTGCGAAGAAATATAATTTAACGATGGCACCTTTTTACGGAATCTATTCCTTGGACGGGACCAAGGCCAATATAGTTTTTACGGCTGATGATCGTGTTGATTTTCGTGAACTGGTCAAGGACCTCGCCAAGCAACTGCAAAAACAAATCCATTTGAAGCAAATTGGCCCTCGTGATAAAGCTAAAATCGTGGGAGGATTTGGACGCTGTGGGCGCGTACTGTGCTGCAAGGGATTTTTGCCGGGGCTGGAAAGTGTTACCATGGAAATGGCGAGAGTTCAAGGACTCGAGGGAAAAGGAAGTTCAAAATTATCAGGAGCCTGTGGCAAACTTTTGTGTTGCTTGAAATATGAAGCCGATGCTTACAAAAAACTTCGTGATTCTCTGCCTTCAATAGGAACTAAAGTTAAATTAAAAAAACCTGTATTCGGTAGTCATGATGATGGAATTGTTGTAGGGGTGGATGTGTTGAATCAAAAAATCAGGATAGATATAGGTACCAGGGATTTGTTTATGGTTGGGCTCGACGATGTCGCAAAAGTCATGAGTAGGTCTATATCAACCGCTCCCGCAAAAGACCGTGAAGAAAAGGAGGATGATGACTCTGTAAATTAATAAAACATGTGGACTTATTTACTTATATTTTTGAGTTTACTTACACTTCTGCTGGTGTTCATTCACAGAACATACGTGGTTTTATTCAAAAAACATAATAATCGCGATGACTCCGCGGCCCTTGAAACGGACGACGCAAATGAGCCTGAAGAAAAAGAAAAAAAACGATTATCAAAAAAAGATAAAGAAAAAGTGCAGGAGTTTTATGAACACGCAATTACCATGATTAAAAGACGCGACCCGAAAGAAGCTGTTAAGTTTTTGGTAAAAACCTTAGCTGTGGATCCTGACTTCCTGGACGCTCAAAAACAACTCGGCATGTTGTATATTGATCAAAAAATGTGGGGAAAAGGCGCGGCTGTTTACGAGCATTTAGTTTCTGTGACAGGCGATCCTGTTGATTACAGTCATCTTGGCTTATGTTTGTACAGCAATGAAGACTTGGACGGAGCGGTAAATGCTTATCAAAACGCTATAAATCTTGACCCTGAACGCACTCAAAGATATATAAGCCTTGCACAAGTTTACAAGGAAGCCGGGAAACCTCAGCTCGGTCTTATAGCTATTAATAAAGCTCTTGAAATTGATCGCGGGAATCTTGATTATTGGCTTCTTTCTGCCGATTTTAACCTTCAATTAAAAAACTTCCTT
>Ga0208040_1000667_pt1 | contig 39160 bp, 30 predicted proteins | sample AD_UKC083_MetaG_FD_184431 | JGI IMG/M metagenome (GOLD analysis project Ga0208040, IMG submission 184431) | Active sludge microbial communities of municipal wastewater-treating anaerobic digesters from USA - AD_UKC083_MetaG (SPAdes) (version 2) | ecosystem: Engineered > Bioreactor > Anaerobic >...
TTCTGCCATCCTTTGCTCCTGTTCGGAAGTGCTGATTAAATTACATTTATGGCATCAAATTGACAGACTTGATAACAGATGCCGCATTTGACGCAGATGTCTTGGTTGATTACGTGGGTATGTTTCCGTTCTCCGCTAATGGCGCTAACCGGGCAGTTCCTGGCGCAGACAGTACAGCCTGTGCAGGGACCATCCTGGATTTCGTACTTAATCAGGCTGCGGCAGACTTTGGCAGGGCAGCGTTTCTCGTAGATGTGAGCTTTGTATTCATCCATAAAATGGACAAGCGTGGAAACAACAGGATTTGGCGCGCCTTGTCCAAGACCGCAGAGGCTGTTGCGTCGAATTTGCTCACACAATTCCTGCAGCTCTTCGATGTCTCCATCTTTACCGCGACCATCACAGATTCCTTCCAATATCTCAAGAAGCCTGTGCGTGCCTACGCGGCACGGAACGCATTTCCCGCATGATTCTTCCTGAATAAACTCCAGGAAGAAACGGGCAATATCAACCATGCATGTGCCTTCATCCATCACGATCATGCCGCCGGAACCCATGATGGAACCAGCCTGACCGAGGGTTTCATAATCCACTGGCAAATCCATCATGTGTTCTGGTATACATCCGCCCATGGGGCCGCCAGTTTGCACAGCTTTGAGTTTCTTGTCGTTTTTAATGCCGCCGCCAACGTCGAAAATGATCTCCCGCAGCGTTATCCCAAATGGCACTTCAATCAAACCAGTATTCTTGACATCACCAGCCAGGGCAAAAGTTTTGGTGCCCTTGCTCTTTTCCGTGCCCATGCTGGCGTACCATTCCGCACCTTTAAGAATTATTTGGGGAACGTTAGCATAAGTTTCGACGTTGTTGATATTGGTGGGTTTGCCCCACAGACCCTTTTGCGCGGGGAATGGCGGACGCGTGCGGGGTTCCCCTCTGCTGCCTTCGATGGACGCCATCAAGGCGGTTTCCTCGCCGCAAACAAAAGCGCCGGCGCCCATGCGCATTTCAAGATCGAAGCTGAAGTCTGTGCCCAGAATATTCTTACCGAGCAGACCAAGGCTGCGCGCTTGTTTCATCGCCAGGTTCATTGTGCTCACGGCGATGGGGTACTCAGCGCGGCAGTAAATGTAGCCCTGCCTCGCTCCAATCGCGTACGCGGCAATAATCATCCCCTCAATGACCGAGTGCGGGTCGCCTTCGAGCACGCGGCGATTCATGAAAGCACCAGGATCACCCTCATCTGCGTTGCAGACGATGTACTTGATGTCGCCGGCAGCTTGTCGGGCAAAGCGCCACTTGAGGCCGGTGGGGAAGCCCGCGCCGCCTCGTCCGCGCAGCTTGGCATCCAGAACTTCCTGGATGACGTCTTCCGGGCTCATCTCTGTTAATACTTTGCCGAGTGCCTGATAACCGTCGTTGGCGATGTAGTCTTCGATATTGCGGGGATCAATCTCACCGACATTGCGCAGAACAATGCGAATTTCTTTGGATTTTGGCGCGCTGAGCTCTTCATCAATCGCGTCTTGCATTTTCGCGGCGTACTGCTTGAGGATGCGTCCCTTGATAAAGTGCTCTTCGACCAGGCGAGGAATTTCATAGTAGGTCAGGTTAGTGTAATGCGTAGCTTCGGGGTAGACAATGATGTCTGGACCGAATTTTTGTGGATCGCCCAGACGTGGGGTTTCCAGGATGCGCACTTCGTCGATGAGACCTTGTTTGATCAACTCGTCATTAAGCGCGTCAATTAATTCATAAGCGCCTTTTTCCACGCAGACTGGGTCGACAGAAACAAGCACAGTAGATCTATAGAACGCCATAGTAATCCTTCCGGTGAATAATTTCCAAGCTGTCGTTAAACGCTTAAGGGATTAGCCCTTGACCTGATAATCCGGGACCAACTTGCCCTTTACAACATGTTCTTCCATGATGGTCTTGGCGACCTCCGGTGAAACATGCCCATAGGTTACCTTTTCCTGACCAGGCAGGATTACCTGAACAATCGGTTCAAAAGAATCAATCCCGATGTTGCCAGTCTGACGAATGATGATATTCTCCAGATGGTGGCTGTCAACAAATTCCAGGATTTCTTTGAGGGTTTCGCGAGCGCCCGCAGCGATTCCTACGGTGCCCATACCAACAACAATTTCAGTTTTTCCGGTTGTGGTCTTCAATTCCTGTTTGCGCAGTGCTTCCTCGCGCATTTTTTTCAGGTCTTCGAGCGATTTGATGGTTGGCATAGAGTCTCTCCTTAATTCAACGCTAAAGTTTCAATTCCTTCAGTAAATACCTCGCGAATATACCTGATGACCTCTGGTTCAGCGAGGCAGTCTTCGCCGAGTTCCTGCTTAATTTCCGTGTCATCGAAGTAAAACGCACTGCTGTCATGCTTTACCTCGAAAATCCAGTGGACAGCAGGGGTACCGATAATCAAGGCCAGAAAAGTGCTTGGCAGGTCTCCTAACGGCATCCGATCGATGTGACCGAGTTGAAAGTGAACCTGCACATTGGTGCCCTTGCCAAGCTCTGACGTGAGGTTGAACCAACCGTTACATGCTTCCGCGGCAGCTTTCAGCAAGGGTATACCCAAACCTACATTCCGTTCAGTCCGGCTGGTGGTAAACGGGTCTGTCACCGTTTGAACCATTTCTGGAGTCATTCCTTTTCCGTCATCGGAAATCGATAAATCTAAGGCGTCATCCCTGCGATTTCCGATAATACTGATAGAAATATTCCTGGCTCCCGCCGATATGCTGTTGGCAGCGATATCAAGGATGTGCAGGGCAATTTCTCTCAATTGGCAGCCTCTTGGTTTTGAATGTCCTGGATGACTTTAGGAAAGCGATTTGGCTGCATTCTTCCACGAATGTTGTCATCCACAACCACGACTGGCGCCTGACTGCATGCGCCGACGCAGCGGCAAACTTCCAGTGTGACCATGCCATCGGGCGTTGTATTTCCGGGTTCAATGCCAAGCAGCTGCTTGGCTTTTTCGATAATCTGGTCAATTCCACCGACATAACAGGCGGTTCCAAGGCAGAATTTAATCGTGTGTTTTCCACGCGGAGTAGTCGTGAAAAATGAATAGAAAGAAACAACGCCGTGTACTTTGGAGATTGGTACTCCTAATCTTGACGCAATGTATGCCTGTACCGGTTTGGAAATGAAGCCGATTTTCTCCTGTACCTGGTTCAAAATAACCATGGTAGCGCCATTGAGATGGATATTCTCATCAATAATGGCATCGATAACCGCTTTTTGTTCTGGGTTCTCCAGAGGATTGGCAATGACATTGTTCTCGGAAAGGGTCATGAGTGCTCCTAAAGGCGGAATGTAGATTTTGTGAAAAAAGATGCAATTAGTGTAACGCCAACTGCTTAATTGGTCAATGATTTCTGGCGGCTTTTCTAAGAAAAGGTCGCAGGGGCGAGCTTAAGCGTTGTTAAGAATTCCTTCAGTGATTGCTTTTAGCGAGGCGTTTGTTGCGCTGAATCGGTTTGCGCCTAAGAAACCATCAAGGTAATGAACATCGCCGCTTTGGAGAATATGGTAGCGGGCTAATTCAGGGTAGCGTTTTAGTATTGCTTCTTTGGTGGTGCGGCGGTTAATCTCTACAATCTGCACATCCAAATCCGGAGGAACCGTGCCCAGATGTGATAGCAATCCATTTGCTTCGCGGTTTATGTGCGCCGGAAAAAACAGTCCACCCAGGTCTTTTACTATCTTGCAGGCTTTCTGGATTGAGATCTGAACCGGAAATAAAAGCTGCCGTTTTTCCAATCGAATTTTATTGCCTTTTTCGTCTACAACCCATTGTGGACCAAAAAACTCCTCATTATTTGGATAAAACGGAAGGTTAGCATCCACGATTTTTTGAAGCGCTTTCAGCTGTTCCAGAGAATCGAATAAGCAAATCGAGTGAACTTCTTCCTGGGTCTCCAACTCCATCCCGGGCAGCACCAATAAGCCTTCTTTGCGCCCAATTTTCCTCACGGGGGCGACGTTATAGCCAACATTGTGGTCTGTTATGGCGATGAGGTTTATTTCGTTGAAAAGCGCGGATTGCACAATGGCTTCAGGCAACATATCCGTTCCAGCGCAAGGCGATAAGACAGTATGGACATGCAGCTCTGCGCGAAATTCAATCACAAAGGATTCCTCACGTTTCCTCTGCCCGGATACCCAGCTCCCACAGTTTGCCGACGACCTCGAAGGTCGGTTTTGGTGTGGAATAAATGATGATTCCTTTTTCCACTGCCCTGGCAAGCGTAAGCTCGTCTGGTTGGGCATTCTCAGTGATAATGATAGCGGGGATATCCAAGAGGGAGGCGACCGCGACTATGTTGTTATGCGCCATCAGGGTTACCCATACGCTGCCGCTCAACGCGCCGGTCATGACGCAGCTGAGCATGTCAGAGGTATATCCGGTCCGAATTACGATGGAATCCGGGTCCACGGGTGCGGCAAGAGGTTTAAGCTGTAATTGGTCCTGAATTTCTTTTAGGTTCATAGGCTTGCCTGGGTTATGAAGTTTGCTTGGATTTATCGATATGCATGACCATGTAAAGGTTGGTGCCGCGGTCCAGAGAGGAGGAGAGGTTCATTTCATCCACGCAACTTTTAATGTTCACCAGCCCCATTCCAGCCCCAAAACCCTGGGCGCGAATTTCTTGTGGGGCAGTGGAGTATCCCGGCTGCATTGCCAAAGAAATGTCGGGAATGCCCGGACCGTCGTCATACGCTTCCATGGTAATGCGGTCAGATTCAATTTCAACGCGCAAAACCCCGCCGTGATTGGTATGGATGATGAGGTTCATTTCAGCTTCGTAGACCGCGATACCGCAGCGGCGGGCAACCTGTGGGCTGGCGCCGAGCCTGAGCAATGCTTTCTTGATGTTATTCGAAGCTGCGCCTCCGCGTGAGAAATCGTTTTTCTTGACGCTATAACGCAAGGTCAACGTGCTGCGGTCCGACACGATATCCTCAAACAGATGGGACGCGCGATAGCGGATCAATTCCTCCGCTTCGAAGTCGTTCTGCAAAGCCTGAAGCAGGCCGTTCGTGATATCGCCCTTGGTAAGAATACCTACCAGCTTATTTTCGCTGTCCAGTACTGGCAGCCGGCCTATATGCGATTTTACAAATAACTTAAGGGCTTCAATAACCTGGTCTTCTTTTTTGGCGGTGATGACGTTGCTGGTCATGTAATCCGCCACAGTCAGGTCAATGCGTCCATCGCGCAGAGATCGGATGAGGTCTTCGATGGAAAGAATCCCACGCAGGTTTCCATCAACAGCGACCGGGGCTCCGGAAATCCGGTATTTCTTGAATTCATCCAGCGCTTCCCGCATGGTCTGCTCAGGACGCAAGGAGAAGACTTTATTGGTCATGACCTCACCGACGGTGAGCTCATACGCGAGCTCCTCCACGCGGGTTATTTTCGCGGCTTCGTCGTCAGTGATGAGGGGTTTGTCGGAAAACATGGCTTAAGCTCAATCGCGGTCGAAGGCGTGCAGCATCCGTTTTTCAAAGCTGGGCAGCCCGTGCTGCATTAACCTTCCGCTTATTTCGTACAGGCCAAGGTCAGAACAAATAATTGGAAACCTTTCCTCCATTGCCAAGGTGATAGTCTCCTGGGCGGGTTGTTTCCCCCGCGCGAAGATAACAAGGCGAACATCAGCAATCAGGGCGGTGCGGATGACCTGCGGGTTACTTAACCCAGTGATAAGAACTGAATCCGGTTGAATGCTGGCCAGAACATCACTCATCAGGTCTCCCGCGTATCCTCCGAGTATTTCCGTTTCCAGGTTCACGTGAGGTGTCAGCAGTTTCCCTTGGGAGATTTCCAATATTTGGCTTATTTTCATCGTTATCCTTGCGAATGTCCCGTTGAATATCTAATTTTACCCGATTTTCCACATGATATACTTTAATAATATTGATTAAAGGAACAAGTCATGGAAAAAATTGTAAGAAGCGTTAAAGGTACCCGAGATTTTTATCCAGAGGAAATGGCTGAGCGGCGCTGGTTAATTTCCAAAATCCAGCAAGTTTCAGCTTCTTTTGGTTATCAGGAGTATGACGGTCCTTGCCTTGAAACGATAGACTTGTATGCCGCAAAATCCGGCGAGGAATTGGTGAAGGAACAGGCGTTTGTGTTTCCCGACCGGAGTGGGGAAAATATCGCGCTGCGGCCAGAACTGACTCCGACCCTGGCGCGCATGATCGCATCGAAACAAAATGAGTTGAATTTTCCCTGCCGTTGGTGGTCATTTGGACCGTTTTGGCGCTATGAGCGGCCGCAAAAAGGTCGGACGCGGGAATTTTTCCAATGGAATATTGACCTCATTGGCTCGGATCAAATTGCCGCCGACGCGGAACTCATCGCTGTAGCCGCGGAATTCCTGCGAAGCGTCGGCGTGAAGCCGGACCAGGTAAAAATCTTGATTAACGACCGCCGTTTGATGGACGCGGAACTCTCTCGGATTGGCATCAATAGCGAACTAAAACCGGCCGTACTGCGCATGATTGACCGAATTGATAAACAAGCGCCGGAAATGTGGGATAAGAACACGCTCGAACTGGGAATCAGCCCGGAGCAACTGACAGCGCTAAAGTCGCTGTTGGGCAATACTGAGCTTTGGCAGCAGTCGCGGGAACTAACAACGCTTTTCGCTGATTTGGAGGCGCTGGGAGTGCGGGAATATACCGCCTTTGAGCCAAAAATCATTCGGGGACTGGACTATTACACTGGCACGGTATTTGAAGCGCGTGATACCGCTGGTAACTTTCGAGCAGTTCTGGGCGGCGGTCACTACGCGAATCTTGTGGGCGACGTGGGCGGCAGGCCTCTGCCCGGTGTCGGTTTTGCTATGGGGGATGTCGTCATTCTGCTGCTGTTGGAATCTTTAGGGCTTACTCCCGCAATAAGCTCGGCCGCGGATGCAGTTTTTGTGTCCGTATTTGACGAAAGCAGTCTGCAAGTCTCGAACCGCGTTGCCGCGCGCTTGAGACGCGCTGGTTTTAAGGTTATATCCAATCCTGGCGCTGAAAAACTGACGAAACAACTCAAGTATGCTGACAGGCTTGGGGCGCGGGCGGCGTTGGTAATCGGACCAGATGAGATCGCGCGGGGCGAGGTGGTTCTGAAGGACCTTGCTGACCGAACCCAATTGGTTGTGCCCGAATCAGAATTGGAAAAGCAGCTCGCGCTTATCCTTGCACAGCGACCAGCGCTGTGATAGAATAGCCGCCTATATGGTGCCTGTAGCTCAACGGCAGAGCGCCTCACTGTGGATGAGGAGGTTGAGGGTTCGAAACCGTCCAGGCACCCAAACACCCTGAAAAGGGTGTTTTTGATTCCTTGGATTTTGGATAAAAAACGGAAAACGGGTTCAGGGGTCGTGGGTGTCAGTATTGGCATTGATGACCTAAACGATAGATAAATGGAAGATAACATTGGGTTGAGCCTAACGGCTTCGCCATAATGTTGACCATACGTTAGTTTTGTGGGATAATTTTCTTTTGTTAAAGGCATTGATGGAAACGAGTAAGCCGGATTAATCCGTCAGCGAACCCGGGATAGTGGAAGCCGGGGCGGTAAATCAAGCTGAAAATCCTTCCGGAGCCGCGAACTGAACGCCTGCGGGTCAGTAAGTAAGCCGCCTTGCTGCTGCGTTATCCGTGGCGATGTTTGCCCCTTGGGGTGAACCTGCTGAGTTGCCCGGGAATTCCTGGGAACCAGGGTGGTACCGCGAGTTTTTGCTCGTCCCTGTTTTGGGACGAGCATTATTTTTGGAGGAGTATGTTTAACGCCGTTTCGTCTAAGTTAAATGTCAAAGTCCTGGAAGAAGGCATCCTGCGCTTCTGGAAAACGAATGAAGTTTTCAAAAAGTCATCGGATGAACGTAAAGATCGCCCACCTTATGTCCTCTTTGAGGGTCCCCCTACCGCGAACGGTAAGCCGGGCGTTCATCATGTTTTGGCGCGCGTTTTCAAGGACATGTTCCCACGCTACAAGACCATGAATGGTTACTTTGTAGATCGCCGCGGCGGATGGGACACGCATGGGCTGCCTGTAGAAATCGAGGTCGAAAAGAAACTTGGTTTCACCAACAAATCTCAGATTGAAACCTACGGCATCGAAAAGTTCAACGCATTATGCCGGGAATCCGCCTTCGAGCGAATTCAGGACTGGGAAAAACTAACTGAACGCATAGCCTATTGGGTGGATTTTGATCGGGCCTATGTTACCTACCGAAACGAATACATCGAGTCCGTGTGGTGGTTGCTCAAGTCCATCTGGGATAAAGATTTGCTGTATCAAGGATTTAAAGTTGTGCCTTATTGTCCGCGCTGCGGAACGCCGCTTTCGGACCATGAAGTGGCGCAGGGATATCGCGATACAGAAGACCCTTCCGTGTTTGTGCGGTTCCCACTCTTAGATGAACCGGATACATATCTGTTAGTCTGGACCACGACCCCCTGGACGCTGCCCGGCAACGTGGCTGTAGCGGCCCATCCGGACGTTGAGTACGCGCTGGTTTCCCGCGCCGATGGCATCAGCCAGGAGCGCTTGATCCTGGCAAAAGACCTCATTAGCGCGGTGTTCGGCGATACACCCGTAAAGGTCCTCAAGACCTTTAGAGGCCGCGCTCTGAAAGGCAAGCGGTACGCCCCATTGTTCACTTTTCTCCCGACTGACAAGCCCGCCCATTACGTGGTGAACGCGGAATACGTCACCACGTCCGATGGCACAGGTCTGGTACATATCGCCCCCGCGTTTGGCGCGGATGACATGGTGGTGGCAAAGGAGTACGACCTCCCTGTTTTGATGACCATCACGGATGAGGGAAAGTTCAGAAAAGAGGTTTCTCCCTGGGCAGGCGTGTTTGTCAAAGACGCTGATCCCTCAATCACCGATGAGCTTGCTAAGCGCGGGCTGCTGCTTAAGGCTTCGCGTTACACGCACACTTATCCATTCTGCTGGCGCTGCAACACGCCTTTGTTGTATTTTGCGCGCCCGACCTGGTTTATACGCACCAGCAAAATCAAGGACCGCCTTGTCGCGCTAAATCAGGAGATTAACTGGGTGCCGGAGCATATCAAAAACGGTCGTTTCGGCAACTGGTTGGAAAATAATATTGATTGGGCGCTCGGGCGCGATCGCTATTGGGGAACGCCGTTGCCCGTTTGGGAATGCGCGCACTGTCACAAACAGCGCTGCGTCGGTTCTGTCGCGGAACTAAGCGAACTTTCAGGCCGCGATCTTTCCCGAATGGATTTGCACCGTCCCTTCATTGACGGCGTTCAGTTTACTTGCCCGGATTGCGGTCAGGGCACTATGCGGCGGGTCAAGGAATTGATTGATGTATGGTTTGATTCCGGAGCAATGCCGGTGGCGCAGTGGCATTATCCCTTCGAGAACATCGAGGATTTCAAGCAGCAATTTCCGGCGGACTTCATTTGCGAGGCGGTTGACCAAACTCGCGGCTGGTTCTATTCGCTGCTCGCTATCAGCGGGCTCGTTTTCGACAGCATTTCGTTTAAGAATGTTGTCTGTTTGGGCCTTATCCTTGATGGTGAAGGCCAGAAGATGTCCAAGTCCCGCGGGAATGTTGTTGATCCCTGGGAAGTAATTAACCAGCATGGGGCAGACGCGGTGCGCTGGTATTTGTATACTTCCAGTCCGTCCGGGAACGAGCGCCGCTTCAGCGCTGATTTGGTTGGAGAGGTGCTGCGCACTTTTAGCCTGACCTTATGGAACACCTATTCGTTTTTTGTCACCTACGCCAACCTGGATCAATGGAAACCGGATATGGATGTCATCCCGCAATTCAGCCAGTTGGATTATTGGCTGCTTTCCTCGCTGAACGCGTTGGTGCGAGATGTGACCGCGGCTTATGAAGCTTACGATGTGCTCGGGGCTACCAGGCCGATTGAAACTTTCGTGGACCAGCTTTCCAACTGGTACCTGCGGCGCTCCCGCCGGCGTTTCTGGAAGAGTGAGTCGGATGGGGACAAGGCCGCGGCATACGAAGTGCTCTACACCGCGCTTACCACGCTGGCTGGTCTTTTAGCGCCTACTATGCCCTTTATGGCTGAGGAGCTTTATCAAAACCTGGTGCGCAGCGTGAATGCGGATGCGCCCGTTTCAGTTCACCTGATTGACTGGCCGAAAGCGGATCCTGAGAAAATTAATGAAAAGCTGAACCGTGATATGGCTTTGGTGATGCGCCTGGCTTCATTGGGTCATTCCGCGCGGAACAAATCCAACATCAAAGTTCGCCAGCCTCTATCCGAGGTCGCTTTCGCGGTTGGCTCCGCGGAGGACGGCGAGCTGGTGGAGCGCTTTAAGGATGTGCTTTTAGAAGAATTGAATGTAAAATCTGTGCGCTTGCTTAGCGGCGCGGGGGAGGCTGTGGATTATCGAATCAATCCGCTGCCGAAACAACTCGGACAGAAGTACAAGAACCTTTTTCCAAAGATTCGCGAGGCGATTTTGGATCTTCCTGTTCAAGAGAGCGCGCAAAAACTGTTGGACGGCATCAATCTGGTTGTGAAGGTGGATGGCAAGTATTATGAGATTCAACCGGATGAAGTGGAAGTGCATACCAGCGCGCGGGAGGGGTTGGAAGTGGCTTCGGATGGCCCTTACTTAGCAGCGCTGGATATTCATCTGACGCAGGATTTGATTTATGAAGGATTGGCGCGGGAATTCATTCGGCGCGTCCAAACGCTGCGGAAGGATGGTGGTTTGGACATCAGCGACCGTATCCGTTTGCATTACACTGCCACGCCGCTGCTCAGTGAAGCTGTGAGCGCCAGCTCGGACCTGATTAAGACGGAAACACTGGCGCTTGAGTTGGAAAACCTTGAAGATGGCGGCTCTTGGATTAGCGCCAGCGACAGCTTTGACAATGAACAGCTGACAATTCGCATCCAAAAAGCGTAAGAGAGGGAAGGTAGTTTTGCAAAAAGAAAAAACAAAATCGAACTTGCTGCTGTTTGGGATTGCCCTGGTAATTATCCTGGTAGACCAGGCGACAAAATTTTACATTCGGCAGAACCTGGCCTTTGGTCAGACCTGGGTGCCTTTTCCGCCATCCGTTTTCTTTCGCATCGTGTACTGGCAGAATACAGGCGCGGCGTTCGGGACTTTCCAAAATGGCAACGCGGTATTAAAAGTTCTTACAGCGGTGATTATCCTGGTCATCCTGGTTTATTACCAGACCATACCCTACGCGCAAAAGTTTATTCGTGTTTGCCTGGCGATTATGCTTGGCGGGGCAGTTGGCAATCTGATTGACCGTTTTAGGCTGGGTTATGTGTTGGACTTTATCGCGCTTGGCAGATTTCCGGTTTTTAATGTGGCGGATTCGTGCGTAACGGTTGGAGTTGGGTTGTTGATCCTCGCGATGTTCCTGGAAGAGCGGAAAGCTCAGAAACTCAGCCAAGCCCGGACGGTTCCTGAAGAGGACCAGGTCAAAGAATAGGCATGCAGGCAACTGAATGAAACCGTTATTAACAACGCTCCAATTCGACAAGACAGAACCCACCAGGCTGGACAAATTCCTGGCAGAATCCTTGCCAACGTATTCCCGCGCGCTTTTTCAGGAGCTGATTGCGTCGGGGAAAGTAACTGTGGATGGCGGAGTGTGCCTAAAAACCGCTTATAAACTTACACCTGGCCAAAGCATCTTGGTGGAGCTCCCAGAGGAACAGGAGCAAGGTATTCCAGCGGAAAACCTACCCCTGGATATCATTTACCAGGACGCTAACACGATTGTAATCAACAAGCCCGCGGGGCTTATTGTACATCCGGGCGCAGGGCACCCCACAGGCACGCTTGTTAATGCCGCGTTATTCCGCTGGCCAGAGCTGCGCGAAGTGGGCGAAGCGCAGCGGCCGGGCGTTGTGCACCGTTTGGATAAAGAAACCTCCGGCGTTTTGGTGCTGGCTCGCAACCAAAGCGCTTACGACTGGCTGGTGCGGCAATTCAAGTCCAGAAAAACCGAAAAGTATTATCTGGCGCTGGTAGACGGGCAACCACCCACACCCAGCGGCAGAATTGAAGCCGCGGTTGGGCGTGACCCAAAATTCCGACAGCGCATGGCGATTGTGTACGAAGGCAAAGGCCGAAAAGCGGTTTCGGAATACCATACAGTCCAAAGTTTTCACGATCACACGCTGCTGGAAGTGCACCCCCTCACCGGCCGCACCCATCAAATTCGGGTGCACCTCGCCTACCTGGGCTGCCCGGTAGTTGGGGATCGCGTTTACGGAAGGCGAAAATCCTCCCTGGCTTTGGGGCGCTTCTTCTTGCATGCTGCCAAACTCAGAATTATCCTGCCCGGGGAAAAAAACGCGACAGAGTTTTTGGCCGTACTTCCAGATGATTTGAAATCAGTACTTGATAATCTTTCCTCTCAGGAGTAAGAATGCGCGTCTATGACTTTCGTTCTGATACGGTAACAAAACCAACGCAGCGCATGCGCCAGGCGATGGCCGAAGCACAGGTGGGGGATGATGTATACGGGGAGGACCCGACCATTAACCGATTGGAAGCCCGCGCGGCAGAACTGCTTGGCAAAGAAGCCGCTCTCTTTGTAAGTTCTGGCACAATGGGAAATTTGCTGGCGGTTCTGGCTTCTTGTGAACGCGGCGATGAAGTGATTATGGGCAGGCAGGGACACACTTTTTTGCACGAGGCCGGCGGAGTTTCGGTGCTAGGTGGGGTTTCGATGCACACGATTCCGAACCAGCCGGACGGAAGCCTTGCTCTGGAAGATTTGCAGGGCGCTCTGCGCAACCCATTGGATTTTCACGAGCCGGTTTCGCGCATGGTGATTTTGGAAAACACGCAAAACGCCTGCGGAGGCATGGCATTGAGCCCGGAGTACTGCGACCAGGTCGGCGAGTTTGCGCGGGAACACAGCTTGTACTTACACATAGACGGCGCGCGTATCTTTAACGCGGCTGTCGCGCTCGGAGTTCCCGCCGCGGAACTGGCTCTTTCCGCGAATTCCATTACCTTTTGCCTGAGCAAAGGCTTGTGCTGCCCGGTTGGGTCAGTTTTATGCGGCAGCCGGAGCATGGTGGACAAAGCCCGCCGCCTGAGGAAAATGTTGGGCGGGGGAATGCGCCAGGCTGGCATTCTGGCAGCCGCGGGCTTGGTGGCATTTGATGAGATGATTGAGCGCCTGGCCGAGGACCACCGCCGAGCGCGTCTGCTGGCGGAAGGGCTTAAGGCAGTGCCAGGTTTGCGCATAGATAAAGGGACGCCTTACACAAACATGGTCTACCTGGCCTTGGAGCCTGAAATCCGGCAGGACGCGGAGGAAATTGTGTCATTGCTTGCTAATCGGGGAGTGCTCATCGGTGATACGGGCAAACGCAGCTTCCGTCTGGTCACCCATCATGATGTGGATGATGACGCGTTGGAAGTTTGCGTTCGGGAATTTAGCCAGGTGATGCGCTCGCTTTATTAAGCACAATTCACCCCATCCGCTAAAAACGGTGGCATAATCAAAACAATTTCAGGCTCATCATACCGAAAGGGTTGATTTACCAACGCGATATGAGTGTTCCAAAGTTTTTTTCAATCAGGATGTTACTATTCCTTGCGCTTATCGCAGCCGTCTTGCTGCCTGACCCGGCCTTGGCTTCCGGCAGGCTTCAGGAAGCAGAGGAGGAGCTTATCCTCTACCTGCCCATTATCTTTAGAGCTCCCGATCCCCCCCCTCCAGTTCAATCTCTGTCTGTGGGCCCGGACGGCGGAACATTCACGGCAGTCGCGGTGGACCCGGGTAACGCGTCTATTGTTTACCTGGGAACGTATGGGGCAGGGGTATATCGCAGCACCGACCAGGGAGCAAGCTGGACTCAGCGCATTACCGGTCTCGATAATACCTACATCCAATCGTTGGCGGTAGACCCTCAGAATGGAAATGTGCTTTATGCTGGAACCTATGCTGGCGGGGTCTATAAAAGCACCAACGCTGGAGCGAATTGGTTTGCTTCTAATGGCAGCCTGAGCGATCCGCATGTAGTTTACGACCTGGAAGTTGACCCGCTAAATCCGCAAATTGTCTATTTCGCTGGCCGAATCAAGAATACATTGATTGGCGTGGTCTACAAGAGCGTGAATGGCGGCGCGGATTGGAGCCTATTGATGCGGGGAGACCAATTTAATACCGATGACTACTTCTATGACATCGACGTGGACCCGGTTAATAGCAATACCCTCTATCTTTCCGCGCACGAGCACGGCTTTTATAAAAGCATAAATTACGGGGCGTCTTTTTCCGCCATAAATAGCGGGGTCTCAGACCTCAGCGCGCGCAGCACCGCCCTGGACAGCGCTAATCCAGCGTTGATTTTTGGCGGTGTATGGCACGGTGCGGGAGTATTTAAGAGCACTAACGGCGGCGCAAGCTGGACCAAGGTAAGCGGCGGACTGCCCACAGACGTTGAAGTGTACCGCCTTTACATCGATCAATCCACTGGAGGGACTAAACCTTTATTTGCCTGCACCTATGAAAACGGGCTCTATCGCTCCACAAATAATGGCGCCAGTTGGGGCAGCGTGGGGTTGAATAATCAGTTCTTGTATGATTTCGCCATTGCGCCGGGCACGCCGCAAAATTGGTACGCCGGGCTGAGCTACCGCGGTTTGTACCGCTCATCGAACGCGGGCGCGACTTGGAGCCCAAGCCACAGCGACGTGAGCAGCCTTTCTATCAATGGCTTTGCAGCTCTGACCAGCCAACCAGGTTACATCTATGCGGGTATTTACGGCATTGGCGTTGTCCGAACAAACGACGGCGGCAGCACATGGCAGGAATTTAATACAGGATTGTCTAACCGTTTAGTAACCTGGCTCACGGCAGCCAACAATAAACTTTACGCGCTTACACCCAGCGCTGTGTACGTCTCCAGCGGTGAAAGCTGGTCGACTCTCATCCTTCCTCAATCCATGGGATATGACCCGGCTTGGTATATTGAGACTGTCCTTGCGGGGATAAGTCAGCCAGAAGAATATGCAGTAAAAGAAATCCTTGCCCAGTTGGAGAATCAAACCGAAAGTGGACTTAACAGTACGCCCCTGATCAGCTTGACAGCTATCGGCAGCACGCTTTATGGAGGAAGCGCTGGCGCGGGTTTGTGGAAGTATTCCAGCGGGTCTTGGACCCAGGTTGGCTTGAATGGATACACTATCCCCAGCCTCTCCACCGACGCTGTTTTGAACAGGGTTCTGATGTCAGCCTGCGACAGCTCGGGCAGCTGCGCGGTTCGTTATCTGAAAGACGGCAGCTTTACAACGATCAACCAAGGTCTGGAAGGCATTTATACCAACCAAATTCTGGTCGTGGGTGAGGATTATTATGCTGCAACGAGCAACGGCATTTACTTGCGGGATAACACCGGCGCCTTATGGATCCCAGTAGGAGCGGCTGGGGAAAATGTACTCTCAATCAGCGTTAATGCCCAAAACTCCGCATTAATGGCTGCAGGAGCGGCTGGTTCCACATACTTTAGCAACGACAGCGGGGCGCATTGGCAGATTGCCACGCCCGTACTGAACCGTTGGAATTATCAAAGCGTTATCATCGACCCTGGACTCAATTCCCGCGTCTTATTTGGCACTCGCGAAGCCGGCGCATTTCGCTGGGACGGTCAATAGAAACTGTGAGTCTCAAGGGCTGCTTTGTGAGGCATCCCAGCGGTGAATCAAAAACAAATGGATACGCGCCAGGAATATCGGGTTAAGCAATGTTGATAGTCATGTCGGATCTGCATTTTGCAGAATCAAAATCACTCGCGCTGAACGGAACGCAATTTAACCACAATCTACCCGCCCAGGTATACCAGGAGTACTTCAGAGAGATTGCAGAGTCGTTGGATGACGGCGTGGTTCCAGAGGTGGATCTGGTTCTGGCTGGAGATATTTTTGAACTTACCCGCTCCGCTTTGTGGTTGGAAGGTGAACTAAGGCCTTACGGGCATTTGGATGAAATCGCTGAAGGGAGCGAACGCGAAAAGAAAATCTTGAGTATCCTCGAGTCAATCGCGGCGGATGAGCGGGTTGCGGAAACGCTGCAGATCTTTCGGGGTCTCGAGTCACTTTTTCAGCGTCCAACGCGTCTCCACTTTGTTCCCGGCAACCACGACAGGCTGATCAACGCTACGGCGGCTGTTCGCTCCGCTGCGCGGCGCATGTTGGGGATGCCAGAGAGCGCTGCTCCCTTTGACAACCAATATTTGCATCCACTCAATGGTCAGCCCGGGGTATTGGTGCGGCATGGACATGAGTACGACCCAAATAATTTTGGGGTAAATCTAAGCCTGGAATCTACCTTACCTGCGGTATTACCGGCGGAGTGGTATAAACGTCCCGTCCTTGGCGATATCACCACCCTGGAATTGGCTGCCAGGCTGCCGAAAGTTTTCAAGGATCATTACTCGGACGCGTTAATTCTGAAACAAGTTCCGCTTCTGACCCTATATCAACGCATTATGGAGTACGATAACGTCCGGCCCGCGAACGCGCTGATGAATTTTTTGTTTTCAACTCCTGGCCTTTCCCGCGCTGACACCTGGAAGTATCTTGAGCCAGTATTCAAACGGGTCAGGGATGACATTGCCAGGGATGTCAGTCTTAAGCAACAGTTTCTTTCGCTTGGCGCGCTGGTAGGAATTCCGCTTTTTAATCTGCGCTTGCTGCTGGATAAACGCATCTGGAAGCGGCAAATACCATTTTGGGTTTTCGCCAAACTGATTGAGTCCCTGGCTGGAAAGTATAAGCTGGGATCCTTAATGAACATGATCGCGAAGGAAGAAAGCATGAACAGCGCGGAGTCGACGGTAAACTGCCTGGTTAGCGGGCACACGCATAATCCGGCGGTGGAACTTTTGGGGGCAAGTGATGGGAGAGCGCGTTTTTACCTGAACAGCGGAACATTTCGCAACGCGATTACTTCGGCAGCGGATATGCTCAGTTTCAGTCGTTTACGTTCACGCGCGCGCGTGCTAATCTACGGGCCTGGGGAGCGAAATCCGGAATATACCCGCGAAACTGGTTGGTCATTTGATTACTCAACGAAATTTGGGTACGGTTCTGAGGTGTAGCGCGCGAGGCTTAGGTTCCGGCCTCACTCATAAAGTTTATTAACTTTGGGCGATGAGCGCTTGCGCGCGTTTGAAGTCCTTTGGACGCACATAAATCGCATAAACAAAGCTGGGTTGTTGGGAGCCTTTATAAAGCGCGATGTTTGAAGCAGCGTATGAACGGGCATCGATATAGGAACCCAAGGCGCCGCGTGTTCTTTGCGTCTGAAGTCGATAAGAAATCTTTTCGTGTTTGAGGATATCCTCAATCCGCCGAATTTCTGCTGAGGAAGTATCAGCAATAAGTTTCTTCCCGATTAGAACCAAGGCGTTTGCCATTTTCTTTCCTCCAGTGCTAAACAACAAACCTTCAGACTCTAAATGGAACTGAAGGTTTGGTATTCATCGTAAGCCTAACAATTATCGCGCTTTGCTCGCGCGTCGTTTCATCCGGTCTTGCGCTTTTTGGTTCCTGCGCGTGTTTCGGTCAGCGTATGCCCGCGCAGAGCGCGCACCAGGTCCGCGCGCCGAAGAGCGCGTTTGCGGTCGATTTCCACCATTTTGGCCTTGTCATCCGCAAGCTTTCTAAGAGCTTCAACCCAGGCGGCACTGGAGACAGGTTTGTGGTTCAGCCGCCAGCGTTCCACCTTTACAGCCAGTTCATTTTCGTTTAGCAGCACGTCGCGGGAGCGCGTGACCTGCATGCCCTGGTACTCAAAAACGAATTCTTGGCTCTCGTATTTTGGTTTAATCGGGCAGACTTGCATGCAAGCTCCACATTTAATGCAGTAGTAATCAGCCAGGACCAGCTCGCCCTGCTCGTCGATGTGCAGCGCGCGAGTGGGGCAAATATCCGCGCAGGCAAAACAGCCTTCCACGCATCGTTCGCGGTGTAGCTCCACGGAACCCTGCCAAGGCTGGCGCACTTCGAAGGCGCCCTTGCTTGCAACTTCGCACTGCCGGCAGTGAATGCAGTTATCAAAGTCAATGCGCATGGTGTCGCGTTTTTCATCGTAACTGATTACATTGGCAGAGCAATTGTCAATCACGAAGTCCTTGAGCGCGAAATCAAACTTTTCTTTTCGGAAGATGATCTTCGAGAGGTACTCAGGATACGCGTCGTACTCCCTTACCGGGATTTCTGATTTGCCGTTGATGGTTATCGTGATCGCGTGGGTAGGGCAGGCAGCAACGCACATGCCGCAGTTGACGCATTTTTTCTCGTCGACATCCACAGAAGCCTTCACCGCGATGCGGCCGTTTTCCAGTTGCACCGGCACGTGGGTTAGCGCTTGCTTTGGGCAGACAATCGGTCCTATCTGGCAGCCGACGCACTTATCCAGGTCCCAGGTCATCAGGTAATTGCGCGTGACCATCCCACGGTGGATGGTCATCGTGTGTTCGTCACGTGTTTTTTGGGGAATTCCGCGTTGGCTCATGCTTTCTCCATTAAATATCTGCCGGTAGCGCGTTAAGTTCCGCCAGGCTGAAGACCGGACCGTCTTTGCAAATGTACTTTGAACCTATGTTGCAGCGTCCACACTTACCCAAACCGCATTTCATCCGCTTTTCCAGGGATGTGAAAATTGCTTCAGGTGGGAAACCGAGTGAGACCAGCGCGGGCAGGGTGAACTTGGTCATAATGGGCGGACCGCAGACAATCGCGACAGCGTTATCAGGCGAAGGCGCGATTTGCTTTACCACATCCGGCACATAGCCAACATGATGATCCCAGCTTTCCTCAGGCACATCAATTGCCTGGTGGATTTCCATGTCATCACGTTGATACCAGCTTTGGATGTCGTGTTTGTACATGCACAACCCGGAACTGCGCGCGCCGTAGATGACGGTTAGCTGCCCAAATTCCGGTCGATTTTGTGGATGTTGGACGTGCTTGGTCAGGGCATAGAGCGTTGAGAAGGCGCAGCCGCCGCCAATGATGACCAGGTTTTTGCCTTTCCAATCTGCGAGCGGAAATCCATTGCCGAGTGGACCGCGCATTCCAAGTGGATCTCCGGGTTTTAATCCGTGCAGCGCTTTGGTTACAGAACCCATGCGCTGGATGGTAAAACGCACAAAGTCGCCTTCCCAGGCAGCAGAAGCGACGCCGAGCGGCGACTCGCCTTTGCCGAAGAGGGAAAGTTGGCAGAATTGCCCGGGATTGAACTTCTTGAAGAACGCCACCCTGTCCACTTGGTTTTCGAAGGACAGTTCAAGCGTTTTCAGGGTTCTGTCGTTGGATTCATAATACGCGCGCAGGACCCGCATAGGAATTGGCTGGTAAGGGTTAGGCGCGCTGAAATTAGTTGGCATGCAGAACCTCGCTTTCGTACGCGCCGGCTTTGCGAATCATCGCGCGAATATCCAAACCAACCGGGCAATAGCGCACGCAGCGGCCGCAGCCGGTGCAGCCCAACTTGCCGACATGCTCCCACCAATAGCTGTACTTGTGCATCAAACGCTGGCGGGTGCGCTCTTTGCGGGTTGGGCGCGGATTATGCGCTGAGGCTTCCAAAGAATACACCCGGTACATGCAGGTGTCCCAGTTGCGCACGCGGGTATCGCGCTGCGCTTCGTCTACTAAATCGAAGCAAAAGCAGGTAGGACAAAGAAAGGTGCAGATACCGCAGCCGAGGCAGGATTGGGCGAGCTCCGCCCAGATTTCCTTGTCAAAGACTCTGTCCAGTTTTTCCTTGAGACCGTCCAATTCAAACACTTTAGGCAGGGATTTCTCCGCGGCAGCTTGCAAGAGCAGAGCGCTTTCCTGTTGGGCGGCATCGGCCGGCGTCAACCCGCTGAAAAGAAGCTCTGCGCGTTCAGAAAGCGCTGCAACCAGGTAAACCTCACCAAGGTCCGTCAGGAGTGCGTCCAGACCGTCCCTGTGGAAGGGCCCGGATTCGGCGCTGGTGCAGAAGCAGGTCGCGCAAGGCTCATGGCAGCCTAAACCAATCAGCAGAGTCTCCGCGCGGCGCGCCAACCAGAACGGGTCCTGATTATCGCCTTCGGCAAAGACCGTATCGAGCAGAGTCACAGCTTTTGCGTCACATGGACGGATGCCAAATATCACTCTTTTCTGCGGTTCGGGTTCCAGGTTTTCCAGTTGGCCCACATTTCTGTTGTATTTAAGAATTGCTTCGGACTGCGGGAAGAAGAGCGCTTTGACGGGATAGCGGGTATTGTGTGGTTCCTGCAACCTGAGTTCCGATTGCGGCGTAAATGGCAAAAACTCCGCATACGCGCCGGTTTTTTGCGGCGCGATGACGGCATACTCAGCTGACCAGGCGGTTAAGAGCGCGTTAAGGTCATTCTTTGGGAGGATATATTTCATCACTGTGTTCCTCCAGCCTGGAAGTGTTTCTTGTCGTCCATAGTAAATGACGCAAAGGGCGGTTGGGTTTTATCGTCCATGCCGGCCGCGAATTGGTAGATATCCCACATGTCTTTGCCAAGTTTGTCGGTCAGGTAAGTCATTTGGATATCCATTGGGCAAGCGCGCTCGCAGGCGCCGCAGCTGGTGCAGCGCCCGGTCTGGTGAAAAGCCCGAATGATATGCCAGGCATGCGTTCCGGCAGGGGTAGTGCCGCTTTCTGTCCAACGGGGTGTGTTGTGGTCGACAAAACACTCTTCGCAGTAGCACATTGGGCAGGCTTCCCGGCAGGCGTAACAGCGAATGCAGCGCTCGGCTTCTTGCTTGAAATAGGCGACGCGTTCTGAGCGGGTAAGTGCTTCAAAAGTCTCCACGCGTTCACGGATAAGTTTGGGGTCGCCTTCAGGCAGAGCTTCTCCCAGCAGGATATCCGCGCTGAGCGGGTTGGGGTGCACGCAGCGTTGGCAGGAAGAATGCAGCAGTTCCGCGCGCGGGAGCGTATAACTTTGATGCCTGGCGCGCAGCGTGAGGGTGCTGTCGCTCTCTTCAAATTCGAGGATATCTTCACCGGTCACCGCGATCACCTTGCGCCAGTCGATAATGCCCGTGCAGGGAACGCCGAGTAGATAAAGATTTTCCCGGGCGTGCTGTTTTTCCACGACCAACGCGTTCACGGAGCGGTTTTCGCAGCCGCGAACAAGCATGCCAATACGCGTCTCGCGTGGGTAGCGGGTCAGGTAATTCGCGAGATTGTTGGCGCACAGGCTGTTGTAGACCAGATTTTCCAGGTCATCTATGCTCGTAAAGAAGGCTGGCTGTGGGCGCAGAGGAGCATCTTCCTTGCGAAAGGCTATCACCACATCCACCAGATTCTCTTTTAGCAGGCGTTCCGCTTCAGAACGGATTTTTTGTTCCAGTTCATTCATGCGCACCTCCTTCGTTTACGGGCACGCGTGAGGAAAGCGCATCCGCTAGGCCGAGCTGCTTGAGGTGGTTCTCAAAGTCCGCGAGTTCGCGTTGAATGCGTCCGCGGTCCTGCAAATCCAGCCAAACGAAGCGCACGCGTGCCTCATCATAGCCGATGTAGTCAAGGAAGCTTGAAAATTCCTGCAATTGTCTGCGAGCAGCCAGGTTGCCTTCTTTGTAATGGCATTTTTCTGGCAGGCAGCCGCTGATGACAATACCTTCAGCGCCGCCTTGCACCGCGTTTAGCACAAAGAGGGGGTCTATGCGCCCTGTGCAAGGAACTTTAATCAAGTGAATGTTTTCAGGCAGGCGTTGGTCGACCCATTCCTGATCCTCCGGCGCATAGAGGCACCATTGACATTGAAAGAAAGCAATTTTGGGCTGGTTGTCCATGCTTACAGCGCTCCTTGTGGGTTCAGCCAATTCCAGATTTTTTCCACAACATTCTCGTCGGAATAGTCTGCTGGTATGCTGATTGAGTTGGAGCGGCAAGCCGCGCCGCAAGCGCCGCAAGCCATGCACAAGCCCGCGTCAACCACAGCGACCGGCATGCTGCCGCGATAGGGCAGCTTGCGGGTTTCGATCGTGATCGCATCGTAGGGGCAGACTTCAGCGCACAGGCCGCAAGCAACACAGGTTTGCTGATCGACCACGGCGGTGTGCAGAGGGGTCTTCTGGCCATTCTGCGTGGCTATTTTTTTCACCGCTGTGATGACGCCGGATATGTGGATTTGCTGCGGGCAGGCTGGGTAACATAAATCACAAGAGGAACACAGCCAGGTGGTAGGGTTGCTGTAGCTCTCCTCACGCATCTCCATCATGACCATGCGCAGCAAGCGCCGTGGGTTATAGAGCGGGTCAAGTTTTTGTTGGATCATGCACTTACTGGTGCAGGTCCCACAGGAGTAACACATCTCCAGGTTTTCGCCACCAGGGATTGCCCGGACTTCGTTTGCTAAGCCTGAACTGATCATTGCGGCGCCCTTTCTCTACCGAGAATTGTGTCAACCATCACTTGCGTGTGGTCAAGCGCGCGCTGAACGCCGGGGATATTTGGCAGGCGTGAAAGGCGTTTGGCCATATCCGGTCGCATCCTCTCAATTTCGGTTAAAAGGTCCGCCTCTGGAATCGCGTCCAGAGTTGCCTGCATTTCATTGAGCACCCGCGCGTATTTATCACCTTCAGCGGCGCTGATCCACTCGACCCGGAAGCGGCCGGGAGACATGTTCATGCGTTCAAAGATAGTTTCAAGCCGTTTAGCGCGCTTGGCGCCGATAATCTGACCGGTGATGTAGTGGCAGTCCTGCGGGTGGCAGCCGGAATAGAGCACGGCGCCCGCTCCTAGGCGGTAGGCTTCGTAGATGAAGTCGGCGTCCATTCGGGCAGAGCACATCACTTTGATACCGCGCTCGTTAGAGGTGTACTCAAAGTGGCTGGTGCCAGCCAGGTCCGCGCCGCCATAGGAGCACCAATGACAGCGCAGCGCGAGAATCTTCTTCTCTGGTTTATCGGCCAGCAGAGTGCGAATCTGGGCAAGAATCTGCGCGTCAGTGTAGTGCAGCTGGGTTATCGCGTCGTGCGGGCATTCGCCTACGCACGCGCCGCAGCCGTGGCATTTGGCTGTGATAACTTCCGCTGCGATTCCCTGGGTGTAGTTAATCGCGCCGTATGGGCAGGAGCGTTCGCAGATGCCGCAAGCTTTTCCTTGAGCGCTGACGCAGCGGTCTGACCAAACATTCGCGATGGTAGGTTCGATTTGCCAGGTTTTGGAGTGCAGCACGCGCGAGGCGCGCGCGGCGGCCGCTGAGCCCTGCGCAACGCTGGCAGGAATATCCTTGGGACCCTGGCACGCGCCCGCAAAGAAAATTCCGTCCGTGGGGCTGTCCATTGGGCGCAGCTTGGGGTGGTATTCCATGTACCAGCCGCCTGGCGACTGCGCGACGTTCAGCACTGAGCTCATATGGTTTTGGTCCGGCTGTGGAATTGCAGCCTGGTTGAGAATTACCAAGTCGTATTCATGCTCCACGACTTTGCCTAACGCGATATCTTCCGTGTGAATGAAGAGGTTGCGGCTTTCAGGGTCCTCAGTAATCATTGCGGGGCGTCCCTGGATAAAGTGAATACCCATGGAGCGGGCACGGTCGTAAAACTCTTCGTAACCCTTGGAGGGTGTGCGGATATCCATGTAATAGATGGAAATATCAGCGCTTGGGTTCATCTGCTTGGCGAGAACGGCGTTTTTAATGGAGTACATGCAGCAGAAATTCGAGCAGCTTTCCACAAAACGCTTATCCCGCGAGCCTACACAGTTGATGAATGCCATCCGACGCGGTTTTTTGCTGTCGCTGGGGCGGATCAGGCTGCCGGCTGTCGGACCCGCGGAGTTGTTCAAGCGTTCCAATTCCATGGCTGTGATAACGTTGGGATAGCGATTGTACCCGTATTCTTCCATCGGGGTGGGGTCGAAGTGGCTGAAGCCGGTTGCCACGATAATGGCGCCGATTTCTTCTTCAACAATTTTGTCCTGCATGCTGAAATCAATCGCTTCGAGCGGTCCGCAGGCTTCCACGCATTTGTAGCAGTGGATGCAGGCGTCCATATCAATGTTGTAAATAAGCGGGACGGACTGGCTCATCGGGATATACGCCGCCTTGCGGGGAGCCAGGTTCATTTCGAAATAATTCGGGACTTCAATCGGGCAGACTTTGGCGCAAGCGCCGCAGCCGTTGCAGCGGTCCGCGCGGACGTATTTGGCTTTCTCGCGCAGGGTTACCTTGAAGTTCCCGACAAAACCTTCAACTTTTTCAACTTCTGTGTATGTTTTGACTTCGATGAGGGGCTGACGCGCCGCGTCAACCATTTTTGGTGCGAGAATTCATATACTACAGTCCATCGTTGGAAAGGTCTTGTTCAGCTGCGCCATGACCCCTCCAATCGTTGGTTCTTTCTCTACCAGCACCACCGGAATATTTTGTTCCGCCAAATCCAGCGCCGCGCTGATGCCTGCCACGCCGCCGCCAATAACCATTGCCTTTTTGGAGACGGGCACGTTGATCATATCCAGCGGCTGCAGGAAGGATACTTTGGAAACGGCCGAAGCAGTCAGGTCCTTTGCTTTCGCCAGGGCGCCTTCGCGGTCGTGTCCGTGCGCCCAGGTGCACTGCTCGCGGATGTTCGCCATTTCCATCAGGAATGGGTTCATTCCGGCTTCGGCAACAGCAGCACGGAAGGTGGGTTCGTGCATTCTAACGGAACAAGCGGAAACCACCACGCGGTTCAGGTTGTACTTTTTGATGTCCTCTTTAATCAGGCGTTGACCGCTATCCGCGCAAGCATAAAGCGTGTCGGTAGCACGCACCACGCCGGGTAATTCCGCGGCGAAGTTGACTACTTCCTTAGGTGGGATGACGCCGGCGATGTTGCTTCCGCAGTGACACACGTAAACGCCGATGCGCAGTTCTTCTTCTTGCTTATTTAAATCATCGCTCATCGGGGATCCTTGGTTTTCGTCGGAAACTCGAGGCTTTCTTTGATTAACTCACGGCGCGTTTTTTGCGCCTGCCTGTCTGGATTGGTAAGCGTCAGCGCTTCTTTGGGGCACCAAAGCACGCACTGCGGTCCGCCTTCAACGGTTTCGCATTGGTCGCAAATCTCAGCCAGTTTTGTGGCCGGATTGATGGAAATCGCGCCGAAATCACATGCTTCGATACACCAGGCGCATCCGTCGCATTTGGTGGAGTCCACGCGGATAATACCGCTCTCGGGGTCCTGCGTCATCGCGTCGCGTGGGCATACAATCACGCAGGGCGCGTTCTCGCAGGTCCGACAGGCGATCGCGGAAATCAGGACTTCATCGATTCGGACAACGCGAATACGGCTGCGGTAAGAGTTGTATTCCCCTGTTTTAGTGTAGGAGCAGACATATTCACATAGCTGACAACCGATGCACGCGGCGGGATCGCAAACAATGTATTCGAACTTGGAAGTAGATGTCGCCATTTTTCTCCTTATACGCCAATTTGTTCAGCCACGTCGGGCATGCCCAATTTGATAAGCAAATCGCTGGGGATCAAGCCTTCTTTAGTCCAGCCTTTAGCCTGATAGTAAATATCCTTCAGGTACGCCAGCTCTTCATCGCTGACGGTATAGCCTGCTGACGCGCCTTTGGTAAATGGCTCGTGTTTCCAGCGCCAGGGCAGATCATCATCCGCCTCCGTCCACCCTTCACGGATATTGAAAGCTTTCTTGATTGTGTGCGCCCGGATACCAATCAGGTCCACGTCATCGTAGCCGTAATTCCAACCCGTTGTGGCGTTGATCAACTGCGCGATAGCAGGCCAGGCGCCAGCACGGTCGGCTTTGCCGGTGAAGCAGCGCCGGATAAACTTGCATAACGGCAGCGTGTCGTAAACCGCGGCATACTCTTCAGATTCCGCGGCAACTTTACCGCGCGTTTCATCAATGGTAAAGCGGTTAACTTCGCCCTTGATGTCCGGGTCGTAGGCGGCGGAACGATTGTGGCAGCCGCCGCGGGTACCCACAGCCAGCCCGACTGAAAAAGTCTTCAGACCGCGGGCATCGTAGCCGGGGCATTCAAGACCTTTTATGTGCATCGCCCATTTCCAGGACTCAGTGCCGCGTTCGGCATCAATCTTCTTGCAGGCAATGCGTGTACCTTCAGCGAGTAGGTCGCCAATGCCTTCGCGGTCGCGAATCATCTTAGCAAGCGCTACGGCGCCTTCACCGTTGCCAAAATTAAGCTCAATTCCTTCCGGAAATGCTTTGCAGGCAAAATCTTCCTTCTTGAGGACGCCTTTTTCGTAACATTCCATCGCGTAGGAGATGCTGACGCCCATGCTCATGCTGTCCATGCCATCCTGGTCAGCAATTTCCAGCAGTTGAATGCAAGCCCGCATGTCAGAGATACCCAGGTTGGAGCTGTTTGCTTGCAGGCTTTCGTATTCCACGCCAGTCATCGCGCCGGCGAAGGGGCCGGTCTTAACAATAGACATTTGTTCACAGGCTATTGGGCACTGCGCACAGGCAATTACTTTTACTTTGTGATGCGCGTCCAGGTACTCTCCACTAATCAGACTGATATTCTCAAAGGTTCCATCCTGATAGTTGCGGGTCGGTAAGAGGCCAATTTTGTCCATGTTAAGCATATTGGTAGCCGTACCGTAGATGCGGTATTTCTCGGTATCCTTGCCTTGCGCTTCTTTCGAAATGTGGAAGGACATTTCCATCAGTTTCTTGGAATCAGCTACGGTCACGCCTTTGGTACCGCGCACTGAGACAGCTTTAACTTTCTTTGAACCCCACACCGCGCCGTGACCGGTGCGGCCAGCCTGGCGTCCATCATTCGTGACGTTTGCGTAGCGAATCATGCGCTCGCCGCAAACACCGATGGTGCAGGAGCGCACTTGATCGTCTCCCATCTTTTCGCGGATGGCTTCTTCCGTTTCGAAAGTGCCTTTTCCAAGCAGATAGGTGGCGTCAAGAAATTCCACGCGGTCGTCGTCGATGAAAATATTTACCCAGGTGTCGCTGCTGTTGTGGATGACAACGCCATCCCAGCCGGCGCGCTTGAGAGCGACCGAAAACCAGCTTCCGGAAAGGCTGTCGCCAAGAAAACCAGTCAGCGGAGATTTGGATGCCAGTCCAAACTTACCGCCAACAGGTACAGGCGTGCCCGAGAAGATTCCGTTAGCAATGCAGATCGGGTTTTCCGGCGCATAGGGGTCGCAGCCTGGTTGGATGTTCTCCCAACACAGGCGGCTGGCCATCGAAACGCCGCCAATCCACAACTTGTACCATTCTTCGGGCTTTTCTTCCACGCGGGTTTTCCTGGTTTTCAGGTCGATGTGCAAAATTTTTCCACTGTAACCTTTCATATCAGCTCCCTTAACTTAGTTGTTTCTAAACCATTCAAGCAATGGACCAATGTATAACTGGTGTTCAGTTTTCTTCCTTGATTGGATTCCAGAACTCAATTCAAAAAAATCCTTTGGCAGTATTTTCGAATCTATTATACTCTTAGTCGGAAATCTGTGGGAATTATTCTCAGATTTCCACATTTATGATGGTTGTGATTGCGATGGGATGAGATGCCATGTCCATTCGTCTCTATTGGTCTTATCCTGAAAGCCCAAAAATGTCCGCCCTTTAAAATTATGAAGCCCCAGGGTGCGGGGGCTTCATAGCGGAGGGGAAAACTGGATGCTAAGCCAGAGTTTTCAAAAACAATAAAAACCTTACTTGGAAAGGCTCAATTTAATCATTTCACCTTTCTGGTCAAAAGTCATGCGCGCGTAGTGGTCGTGCGGTATCTTCTCAAATTCCACGCTTTTTCGCAGCGTGACCACATATCTCTCGCTGCCTTCAAGATAATGTTTACGAGACTTGCGATCCTTAACACCAGCTGTGTCCAATGAGAAGTTGGTCAACTGCGGATTAATGGCGACTGTGGCGTTATCCAAACCGGGCAGGTAGGCGCTGATTACTTTTTTGACATTTTCAAGAATCTCGTCCGGCATCTCTTCGGGGGAGACAACCATTTCTTCGTGAGAATCGCTGATGGTCTTGATGATCAGAGTCTTGCTTGGGCGGAGCAGCGGCTTGGGAATGTTTCGGAGGCTTTCTTTATTGGCCAGCGGGTCTCCGTAGAGGACAAAGGAGAGGATCGTCTTCTGGTCTTCGCCGTCCAAATAGCCTTGGGTCTGGGTCATGCGGCTGGCTAGCGCCAGCTTGGCTCGCATCAGCGCGTAACCAACGGGAACGCCGTTTTGAACATGCGTCCAGATGTTGTACGCCAGTAAGTCGGCCCCGACCAGCGGTTTATTGACTGAACCGTAAGCGATGCACGTGCTGCCAATGAATGATCGGCTGCCGGTGGCTAACAGGTTCATTGCCATGCTCTCCCTGGCCGTCTTTCCCAGGATATTCGCGCCGTAGCAGGCTTCGCTCAGGACAATATCCGGCGCGGGGCTGTCGTCATTGAATAACTCCGGGACAACCGCCACAGGATATTCAGGACTGTTCAATCGGCGCGTAAAATCACTCTGTCCAAACCATTCTGGCGCGTCTTTAAGTCCGTGCAAGTTGAAGTAGGCGAATCGTGGGTTAGATTTCTGTTTGGCCAATAAAGTCGAAGTATCCACTGGTGGGGAGGACTTTATCCTATCTCCGCGGTCAATCACGTTAAACACTTCTGTGCTGGGGATTTTCCAGACTTCCGCGCAATATCCCAACTGCTCGCTGCGTTTAAAGCTTTGAATTGTGGCGTTCAGGGTTTCCCTGAAATTAAAAAGCCAGTTTTCAAAAACGGTTCCGGAGATAAAGGTTTTTGCTTTAAGTTTGAGCGCGTACTCGTTATTTAGGTAGCGCAGTTGTTCAATCAGGTACACAGGATCATTGCCGGCTTCATCCGGGATGCGGCCAACGGGCCACTGCGGGATGAAATAGTTATCATCCACGGTAGCATAGGGGTTATCGGACGGGACGTAACTATCCGCGTCATCAGTGGGATTGGGGAGCTGGTGGAAGGGAACGATGTCGTTGCCGCCGACGATGAGAAGGGTGCCAATCATCTCGCCTTTTCCCGCCAGCTGCTTGTCCAGGTCGGCCAGAGCAAGTTTAAGTTTCCAGGCATCGTTTGCCAGATTGGGGGTCAAGCCTAAATCGTTGGCAATCCGCGGGTCATCCGGGACGAACACCACGCTGTTCCAACCTGGCAGCGCGGTGATTTTGATCGATAAATCCTGCATGGCGTCGATGATGACATTCGCCGTATTGCCGCCGTACTTATTGGTGAGAGCCGTCCTGGAAGTCATGAGGACGTAATTTGGGAAGCGCGCATCGGCGGTGGTAAGTTCTGTCTTGCGCATGGTCTTGGCAAGCTTGTCAAATTCAGCTTGAATTTCGTTTAATGAGTCGACAGTCTCATTCCTGGCCTTGGTGTGCTTCTCGTCTCCAAAATTGGGGGATTTGCTGAGTAAAAAGGCTTCGGGCGGCACCTCGGAATAGTCCACTTCAGCGCTGTTCGCGAACTCAGAAACCATTCGGGGTACTGTCGGGCTTCCGGAAAGCGCAGACTGAGGAGCAAGATGTTGGGCAGGCGCAGCAGGCTGCGCTGGGGTTTCAGATCCATTTCCAGCACCTGAGGCGCCGAGAGCGTTCCAGCCCAGTTCGACCGCGATCGAGGCAGGTATCGGCAAATCAAAATATACTTTCAGGTCTTCTGGCCAGATTGGTTTAAAGGTATGGTCAGCGCCAAGCAGCCGGTTAGCGACCTGTCCGCTGATGTCGTGCGCCGCGCTCCAATGGAGTTTTTCCACGCCCTGAGAGTCTTCTCCCTGCTGCATATCCGCCAAGGCAGAGAGCAGTTTTATCTGGATGCAATCCGGCCAGCGGTTTCCATAAATGCCGGACAAAGTATCCAACAGGGTCATATTTCCATTTTTGTGGATGATCTGCATGTGCAGGATGGCGGGCAAAGGCAGGTTCGGATTATGGGCGAGCGCTTGCAAAATTGCTTTTTCTGCCGCTGCCTGGTCGCCAGCCTCGTAAGCCCGGCGGGCGTTCATTAATGGCGCGAACCATTTCGCGGTGGGAGGAACCGGCGCTGGGTTGCGTTGAAGATACGCGAGCGAGGAGTGGTATTCTGCATCGATGGCCTCTCCGTTGACTAATTGGCTGAGAAGGCTCATCGCTTCAGGAAATTCCGGGTCGTAGGCAATTACTTTTTGCAGGTTGCCGACTGCCATTTCGAGGTCGCCAAGTTCCGCCAGAATGGCCGCGTAAATGTAACTTACGAGCAAATCGCCGGGATAACTCGCTAACCAAATCAGGCAGGCCTGACGAACAAACTGCAATTCGCGTTTGTTCATCGCGGTTTGAACAAGCGTAAGGAATTTCCCGCGCCTGACAATCATTGCTTCGTCATTTTTTGGAACGCGATAAGGTATCATCTTCGTTTTGGTGCCTCCTGCAAGTTGTTCACCAAATTCAGGGCAACAATCGATGCGAGCTGCCTGCGAATGACCGGATCATTGGGGGCAAACTGCGCCGCCTGACGCAGCATGCTCTCGGCGTTCTGGTAATCTTTGCTGTCTTTGTATGCAGCTGCTGCCTGTATGTATGCTCTGGGGTCTTTCTCCACCATTTCGATGGCTCGGTGATAAGTTTCTAAGGCTCGCGTGCTGTCCCGGCGGTCTTGATAGGTCTGGCCAAGTTCAAGATATGCTTCAATGAGACTGGGATTGACCGCGAGGGCACGGGTTAGATAGGATAGGGCCTGGTCCAGGTTACCGCGCCTGCGACCTATGCGCCCGAGCATCAGAAGAGTCTGAGGATTTTGGCTGTCGATTTCAAGGCTGTGATGCAGGGTTTCCTCTGCCTGGGTTTGCATATTCGCTTCCAGATAATAGTTTGCCAGGGTGTTCAGCACAAGGGGGTTGTCAGGATGAGTTTCAGCGAGAACTAAGGCCGCGCCCAGACCAGTTTTCCGCTGGGCAGTCGCGTCAAGTTCAATCCCGAGCAGATCAAATGGAATTGGGTCAGCTACTAATTCCCTGGCTGACTGCAAAACGCGTTTTGCCTCCTCGTACTGGCGTCGTTTCATCAAGGCTTTGATTTTCACCAAGAGAGCGCGGCTGCTGCGCGCGTTTAGCTGTAAAACGCGATTCGCCTGTTCTTCCGCGGCAGGATAATCCTGCATCGCGAAGTGCGATTCCGCGATGGTCTCGCCGTAAATGGATTTTCCAGGATCAATACTCTCGACTTCGCGCAAGCACTGAATGGCAGCCTGATACTCGCCAAGTTGTTGGTTTATTACCGCCAAGGAGAAAAGCGCGTCTGGGTCACCCGGGAATAACTCAATGGCCTTGGTAAAGTAATCGCGCGCGGCGTGATAATCCTTTTCCTGCACTTTGACATCTCCGAGCATCTGCCAGTACTGCGCGGACTTAGGCAGAATATGCAGAGCGTCTTCAATGTGTTTGGCGGCCTTGTCGTAGACGCCGGAGTTTTCGTAGAATGAGCCAGCGATGGCGTGCCAGTCGGGCTCATCCGGCCAGATTTCAAGCGCTTGTTCGATCGCATTCGCGGCTTTTTCCGGGTCCGCTTGTTGAGCAATTGCCAACATGGCGTGCACGCAGGGATTTTTAGGTTGGCTTTCAAGTAAGTTAACAGCTTTTTGCGCGCAAACGGCGGGATTTTTAAAGAGCTGCAGAATTGCTTCCTGGTAGGCTACATCAAAATCTTCCGGAAATGCCGCGGTAATGTCCTTTATAGTCTCCGTGTCAATCTGTACTGAAAGGACCTGCGCGGCTTGCCGACTGTTCCTGACGAGCTGTTTCAGTTCCTCACCTTCATTCCAGCGTCCGGTAAACACAGCCTGTCCAATCTTGAGCGTAGGCAGCATTTCTGCCGCGGAAATGAAGCGCCCGGCGATGGAAACTTGCTCTTGATGGATTTGTTCATCCGTCTCCTCCGGGCTGAAGGGCTGGGGCATGTGCTTAACAATTCTGAGCGCGCGCGCGTTGTTGGCCACTCTGGCTTTTTCCACCAGGTACTCAGCCAATTGTTGATTGACAACTGGATTAATCTTTATTTCCGCAAGCGCGTAACGGAAGCATTTATCCGCCAGGTTCCAGGCTTGCGCTTCAAACGCTGCTACTGCCACGGCAAGCGCTTCCCAAACCCAGGTGAAATGCGCCTGGATATTGAAGGATTCCAAAGCAGAGCGGGCATATGCGTGATCCAGCATAGCTTCTGCTAATTTAAGCTCTTCTTCTGCCTGAGACCATTTGCTTTCTGGCAACGCGAGGAAAGCCCGAGAAGCATGAAAGATTGCGGAGGGAGCTTGCCGCGCAAGGAAGTGATCCAGAAGCAAGTGGGTTTTGTTTTGGTCGCGTTCTACTAAAGCGTTTACCGCGAGTAAACGCGTCAGGTCCTGATAAACCTGAGAACTGCTGTTGTTCTCCAGGAGTTCGAGCGTGGAGTCCAGTTTTTCGGACTTTCTGAGCGCGAATGCCAGTTCACTTTTTAAAAGTAGATTTTCGCTTTGATCCGATTGAAGGGCGGACGCCTGACCGGCATGCTTTTGCGCTGCAGCCAGGTCTCCAGAAGCGCGTTCCAATTGCGCGGCTCGGTACAATACCCCAGCCCTGGTGTAATCAGGAATGCCTTCGCCAAGCGCTGTACTGGCATAGGATTCAAACGCCAGGTCTGCGCCGGAGAATTCGATTTCCTTGAGCAACCCTTCGAGGTTTTGAAGCGCTGGCAAGAACTGTTTGTTGCCAACCAAGACGTCAGATTTTAGGATAGGGAAACAGGGATGATTGCCAAGTGGTTTTTCCAACTCGACTAATAGTTGCAGCGCGGAAGCGCCGTCTCCGAGTCGGAGCACCGTATAAATAAGTTCCCGACCTTCAGCAAAATCTGGCTGGGGATTATTCGCAATTGCTTGTTGGATAATGCGCGTCGCTTCAGCAGATTCGTTCATGTGCAAGTAAATATTCGCAACTTTCACATATTCTTCCGTGCTGATATCCTCGCCCTCCAGCATGCGATTAAGGGTTTCTTTAGTTTCCGCGGTGTATCCCATGTTGAGATAAGCGCGAGCCAGTGCTAGATAGAGAGCCTGTTCATCCGGTAGCAGATACAGGGTGTCTTTGAGCACCTGGACAGCTTCGCGTTCGTTGCCGTTCTTGCTGCAGAACCCGCTGTACCAGAGAACGTTGTCCAATTCTGTTGGAGCCAACTGCAGGGTGGCTTTGGCTGCCGCCAGGCTTTCTTCTGACATGTCCGCCGCGGCAAAAGCCTCACAAAGAGTATGACGCGCATCCAGATTGTCGGGGTCCACCAGGACCGCTTCCTGCAGCGCGGATACACTGACGTCCGGGTATCCGAGTTTAAGCGCGCACAGACCGATTTGATGCTGTAAATGGAAGTAAGTGCGTGGGGTTTTTCCGTCCGGTTGGTCCAAAAGATCAAGATATGCTTTGTAAGCGGTTTCGATCTTCCCTTGAGCGTTGTGGATATCTGCCGCGAGCACTTTGAAATCAAAGGCACTGCCATCGGGCTGCGTCTTTTCCTGAACGGCTTCCAGAAGTTGGTTGAGTTCCTTATTATCCGCGCCTGTGTTTCCCTCGCTGTGAGAGGACTGCATAAGCAAAAGGTTCGCGTAGGCTTTTAACGCCTCGTCCGATTTGCTGGAATGCCAGGCAAAGCGCAGCGGCGCCTTTGGCGCCTGATAATCTCCCAGCGCGACCATCACCTTACCAAGCGTCAAGGCCAGGTCGGGGTCTGAGGTGTAATCGGATTCCAGCGGGCTGATGACTGACCAGGCTTCATTCAGGTAACCATGGGTCAGATAAGCTTTGGCAAGGGATTTCCGAATTTCAGGGTCATCCTGATTCAGTTGAAAAGCTTGCTTGAGCACGCTAATGGCTTCGGTCGGTCTTTCGTTTTCGTAATACAGCTTGCCAAGCGCCAGCAAAATATCAGGGTTGGCAGGGAGAGCGGCTTTAGCTTTTTTCAAGGACTCCATTGCCATTTCGGACCTGCCGAGCTTCGTCCATATTTCCGCCAGGGCGAGCCAACTGGCTGGTTTTTCGGGGGCTATCGCTGATGTTTGGTCCAGTAATGTAATAGCATTCTCTTCATCGCCTTTGCCAATGTACGCGGCGCATAAGGTCACTAAGGCTTCACCGTCCAAATTATCTCTGCTGATGAAGCTTTCACAGATAGGAATTGCCAGGTCGGGTTTCTCTGCTTTAATCGCGATGTCCGCGTAGGTCAACAGGTCCGCGCGGGAAGGCTCAGCATTGGCGGAGATGAGTTCCTGGTAAATATCGAGCGCCTTTTCGGGCTGCCGGGTTTGTAGGAAAAGGTTCGCGAGGTCTTTTTTATTGGTCAGGTTATCTGGCTCAAAAAGCGCCACAAGCTCCGATGATTGAATCGCGGATTCAATTTCAGCGGTGTGTTTCTTGATCTGTCCCGCCAGTTTCAGGGTATCCAAATCATTCGGGCTGATGCGCAAGGTCTTGCTCACCAACTCGTCCGCAAGCGCGTAATCTTTGTTATCAAAGGCATAGCGCGCCGCTTTAAGCGAATCGGACTCATTCTGAAAACGGGAGATGGAAGCCATTCTTGTGGGTAGAGCCTGCAAGTCCTCTTTCTCCAGCTTCAGCGTAGCGCGCAATTCGGGGTAACGGAGAAGCAGCAGCGTTTTTTGGGTAGATGAAGGGACTTGCTCAAGCAGATCTAATGCATATTCTAATTCGCCGTGCGCGAGCAAGAATTCGGCGTATTCTTCTTTGTATACCGCAGCCTCTGGCAAGAGACTGAGGACCTCTTCCCAGGTCTTTCTGGCTTCTTCAGGGTCGGTTTTTTCAAGTTCTATAGCAAGGTCGCGCAGAAGCAGCGCCTGACTGGCTTTGAGTTGCTCAAAAGCGCTTTGCAGCGCCTGCATGGCTTCTTCCTGCTGCCCAGCAGCCAGGTTGAGGAAAGCTATTTTGCGCAGCTCAGAAACTTTCTCAAAACTTGGAACGCTCGCGATGTTTTTCTCAGACGCGTTTTCTTGAGGGGAGGCGGCCAAAAAGCTGGCAGCCAGGCGTTCGAGGACTTCAGCGCTTTCTTTTTCTTTGAGCTGCAGCAGGCATTCGCGTTGGAAGTCCAACGAGGTGCCGCTAAATAAATTGACAAGCAGTTGGAAGCGATCGTTCTCTACTGCAGGAGTGCTATCCACCGAGTGCAGGAGCAAAGAGCAAATCTTGGCAGCGTGTGCCAGTGGGGTAGTCCTGGCAAGTTCTTGCGCAAGTTCAGGCAGCTGCGGCGCGAGCGGCGGCAAGCAGGCAAAGGCGGAGCGCCAAAGGCTGAGATTACCACGCGGCGTGCTCAGGAAAGTGTAGACATCCTTCCAGCTTTTATTCAGGGAGTAGTAGCCGCGCAGCGAAAGCGCCAGGAGAGCGGCTTCTTCAAGAGTGCTTGGCTCCAAGCCTGTCAGTCGGATCGTGTCCAGCGTTTTTGAGGCTCTGTTGTTGATTGCCGCTGGGATTTTGCTCTCCGGATCAGAAAGATCCTGTGCTGCCAGTTTGGGATTAAGGCTGAAAACCGCGAGCAAACCGGGCTGCCAAAGCCTGGTATCCAGAGCCGCGAATTCCTGGAACGAGGTCAACGCGTTATCATCGCTGAGAGCTTTCCATACCAGTGGTTCAGCGCGGAATGCGCTGACCAATGCTTTTGCCAAATCCGGATTAAAGCTGGACTTTACCAGGTTAAGAAAAAGCTCGACACCCATTTTTCAGTCCTTTCCTGGAAAGTAAGGATTAAGGAACAATGCCGATAAACGATTTGATGAAGAAATACGCGGCCGCTAAAAGAACCAAGCTAAGGAAAACGAAGAAAATTCCAATGCCAGTGTTGGAGCGCGAGAGATCGTTGAGTGAGCTGATCAGCAAGGACGCGTTCCCAACCAGCCCGGAAACACCGTCGGTAATCCCTTTTTCCGCGAGTTTGGTCGTCTGATTCGCGATGGTCTGAATGTTTTTCCCAATTGCTTGCCTGGCAAGAATCACGATACTGAGAATCAGGCATAGAATTCCCAGACCAAACAGGATGTAGGAAATCACCTGTACGACCTGATTTGTTGTAGCAACCATAAAAGCCTCCTGACAAGATTACTTGTAAGAGGCTTCGTTGCAATTACTGTGCCAGATAGAATTTCAGGCGTTGTTTTCAGCCGCGTTCAATACATCGGCAGGGAGATGATTAAGATCAATGGTTGGGTCATCGCAAAAGATGACCGCGCGTTCCATCACATTGCTGAGCTCGCGAATATTGCCCGGCCAGCTGTATTCCATCATGATTTGCATCGCGCGGGGAGCAACATCATTTATCTGGCTGCCAGAGCGCAGTGTGAATTTCCGTAGGAAGTAGCCAACCAGATCCGGGATATCCTGTTTACGGGCCGAAAGTGGGGGCAGATCGAGATCAGAGACCTTCAGGCGGTAATACAAGTCCTCACGGAAGGTCCCATTGGCAATCATTTCTTTAAGGTTGCGGTTGGATGCAGCCAGGATTTGAACATCGACGTTAATCAGCGCGTTTCCGCCCAGGCGTCTGAAGGAGCGCTCTTCGATCGCGCGCAGCAATTTGGCTTGAAGATCCATCGGCATTGAGGCGATTTCGTCCAGGAATAAGATGCCGTCGTCAGCCACTTCCATTAAACCAATTTTTTTGTGCGTGGCGCCAGTAAACGCGCCGGCTTCGTGACCAAATAGCTCAGACTCGAACATGGTGCTGGGGATAGCTGGGCAGTTGATGTCCACAAAGGGTTTTCCGGAACGGACGCCAATCTTGTGGATATAGCGCGCTAAAACTTCTTTCCCTGTGCCGGTGGGTCCGGTGATGAGCGCTGAAATTCCACTTTCAGCGGTACGGCGGGCGTGGTCGATGATTTGTTTCATCGCTGGAGTCTCGCCTACAATGAATTCTTCCTGTCCGGCTTGGGCTGCCCGTAAGTGATTGAGCTCTCTACGCAGTGCGACAGCTTCTCCCGCGCGGCGCACCGATTTTTCCAGCTCGAGCAAGTCCAACGGCTTTTCGATGAAATCCTGCGCCCCGTTCTTCATGGCTTCCACTGCCATGCTGATTTCCCCGTGCGCGGTGATAATAATAATTTGAGGACGGTTGGCCATGCGGGCTGTCTCCGTCAACAGGTTAGGTCCGTATCCATCCGGTAGACGGACGTCCAGAATGATGATGTCTGCTTCGCCTTTGTTGATAAACTGCCGGGCTTCTGCTAGCGTGCCGGCTCCCAAGACTTCGTAGCCTTTAGATCGCAAAAATTCAGAAACCACCAGTCTGGCGGTTTCCTCGTCGTCCACTACAAGAACTGTCGCTGTCATCTCACCTTATTCCGCTTTCGGGAGAAACACATGGAACATGGTTCCGCCCGGATAGCTCTCCAGATTGATCGTCCCTTTATGCGCGGTGACGATTCTTTTTGTAATCGCCAATCCCAAGCCAGTTCCGCTGACATTAGTGGTCACAAAAGGTTCAAAGATGTGGTCCTTAATGTCATCCGGTATGCCAGGACCCGAATCTGCCACGATGATTTCGTACTGAGCTGGAACAAGGTGCTCCGCGCCATTTATCACGCGCAAATTCAGAGTTCCGCCGGTTTTTTCCATCGCTTGCACCGCGTTGCTGACCAGATTCACAAAAACCTGTTCCAACGCGCGCGCGTCAGCCCTCACCAAAGGATGCGCCGGGTTCGCGTCAAAATTATACCTGATATTCAAACGGGTAAGGCGCGGCGCCCAGCGCTCCAGGATGCTGGGAAGCATCTCAGCCAGGTCCACCGGCCGAAAATGGTACTCAACCGGTTTTGAGAAGGTCAGCGTGGAATCCATTAAATGAGTCAGGCGCAAGCAGTCGTTTTGCAGGCGGGAGACAAGGTCGTAGTGCGGATCTCCCGGTTTCATGGTCATGCCGATATACTGCAAACCAGTCATGATGCTATTAATTGGATTTTTGACCTCGTGGGCGAAAATCGCGGAAACTTCTCCCAAAAATGCGCGTTGTTCCAGCTGTTGGGTATGCGCGCGTATTTGCTCACTCTGGCTGAGGTCTCGCAAGATTAAGAGAATGCTGCTCAGCTTTCCGTCAGTCATTACCGGGATGCATACCACTTGCGCCAGAAATGATTTGCCTGTGCGGGTATTCAAGCTAAGATTGTTCGCGACTTTAGTGGAGATGCCCTGCTGCGCGGATTTATACAAGGTTGAAAGTGTTTCGTTGCCAATCAGCACCATATCGGCTTTTTGGAGAAAAACTTCGCTGCTCGCGTACCCCAGCATCATTTCCGCGCTGGGGTTCATCTCTGCCACGGATAGGTCTGGGGTGAGGATAATCAAGCCTTCTTCAATATTGTCACTAATCGCGTGTTCCAGCTGAACTACCTGCCTGGTTCTCTGAACGGCGCGCTGGGCGTTCTCCACGCGTGCCAGATGATGCAGCACGCCAGCAGTGCTGGAAGCTATCAGTTTTATTCTCCGAAGACTGTCTTCGTCAGGCTGACTTCCAAATCCCGCCGCTGTCAGCGCACCCAACGATTCATTTTGGCGCGACAAAGGTATGACCAATAAGTAGTGAAACCCCTTGACCAACGCCAGCTCCTCCAGGGTGGAGCTGGGTTTTTGGGAAGATTTCCAGGTGATAATATCAGCCGTCAGCGGTTCCGGCGGCGTGTAAAGGTCCGGGAATTGCGCGCTCTGCAGGTCAGTATCCAGGCGCACCCGGAAAAGCTCTTTTTCGCCCTTGCGCTGAATATAGGCTGCCGCCGCCTGGGCGCGCAGTGATTTGTGAAGGATTTCCGCTGCCGCGCTTAGCGCTGCGGTGCTTGTGTCCTGACGTTGGATTCGCAAGAGGGCTTCGATAAAAGCTAAGCTGGCGGCGTGACTTTCGGGCTCGACTTGCGAATCGGGCGGCGAAAAAACGAGGGCTACAATTTGATTTGTCTGGCTCAGGGATTGAATGCGCAGGCTTGCTTGAATTTTGCTGCCGCCAGCAGTTTTCAGGTGGACAAGGCGCGCGTCTCTTCCAGTGGGGTTTGTGTCGAGTTTGAGCGTGACTAGCGTTGTTAGTGATTTGCCCAGCAAGCTGGCGAGCTCAAATGAGGTCAGTTCCAGCAGCTTTTGGTTGACAGAA
>Ga0208040_1000679_pt1 | contig 38743 bp, 40 predicted proteins | sample AD_UKC083_MetaG_FD_184431 | JGI IMG/M metagenome (GOLD analysis project Ga0208040, IMG submission 184431) | Active sludge microbial communities of municipal wastewater-treating anaerobic digesters from USA - AD_UKC083_MetaG (SPAdes) (version 2) | ecosystem: Engineered > Bioreactor > Anaerobic >...
CTGCCGGCCGAGGACGCGGCGGATTGGGGCAGGGACGATGCGTGGATGGACCTGGACGCCTGGCGTCGATGGCTGGGCGGGACGCTGACGGACCACGTGACCAAACTACTGACAGAGGCGGAACTTCGAGACAGGTCTTCGTCGGTCGCCCGGACGGTCGGTGCCGCTACTTCGCGGCCAACTGCCGGATCAAGGAAGTCTGCACAGGCAGATAAAGTCCAAGAGCCGTCCGGGCATTATGGAACAGGGGGAAATGAGCATGGCTAACGCACCAGTAGACACAACGCATCCCGCGTATGACCAGATGCTTCCGGCGTGGGAGCTGGTGGATGACCTGATGGGCGGGACCCAAGCAATGAAGGCGGCCGGCACGAAATGGCTGCCACAAGAGGATGGCGAGAGTTCTGACGCCTACGAAAGCCGGCTGGCCAGATCCGTCCTCTACAATGGATACGCCAAGGCGGTCAAGGAATTGTCCCGGCGTCCGTTCGCCAGGGCGGTGACGATTCGCGGTGAGCCTCCCGAGCCACTGAATGCGATGGCAGAGGGCGTGGACGAGGAAGGCCGCAACCTGACGCGCTTCGCGAAAGACGTGCTGACGGTAGCGGTCAACCGGGGCCTCTGTCACATCCTGGTGGACTATCCGCCGAACCAGGCGGCGAACCTTGGCGAAGAGCGCCAGATGGGGCTGCGTCCGCGGTTCGTCCTGATCGACCCGAAGGACTTGATTGGCTGGGTCTGTGAGAAGGGGCCGAGCGGCGAACAGCGGCTGACCGAGATTCGGATTCGCGAGTCGGCGTATGTGCGCAAAGACGACTACGGTGTTGAGGTCCGCCAGCGGGTGAGGGTGATTCGCCCGGACGCCTACGAGCTGCATGAAAAGGGCGAGAAGGACAACTGGCAGGTGATCGAAGCGGGACCGATGTCCCTGGGGAAGATCGCCTTGGTGACGCTGTATGTCAACCGCACCGGCTTTATGACCGCCGCGCCGGCGATGAGGGACCTGGCGGACCTGAATCTGGCGCACTACCAGAGCCAGAGCGACCACCGCAACAACCTGCGATTCGCCCGCTCGGGCGTGGTGTTCATCAAGGGCCTCACGGCGAAAGAGATGGAAGGGAGGATCGTCTGGGGGGTCAATCACGCCGTCAAGACGACCAACGCCAACGCGGACATGAAGCTGGTCGAGCACAGCGGCAGTGCGGTGACGGCGGGCGAGAATGAGCTGCGCCACCTCGAAGAGCAGATGGAGGCGGTGAGCATGGGGCCTCTGACCGTGCGATCGTGGGGCAACGAAACCGCGATGGGCAAGGCGATCGACGAAGGCAAGGGCCAGTGTGACCTGCAATCGTGGGTACGGGAGGAGGAGGGGGTGCTGGTGGAGGCGTATGCGCTGGCGGCGGAATGGAGCAGGGTGGCGCTGCCGGAGGGATTTGGGGTGGATATCTACGACGACTTCGGCCTGCTGCCGCGATCGGCGCAGGACCTGGACAATCTCCAGAAGCTCAGGGACCGGGGGGATCTGTCCAGGCGAACGATCCTGGAGGCGTCCAAGTTGCGGGGTCTTCTGCCCGAGAACCACGACATCGACGAGGAATTGGCCCGCATCGAGGAAGAGGGGCCGGACCTGGGCATGATGGGCCGGGAGGATGAAGATCGACTGCCGGATGACGAGGACGAAAGAGAAGACCGCGACAAGGCTGCGTAGGAGGCGGAGCGTTGGATATCGAAGACGGCGGGTTGCTCGAAGCGTTGGGGATGAAGTTTGGATGGTGTTGGTGCTGGTTTTACGGCACGTGGTTGTATCGGCCGCTGTACTGGCCGGCGGTGGAGACAAAGGTGGCTTCGCTGCCCGTGGTGGTGTGGAGGCGGCGGGGGTACTGGTCGGGCGTGCGGTCGTGGTCACGGGGGCGGCATTGGGATCGAAGATCCAGGTATGGAGAGCGGTAATGGGCGAAGCACTGAGCAAAGAGGAAATCAAGGCGACCAGGGCCAGGGTGCGGGAGCACAACCGCGCGATGGCTCAAGTGGCGGCGACGGCGGCGCGGAACGGACATGGTGGTCTGTGGCATGATCTGATGGGGGCGGTCCTGGTCGACCGATTGGGCTTGGATTTGATGTGTGCAGGGAGCCGACCGGATGCCGATTGACGTGGGGCAACTGAAGACGGTCAACGAGGTGGTTCGAGACCGGATCATCCGACACACGATTTTGTTGGAGCAGTACAAGACCGGTGAGGTGCGAAAGATCATTTCGTTCTTCAATCGGAGCCTCGAGCCGGACTTGCTGGAGAAGCTCACCAAGTATGCCGGAAAGACACTGACCGAGAACCGGCTGCGGATCATGCGGGAGAGCATGAAAGAGACGATGGCGGCGGCGTACTTGCGTATGAGGAAGGACCTGGAGCCGGACCTGATCGACTTGGGCAGGAGCCAGGGCAAGTGGGATGCGGCGGTGATCGAAAAGGCGTTGCCGGTGAGGATCGCTCTGAACACGCTGTCGGTGCCGACAATCACGGAGATGGTCATCAACCGGCCGATTGACGGCCGACTGGTTCGGGAGTGGTTCGAAGAGCTTGGGCAGGCCCAGGCGATCAAGGTCAACAGGCAGATCATGATCGGCGTGGCGGAGGGGGAGGGGATCGACGAGATGGTTCGCCGGATTCGGGGGACGGCCAAGAACCGTTATCGGGATGGCTTGCTCGCCAGGTCCAGGCGAGAGATTGAATCGGTGGTGCGGACCTCCGTTTCCGGCGTGGTCAACAACGTACGGCAGGGCACCTACCTGGCCAACGCCGACGTGGTTGCGGCGGTGCAATGGGTAGCGACACTGGACAGCCACACGTGCGAGGTGTGTGCGGCCTACGATGGGCAAACGTACGACCTGATGGATGGGCCGAGGCCGCCCCAGCACGTTGGGTGCCGGTGTACGACGGTGCCGGTGTGCAAGTCGTGGAAGGAACTGGGATTTGACTTTGCCGAGATGCCGGCGAGCGAGCGGGCGGCGATGAATGGCCGGGTGCCGGATACGGTGACCTATGGCCAGTGGCTCAGAGGCCAGAGCAGAGCGACTCAGGAGCTTGCGTTGGGCAAACGAAAGGCCCAGCTATTCCGATCCGGGCAGTTGGGCATTGGGGACTTCATCGACGATCGAAGTCGGATACTGACGCTGAAGGAACTGGAGTCGCTGATTTGACCGGGGTCCGCTCATGTGCCTCAGGATGACGCTGTTGAAGTGAGATCTGGTGACATTCGGACCGGTCTTGCCAAGCTCTGGGGATCAGGCACGCGCAAGTGCGCGCCAACGACGTGGCCCCGTCTGCGGTTGAGCTTCGGTTGATCTGCGCCTGATCTCACAAATCGCTATTTGGCTTGCTATTTGACAGTCGGAATTGTTCTTCCGCAGGGACTAACAAAACGCCGGAACGGACTGAAAATTCGTGTGTCGCCGATTCAACTCCCGACCGTGAAGATCCCGAGGAGCGCTCCGACGACGTGGGAACGTACTCGATCCAGGCAATTCCGCCGTGGATTTGCTCACAGGAGGGGGCCGGCAATTGCTTTTTGAGTTCGGCATAATATCGGGCCTTGGTGACGAGAACAACATGGTCACCCTCTTCTTGTTGTGCGATGATGGCCTTGAGTCCTTCGACATCCAGGAGCCGGTAGGCCGAATCCGGGTAGCTCAGGCCGTATTCATACTCCCCTTTGCGGCCGAGGATGTAGATGTTGTCGCGTTCATAATACCAGCAGGTGGCGGCTGTCAGGGCATTCTCTGCAACCAGGACGGAGGTGTCGCAAACCCGGGCCGCGTTGGCGAGGAGAAACGCGCCCGGCGCCTTGGTGGTCTTCAGGACCGCGGGAGAGACGATAGGCCAACTGAAGAGGAAGAGCACCGAGCCGGCGCTATACAGCACGAGCTTCCGGCGGAGATCCTGTGCATGGATGGAGGCCAAGCTGAATACCGCCCATAGCAAAAGGCCCACCGCCAGGATAGACCACTTCCAGAGCCCCACGGCCTGGGACATCTCGGGCATGAGTATAAGCCCCGTGAGCAGGGCCAGAAGGCACACGCCGCTGATGACCAAGATCACTGCGGCCCCCCGAGCGAACCCCTTGAGATCGCCTTTCCTCAGGCTTCTGAGCGTGCCGACAGCAATCAGAAAGGCCAGGGGAGGAAAGCACGGCAGGATGTACGTGCCGAGCTTACCACTGCAGGCCGAGAAGAACAGAAAGGGCAGCGCGAGCCAGCAGAGGGCCAGACGCATCATCGGGTGCTTCCAGTTGCTATGTCTCAATCCCACGACGATGGGACCGGCCAGTGGGGTCCAGGGCATCGCGCCGCCCAGCAGCATGGGGACGTAGAACCAGAAAGGTTCGGGGTGCTGCCCACCATCGGCGGCGAGAAAGCGATTGACGTGCTCGATCCAGAAGAAGTAGTGCCAGAAATCGGGTTCCCGGCGGTGGATCATGATAGCCCACGGAAGTACCACTAAAACGGCTGGGATCAAAGCGATCCAGGCCGTACGGAGCATCAACTTGAACGAGCCTTGCCAAAGTGAGAATGGGACGATCACCAGAACAGGAATGACCAGAGCGAGGAAGCCTTTGGTCAGGAAGGCCAGGCCGCAGGCCAGCCCGGCGAGAACAAGCAGGATGACCTTCGAGCGCGCCGCTTCCTGCTGACAGGCAAAGTAGAATGCCACCATGGCGGCGGTCACGAACAAGGACAACAGACTATCAAGAACACAGAACGTCCCAACCGCGAAGACCTCAAACGATAGGAGGAACACAGCGGCGGCCAAGAGCGGCACCGCTTCGTCGTCGGAGAAGCGGCGGGCCCACACCAACAGCAGCCAAGCCGTCAAGCCAGCGGCCAACGCCGAGGACAAGCGGATGGCAAAGGCATTCTCGCCTAACAGCCACATGGCGGCGGCATTGAGCCAATAGCCCAGGGGGGGCTTCTCGAAGTAGCGCATGCCATTGAGGTGAGGCACAACCCAGTCGCCCGAGACTAACATCTCGCGGGGGATCTCCCCGTACCGTGCTTCGTCTGGGATAACCAGCGGTCGCACACCAAGCGGCAAGAGATAAAGAAAGACAAAGACCCCGACCAGTGCGAGAGACAGTCTTCTTGTTGTCATTGCCGTACTCCCGGAGTCCGGCTGCTTCGCAGTGTCTTGGCATGGCGTCAATTGAAATCCTCACGGGTGGAAATATACGTGTAGGGCACCTGATAGTAGTCGAACACCCCGGCGGCACGGTGTCCCGTGAGTCGGTCCAGCAAATAGGTGACATTCAAGCCGATGCCGATGTAACCGTATCGGTGTTGACCGCTGAAGTATTCCTCATCTCCGGAAGAATACCCCCGTGTGTAGTAGCCGACCTGGAATTCAATCGCTTTCAACAACGGATCTCCTGTCTTGAGGAATCCGTCTGGCTTGACGGCCAACAAGTACTTCTGGCCTGAATAGTCCGTGAATACATCTGTTTCGTCACCATGACGAAGGGCAGGCGACGGAAACCATTCCATGCGGAAGTCTACTGTTTCTCTGATTGTGGGAAACCGATGACGCAAGTATGCCACGCCCACACCCAGTGTGTTCATGGCTTCGTCCTGCCAACTGAACCCCTGACTCTTGCTGAAGGCGTCGCCGATTTCGATCACGGTCGTCTGCATCCAACTACTCACAACTCCAATGGCGATGGCGTCTTCGTCTGAATATCCCCAATCCCGGTAAATCCGGTTGTACACGCTGGCCAGAGTATAGGCACTCCAGGCGTGACCGAGCTTGTCGGCTCCTCCGTAGCGGGTATCTTGGCCGAACCATCCTTCATCGTGAGTGTCAAAGCCATTGCTGCCATAGTCCCACGACGCGGCACCGTAGATGGCCAGTGCACCTGTGACAGCCAGATTCAATGCGACGACCTTCTTCTGACGCGGCCATTCGGCCATTCCCCACCATGAGCTGCTCGGTGTGAGTTCCTTCTCGGTAGAGGCGCACCGATTCTCGGAGGCCGACACCGAGCTCGCAGGGACCATGTCGTCATACGGGTTTGGTTCTGCGGCCATCGCTTGAGAGCCCGGCACGAGCAACAACACTGCTATGGCGATTTCAAGGACCAATCGATATCTCAACAGACTCTCTCCTCTATCATTTCTGGGTGCCGCACGGCGAACTGAGTTGGCAAGCCACCCACCCCTCGCGTCCCGGAATCTCTCCTGGGACAATGCGGGACAGAATCACTCGTGGAGATTCCCGAAGCATATCGCCCAGCGGGGCAAATTGGTGGCCTTGCGACAGCGCCAGGCCCACGAATCGTTCGAACATCGGCAGGCAGACGATTCCCTCGACCTCGGCGTGAATCGTCAGAACGTTGAGCTTGCCGGGCCTGAGCAGACCAAGCAGATACTCGTTGTAATTGTCATTCGACACGCCATCTCGCCCGATGACCTCATCATATGTGGGGAGGGTCACGGGGATCTGGGGCTGGAGCAGCTCGCGCCCGTCCACAACAGGCCGGAAGATACTGTCCCCCCGGCAATCGCTGTTGTAGCGAAAGGCAAATCTCGCTTTCTCCTTCAGGACACGATCATTACACTTCCAGCCGGGGACGGCGGAGCAGATCGGAGGATGCCCCAGAAGTCCAGAAAGCATTTCAGCTCCCCAATCCAGCGACCGACAAATGGCATCGGCGTCCACTCGATCGATATGGGCCTGCCACGCGTGATGGTCCCAAGCGTGCAGCCCCACTTCGTGGGCGGCCTGTGCAGCGTCGCGAATGACGCCGGGCAGTCCTCTGCCGATGACTGGGCCCGGCCAGAACGTTCCTCGCAGAAGAATATCCCAGCCATAGAGGCGGGAGGCCTTGGTCCGAAGCATCTTCCACAAGAAGGCCGGATGCAGGAGCCGCCACAGGTGACGGCCCATGTTGTCCGGTCCCACAGTGAAGAAGAAAGTTGCCTTGATCCCGTGGCGCGCAAGGACTCTGCAGAGGTTCGGCACGCCGATCCGAGTCCCTCGGAAGGTGTCCACGTCGATGCGCAAGCCGATCTTCATGCGTTCACTCTTCACTCGGCGGAACCCGTGGACTGACCATTCGGGTACAGTTTGTCGCAGATACAGGACCACCGGCGTTGTTCTCTGTCTTGTAGGTCAAGATGAACTCTCTCATCTTCCCGTACCGAGAACTGCCAAACTGATGTCCAAAGGAAGGCAACTGCTGTAAGATTTCGTGGTTCGGCTGCCCAAACCGCTCTTTCATATAGACCGCGACCATCATGTTTGTGCGCGCTACTCCCTGCTTGCAGTGCACGAGGACGGGCTGCCGAGCATTGCTAAGACTTGCTTGCAGAAAACGACGTATCTGCCGTGTCTCCGGCACGCTTCCCGGCTGCATCGGTAAATGAAGCAGTTCGATTCCTCTCTTCCGGCAGAATTGTTCCTCTCGCTTGTACCACGTTCCACTGTGGCATTCCCGCTCCGTGGTCAGACAGACAATCGTCCGAATCCCGTATCGAAAACAAATCCACCACAGCCCTACACGGCCCAACGCGCCACTGCGATACAACCGACCCTTCTCGACCGCCCCGAAGTGGTAATGCACCTTGTGCCAAACCACCAGCGACACCGCCGCCAACACGAGCAGTAGCCCAAGGATAGCTTCAATATGAGCCAATATCCGCATGGCGTCTCCCCGACTCTCATGGCACGGAGCGTTTCTTCTTTGCCCGACGAGCCAGCCGTCGCGTCGTGCAGGCAATCACTCGACGGACCCACTGCTTGTGCGCCCCCGGAAGAGCACTGTTTTCTGCTCGATATGCCCGCCAGAACCGCATCCGCTCGGTTCGGCTCAGGCCCAGAGAGGGAATCATGTTCAACTGGACCAGGTTCTTCAGTATTTCGCGTCTCGGCACATGCCGGTATCGCCTGGTCCGCTCGTTGTCCAGAAGAACAAACTGGATATTCTCAGGTGTTCCCTCCACGAGGATATTCCCCCACCGCAGATCCCCGTGTACGATGCCACATTTGTGCATCCGTCCCACCGTCCGTCCCAATTCTTCTGCCACGCTCCAGACCGCGCGCTGTGCCCGGCGGTCTATCTGTGTCTTCAACTGACGCACATACTGTCCCAACCGCACCCCTCCTACGACGGCTCGCGTTACGGCAAAACACTCTGCTCCTCGCCAACCCGCCAGCACTACTTCCGGGGTCCGCAATGCGTTCTCCTCCAGCAGTAGTGCTCCCCGCCATGCCCGCCCGGCCCGGCTCCCGAATACCCACGCCTTCACCACTTCCAGCCATCCTCGTTGCAGATACCGCTTGTAGTAGTACGGTCTTTCTTCCCATTTGAACCGGGACACCTCGGTGAATCGCGAACTGGCCACCGGCTCCCAGGCACCTCTTTCTGTCGCCCGGGCTTTCCCGCAGCACAACTCCAGAAACGGTGATGGGCAACAGCCGGCCCTTGCCTTCAGATGGTACTTCCCGAAATGACAGGCCACATAGTCAGCAACCATCCTATCTCCATCGGAGACCGTCTACGTCACTTGGCAGACCTATCTTCATGATGCAGTAAGCCGCGTGAGCTCCTTGACGCCAGGAGAGGCAATCGCCACGATGGTCGCAGCGAGTCGCGACGTCTTGGCAGGGGTTGGGATATTCAACACTGCGGCATCGTCTTCATCGATCACGACCTCCCCGGTGCGGACGGCTTCTCGCAGAAAGTAATCAAGGGTCTGCTCGATGGATTGCTCCAGTCCGACGGTGGGGGTCCAATCGAGAAGCCTCCTGGCGTTGCGAATACTGGGACGCCGGTGTTCCACGTCCTGATAGCCGACACCGTAGTAGGAGCCGCTCTCGACCTCGCGCAACCCGGCAAACGGCGGGAACATCGACCGGAGCGGGTGCATTTCGAATTTCGCCAGCAGCATTTGCGCCAGCTCACGGATGCTGGCCTCATTGTTGGGATTGCCGATGTTGATGATCTGGCCATCGCAGCATCCGTCTCGGTTCTCGACGATGCGATACAGACACTCGATGCCGTCGGCTACGTCGGTGAAACAGCGTCTCTGCGCTCCTCCGTCGATGAGTTGGATCGGCGTCCCTTCCACGAGATTGAGGATCAGTTGCGTAATGGCACGCGAACTGCCGATGCGGGCCGAAGTGAGACTGTCGAGCTTGGGGCCGATCCAGTTGAACGGCCGGAACAGCGTGAACTTGAGATCTTCCTTCTGGCCATAGGCCCAGATCACTCGATCGAGCAATTGCTTCGAGCAGGAGTAAATCCATCGTTGCATGCGGATCGGCCCGAGAATCAGACGGGAGTTGTCTTCGTCGAACTCGGCCTCATCGCACATGCCGTAGACCTCGGAGGTGGACGGGAAGATGATGCGCTTGCCGTATTTGACGCAGTGGCGGACGATCCGGAGATTCTCTTCGAAGTCCAGCTCGAAGACCCGCAACGGATTGCGGGTGTATTCGATCGGCGTGGCGATCGCCACCAGGGGGATGACAATGTCGCACTTCTTGATGTGATATTCAATCCACTCGTCGTGAATGGAGATGTCCCCTTCCTCGAAATGAAAGTCCGGCTCCCCGATCAGGTGCTGGATGTAATTGGAGCGGAGGTCCATTCCGTGCACCTCGTACTTGCTGCTGCCCAGGAGACGCTGGCTCAGTGCGTTGCCGATAAAGCCGTTGACACCGAGGATAAGTACACTCCGCTTACGCTGCGATCGGAACCGGTCGCCGGCGTGGGATCCGAACCTCGTGCCTGCGGCCAGTCCCAGCTCCGTCGCCAGTTGTGCGCCGGTCATATACACGCCGCCCTCGGGTTGTCCGGTATCGATGCGCACCGCACCGTAGCCACAGGTGACGACCAGAGGATCGATGGAGACGACGGTGCCTGGCATTCGCATTTGGCCCCTGGATGGCGTTGTCGTCACCGACCAGATCAGGCATTTTCTGTCCCCCAGGAAACTGAAGGCCCCCGGATACGGCTGTGTCACTGCCCGAACCAGATTGCGGACCTCGTCGGCCGCGAGCAACCAATTGATCTGTCCGTCTTCAGGGCGGCGTCCGCCGTAGTAGCTGGCCTTCGTAGGGTTCTGGGCCCGGCGCGGCGCCGTCGCGTTCTTGATGGCCGGCAGCACATCGTCCAGCATCTGCGTTGCCGCACTGGTGAGCTTGGCGTATAGGCTCTTCGCCGTATCATCGCGCGCGATGATCACACGTTTCTGGGCGACTATATCGCCGGCGTCCGGTTGGAGCGTCATATGATGTAGAGTGACGCCCGTTTCCGTTTCGCCGTTGAGCAGCACCCAATTAACGGGACACCGGCCGCGATACGCCGGGAGCAGCGAACCATGCAGATTGAGGCACCCGCCGTGGGGAATACCCAGAATGGCTGATTTGATCATGTGGCGGTAGTAGAATGAGAAGATGATGTCCGGATTCATCGTCCTGATTCGTTCGACCCACAGCGGGTGATTGATATCATCCGGTGCGAAGACCGGGATGTTCTGTGAGGTCGCCAGTTCTGCTACGGAATCGAACCAGATCTTCTCGTTGGGATCGTCCTTGTGTGTAAACACGGCGGTAATTTCAAACCCATGGCGCAGAAGCGCCTCGATGCCGACACAGCCCATGTTGTGATACGCTAAGACAAGTGCTTTCATAAGAGGTCTTTTGTTCTCTCCTGCTTGAGTGTCCGTTATTGTCCCGATGCCGCTCGCCCGACCACCGTGTCAACGAAGTAGCGGGGGCGGGCACGGACGTCCTCGTAAATGCGGCCGATGTACTCGCCGAGCAATCCCATCCCCACGAATTGGGCTCCTATAAACAGGAAGAGGACAGCGAAGAGACTAAACACGCCTTCCGCCGCCCATTCCGCCCCATAGACCACTCTCATCACCAGCAGAAAGACGCCGAATCCCACACCTGCTACCGAGATGAGTCCCCCCAAGACGCTCAGCAAACGCAAGGGAAATGTGGTCATGCTCGTCAACAGATCAAACTGAAGATTGATCAGACTCCACACGCTGTATTTCGAGTCGCCGTGGGGGCGGTCGACGTGTCGCACTTCGATCTCAGCGGTGGTCCGGGCAAAGCTGTTGGCCAGGACGGGGATAAACGTGCTGCGCTCGTGGCATTGCAGCATGGCGTCGACGACGCGGCGACGGTAAGCGCGAAGCATGCAGCCGTAGTCATGCATCATCACTCCCGTAGCCCTCCGTGCGGCACGGTTGACGATCCGCGAGGCGGCACGGCGAAACAGCGTATCCTGTCGCGGCGTGCGCACCGTGCCAACAACGTCAAACCCTTCCATGGTCTTCCGCACGAGTCCGGGAATCTCCTCGGGCGGATTCTGCAAATCGGCGTCGAGGGTCACCACGATCTCGCCGCGAGATTCGGCGAAGCCGGCCATCACGGCGGCGTGCTGACCGTAGTTGCGGTTCAGCAGCACCCCTACGATGGTGCCGCTGGGGGCTTCGGCCGCGGCGATGATAATTGCGGCCGAATCGTCCGAACTGCCGTCGTCGACCAGGATGATTTCGAACGGCACCGCCAGGCTGTCGCACGTTTTCAGACACCGGCGAACCAGTTCGGGCAGCACCTTCTCCTCATTGAATACCGGGATGACCAGGGAGACTGAAAGTGTCCGCTTCGCCGTCTTATGCGTGGAATCGCACTTGGCGGGACCGCTGGGCCTTTCGTCCTTGACCGGCTGCGCGCGTCCAGGCCGCACGTGCTCAATCGTCCCACGGGGCAAACCATTCTGGTGCAAAATGCCTGTGCCGTTTTCCTGCATGGCTATGCAGTCTCCTTGGCAAAGGATCGGGCCGTGACATATGACGGTTTCCGGGAAAGAACGCCTTTGATGGCGTCGACCACGTCGTCGACGTCCTGTTCCGTCATGTCGGGGAACAACGGCAGCGAGCAAATCCGGTCCGAATTCCATTCGGTGTTCGGCAGCATTCCACGACGCAAGCCCATGCTCTCCCGATAAAACCGTTGCAGGTGCACCGCCCGAAAATGGAGTCCGGTCCCGATATTCCTCTCCTTAAGTGCTTGCATGAATTCATCCCGTCCCAGCCCGGCTCTGTCGATATCCAGGCGTACGATGAAGAGATGCCACGCATGCTCCATCGGATATGGGGGATCTTCCAAGGGTATGATTTCCTCGACGGCTCGCAGTCGTTCCCGATACCGCATCGCCAGTTCCGTACGCTTGGCGTTGAATTCCTCTACGCGGGCCAACTGACGCAGGCCCAGAACGGCCGAAATATCCGTCATGTTGTATTTGTAGCCCGGCTCCAAGGCCTCCGCCTGGGGCGATCGCCCCTGCTGATGCCGGTCGAACGCATCGACGCCGAGTCCATGGAACTTCAGTCGTCTGACGCGCTCCAGGAGCCTCTCATCGTCCGAACAGAACATGCCACCTTCACCGGTCGTGATGTTCTTGATGGGGTGAAACGAGAAGATCGAAATTCCACAGTGGCCCACGTGCTGGCCCCTGTACTCCGTTCCCAGGGCGTGTGCCGCGTCCTCGACAAGCGGGATGTCGCGGAGCGAGGCGAGCTGACGAATCGGATCGATATCGACTGGCGCCCCGGCGAAGTGGACGGGGATGATCGCCCTCGTGCTGTCGGTCAGGCATGCCTCTATGGACCGGCGGGAAACCATCAGGGTGTCTCGATCGATATCGGCGAAGACGGGCGTAGCCTCCGCCAGAACGATCAGGTTCACCGTGGACACCCACGTCATCGAGGGCGTAATCACTTCGTCGCCGGGACCGATCCCGAGGGCCTTCAGAACCACGTGCATGCCGGCGGTCGCGGAGGACAGCGCCACAGCTCCGGGACAGCCGACATAGTCGGCGAACCTCTGCTCGAATTCTGCTGTCCTTGGCCCGGTGGTGATCCAGCCGCTGCGCAGCACATCACCGACGGCAGCGATATCCTCTTCCGTGATGGACGGCCGTGAAAATGGCAAGAAATCAGTCCGCATGCGCAACACCACCTTGGATACGAGTCGGATTCAAACGCTCCCCAGACCAAGCGAGCCCATGTTCACGCCGATCCCAACCTGACACTGGACGTCTCATTTCTCCTCCTCCACGATTCGACCTGTATCCGTCAATTTCAGACCAATTGTCCCGTTGCCTTTGGCTTTGCCTTCGACCTCGTAGAACGTCCTGCCGTCTTCCACCTCTCTGGATGCCTTCAGTCCTGTGGCTGAGCCGAAGTATTTCTCGGCACCCGCCCGCACTGCCGCCGGGAGCGAAGTGTAGGGAACGCTCTCTTCGGCCGTGAGCACCGTTCCATCGGCGGCGACGTCGTACTCCACCTCTTTGCCGCCCACCGTTGCTTCGACGTCGTAAACCACCTTGCCGTCCACTTTTTCCTTTTCGAGCTTCCTGATCTCGCCGTCGGCGGTCAGCCCTTCTATGGTGGCACGGGCGGGGGCCGGAACGTCCGACAACGCAACACGCTCGGCGGACGCCTCTGTCTTTGCCCTTTGCCGCGGCATGATCCCACAGCCCGAGAGACCGGCAATCAGAGCAGCAACCAGAACACACTGAAAAATCCAATACGCCATTGTGGTCTCCTTTTTTGCTCTTGCGCGGCATTTTCAGCAAACGTACCTTAAGCGAGCCTGAAGAAATCCCCCTTGGTCAGGGAAATCTCTACAGTCCCCTTGTCCGGCGCGCCGTCGGCGGGCCATGGCCTTCCGCCCCGGGTGAACACTTGGCCTCGGCAGACGTGGCAGTCCGCTTCACGGATCGCGGGGCAAACGAGGCCAGCCGTGGGCCGATGTCCATCCTGCTCTCCCACTTGTGGTAGTCCGATCCAGCAACGTCTTCCCAGCGAAATCGCCACAGATCGCACCACATCCGCCAGAGCAGAACCACGTATTCTGCCGCCCTCATGCCTACCCCCATATCCGCAGAGAGTTCTGTGATACGAAAAGGCGCGAACGGGCATGCCCTTTCGGTTTGATCCGTGTAAGACCTCAGACTTTCGAACCTGACGTCAGCCTGAAGATTGTGCACTGTAGATGGGCCGATTCTGATCCTATGGCATCTCATAAGGCCTTCTCATCCGCGATCGTGACTTTCCGAACCTCCAGCGAAGAGCCCGCACGAACAGCAGATTCAGCGGGGTGGAAGTGACCAGCGGCCTCAGGATCACGACAACCATCGGGTGTTCGATCTCCTGGCCGGGACAATTGCCGTCGCCCCCGGGAGGCGAGAGCAGACTTCGCCGCCTGGTCCCGTCGTCCTGCCTGTCGTCAATAGAGGTCGCTGGTCCGGCTGAGCGGTCTGGACGGTGCCCCTTCACGATTGATCCACCTGGATGTTCTGAGCTTTATCCATTGGTTTCACAGTGGTGGCGGAGTTGACTCTTCGACCTTGTACGGTGCTTCTTCGCCTTCCATCGCGGAGGCCGCAACAGAGCCGTTCCGGCTGGTGGCTTGAGTACCTTCCCGCGGCCCGGTACATCGCGCGCCTTCTCGGGTCGCTACTACAGTGCCATCACAGGCAATTTCGTATCTCACATCCGTGTCTCCAACTCTGGCTCTGACGTCATAGACCGTCTTGCCACCGATTTCCTTCTGCCTGAGCATCCAGATTTCTCCCGCGCCAACCAGCTTCTCAAGAGCGGCCAGGGCTGGCGCGGGCAGTTCCGGTGGCAGAGCCTGCCGGCTGAAAGTCTCCTGCTCTGCCCCCAATCCCGACAGGGCAGTGCAGCCGGAGGCCCCGACCATCAGGACAACCGCCAAGATGCAGCGCAGATTCGGATATCGCATTGTGTTACCCCCTTGTCTATTCCACATGGTGCCATCATAAACGGGCCAACCTGAGGAGAACCTGAAGGAGCTTCGAGGTCTTGATCCGGTTGCAGGTAGACCGGACGATGCGGAAGACGGTATGGGAAGGGCTTGTATTCGTCGCGCACGTCGATGTAGAAGTGCAGGGGATGGCCTGGGTCGAGATGCTCGCGCAGACAAGATCCAGCTCGCTTTGCTACCCTGAAGCTCACATGTCGCCAACTCCGATAAGTAGATGCACGTCCCCACGAGCAAGATCCGTGCGACCAGCCATCGCGGGCGCGGTGAGCCGTCCTGGCCGATCCTCCTATGAAACCAAGCCTCCTGCGAAACGCCTTACTACTTGCGAATGGTCCGTTGATATGCTCAAGAACCCGTTGATGGAGCGGATATTCCCAGATGCCTTTTCTCGCGGTAGATCAAAACCAAGTTGCGGCTATAGATGAACAGGCCCAGGGACTGGCCCAGGATGAAGACCGGATCGGCCCGGACGATCGCGTAGAGCAGCAGGCCGGAACTGCCGAGGAGACTCAGATACCAGAAGGAGATCGGCACAACGCTCTTGCCGCACCGCTCGGAAGCCAGCCATTGCACGACGAAGCGACCGGTGAAGGCCACCTGGGCGAGCAGCCCGACGACGACCCATGCATCGAAGTTAGTCAGGAGCTTGTCAAGCATGGGAGGATCTCCTCTCTTCTTCCACTTCGTAGCGCAGAGCCCGACTGTGCATCCACCGCACGGCCAGGGTGTCTCGCAGTCCTCGGACTGCGCGGTTGCGTATGCCGTACTTGGCAATTCCGGCAATGCGCGGCCGGTGATTGACCGGGACCTCGACGACCCGGAAGCCCTCCATGCGGAAGAGTGTCGGCAGGAAGCGGTGCATGCCTGTGTACAGCTTGATCTGCGCCAGACAGGCCCGGCGAAAGACCTTGAGCCCGCAGGCCGAGTCGTGAATGCTCTCGTGCGTCAGGCGGTTCCGGATATCATTGGCGATTCGCGAGGAGAGTCTTCTGATCCACGGGTCCTGGCGTCGGGACCGCCAGCCGCTGACCAAGTCATACGGTCCCGTGATCAGCATATCCAGAAGACGCGGGACATCGGCTGGATCGTTCTGGAGATCGGCGTCCAACATGGCCACGTAGGTGCCGCGTGCGATCCGGAAACCCGCATCAATCGCGGCGGTCTGGCCGCTTCGGTGCGCCAGGCGGCGGACTCTCAATAGAGGATATTGGTCCAGTAGTTGGCCGCACACGTCGGGAGTGGCATCGTCACTGCCGTCATCAACGATGATGATCTCATGGACGCCAGGGATGTGCTTCAAGGCGGCATCAATCTCCTGAATCAGACGCGGCAGGTTCGCCGCTTCGTCGTAGGCGGCCGTGACCACCGAGAGCTGAATGTCGTGATCGTCCGTCATCGTTGGATTCTCCCTATCAGGTTCACAGATCGGCCCCCTGAGGCGGTGGGGCGTCCGAAGCGCCCCCGCGTGTTTGTACATGCAGAAGATAGCCGTAGATGTCATGGCGCCGGGCGGGCCGCTGCTCCTGCGCATACACGATTCGACAGGTCTGCCGGCATTCCTCGGGCAGATCGGCGCGGAGGACGATGACCCACCGGTTCTGGAGATAATGCGAGCGTACCGCCTCGGACGTGTCGAGAACGGGTACGGATCGGCCATAATAGTGCACGAAGACGTTGGACAGATCTCCATAGGCATACAGCGTTTCGTTCGGAGGAACTCGTTCGCGAATCGCCAAGGCAAATTCACGGGTGTCCCTATAGCCGTCGAAGGCGGCATTGTGGACGGAGATGCCGAACAGCTCGATCACGGCCAGGGTCGCCACGAAGCACGGGACGGCCCACTGCGCGCGGCGCGATTGGATCCGGAGCAGATATGCCAGCAGAGCGACGAAGAGGACGATATCGACATTCGCCAGGATCATCGCTCGGGGAAATCCCTGACGGTTCATCGTTATATAGACCACGCTGACCAGCGGCGCGACCGCCAAAGCGATACCGTGCAGCGCCATGATGCGCGCGGCGAAGCGCTCCGAGAACGCCTGGCGTACGAAGACCAGATCGTCGAGCACAATCCCGATCAGGATGGCGGCCGCCGGCATCTGCGGCAGAATATAATGAGGACGTTTGCCCTCGGACAGGGTGAAGAACAGCAGCCCCACGGCGAACCACAGCCACAGGTAAAGCATCACGGGACGCCGGCGGCCCCAGACGCGATAGAACGGACTCAGCAGCGCGATAGGCAGAACCACGACCCAGGGGGCCGCGTATTTGAACATGTTCGGCAAGTAGTAATAGAACGGCCGGCCGCGGCTGTCGTATTGGCCCCCAAAACGCGAGAAGACCTCGTTTCTCCACAGCGTCAGGTCCCAATTCAGGTGGACGCCGATCATGATCGGCCAAGGCAGCACAATGGGCAACATGAGCAGCAGGCCGGCGAGCGGATGAAGTCGGCCGAGGAGACGCTTCTTCTTCCTCAGCAGTGCATAGGCCAGGATCGGCAGAAACACCACGGGGAAGGGAATGGGCCCTTTGGCCAGGTTCGCACCGGCGAAGCTCACCCAGAACAGCGCGACCACGGCCCGCCGTCTTCGCCGCGACTGATACCGCTGGATATCGAAGAACGCCAGGAGGCAGACCGTGCAGAAGACGGTCATCAGCATCTCGGCGCGGGCGTTGTGCGACCATTCCACATACGCGACAGAGGTTACCCAGACGCACGTGGAAAGCAGTCCGGTGCGCAGCGAGGTCCAGCGTGACACGAAATAAAGTATCGCGATCGCCGAGAGAAATCCCGCGGCGGCACTGGGCAACCGGGCCGCCCATTCATTGCACTGCCCCGTCAGACGCGAAATTCCCGCCACCAACCAGTAGGATAGCGGAGGTTTCTTCAGGCGGGGTACGCCGTTCATGGTCGGGACGACGTAGTTGCCCGATTGGACCATCTCCCTGGCGGTGACGGAGACGAGGCATTCATGGGAATCCAGGCTGCTGCCCGTCAGGCCCCAGAGGGCGATCAGCGCAGAGAGCAAACCCGTGCCTGTAATGAGCGCACATCTGACCCAACGCTGCGGCCGCAGTGCCAACGTTCGGCCTGGTTTCTGAACCTTCTCCAGAACGGTCTCCACGGATTCCTGTGGCACTTCGCTGCCTTATCCAGCCATCCCGGCGGCGGTGCCGACAGCCAATGCCTGGGGCGATGCGCGTTCTTCCGGAACGACCGACCCTTTCTAACCTCCCTAACCTTAAGAGAACCTGAAGTCGTGGTTCCAGAATGTGGGCTTCCTTCTGTGGATATCCGTCGTGATTCTCGCGTCGCCGGTTTGCAGGGAGTCTCTGGCCATACTCGCCCACACATGGCCAAGAGAGGTCGCGAGAGAGGGAACACGGGTCTAAAAACAGATCCGGCCGCCCCTATTTTTGCGCCGAGAGGTTCCCCCGTAACGGTTTTCGCCAGCACCCACAGAAGGGTAGATTCTCCTGCATCCTGGCCTTTCTGTTCAGGTTCCCTTCAGGTTCGGACCAGTAGACTGGGGAGAAACGGAAACGGCAAGGAGTGTGTCGAGCATGGACCTGTTTTCGTGTAAAAACTTGGGGGGATGGCGATGAAGGTGTTGGGCTATCTACGAGCGGCGTGGCACGCTTGGTGCGAGCTGTGGCAATTCCGGTGGGAGGAAATGAAGAGCATCGACCATCACAAATGGGATAGCAAAGGAGAGATTCGCCGGCGGCTGGCTGGCCCACACCACGGTTCCTAAGCGGCAGCGTAACGACCGAGTCCTTAGAGTCTGGGAAGATGCACGGCGACGCGCGTGCCGGCGTGGGGATCGGAGGTGATCTCCACGGTCCCCCCATGACGCTCGGCAATCTCTCGGACGATCGCCAGGCCGAGGCCGTTGCCGCCGGAAGCCTGCGCCCGCGAGGAATCCACGCGATAGAAACGCTCGAACAGATGAGATAAGGCTTCGGGTGGGATGCGACCCCCTTCGTCGTGAACCGATATCGTGACGCGGTGATCGGTCGCATCTTCCATCTCGACTTGTATCGTGCCTCCCGCCGGACCATATCGCAGAGCGTTGTCCAGAAGATTGCCGAATAGCTGTCGCAACTGGCTTTCGTCACCTCTCACCCAGGTGATCGGTGATTCTGCGAAAACGATCCGTCCACCCTGTTGGGCTGCCCTGGTGTTGAAGGTCCGGATGGTGTCGTGGAGGAGGGAATTGAGACATACCACCGTGGTGGACATCTCCTTCGTTCCCTCCAACCTCGCCAGGGAAAGCAGTTGTTCGATCAGTCGCTCCAGGCGAGCAAGGTCCTGCAAGGAGTCATCGATGCCCTGTTCATATTCCGCTGTGTTTCGCGGCAGCAGTCGGGTGGCCTGGAGTGTGCTCTTGACGACCGCCACAGGGGTGCGTAACTCGTGTGTGGCATCCGCGATGAACTGTTCCTGTTGCCGCATTGCCTCATCCAGGCGGACGAGCATGCCGTCGAGTGCGGCAACGAACGGCTTCAACTCGGGCACGACCTCAGACGTCGAGCACTCCTGCTTGAGGTTTTTGCTGGTGATCGTCTGTAATTGATCGCCCACTTGCTTCACCGGATGTAACCCCAGGGAAAGGAGAATCGGCGTTAGCAGGAAGGCCAGCAGCATCAGACCGGTGCCCAGGAGCAGAAGTAATTGATAGAATTCAGTCATTTCGTGATGCACATAATGGCTCGATCGTCCCACCAGGATATTCCACACGTCCTGGTCGTGGGCACGCCGCACCCATATGACGCGATACCGGTATTTCGTGTCCACGTGGACGCTGCCGACAACGTTGAATAAGGCGGACGCACCGACATCCGGACGTCTGGCCTTCGGGGGATTCATCAGCAGGGTCCGATCGACGTGCCCTGGCAAGTCGCTGGCGAACAGGTCCTCCTCACTGCTGTCGGCCCAGATACGGCACCACGTGATCCCCTTGGCAGCACCCTCCCCGACGATCGCACGGAGTTCGATCTCGCGCGACTCTGCCGCTTCATTCTCGTCCAGGGTGGCTCCGATCCCTTCAGCCATCGCCCGAAGTACCTCGTCGATGTACCGCAGCAGTGATTCCTCTACTTCGATGTAGGCTACGATGGACAGGACAAGGATGATTGTCACAGTGAGCAGCGATACCAGCAATGACAAACGCAGCTTGAGGGACATGGGCTTCACTGGGGCATCTCCCCCACGAGATAACCCCGGCCTCGCACCGTATGGATCAAGACGTGCTGAGGCCCCGGATCCAGTTTCTTGCGCAGCGTGGAGATATAGACCTCCACGACATTCGAGAAGTTCTCCGCCCCGAAATCGTAGAGATGTTCGATGATTTCCGCCTTTGTCACGATCTGACCCGTACGCAACACCAGGTACTCCAGTAGCCGGTACTCCATCGCAGACAGCGCAACAGGGTGCCCTCGGAAGGTTACCATGTGGCTGGCCGTATTCAGCGAAAGTCCGCCAACGGATACTACCGGGTCGGGGTGGTCGTAGGTACGGCGGATCAAGGCCCGGCAGCGGGCGATGAGTTCGCCCATCTCGAACGGCTTCGTCAGGTAATCGTCGCTGCCCATATCCAGGGCGCGAATGACCTCATCCGTAGCGTTCCTGGCAGTGAGTACGAGCACGGGAACAGGGTTGCCATCCCGGCGCAGCCGCTCCAGGATCTTCAGGCCTCCGATTTTCGGTAGCATCAAATCCAGGACAATCAGATCGTACGGGCTGGACTGAGCCTGGTGTAGACCGTCCTCGCCATCCGTGGAAATGTCCACGGCGAAGGAGGCTATCTCCGTTAGCGCCTTGGCTACATTCCGGGCCAAACGAATCTCATCTTCGACAATCAGTACCCGCAATTCCGACCCCCGACTATACACTGCTTTCGAGCCTGTATGCCTCGAACAACGTACCCTGGCGCGACGCATCTACACGAATTGTACTTGCCGTCGGCGACTTGGCAACCCCCTGTGCGAGCCTTGCTGCTCCTGCCAAGGTCGGATCGCGTTCTGTGGGCCATGACTTCAGGTTCCCTTAAGGAGGCGGAGGCTAAAAGGGAGGTCGGTATTTTTGAAAAATCGCCCACTACCCAAGTTTTGGCTGTTTGCGTCGCGACTGGGATGGACGGTTAGGACAATGAGTCGCGGTACAAATCTGTGGAGAGTCAAATGCACAAAGCCATAGTAGGAGACGTCGGGTCCGAGATCATGGATTCATGGGTAAACACATCCGCAGATGCACTTCGAATCGGGATCATACCGCCCCAGGGAATGAACTCGGCCATCGAAACGAGGGATCGGTTCGGCAGTGAGGCGGCCGCGCAGAAGTACGCCAGGGCACTGGAAGGAACAGCCACGCACCGGCGTGAAGAACGGTGTATTCGTACAGCTCTGGCCGGATTGGGGGCCGGGTCACGCGTGCTCGATATTCCCAGTGGCACCAGCCGCCTGCTTCCGCTGCTGAGGGGGATGGGGTTTCAGGTGGTTGAGGCCGACTCTTCCCGCCATATGATCGAACAGGGGCGCCGTTACGCGGAGGATCGAGGCCTGAGCGAAGGGACGGAGTTTCGGGTCGAAGATGCGCTTGCCACGCATTTTGCAGACGACGCTTTCGACGCCGTGCTCTGCAATCGGTTGTTCCACCACTTCCGCGAACCTGAAGTCCGCCGGCGTTGTCTCCGCGAACTGAGCCGCATTTGCCGCGGCCCGCTCATCGTATCGTTCTTCTGCAACCTGTCCGTGGATGCGGTCTCCTTCCACCTGCGCAATTGGTTGCGACGCAAGGTAGTAACGGATCGCATCCCCATAGCTCGTAGCGCGTTCATCGCAGATGTGGTGGCCGCACGACTGAGAGTGGTCCGGATGATGATGGCCCGCCCGGGGATTTCGAGGCAGTGGTACGCCGTGTTGGAACGGGCGGAGGACTGCACGGACAATGGCAGTTCCTTTGAGAGGCCTCGCGTGGCGGAATAACTCGGTCGGTACAATAGAGAAGCTGAATTGTGTGTCTCCTGAATCCCTTGTGTGCGGGGGTGGCATTCCAACTGCCGATGGTCCGTGGCCTGCAAGCTGGCAAGCCGGTCTTTGAGCGCAACCACGCAACAGGCGGTCTCCACAGAAAGCTCACGCACCTACACCAGAGGGGGCGGGGTTGTCATGATGGCGACGTATCAGGGCCTGACAGCGAGCAGTCAATTCGCCCATATCAAAGGGTTTGGTCAGGCAATCATCACGTTCAGCATTGAGTTGCTTGATGATGTTGTTGGTGGGCTCTCGGGCCGTGAGTATCAGCACGGGGACATGATTGCCCTCGTGTCGCAGACGCTCCAGGATTTCCAATCCTCTCACCTTGGGCAACATCAAATCCAGGAGAATCAGCTCGTAAGGATTGTCAAGCGCCTGGTGCAGACCCTCCTGGCCGTCCGTGGCGATATCCACAGCGAACGAGGCTGTTTCCGTCAGCGCTTTGGCCACATTGCGCGCCAGGCGAATCTCGTCTTCGACAATCAGTACTCTCACGGTCCCCAACATCTTCCAGGGTTCCCATGATGGAAAAAACATGACCTGCATTCTGAGGTTATACACGTCGGCGCGGATAGCACGTGGTCTGGTCGTCTTGGGCAACAAGCAACCCTTGTGCCTCCGCCGTCGCCGAGCTATCCGTTATCTTGGGCAGCTTTCGCATCAACACCAGGAAGAATCCATGATGAATTACCCATTCGACCGCGCGCTACACACGCCAGGAGAGCTTTTCCGTAGATCCGCTATGTTGTCGATTCCCGCCTATGGCATGGAGTGTGAACCGCCCCCCCTTGGCCGTCAAGTGTGCCTCGACCCAGCCCACCGGCTGCCGACGCGAGAAGTTGAACGCCGTCGCAGGCAAGTTAATCAGATGAATCCCTTCGTACTGGGAGAACTCATACTTGTGTGAATGTCCATACACCACCGCCTTGACCTTTGTCATCGGTCCGATGATGTCGAAGAAGCGACCAGTATCCAGCAGATCGACCTTCGGCGTGTGATGAAGACATAGAATGGTGGCTTTCTCGTCCGAAGTGTGCAGAAGGGTCTTCAACCAGGCTCGTTGCGACTGGCCCAGCAGGCCGGGCATCATGTTGACGAGATAGAGCGAGTCGAGGATAAGGAGTCTGACCGGCCCGGCATCCACCATGATGATGTGTCGGTTCTGAACGGGGTGCTCTCGCATAGCCGCACCGGTAAACGCTTGGAAGAAGTCATCCCGGTCGTCGTGATTTCCGATGCCGAGACAGACCGGCCGTTTCCTACTGATCGGAGCCAGCAGGGTCTTGAGATTATCGTAGGCCTCGATCCGACCGTTCCGCATAGCAAGATCGCCCGTAATGACGAGACCATCCGGCAGGTCGGATTCGATCCGGGCCACGATTTCCTGCAGATTCAGATGGGGATAGAAGCCTTGGCAGGGTCTATCCGGCGTGCTGGCGATGTGGGTATCGGAAAGGAACGCCCACCGCACACCGTCGTCCTGGGAATCACCGAGGAGACGACGCGGCCCGAACGCGGCGACACCGGCCGCGAAGGCCAAGCTCTTCTTGAGGATGTAACGTCTGTTCAGATTCTCTGTCGTGGTGTCAGACACGGTTGCCGCCCCCTTTTCCTACAGGGGCCTCCACGCCCCTGAAGGAAACAGCCCCATTTGGTTCTTTCGTTCAAACTCCAAGGCAATATTAGTGCCCTCAAGCTGAAGAGAACCTGAAGGACACCGCAGCGGGGAGGTGGGCTGGCAGCAGAAGTCGTACCCGCTGGGTGGGGACGGGACGCACGCCTTGGTCTGGGTGTACAGCAAGGATAGCAATGACACGGACGGCTCTGATCGGGGCTGGGTGGACTACCTCCAGTGGACGCCCAGTGGTGGTGGCGGCGGCTCGTCGACAACCAACTGGGAGCAGATCACCTACACCTACGACCCCTCCGGCCGGCGGATCGCCAAGGACGTCGATGGCGAGGTCACCAGGTACGCGGTAGCCTGAGGTCCACCTTGCATCGTGGGCGATCGCCTGAGGGGAGAAGGTGTGCGGTGCACGTGCTGCCCGGCCACGGGTTTTCGCATCCACAATTCGATCCGGCCGAACGCTGACCAACAGGCCAAGGGGGTGCGCGCACCTCTATTGGGGAACTTTTCATTCCCGCCCCCTTGGCCATCCTGATGGCATCCACACCCGCCGAAACCTCGTCGAACGCACCGAATCGAACCCCAAACTCCCCCAGGCCGGCCTCGCAACTCCGGGCTGGGATGGATGTTCTCACCGCCAGAGCGCCGGCCGTGCACGTGCCCCTGCCGCAAGTACTACTTTCCCGCCAAAGGCAAGCTGGCCGGATCGAGTCCCAGATGGGGGCCTGCCGCCCCTTGGAAGAAGGCCCCGGACGTACGCCGCTCTGAAAAAAAGACGCGCGGCTTGAGATTTTGTGCTTGCCACTATATAGAAGCCGATAGTAGTATGCACGCGATCGTTCGTTTTGGTCTTCAGAAACAGGGAGGTTCGTCAGATGCTCAAAGCGGTTTGCACGCAGACCGAGTTCGATGCCCTGAATGAGGCGGAGAAGTCGCATTATCAGCAGGAGGGGCAGTTGCACTTCCTCCAGGTCGCCAGTGTGACCGTCGACGGTGCCAGCGGCACCAAGGCCACGTTCGCCCTGGAGAACATCGCGGGTTTGCAGGGGACCTTGGGGCGGCTCAAAGAGCAGAATCAGCAACTCCAGGGCAAGGTCAGTGAGTACGAGACGCGATTCAAGGACCTGGACCCGGAGGAGGCCCGGACGGCGATTGAGAAGGTCAAGGAGATCGGCGATGCCAACTCCGATGAGGCCCGCCAGAAAGAGGTCGAGGCGGTCAAGGCGTCCGTAGAACAGCAGTTCCGCAAGCAGGTGGCTACGGCCGAGGGCCGCGCCAGGGCGGCGGAGGACCGGGTCAAGAAGTACACCCAGCATATCATGCAAAGCAAAAAGGAAGCGGCGGCTACAGCGGCAATCGAGGCGGAGCGAGGCTCTGTGGCGTTGCTGTTGCCGCACGTCGCTTCCCAGCTTCGGGTGGTCCAGGATCCGTCGGATCCCGACAACCCGGACCTGTTCCGTGTCGAGATTGTCGACTCGAAGGGGCAATCTCGGTATTCCACCAGGCAAGGTTCCGCCGGCGAGCCCATGACGGCGGCGGAATACGTGGCCGAACTCAAAATGAGCGACACGTTTGCGGTGGCCTTCGAGGGAGCCCGAGCTGCTGGTAGCGGCGCGAGCGGTAGTTCCAATCAAGTCAGGACGACGGGACGTACCATTCGCAGATCGGACCAGGCCGCCATTGAGGCGAACATTGACCGCATTGCGAAAGGGGAAGTCACCGTCGTCGATGGGTAACCCTGTTTTTGACGAGGTGACAACATGCCGAACACTCTCACTCCTTTGATTCACACGATCCTGGCGCGCGGTCTGCGGGTACTGCGCGAGTCGGCGTTGATGCCGCAGGTGGTGAATCTCGAATACTCGCTCAGCCCGAAGCAGAAGGGCCAGACGATTGACGTGCCGGTGACGAAGCGGTCGAGCACGTACGACATCAGCCCCAGCCACCAGGACAAGCAGCCGTCCGAGAGCGTGGTCGAGTATGTGCCGGTGACCCTGGACCAGTGGAAGGGGGCGGACTTCTACCTGACCGATGCGGAGCGGACGCGGATTCAGAAGGACGAGACCTTCCTGCCGCTGACGATCCAGGAGAAGGTCCGGGCACTGGCGAATGACGTCAACGCCGACGTACTGAGCAAGTACTACAAGGTCTATGGCTTTGTCGGCACGCCGGGAGCGACGCCGTTCAGCAATGCCACCGACCGGACGGCGGCCAAGGACGGCTCGATGCTGGCGGCCAAGCTGGATGCCCAGCTTGCCACGCGGATCGGGCGGGTGGCGCTGATCGATACGAACGCCGAGGCCGAGGCGCTGGCGCTGCCGTATTTTGCCCATGCGGAAAAGTCGGCCGATCCGAACGTGATCCGGCTGGCCAGCATCGGGCAGAAGTTCGGCTTCGACTGGCTTGTCGAGAACGCGATTCCGACGCATACCGCCGGATCGCCGGGGGCCTCGCCGGCGGTGGATGGGGCGCACGCCGCGGCCGCGAACGATTTGACGGACACGCTGGCCGTCAGTGGTATGACGGTGACCACGGGCACGTTCAAGCAGGGCGACATCATCACGATCGCCGGGCATACGCAGACCTACACGGTGCTGGCGGACGCGACGGCGGACGGCAGCGGGGATGCGACCCTGACCATTGCTCCGGGTCTCCAGGTGGCGCTGGCGGGCAGCGAGGCGATCACGCTCAAGGCGTCGCACGTGGTCAACCTGGGCTTTACGCGGGAGGCGTTTGCTCTGGTGACGGCTCCGTTCGAGTCGGATTCGATGGGCAACGCGGAAATCGCGTCCATGCGGGACCCGGTGACGGGACTGGTGCTCCGTCTGGAGGTCAAGCGGCAGTACAAGCAGACCAAGTGGGAGTTCGACATCCTGTGGGGCTCCGCTTGCCTGCGGCCCGAGTTCGCCGCGCGTCTGGCAGGCTGATCGGCCGGCTGGGCATAGCAATGATGCTGTGGGCGGACCATTCGGCCTGCCCACAGCCTTTCTGCAATCACGCTTGGAAGGGCCACGTCCATGTTGACACCGACAGTGAAGGTAATGAATCAGGAGGGCCAAGTCAGAACCATCAATGCGTGCGACCTGGAACAGTGGCGGGCCAAGGGCTTTGACGTGGAGAAGGCCGTTGCGGATCAATCCCCAGAGCCGGCGGACCCGGACGCCAGTACCGCTGACCAGCAGGGCGACCAAGGTCCACTGGAAGCGGACCAAATCGACCCGTCGCAGGAGCCGGCGGCGCAGAATCCACCCCAGACCGTGACCAGCGGCCGCCGACGGGGCCGGTGAGTAAACGCGACTACGGAACGGATGGCCTACGGCCTGGGCAACCCAACCCGAGAAAGGACACGTGACGCATGGCGACGCTGCAAGAAATCTACGGAATCATCCAGCCTCAAAACCCGGTGATGGGCCGCGTGATGGCGGCGCTGGTCAAGGCGGCATGGGCGGTCCTGTCCGAGGACGCTGGCACGGACAATCATGCGAACCGACTGGCCCTGGCCCAGAAGGTCGTCGCCGACCCCAAGCCGTTCGAGGCGAAGGTGTGGCGATTGTTCCTGGCCAATGCCACGGTCCAGGCGGCCATCGACGATCTCTCGGTCTTGAGTGACAACGACATTCTCTACGTCGTCCAGACGGAGCAGTACAACACCCTGGCGAACATGGAGGCAGCCTGATGGCCGTTGCCAACAACGAAATCCAGGTCCAGTGGGGCGCGGCGAACAGCGTGTCCGTCAGCGCCGGCGGCAATCAAACGTCGGATGTCTTCTCGTTTTCCGCCACGGCGTTTGATGCGATGGTGACGATCAAGGCGGACAACAGCACCACGCCGGCCAGCGGGGACACAGTGGACTTCTACTACCTGCCGACGGCGGGTGACCCGGACGGCGCGTCCACAGACGAGTATCCGGCGGACGACACGAACGGCATCTTCCTGGCCCGGCTGGACACGTATGCGGAAGACCCCTGTGTAGCGACCCTGACCATTCCGGTGGCCAAGGGCGGCAAGCTGTACGCCAAGAGCAACGCCGCCAGCAACGCGATCACCGTGTCCGCGTGCATCAACGAAAAGACCGCGAGCTAAGCGATGCTGGTACTGCCCGACAGAGCAAGACCGATCCGGTTGGTGGACAGGAGCAAGGGGATTGCGCGGGGCCTGGTCTGCGCGAGCCTGTTCAATCAGCCGGGCGGGGCGTATGACCTCATTAACGGCGGCCGGTTTGATGGGACCCCTGGTGTTGGGGGCTTGGTCGCGCCGTCGATCTCGTCGGGCGCGTGGCATAACAAGACGCTGAGCGGCTATACGGTGTGCCTGTGGCACGGCGGCTTCACGTTTGCTTCGTGGGGCGCGGTGGTGGCATCGAATGACGGTACGAACCGGTGGGTCTGGCAGCGGTACAGCACCACGACCACGATGCGCATCTACCACGACGCGGGCTCACACAACTTCACCGGCTTCACCACGAGCGACTGCGAAGTGCCTGGCATGTTGGCCATGCGGTGGGATGGCGTCAATGCCCATGCCTTCTACAACGGCGAGTATCTTGGATATTCACTACACGCGAACCCGATTGGGTCCACCGTCACGTCGACGCTCGGCTTTGGCAACGCCACGGTGTATCAGGCATTGGTGTACGGCCGGGTGCTGAGCGACGCGGAGATTTGTCGTCTGTATGGTGACCCGGCTGCGCCGCTGGAGAGGTCCAGGAGTCGCGTGGCGGTCCTGTTCCTGAGTACCGGTGGCCCGCAGCCGCTGGCGGGTGGGATTGCGGGACAATTGGCGGTTGCGGCGGCGCTGGCGGTGTCTCGTCTTCTTGCCGGGCAGGTGGCAGCGCAGGGCGCGCTGTCCGGTCAGGTGTCGGTGGCGCGTCCGTTGGCCGGTTCGGCTCAGGTACAGTCGTCGATGACTGGTGGCCTGTCCGTGGCAAGGCCGTTGGCCGGGTCGATCCAGGCCGGTTCGCAGGTAGATGGAGCAGCGGCGGTCGAGCGAGACCTGTCCGGGGCGGTAGCGGGGCAGTCTGGCTTGTCAGGGACCATGTCAGTGGCACGGTCGTTGGCGGGGTCGGTGACGGCCCAGGCCCAAGCCGCGGGCGGCCTGTCGGCGACGTGGGCGATGGCCGGGTCGCTGGAAGCGGCCAGCGCGGCGGCGGGGATTCTGACCATCGAAGGTCAGGTGGCTCTGGCAGGCCAGTTGACGGCGGCGAGTTCCTGTGCGGCCAGCCTGTCGGTGGGCCGTCTGTTGGCCGGTCAAGTGTCGGGGCAGACGGGCCTGTCCGGCAGTCTCAGCCTGCTCGGCGAACAGGTGGCGTTGTCGGGCTCCATCAGTGCCCAGAGCGGTGTTTCGGGCGTTGTGCGGGTCCACAGGGGCCTTGCCGGCCAGCTTGTGTCGACTCCCAACGTGTCGGGGGCCATGTCGGCGATGCGGTCCCTGTCGGCCCAGTTGAGCGGAACAGCCCAGGTGGTCGGCCAGGTCCGGGCGGATTGGGCGCTGGCCGGTTCGATCATGGCGCAAGCAGATGTGTCCGGCCGATTGCTCATTCTGGGCGAGGTCAATCTGGCGGGCGTGTTCCTTTTCCTCAAGCGAAAGACGAGGTGACAGATGGGTAGTTTCTCAGCCTATGCAGCGAACAAGGTCCTGGACCACTACACGGGCAAGGCGGCCTGGACGATGCCTACGGTCTACGTGGCGCTTTTTGTCGGCGACCCGGAAGGGGCGGGCACGGAGGTCAGTGGCAACGGCTACAGCCGCAAGCAGACGGCAGCGGCGGACTGGAACAGCGCCAGCGGCGGAGCGACCAGCAACGCACAGGCCCTTACGTTCCCGCAGGCGACGGGATCGTGGGGTACGGTGGACCACTTCGCGCTGTACGACGCGGCCACGGGCGGCAACCGGACCGGTTCCGGGGCATTGGGCGAACCCAAGACGATCGGCAGTGGCGACACGGCCAGTTTCGCGGCGGGCGACCTTGACGTGAGTCTCACGTAAGAGGGCATGGCGATGCAGCAGGCGATTCCAGGTCAGGCCAACACGGTTCGGTACGACGTGGTGAACAAGACCACGACCGATCCGATCACGTCCGGTGTGGTCACGGCGTACCTGCGATGCTCCGAAGGGGCGCAGGCCGGGAAGTATTGGGATGCCGCCGGGGGAGTGTGGTCGGACACCGAGGTTTCGGCGGGTGCAATGCAGCCGGCCGGCGGATCGTCGTGGGCGGTCCAAATTGCGGCCGAAGCGTGGTTGGCGGGGTGCAGCTACGATCTGTACGCCGTGGAGTCGGGCAACCTCAATCTGCTCTACACCGAGTACATCGTGACGTGGTCGGCTCCGACTACCGGCAAGGGCGGACCGGGCTGGACGTACACCCTGACCGATTCCTCTACGGGCCTGCCGATTTCCGGGGCGGCGGTGTGGGCCACGACCGATGCGGCGGGCTTGAACATCGTGGCGTATGACACGACCAACGAGAGTGGACAGGTGACGTTCTACATCTCGGACGGCACGTACTACATCTGGCGGCAAAAGGTCGGGTACACCTTCGATGATCCCGATCAGGAGGTCGTAAGCTGATGGGTGGCAGTGGGACAGGGACACCGACATCGAGCAGCCCGTCGTTTGTAGTCGAAGACGGCACGGGGCTCAGCACGGCGAACAGCTATCTGTCGGTGGCGGACGCCGACACGTACCACGCCAGTGTCACGCAGTCCAGCGACTGGACGGCGGCGACGCAGGCGGCCAAAGAGAATGGGCTGATTGTCGCGACGCAGTACCTGGACATCCGGTTCCAGGGACGGTGGCGCGGGTACAGAAACACCCGATCTCAGGCGTTGGCGTGGCCCAGGTACTCCGTGGAGGATGACGATGGATACGTGCTCGATGCCACGGCGTTGCCCCAAAAACTCAAAGATGCTTGTGCGGAGATGGCCCTGCGTGTGGTGCTCGGAGACCACCTGCTCGGCGCGGTCACCGAGCCGGGCGAGGTGGTGTCGGAGTCGGTATCGGTCGGGCCGATCTCGGAAAGCAAGAGCTACGCGGGTGGCAAGCCCTATGGCTACGAGTACCCGAAACTGGATGCGATGGTTCGGGGGTTGATCGAGGCTGGCGGGTCCATCATTCGAGGTTGAGATGGCAATTACGGCAGCCAGGACCAGGGAATTGATCGCGAAGTACGGCGCTAACGCTGTGTTCAAGGAGTATGCAACGTCGAGCTATGACCCGGCGACGGGCAAGCGGACGATGGGCACGGCGACGCAGCACACGGTCAAGGCGGTGGAAGAGAGTCGCAAGGACCGGGTGCCGGGGTGGGCGGATGCCCTGTTGTATGTGTCACCGTCTGGTTTGGTGTTCACGCCGGCCGTTCAGATGGAAGTGGTGTACGCCTCGAAGACGTGGACGGTCGTTTCGGTTGAGGCGGTGGCGTACGTGGGTGACGTGGTGCTTTACAAGCTGGCGGTGAAGGCGGTGGCATAAAGGAGTGTTGAGTTTCAAGTTTTGAGTTTCGAGTTCACTAAAAACTAAGCACTAAAAACTAAGAACTGAGAACTCTTGTGGATGCGAACCAGTTCAGTCTGTCCCTGAGGAACTTCGCAGCGGTAGAGGTCCCGAAGAAGATCCAGCAGATCCACCAGAAGGTGGCGCTGGAGGCGTTGAAGGGTCTGGTGATGAAGACCCGCGTCAGGACGGGGCGGGCGCGGGGCAACTGGCAGGTGGAGAACAACAACCGCCCGGAAACGGCCACGATGGACACGGACCCGGATGGCTCGGGGACGATCCAGAAGGGGTCCGGTGTGATAGCCGCGGCGATGCCGTTCAGCGTGACCTACATCACCAACAATGTCGTCTACATCGTGTATCTGGAGGACGGGAGCGGCAAGTTTCCCGGTGACCACATGATGGCTCGGACGATCGAGGAAGTGAAAAGGATGTTCCGGTGACGTACACGCAGATTCACAACGCGATCCGCAGTCAGTTCAAGACCTTGATCGAGGATGGGCAGAGCCTGGTGACGTTGTACGAGAACGACGGCCGGACGGCCCCCACGGACAATTCGATGTGGTGCCGGTTCTATATTCGGGACTCGGCGGGGCAGCGGTTGACGGTAGGGGTGAAGAACTACCGCCGCTCGGGGACGGCGGTGGCGCAGTTGTTTGGGCCGGCGGGTCAGGGGGATGGGGATTTGATCGAGATGGTCGACGCGATCGTGGAGGCGTTCACGAGTGTGTCGGCGGGTGGCGTGAGGTATCTGACGGCGTATCAGCAGCCAGTGGGGCTTGAGGAAGGGCGGCACCGAATCAACGTCCTCTGCCCGTTTGAGGCAGAGCACCAGGCGCAAAGGAGAATCGCATGAGTGACACATCGAGAGTCCAACTGGCGTATGTGGCCGAGTCCAGTTTTGGCGTCCAGGTAACCGGGAGCAACCTGCAAATCCTGCGGATCACAGGCGAGAGCCTCAAGCAGGATGTGGCGTCGTCCCAGAGCAACGAGATACGATCGGATCGGCAGATCGCGTCGATCCGCCGGTCGAGGATCACGGCGTCGGGCGGGATCAACTTCGAGCTGAGCTACGGCACGTATGATGCCCTGTTGGCGGCGGCGTTGCTGGATTCGGCGTGGGGTTCTCCGGTGACGGTCTGTTCGTCGGCCACGGTGTCGGCGGCGGCGTCGGGCAACAAATTCACCGGCACCTTCACCGCGCCGACCGCGGGCGAGTGGATCAAGGTCAGTGGATTCACCAACGCGGCCAACAACGGCTACTTCAAGGTGGTGGCCGGCAGCACCTCGGAAATCACCGTTTCCGGCGGGACGTTGGTCAATGAGGCCAGCGCGACCGGGATCAGCATTACCCAGGGCGGCTCGATCGTCAATGGGACCAGCCTGAGCACCTTCAACCTGGAGCGGACCTACAGCGACTTGTCGAGCGAGCTGTCGCTGTTCCTGGGGATGGCGATCAACGGCCTGTCTTTGAATGTGCCGGTGGAAGGCGAGGTCACGGGGGGTCTGGAGTTCCTGGGGTCCAGCGAAAGCTCCGAGACGGCGTCGGGTGGTACGGGCTACGACGCAGCGACGCAGACGGAGCACATGACGGCCCTGGATGTCCAGAACCTTCTGGAGAACCAGGCGGCCATGAGCATCCGGGCGTTCAGCCTGAGCTTGAACAACAACCTTCGCCAGCGGGCGATCGTGGGCAGTTCCGGTGTGCTGAGCATCGGAACGGGCCGGTGTATCGTCTCGGGGACACTGGAAGCGTACTACGCCAGCAAGACGATCTACGACAAGTACCTCAATGGCACGGCGACGGCATTGGCGGTGTCCCTGCAAGACCCGGCGGGCAACGGCTACGTCATCGACCTGCCGGCGGTGAAGTACACGGCGGGGCAGCGCGTGGCCGGTGGACCGGACGACGACGTGATGGTGCCGCTGTCGTGGTCGGCGCACGCACACGCCACAGAGAACGTGACGATCCGTATTGCCCGATTCCCGGTGGCCTAACCGAAAGGAGCATAAGGCATGAAGCTGAGCGCCATACGCGCTGATTTGGACAAGGAGTTGCAGGGGGCCTGGGTGTCATATGCGGGCGATATCGTCTTGAAGATCGCCCGCTGGAACAACGAGCGGTGCCAGGAGGTGTACCGCAAGCTGCTGGAGCATCGCAAGGTGCTGCTCAACGCCAAGGAGTTGACGGAAGAGCAGCGAATTGACGTCCAGAAAGAGGCGGCGTCCCAGACGATCCTGCTGGACTGGAAAGGCGTCGAGGACGATGCGGGCCAGCTGATCCCGTATTCGAGCCAGACGGCGCTGGAGTGGTTCCGGGACAAGGAACTGTGGCGGCTGTGGCAGTTCGTCTTCGTGCAGTCGCTGGAGGAAGAGAACTTCCGCAAGGAACAGGTCCAGGAAGCGGAAAAAAACTCGGCGACGTCCTGAGGTGGCAGCTTGAATGGGGGCCATACATCGGGACGCTGAGACAACGAGCAGCCAAGGGCCTGCCGACGCCGGCGTGGGACGGCAGGCCGCAACTGCGGGATGAGTGGGCGTGGGTCTATGATGGATTTCTGGTGCTGTCCAAGCAGAGACAGGCGGGGTTCGGGGCCAATCCGATCTCCGTGGCCGATGTCTGCGCGTATCTTGATCTCGCGGGCGTCCGGGAGACGGGGCAGCGCGTGGTGTTCCTTGAATTGGTCGTTGGCTTGGACGAGATAGCGAGGCGGTGGCATGTCGAACATACGAGAAGAGACGCTAAGCCTCAAGGTTGATTCGACCCAGGCAGCGGCCGGGGCGAGAACCTTTGCCGGCTCGATGGGCGTGGCTGCCCAGGGGGCCACGAAGGCGTCGGAGGCGGTGGCCCTGTTGGTCAAGAATCTCGGCGGGCTGTATCTGGCGTACAAGACGCTGGGCACGATCAAGCAGTCGGTGCGGGACTTTGCGGCGTTCGAGCGGCAGATGGCGAACGTCTCGACCATGCTCCAAGAGCATTCGATGAAGTACATGCCACAGTACCGGCGAGAGATTCGGGCCATGGCGATCGACGTGGGCGAGGGCACGGCCACCCTGTCCAAGGGCCTGTACGACATCCTCTCGGCGTCCATCGACCCGGCCAAGGCGATGCACGTGCTGGAGGTGTCCAGCAAGGCGGCTCAGGCGGGGCTGACGGATACGGGGGTGGCGGCGGACGCCATTACGACGATCCTCAATTCCTACGGCCTGTCGGCAGAGTATGCGGGCAAGGTGTCCAGCGACCTGTTCGAGACGGTGCAGAAGGGCAAGCTGGTCTTTGGGGATCTGGCCGAGGACATCGGTAAGGTGGCGGCCGATGCGGCGTCGGCGGGCGTGTCCCTGGAAGAGATGCTGGCGGCGGTGGCGACGCTGACTCGCGGCGGGTTGCGGCCGGAGATCGCCATTACGGCGCTCAAGGCGGCGATCAATACGTTCCGCAAGCCCGCGGACGAGGCCAAGAAGGCGGCGGCTGAACTTGGGTTCGAGTTGAACACCACGTCCCTTCACGCCATGCAGTTGTCCGGGCTGTTCGAGAAGCTCAAGAACGCCAGCGACGAGCAGGTGGCCGCCATCTTCCAGAACGTCCGCGGGCTCACAGGTCTGTCGGTGGCGTTGCAGCAGGTCGAGGGCAATGCGGCGGACGTGCGGTACATCATGGAGAAGTCCGGCGTGGACCTGGAAGCCTACGGGAAGATGGCGAACACGGCGGCCAAGGACTTCGAGAAGTACGACGAGGCCATGAAGGACATCCGCGTCACGATCGGCGAGGCGTTCGCTCCGGCACTGAGAAGAGGCGCGCAGGCGATGTCGCAATTCGTCAAGGACAACCAGCGCTATCTGGAGCGGTGGGCCAGCGACTTTGAAGAGGGCGCAGAGTTCACGGCGGGAGTGATTTGGGATGCGTTCGAGTTGATGGCGCAAGCGCCGGCGGCGTTCCTGGATAAGCTGAATCAGGTCAAGAAGGCGCTGGATGTTCTGCCGAGTTCGGCGCGCATGCCCATTGTGGACCCCACGGACCCGCTGGGCGGCAGCGCCAGGGGATTCTATGGTCCAGAGGTCGACGAGATGATCCGCAATGTGCCGGTTGGGGGCGGCTCCGTCAACTTCGGCCCGTTGCTCGATGCCACCCGCAAGCCGAAAAAGCGGAAGAAGCCGACCTACACGTCGCCGGCGGAGCCCACGGTGGAAACCGGGCTGCCCACGTTCGGCAGGCGGATTCGCGAAGAGGGCCTGATCGGCGGCGAGGGGGCGGAGGAACTGTCCGAGTCGACGCTGGATGCCCGCGACAAGGTGGACCGGCTCAATGCCGAGCTGATCAAGGAAATGCAGATCATCGGCCGCCTGGAGGACAGCCACGAGCGGGCCGCGAAAATGGTGGAGTACGAGGCGGCGGTCATGGAGGCGTATGGCAACAGGACCGCTGAGGCGAGAGCCATGCTGGTGCAGTACGCCGAAGAACTGGACCGCCTGGAGAAGCGGAAGAAGCTCGTGGAGTTGGGTGAGCAGTTCGGCGACACGTGGGGCAGGGCGTTGGAGGACATGGCTCTCGGGGCTCGATCTGCCGGCGACGCAATCAAGGCACTGGAACTTGATATCGCCCGGATGATCCTTCGCCAGCAAGTCACGCAGCCGATGGCTGATTCGCTGCAAAGGGCCTTTGTAGATTACTTCGGCCGCACGCCGGCGGCTACAGATGTGCCGATGGGGGCGACGGACATCTCTTCGCCCGTGCCAATAGCTCATGGTGGATGGCGGGTTGGCACGACGCCGTCTCGCATGAGGAATGTGCCGTGGAGCCTGTTTGCCGGTGCGCCGCGGTTGCACAGTGGTCTGCGGTGGGACGAGTACCCGGCGATTTTGCAGAAGAACGAAACGGTGCTGCCCGCTGGGGTCTCGCCTGCAACGGTTGTTCCGCAGCCGGTATTCAACATCACGAACCAGTCGTCTACTCAGGTGGAAGCCCAGCAGACGGGGGTGCAGTTTGACGGCAGGCGGATGCTCGTGGGCATGGTGCTCAAGGACAAGCGCAACAACGGCCCGATGGCGCGGGCGAACCGGCGGAGGTAGTCCATGGCACAACCTGTGTATCCCAGTCTCGGTGTCAACCCGGACGAAGAGGGCTTTGTCCGTGAGCCGGCCATTGATCCCACACAGCGCACGCCGTTGGAGGACGGGGCCTCTCTGGTGATGAAGACCAAGACGAAGATTCCCCTGCGGTGGTCGTTTGTCTACAGCCAGTTGAGCGGGACGAACAAGGCAGCGCTGGACTACTTCTGGGAACACGACGCTGCCTGCGGCGCGGTGCCGATCAAATTCACGGACCCGACGAACAGCACGGCGTACTTCGTTCAGTTCACGGACAAGCCGAGATCCACCCTCGAAGGGGATGGCCAGGCGACGTGGCGGGTGGAGGTCAACTTCCTTGAGGCGATTGGGACATACACGTAATGCCTGAGATGCCAGCCAATTTGACGGCCCAGAAGAACCAACTGAGCCAGCCAGGCGCGTGGGTGTGGCTGTTGACGATTGTGCTGCCCAGCGGCCCGACGTTGCGGTATGCGGCCAACACCGAAGAGGTGGTGTATGGGGGGCAGACGTACAGCGCCTTCAACTTCACGGTGGGCGGGTTCTCCTGCAACACGGACGGCGAGATTCCCGAGTTGACCATGACCGTGACCAACGTGGGGTACGTGCTCCAGGATTACGTGCGGGACTACGAGGGCTTGATCGGCTCGGTGGTGAGCTTTGTCCAGGTCAACAGCGAATATCTCGCCGAGGACTACAGCGAGGATGCGGTGTCGTTTACGGTGGTTCACACCGAGAACACCTGGCCGGATGTGGCGTTGACGCTGGGTGTGCCGTCTTCTGTGCGGTATCGGGTGCCGGAGGATCGGTTCAATCCCCATTCCTGTCGGCACAAGTTCAAGGGTTACCGATGTGGTTACGCCGGGGCACTGACTACCTGTGACCGCAACCCGGACGACTGCGTGGCGAGAAGCATGTTCCCCGGCAACTACGGAGGCCCCTTGAGCCTGCGGAGAGAGGCGGTGCGGTACGCATGATCCGGTTCACGCCCAAAGAGCTTGGTGCGACCCTCGCGGACTTCCTGGGCAAGCCCTACAAACGCATGGCGACCGGCCCGGATGCCTATGACTGCTATGGGCTGGTCAAGGCGTTCATGGCGCGGTTGGGCGTGGAGATCCCCGAGATCGGCAGGGTGGACCCGAAGGATTCCCGGCCGGTGTACGAGCAACAGCAGACGGATTACATCCGGCTGGACTGGCCGAGACCGTGGTCCCTGGTGACGTTCAGCGGCAAAGACCTCAACGCGCACATCGGCGTGGTGCTGCCGAATGACAATCTGTTCCTGCACTGTCCGGGCCGGGCGGCGGGCAAGGTGATTGCCGAGCCCTTGAGCCGTCGGCCGTGGCGGGACACGATCGACGGGTACTGGTGGCCCAGAGGATACCTCGAAACGATCCTCATGCTCACGCCGATGACCACGAAACGGGCCTGGCAGTTCGTGCGATGCGATGGACGCAGCGTGCGCCAGATCATCGAACAGGATATTACCGAAGGTCGGGACGTCCAGGTGCAGGCGTTCCTGGAAGGCGAATTGGTCGATCCGGCCGACTGGGACCTGGTGCCCGGTCCGGTCCATCAGCTTGTGATTCGACCGATCATGGGAGAGGGTGAGCAGGCGTTGATGATCGGCGGGATGCTGGCGTTGAGCCTGCTGGCTCCGTATGCAGCCGGAGCCGTAGTCGGGCAGGCCGCAGTGAAGGCGGCGACCTTTGCCTACAAGCTGACGTCTGCCGCGATTATGATGGGCGGAGCAGTAGCCCTCAACGCCCTGGTCGGACCCGGCGAAGGCTCGAAAGACCGCAGCCAGCACTATACATGGGATCCGGTGACGACCCAGCGGGTGGGCTCGTACATCCCGTTGGTCTACGGGACGTATGGGGTGCGCGGGAACATCATCTGTTCCTACGCAACCAGTGAGATCGTCACGGAGACCAATCCGTTCAACAAAGAGACCCAGGTTGGCGGCGCGACCGATCTGTACTGGCTCAAGATCGCCTACAGCGACGGGCCGATTGAGGGGATCATCGACGGCACGGAGCGGCTGAACGACAAGGACCCGCAGCAGTACGGCGGCTCGGATGACTTCACGGTAGAGCACTTCACAGGCACGGACGATCAGGCAGCGTCGAGTGTGCCGGATGCGTTTGAGATTCCGGTCAACAAGCTGTGCGACGATCCATCGGCCAGTCCGAACGAAGTGACGGCCACGTTCACAGCGGTCAAGAGCGACCGGGCGGCGGTGGTGCTGCGGTTCCCGAACGGGTTCACGAACTATTCTGCCGATCAGGACCACAACGCCACGGTGATTGACGTAACGACTCGGATTCGACCTTCCGGTGGCTCCTGGCACACGCTGGCCGATGAAGAGATCTGGGGCGACACCACCAAGCCGGTGCGTCTGCATCGGTGGTTTGACGAGACCTACGATGGGGGCAGCCCGTTCACGCTGGTGGCGGGGACGACCTACGAAGTAGGAGTCACCCGCAACGACAGCCGGCACCACGACCACGGGGACGACTTCTACTTCGACTGCATCCAGTGCGCCTTCAGCACGGCCCAGAAGCACCCCGGCTTGGCGTACACGGCGATCGGAGCGGCAGCCTCGAAGGACATCTCTGGTTCGATTGCCTACTACGTCAAGATCAAGG